>ENA-ORPH01002231-ORPH01002231.1-human-gut-metagenome-genome-assembly--contig:-NODE-2231-length-16668-cov-4.748932_pt1 | contig 16668 bp, 15 predicted proteins | sample MGYA00242142_ERZ509074 | MGnify/ENA primary metagenome ERZ509074 (study PRJEB26280, sample SAMEA2338724) | human gut metagenome | biome: human gut; feature: human-associated habitat; material: faeces...
ATTATATGGTAGATACCGGCGGCGAATGGCAGGGCGGACGTTATATGCAGCGTAAGATAAACTATTATAACGAAAATAACAAGAATGCAGAATATCAGAAACCTATTTACAATATTGGTGGTGGAGACCCTTACTATCGTATTGTAGGTTATAAGAACGGTTCATTCCTGAAGGTACGTAATATTTCTTTGGGTTACACTTTCCCGCAGACGCTTATCAAGAAGTGGAATTTATCCAATCTGAAAGTTTATGTACAAGCTAAGAACCCGGGACGAATCTTCTCTAATATTGATTTCTTGGAATTGGATGCTTCGCAAGCATTTACTTCTACTTGGAACCGTGGATTTACAATTGGTTTGAATGTTGGATTTTAAATGTCATTAAAAGTATTACGATTATGAAACTACATAAAAAAATAACATTTGGCTTGTTAGCCTTGACTTTAGTAGGTCCGATGACTTCGTGCAGTGATTTTCTGGATGAGGAGTTGACTACTCAGCAGAATACGGATTTCTTCGATACCCAAGAAGGTATTGACCGTTTGGAAGTCAGTCTTTACTATAATTTGCGTTTCCATTTTTCCAAAGAGTGGGCATGTGCCACGACGAACTATGGTACGGATGAGTTTCGTGTAGGTGGTGACGGTTCTAATGCTTCCTGGAATAATTATGACGGTAATTTCCAGTCATCAATAGTCAGTAACTCAACCAATATGTATGAGGTATGGGATGGTATGTATATCGGCATCAACAATGCCAACTTGCTGCTAAGCAAAGTTACTCCGGACAGTTATAAAGAGGCCAATAAGAATACCTACATGGGTGAAGCTTATTTCCTTCGTGGATTCAATTATTTGAAACTGGTATCTCAATACGGCGGAGTTCCTTTGAAACTTACTCCGAGCGAAACCCCGGAACGTGAGTTTTCTCGTGCCACTGCCGAAGAAACATTGCAACAAGTGATTGATGACTTGAAAGATGCCTATACGTATCTACCCGAAACGGCTTCCATGACGGGAAAGATGACGAAAGACGCGGCAGCGCATTTTCTAGCTAAAGCATATTTGCTGCGTGCCAGTGAGATAAATGATGATTGGAATGGCGCTACGAAAGAGGAAGACTTGAAAGAAGCGTTACGTTTGGCGCGGGAGGTTATATCTCATCATAATTTAGCTCCGAATTATGCGGATTTGTGGAATTATACCGAACCGAATGGTGCAAATGAGCAATTGGATGAGATAATCTTGGCAGCTCAATTCTCTTCTGATAAGGCAACGGAGGGAGCCAATGGTAATCAGTGTCATCTCTATTATGTTTCTGTATACAAGGATTTGCCTCAAATGCAGCGTGATATTGCGGGTGAACGCGAATACCAGCGTCTCAGAACTACCTATTATATGTACAATGTATATGATATGGTGAAAGACTCTCGTTTCTGGAAAAGCTTTAAAACAAAATATGCAGTGAATAACCCGCAGAAAGGTTCCGGATATGTACATGGTGATTTAGGTATTATGTACGTAATTAACCGTCCCGGTGATACTCGTTTTAATGCTGTACAACTGAACAATGAGGTGGTTTACGATAAGACGGGAAAAACAATTCCGACTGTATTTGTTGCTTACCCGAAAGATCGTAATGGGCAAGATGATGAAGCGTTGTATGATTATACTACTCGTTATTGTACACTGAATAAGTATATTGACGGCTCCCGTGAATCGAGTGTAGGTTTCCGTGACGGTATTCTTGCCCGATTAGGTGAAACTTATCTGATTGCCGCAGAAGTGTTGATTCGTCAAGGTAAATATTCGGATGCTTTAGGTTATATCAATGACCTTCGCGCACGTGCCGCTTATAAAAGTGGAGAAGACCGTTCTGTATATTGTGACGGTGGCGCTGCTTACAATGATAAAGCTTTGGGATATAAGGACGACGGTGTGAATTCATATTATGCCGAGAATTCTTATTATGAGTCCAATAACATCGATAAGTCAATGAAGGATGCTACGAACTTGCAAATTACGGATATTCATAACTTGCCGGCCGAAGATGAGGCGATTATCAGTAAGTTAGGTTATAGCACGGATTATGACCGTATGATGTGTCTGTTATTGAATGAGCGTTCTCGCGAGCTTTGCGGTGAATTCCATCGTTGGCAGGATTTATCAAGAACATTGACTTTGGTTGAACGTACCAAAGCATTCAATCCGGATGCTGCACCTAATATTCAAGAACGCCATAATCTGCGTCCTATTCCGCAAACCTACCTGGATGCTATCCAGAAGAACGGTCACGCACTGACTCCGGAAGAAAAGAAAGCAGAGCAGAATCCGGGATATTAAGCAATATCCATTTTATAAGTTTATAATAAATAAGAAGGCTCTCTACCGCAAGGTAGAGAGCCTTCTTTATTCATTCCTTAGAGGAAAACCTCTGCCGGATTATACTCCGCTGAATGCGCTGAAACCACCGTCGATAGGGAGCAATGCGCCTGTAACGAAGCTGGCGGCATCGCTGCACAGGAATTGTACGGCGCCGTTCAACTCGTTGATGTCACCGAAGCGTTTCATCGGAGTCTTGGCCAATACTTTCTTGCTGCGGTCGGTCAGTGAGCCGTCGGGATTGATGAGTACGGCACGGTTCTGGTCGCCGATGAAGAAGCCCGGGGCGATGGCGTTGACACGGATACCGTCTCCGTATTTCAGAGCCAGTTCGCTTGCCAGCCATTGCGTGAAGTTGGCAACGGCCGTCTTGGCGGCCGAGTAACCCGGAACACGGGTGATGGCGCTGTATGCCGCCATGGAAGATACGTTGACAATGCATCCTTTACCCTGCTTTGCCATCACTTTGCTGAACACCAAAGACGGATAAACGGTTCCGTTCATGTTCAGGTTGGTAACTTTCTCCCAGCAGGAGATATCCATGTCGTAGAAGTGCTGGTCGGGAGCCAGAGTTGCGCCCGGCATATTTCCGCCGGCGATGTTGAGCAGAATGTCGATACGTCCCCACTTGGCAACGATGTCATCGGCAAGTTTCTCAAGGCTGGCGATGTCCAGTACGTTACCTACGATACCGATAACATCTTCACCATACGTTTTCAGTTCCTCTACGCGCTTGTCCAGTTGTTCCTGACGGATGTCCACCGCTACAACTTTAGCGCCTTGTTGCATAAAACACTTGGCGATGCTGCCGCCCAATACACCACCTGCGCCGGTGATGACCGCTACTTTACCTGCAATACTGAATTGTTCGTTCATAGTTTTTCTTTCTTTTATTATTTATCGTTCTTATACTGTATGCTTCATACTTAATTCTCAATCCCCATTTCATCCCGCACCACTGCCATCATGCCTTCCACCTGTGCCAGCGCCAGCATGCGGCCGTGGAATGAATAGCCGGGATTGTATCCTTTGTTCTCATCGCCCAGCATCATCCGTCCGTGGTCTACACGCATGGGCAGGTTCGGATTTTCTTGCTCGAAGATACGGATAAGGTCGATGAGGTGCCCGCGTCCCGTCAGGTGGGAGCTTTCTATGAAGTTTCCGCCCGGCATGGCTGCGGTGCTGCGCAGATGTACAAAGTGGGTGCGTGATGCAAACTTTCTGGCGAGTTCGCGGGTATCGTTATGCTCTCCCGCGCTGAGTGAGCCGGCACAGAAGGTCAGTCCGTTGTGAGGATTATCCACAGCGTTCAGGAACCATGCGATGTCCTCCTCGTTGGTAACGATACGCGGCAGACCCAATACTTGGAAAGGAGGGTCGTCGGGATGTACGCACATATTCACTCCGTATTCCTCGCACACCGGCATGACGGCGGCAAGGAAATACCGCATGTTTTCGCGGAGCGCGTCGCGGTCGATACCTTTGTACAAGGCCAGCAGGTTCTTGAAGATATTCACCGGGTTCTTGTCGCCTTCCTTGATGTTGCCGTTTACGAATCCCTGTGTCTTTACGATGATTGTGTCGATAAGGCTCTCTTTTTCGGCTTCGGTGATGGTTTTGTCCAGCTCGGCCACCTTAGCCAGTTCTTCCGCAGAGTAGTCTTTCTCGGCTCCCTCACGTTGAAGAATGCGCAGGTCGAAATAGGCAAAACGTACCCGGTTGAAATAGAGTGATGATGTACCGTCCGCCCAGGGATGCTGCAAATCCGTACGTATCCAGTCGATAACGGGCATAAAGTTGTAGCATACGGTCTTTACGCCGCATTTACCCAGGTTGGCGAGGCTGATTTTGTAATTCTCTATCAACTGTTCGCGTTCCGGTCCGGCGTACTTAATGGCCTCGCATACGGGCAGGCTCTCTACAACCGACCAGCGCAAACCGTAGGACTCGATATATGCCTTCAAATCGTTGATAGCTTCCTCTGTCCATATTTCGCCGTTGGGCACATCGTGCAAAGCGGTGACTATACCTTCCACACCGATTTGACGAAGCATATCGAGCGTTATTTTGTCTTTTTTACCAAACCATCTCCAAGTCTTTTCCATACTTCCTTTGTATTAATGATTTAAAATGATTATTTGAACAGATGTTGCAAGCCTGTATTCTCTGAATGACAGATAGTATGAACTAACTATGCACATCTTTATCCGGTGCAAATATAGGCACTAAAACACTCCGTATATGAACGGATATTTGCAGGATATTTGCGGATATTTGCATATATCGGAAGAAAGATGGGATAGTAGCCGGCGCAGAGAAGTAAACGACTTTAAATCAATAGCATATAAGTACCAATATAGTACCGGCATCTGGTACGGCCTATACCAACGGTTGGTACATCTCATACCACACTAAGGTACGGCTCGTACCATGCTTTGGTACAACCGCTACCAAGCGTTGGTATTCCGTGTACCGGCTATTGGTATTTTCGTTGTTCCCCCTTGTTATTTCCGTTATCCCCTCTTTGTAATTTCTTTCTTCCCGGTGTACTTATTATTATTATTCGTATCTTTGTTCTACGGACAAGCCGGCAGATGCCGGACTGATAGCAAGCAGCGTTATGAGACAGATAATAAACGAACAACTTCAGATATCGGAATCCAACCCGATAAAGGCGCGTTACTACGACTACGACCGTTTCACTTATCCCTGGCACTTCCACAGCCAGTACGAAATAATCTATGTGAGGAACAGTAGCGGCCGCTGCTTTGTGGGCGATTGCATAGAGCGGTTTTCGGACGGCGATGTGATATTGTTCGGTCCCAACCTGCCTCATTACATGCGGAGTGACGATGCTTATCATTGCGGTAATCCTTTGCTGCGGGTGCAAGGCACCATCATTCAGTTCGAGGAGAACTTCATGCAATACTCTTTCGACCATTATCCGCAGTTTCATCAGATACGGCTGCTGCTGAAAGAGGCCAAACGGGGAGTAGTTTTTCACACCGCCGACGACAGCCCGGCACGTGACATGGTATCCGCTTTCCCCGAACTGAAAGGCTTCGGGCAGATAACGGGATTGCTGGATTTATTGCAGGGATTGTCCGTGTCCTCCCAAAAGAAGATGTTGGCAAGCCCTTTCTACTACGAGAAGTTCCCCACGGCAGGCAACAAACGGATTGATAAAATCATCTCCTTCATCAACAGCAATTACACCCGTTCCCTCAAGCTCGACGAGATTGCCGAAATGGCGAATATGAACAGCAGCGCGTTTTGCCGCTTTTTCAAAGAGGTCACGGAAAAGACTTTCCTGCAATATGTAACGGATATGCGCATCGGCTATGCGTGCAAGCTGCTGACCATCGGTGACATGGAGATTTCGCAGATAGCGGTGGAGTGCGGCTTCGACTCTATCTCGCATTTCAACCGTACCTTTAAGCAACTGACGGGGCTGACGCCGACGCAGTACAGAAACCAAATCATGAAGTAGAATTAAGGGCTGTCGAAGCGTTGATAAGCTCCTGGCTCCTCAACTCCCTTGACATATTAATCCCCCTTCACCCTCTATCTCCCGTGGAAAGGGGAGCGTGGAAAGTGAAGGGGGATATGTGATAAACGTTGTTTTACGGAAAACCAACCGCTACATGCCGAACGAGAACTTGTCGATGGACTGGTATACCACGCTGGCAATACTCAGCGCCACGATGCCCAGCGTACAGATGACAAGGCTGGCGCGCGTGTAGTTGTCGCTGCGGAAAGCGGTAATCGGCTCGTCGCTCTTGTTGATGTACATTGCCTTTACAATCTTCAGATAATAGTAAAGTGACAGGATCGTGTTGATCAGCGCAATGAATACCAGCAGATGGAAACCGCTCTGGAAGGCTGCCGCAAAGATGAAGAACTTCGAGAAGAAGCCCGCAAACGGCGGGATACCCGCCCGTGAGAACAGCGCCAATGTCATGAGGAAAGCCAGCTTGGGATTGGTGGTGTACAATCCGTTGTAATCTTCCAGCGTAAACTTATTGGCACGTAATGCCACAATCGTGATAACGGTAAAGACCGCGAGGTTGGCAAACAGGTAAATCAATACGTAGTACACCAGTGACGTCATACCCAGTGACGTTCCGCTGATGACACCCAGCATGATGTAACCGGCCTGTGAGATACTGGAGAACGCCATCAGTCGTTTCAGGTTTTCCTGACGCAGCGCGAAGAGGTTGGCAAGCGTGATGGAGGCGATGATAACCCAGTAAAGCACTTCCTGCCATTGCGCCACCATCGGGGCAAACACTTTATAAAGTATGGTCATCAGCACGAATGCCGCCGCGCCTTTGGAGATAACGCTCAGGTAAGCGGTTACCGTACTCGGGGCGCCTTCGTATACGTCGGCCGTCCACAAGTGGAAGGGCACCAATGAAATCTTGAATCCCATGCCGGAGAAAAAGAATACGAACGCCATAATCTGTAACGGGTTTCCGTCCAGACGTGCCGGAATATCAGCGAAGTAGAGCGTACCTACCGAACCGTATATCAGCGAAAGGCCGTAAAGCAGCAGGCCGCTGGAAAAGAGTGCGGTAAGAATGTATTTGGCTCCTGCCTCGGCGGAGTGGTGGCGGTACTTGTCGAAAGCCACCAGTGCGGCCATCGGGATACTGGCGGTTTCCAGTCCGATGAAGAACATCAGGAAATGGCCGGCGGAAATCATAAAGTACATACCCAGCAGCGTGGAGAGTGTCAGCACATAAAACTCGCCTTGCTTGATTGCCGTATCGGGGCGGCGCATCCATTCGTGCGCCATGAGGAATACGATAAGCGTACCTATGCTGAGGATGGATTTGACGATGCTCTGTATCGGCTGGTTATGGTACATCCCGCCGAAAGCGTCGGCTGCCGGGCCGGGAATGATGGTTATAAGCGTATGGATAATGAGCAGAACAACGGGCAGCATGGTGTTCAACATCGGCTTGCCGTCATGCTTGTGCGCATCCGGACTCATGAAGAGGTCGGCTATGAAGAGGATAACGATAACCGCTATCAGCGACAGCTCTTCCTTCATTAAGAGAAATTGGGAGTAATCCATGTTATTTAGTGATTAACTGTTTAGTGATTAATGATTAGTGAGTGGCTAATAGGTTGACTACCGGCAGCACGCTGTCTCCAATCATGTTGCTTATCCACAGCGGGGCAAGACCGAGGCCGGCTACGCAAGCGATAAGGATGATTACGGCGGTACGTTCGTCCCACGTGGCATCGGTCAATGTCAGGTGGTGCTTGTTGGTGCAGGTTCCGTAAAGGATTTTACCGACAAGGCGCAGAATGTAGACCGCGGTAATCACGATGCTTGTGCAGGCAATGACGGTCCATACGCGGTGGAATGTATCGGGATGCTGGAAAGCGCCGTTGAAGATTGTCATTTCGGCGATGAAGCCGCTGAGTCCCGGCAAACCGAGGTTGGCAAGACCGGCGATGACGTAGGATACGGCCAGGAAAGGCATAATCTTCATCAGTCCGCTAAGCTCGCGTACGTCACGTGTGTGCGTACGTCCGTAAATCATACCGATAAGGGCGAAGAACAGGGCGGTCATCAATCCGTGGGAAAGCATTTGCAGCACGGCGCCCGTACAGGCCGTCCGGTTCATCATCAGAATGGCGAAAAGCACCAGACCGCAGTGCGATACGGAAGAGTAGGCGTTGATATATTTCAGGTCGGTTTGCACGCAGGCGGAGAATGCGCCGTATACAACGGAGATACCTGTCAGTACGAGGAATATCCAGCCGAGTTCCTGCGCGGCTTCGGGCATCAGATACATGGCGATGCGGAAACATCCGTAACCGCCCAGTTTCATCAGTACGCCCGCATGCAGCATGGAAACGGCAGTCGGTGCGGATGCGTGACCGTCGGGGCTCCATGTGTGGAAAGGGAACAGAGCGCCCAGCACACCGAAACCAAGGAAGGTAAGCGGGAACCAGATGCGTTGTTGCTCGATAGGGATATTGTGCAGTTGGGCTATTTCCAGCAGGTTCATGGTGGTGGCGCCGCTGCCGAAGTAGATACCCAAGATACCGATCAGCAGGAAGGCGGAACCGCCCATAAGCATCAGTGTCAGTTTCATGGCGGCATATTCCTTGCGTCCCGAGCCCCATACGCCAATCAGCAGGTACATCGGGATAAGCGCTACCTCGTAGAACATGAACATGGTGAACAGGTCGGTGGAGATAAAGAAGCCGAACACACCCATTGACAGCAGGGTGAACCACAGGAAATATTCTTTGGTCAGCGGTTGCAGACGCCAGGAAGCGAATGTACCCGTAAACACGATAATGGCCGAGAGCAGCAGCATGGCTACCGAGATGCCGTCCACACCTACGGAATAGTGAATGTTGAGGGCGGGATACCAGGCTACGTCGGCACGGAACAGCATTTCATCCGTAGCGCCGCCATGACGGGCTTGCAGATAGACGATAGTCAGTCCGACGGCAGCGATGAGCAGTGCCGAAGCGCCGGTTGTCATCACCGCGCGTATCTGTGCTATGTTACGGCTGAGCCAAAGACCCAGCAGCATCAGCAAAGGGATGAGTACGAATATGGATAAGAAATTCATCTTTATAGTATTGTATTAATTGTTATTGTTCTATGGATTGATACATCGATATCAATGTCCGTTTCTCGTTTACAGCAACAGCAGCAATATCAGTATGAGCGTACCCAGCAGGAATACGAAGGTGTATTGCTGGATGCGTCCGCTTTGCAGGCCTCGTATCTCGTCGCTGGTGGCATTGGCGCCCCAGGCCAGAAAGTCGAAGAAGCCGTCTACCACATGACGGTCCCACCAGGCAATGGGACGGCTGATGCAGCCGAAGATGATGCGGTGGGTGATAAACTGGTAAACTTCATCGATATAGAAGCGGTGGTAGGCTGCCGTCCACAAACCGTTGAAGCGGTGGGCGAGCGCATTGGCGACGGGTTGCTTTCCGCTTTTATACATATAGGTTGCCAAAGCGATGGAAATAACGGCGATGGCTATGCTTGTACCTGCCACGCCCCAGTCCAGATGAATGGTATAGGCTTCGCCGTTTGAACTGACGAAGTGTCCGAAAGGAATGAATCCGGCAACCACTGTAACAACGGCGAGGAACATCAACGGGACGGTCATCGTCAACGGGCTTTCGTGGGGAGTGTGGTGCGCGTGCTCGGTGTCTTGCGCGTGCTCGTCGCTAACCGCCGACTTCCTGTCGCTCCAGAAAATGCCGTAGTAGAGGCGGAACATATAGAATGCGGTCATTGCGGCAATCACTGTCATTATCCAACCCATGGCAGGGCTGAATTGGAAGCAGGCCGTCAATATCTCGTCCTTGGAGAAGAATCCGGAGAACGGGGGAATGCCGGCGATGGCAAGGCAGGCTATCAGGAAAGTGATATGCGTAATCGGCATATATTTGCGCAGCCCGCCCATAGCGGACATCTCGTTGCTGTGCACCGCGTGGATGATGCTGCCTGCGCCGAGGAACAGCAATGCCTTGAACATGGCGTGCGTAAACAAATGGAACATACCTGCCATATAGCCCAGCCCGCCTTCGTGCGGGTTCATGGAAGTACATACGCCGAGAGCCACCATCATAAAGCCTATCTGCGAGATGGTGGAGAAGGCGAGCACACGCTTGATGTCGCTTTGCACACAGGCTACGCTGGCGGCGTAGAACGCTGTGAATGCACCTACATAGGCAACGAGGTGCAGCACATGGGGTGCATAGTCGATGAACAGCGGGAACATGCGTGCCACCAGATAGACGCCTGCGACGACCATGGTAGCGGCATGAATCAACGCGCTGACCGGAGTAGGGCCTTCCATAGCGTCGGGCAGCCAGATGTGCAGCGGGAACATGGCGCTCTTGCCGGCTCCACCGATGAACATCAGTCCCAGCGCCAGCGGAATCATTGTTGCGCCGCCTTTCAGCAGTGCCATTTCATTGGGCTGGAAAGTATAGGTTCCGGCATAGTAACCGTAAACCAGAATACCGATAAGGAAGCCAAGGTCGGCAAAACGGGTCACGATAAACGCTTTCTTGCTGGCGGCGATTGCCGCGGGTTTCGTATAGTAGAAGCCGATCAGCAGGTAGGAAGATACACCCACCAACTCCCAGAACAGATACATCTGGAAGATATTGGTCGCTACCACCAGCCCCAGCATGGACATGGTGAAAAGCGAGAGGAAAGCATAATAGCGTTGGAAACCGCGTTCCCCTTTCATATAGCCGAAAGAGTAGAGGTGTACCATGAATGATACGGTACTTATGACAATCAGCATCATCACCGATATGGGATCGAGCAAGATGCCCAGGTCAATGCTGAGCGACGGTGTGAACGGCAGCCATGTACAGTTGTAAGGCATCAGCGTGGCGTATGTGCCGTCTGCCAGCCGGGGAGAGGCGAAATATTGTATTGCGGTGAGGTAGGAGAGTACCGCCACTGCACCCAGTACCGCCGTGCCGATGATTCCGGCGGTGCGGTGCGACATCCATTTGCCGCCCAATCCCAACACAAGGAACGAGAGCAAGGGAAGAAGAAGGATTAGAATCGTATATTCCATAATTTCTAAATTGAGAATTAAGAGTTGAGAATTAAAAAATGAAACTCCATTTCTCTTTTAATTTTAAATTTAGTGATTACCATTTGAGTTCGTCCAGCTTGTTCACCTGGATAGAACGTATGTTGCGATAGATGTTAATCATGATAGCGATGGCCACAGCTGTCTCGGCCGCCGAGATGGCGATGGAGAACAGGGCGAAGAAATAGCCTTCCAGCCCGCCGGGAAACAGAAAACGGTTGAATACCGCGAAGTTGATGTCCGTAGCGTTCAGTATCAACTCGATTGAAATCAATATCGCCAAGGTATTGCGGCGGGTGAAGAACCCGTAGATACCGGCGAAAAACATGATAGCCGAGACTATCAGGTAATATTCCATGTGTATCATAATTCTTATCTTTTACGTGCTATTAATAATCCGCCTACGATACATGCCAGCAGCAGAATACTGACGGCTTCGAAAGGCAACAGGTAACCGTACTTGTCACCGCTCAGCATGTGGTGGCCGATAGTCTTGATGTTGACTTCAAGAGGTGCTACGTCGGTGGTGGCGATGAATTTATGTTTCAGGGTTATGAACAGTACAATGACAGCTCCGGCTACGGTAGTGCCCAGTCCGGCGAGGAACTTGCTGCGTTTCAGCTTTCCCGCCATGTCGCCTTCACCGCTGGTGAGCAGGATGGAGAAGACGTAAAGCACGACGATACCGCCCGCGTATACCATAATCTGTACCGAACCGAGGAATGTGTATCCCAGCAGGAAGTAGATGCCGGCTGTACCGAACAGCACAAACAGCAGGTATGTGGCCGAACGTACCATACGTTTGGTGGTTACCGTCAGTATGGAGAATACGGTAATAAAAGCCGCAAGGAAGTAAAATACTATTGTTTCAAGATTAAATTCCATGTTATTGATTACTAATTATGAATTACTAATTACTTCGCTACTTCGGGTTGGGGAGCGGCGGGTTTCTTCTTCTCTTCTACGTGACTGCCCGGATGATTCAGCGTCAGTACCAGTTTGCTGCGGTCGAATACGGCATGCTCAAAGTTCTGGTCGAATGTGATGGCATCGTGCGGACAGGCATTGACGCAAAGCTGGCAGAATATACAGGAGCCGAGATCGTATTCGTATTTCGCCAGTATCTTCTTTTTCTTGCCGTCTTCCGTTTCTACGGTTTCGCTCGTCACCTTGATGGTGTCGTTGGGACAAGCCATCTCGCACAGGCCGCACGCGATGCAATGGTGCTCGTTCCGCTCATTGTGGGGCATTGTCAGCGTACCCCGGAAACGTTCGGAGAGTTTCAGCGTCTTCCGGTTTTCCGGATATTGTTCGGTAGTCTTCTTACGGCAGAAAACGGTCATAGTGGTTTTCATACCCGTGAGCAGGGAAGTGATACCATTGATGAGGCTGCCTATGTAGGAGTTATTATCTTTCATCAGAAATGTAATTTAAATACTACGATTAATACCATTAGAATCAGGTTCACCATGCTGATAGGAACCAGATATTTCCATTCGAGGTTCAGAATCTGGTCGATGCGCAGGCGCGGGAATGTCCATTTAATCCACATCAGCAGGAATACTACGAAGAATGCCTTGCCGAAGAACCACACAAAGCCCGGAATGTAATCCATGACCGCATTGAAACCGTCCAGACCGACGATGTGCAACGGCATCCAGCCACCCAGGAAAATAGTGGCGGCTATACCGGCTACGATGAACAGGTTCAGGTACTCTGCCAGATAGAAGAAGCCGAAACCCATACCGGAGTATTCCGTATGATAACCGGCGGTCAGCTCGCTTTCGGCTTCGGGCAAGTCGAACGGGCCGCGGTTGGTTTCCGCATTACCCGCAATAAGATAGATGACGAACGCTATAACTGCCGGGATGTGCCCTTTGAATATAAACCAGCCGTCGGCTTGTCCGGCTACGATTTCGGAGAACTGCATCGTGCCCATCAGGACTACCATTGTCAGGATACTCAGCCCGCAGGAAAGTTCGTAACTGATGATTTGCGCGCCGCTTCGCATGGCTCCGATAAGCGAGAACTTGTTGTTGGAACTCCAGCCGGCAAGCAGGATACCTACCACGCCGATACTTGAAGCGGCAAGCAGGAAGAACACGCCCACGTTGAAGTCAAGCACTTCCAGTCCTTTGCTGATGGGCAGACAGGCGAAAGTGAGGAACGAGGCTATAATGACCATGAACGGCGCCAGGTTGTAGAGGAATCTGTCGGAGAACTTCAGGTCAATGATTTCTTTAGTCAACATCTTGATAACGTCGCAGGGCACTTGGAGCAATCCCCACTTTCCCACACGCATCGGTCCGAGGCGGCATTGGAAAAAGGCGCATATCTTGCGCTCCATATAAATCAGGATAATGGCAAGCACTGCATACATCAGGATGATGCATACGCCTATCACTACACATTCGAGAAACACCGCCAGACCTTCCGGCATGAAGGAGGTCAGCATCTGGTGAATCCAATTGGTTACTATACTAAAGTCAAACATCTGTTTATTTACGATTTTACGATTTACTATTTGATAGTTTGGTGTATGTTTGCTATCTACTCCTTTATCTATCGATATCCGGTACTACATAGTCCAGTGTTCCACCGATGGCAATAAGGTCGGCAATCTTTGCGCCGCGGCAAATCGTATCTACGGTAGATACCAGCGGAAGACCCGTACTGCGGAAGTGCAAACGGTAGGGAGTTTTGTCGCCATGGCTCTCGAGGAATACGCCGAACTCACCGCGGCTGCCTTCTACGGCGGCATAGTAAGTGCCTTCCGGCACACGGATAATCGGCTTCATCTTCTCCTGGTATGCGCCTTCGGGGATATTGTCTATCAGCTGTTCGATGATTTTCAAGCTTTCCATGATTTCATCCATACGGATGAGGTAGCGTGCCCAGGAGTCTCCTTCGGTGCGGACAATCTCTTTGAAGTCCACCTTATCATATACACTGTAAGGCATACGTTTACGTACGTCGCACGCCCAACCGCTGGCGCGCCCTGTGCCGCCGGTGGCGCCGAAAGCTATGGCGTCTTCGCGGGACAGTACGCCTACGCCTTTCAGACGTTGCTGCGCAATGATATTTCCCGTAAACACGTCGTGGTATTCGTGCAGGATGCCGCGCAGGTAAGGGATGAATTCTTTCACTTTCTTCTGGAAGTCGGGAGCGATATCGGCTTGCACGCCGCCAATCGTGTTGTAGTTCATGATGAGGCGCCCGCCGCAGGTGCCTTCAAAGATGTCCAAAATCTTTTCACGGTCACGGAAGCCGTAGAAGAAAGCGGTCAGCGCACCGAGGTCCATTGCCAGACAGGAGTAGAAAAGCAGGTGAGAATCGATACGCTGCAACTCGTCCATGATGGTGCGGATGTATTGCACGCGCTCGCTTACCTTTATGCCCATGGCCTTTTCGATACACATACACAGGGCGTGGCGGTTCTGGTGAGCGCCCAGATAGTCCAGACGGTCGGTCAGAGCCAGTGTCTGCGGGTATGTAAGGCTTTCGCACATTTTCTCGATACCACGGTGGATATATCCGCAGTTGGCATCTATCTTTTCGATGATTTCGCCTTCCAACGATACGCGGAAACGCATTACGCCGTGGGTGGCAGGGTGCTGGGGACCGATGTTTACCACATATTCGTCGTCGCCGAAGAGTTGTGACTCTTTGTTCTTTACGGTTCCGTCCGGGTTAAGTTCCAGCTCGGTGGTGGTATCGATGGTTTCTTCGTTATCCATGCGCAGAGGGTTCTGTGCCTCCGGGTCATCGTCTTTACGCATCGGATAGCCTACCCAGTCATTGCGCAGATAGAGGCGTCTCATATCGGGGTGTCCGATGAACACTACGCCATAGAAGTCGAACACTTCACGTTCCAGGAAGTCTGCGGCTTTCCAGATGTCGCAAACGGAAGGGAGTTCGGGATGTTCCCGGTCGAGAGTGGCGGTGCGAACCGCAACCCGTTTGCCGGTAACGGTGGACTCCAACTGATACACTACGCCAAGTCCGCGCGGAGTATCGGGAGTATCTTTTGCAGTATCCGGTTCGCCCCAGTCCATACCGGTGAGGCATTCCAGAAAGTCCATCTGCTCTTCTTGCCGCAGGCGCAGCATCTCGTCATGCAAAGCCGCGGGCTCTATATATCTTATTGCATTCATATTTATTCTTCCGGTTTTTCTTCTTTTTGATTTACACCACCAAAGTACTTCTCTATTTTTACCTTACGTTGCAATTGCATCATTCCGTAGTAGAATGCTTCGGGGCGGGGAGGACATCCCGGGATATATACGTCTACCGGCAGAATCTTATCCACTCCGTTGACAACATGATAAGATTTCTTGAACGGGCCGCCGCTGACAGCGCAACCGCCTACGGCTATCACATACTTAGGGTCGGCCATCTGGTCGTACAAACGTTTCAGTACCGGCGCCATTTTGTTCGTGATTGTTCCGCACACCATAATCATATCTGCCTGGCGCGGACTGGCACGGGCTACTTCAAACCCGAAGCGCGCCATGTCATAGCGGGCTGCGCCGAGGGCCATGAATTCGATACCGCAACAGCTTGTTGCAAACGTAAGCGGCCACAGCGAATTGCTGCGTCCCCAGTTGACGAAATCGTCCAGTACGCCGAGAGCCACATTAGCGCCTCCCGCATTGAGTTCCCGAACCAATTTCTCCAACGTTTCGTTGTCTGTAAACTCCTCATAAGGGATGGATTTTATGTTGGGTTTCTTCGTTACTTCCATTCCAAAGCTCCTTTCCTCCAGGCATAAGCAAGACCCAGAATTAATATAATAAGGAAAAACAAAATACTGAAAAGCCCGGCTACTCCAAGCTCGCGTGCAATGACTGCCCACGGAAACAGGAATACGGTCTCCACTTCAAACATCAGAAACAGGATGGCGAACAGATAGTAACCTACCCGGAACTGCATCCATGATTTACCGCGGGTGGGAATACCACACTCGTACGGCTCCATTTTCTGTGCATTGTACGAACGGGGGGCTATCGCATTGGACAGCGCGATAACAATACCCACGAAAGCAATTGCCGTCAGCAAGACGACTACTAACAAAGTAAAGTTCATAAATCTGATAAGATTTTAGATATATAATATATAGATATGCTGAATAAAGGCAATAAAGTGGCAGAGGCCACCCTTTTATCTGATAATCTTTCTAAGCCCGAATACGTAGTAATGCGGGTCGGGAACGGGAGGGTAATGTAAGTCCGGCATAGGGTCGTAACTTTGTGCGCGCAGCAATTGTTGCATACGGATAATATCGACACGCAGCAGAGAACCTTTATTACTTGGCACTTGCATATGTTCCACATATTCCAGACAGGAAGATGTAGACGATAAATGGTTGTAATAGTTCTGGATAGCTTGTTGGGCGGTAGGCGCCTGAGTTAAGACGCAACTTTCTGCTTTACAGTTGACCGGAGTGCACAAAAAATCCGCAGCCCCTATTGCACCGTTGTGTAATAAAACTGCGAGTATGGCTATTATACAATATTTTATGCACTGTTTCATATCTCCATATCTCTTTTCAGGGCGCAAAGATATAATAAGTATCTCTCATTTTGCTATCTCTGCATAACAAAAAATGACTATTTTTACACTTTTTATCCTAAATCAATTCCGTTTCCAGAATTCCGGGGTGAACAAAAGTAAGACGGTGAA
>ENA-ORPH01002252-ORPH01002252.1-human-gut-metagenome-genome-assembly--contig:-NODE-2252-length-16561-cov-2.804919_pt1 | contig 16561 bp, 9 predicted proteins | sample MGYA00242142_ERZ509074 | MGnify/ENA primary metagenome ERZ509074 (study PRJEB26280, sample SAMEA2338724) | human gut metagenome | biome: human gut; feature: human-associated habitat; material: faeces...
GGCTGCTGTTCTCATCGGCAATGTCTGTAAGGATACCCTGTCACTTCTTTCTTCCTTAAAAAAGATGGACGAGGTCATGCTGCTTCTGCCGGAGGATATTCCTCTGCAGGGAGAAGCCGAAGAAGAGGAAGCCGCAGCCCCCGTGGTTGTACAGAAGCCCGTGTTCCAGCCTGCGGACACCACCTCGCTTATGCCGCAGCTGAAAAATTCCTTAGACATTATTCTTACCTATGTGAAAGCGGAACCGGAATTTGCCGGCGCCTTCCGCACCCTGATTACGGATTACCGGCTCCTGCCCGACCGAAACAGTGAGGAGCCTGCGGCGAAAAAAATCCGTCAGGATATTACTTCCATGTACTTTGAGCTGTATAAGTCCTGTTTCCTCCGGGCAAGCAAATCCAAATTCATCCCGCTGCCGGTATCCATGTTCCTTTATTTCGGCTATGTGGATGAAGGTCTTGCCGGACCGGAAAATGCGGAATTTTTAGCCCACCTTGCGAAGTACCTGGGAAGCACGCCCCACACCAATGTTTACACCTTCTACGACTGGCTTCTCGCCATTCTGCACGGAGAAAAAGAACCCAGCCGAAACGAATTTGATATGGACTATACGGACTACATACACAGACAAAAGGTTACCGGCGCCATCACCGCCGAAGAGGAGCTCGTCCTTATGAAGGACAATCTTGCCAAGGTGGATTATGAATTTGCCAACATGTTCCCGGCCGTCACCAAGATCACCTTCGGCCGCATTGCTTCTTTCTGTCCGGTCTTTTCCGACCACAATCTGTTAAAGAAGCCAGGCTCCGCCTTTGTAACGGCAGATTTCATTTCCCGTTCCCTCACGCAGCTTGAGTCCGTGGACTACAGCCTCTTTTACCGGGAATACACCTATTCAAACATGGATGCAAATATTCCGAAGGAGTTTTTCCACAACCGTGTCCTTCCCGACTTTATTTTAGTTCCGGGCATCGGTATGCGCAGCATCATGTGGCAGGAAATTGAAGGCAAACGCCGTTCCACCCCGGCACGTTTCATCATGCCGATTTTCTATTTAGATGATGCCTATACTTCCATCCTGCATCTGTCTGCGGAGTACCGCTGGGAAATGTGCAAACGTGTGCAGGGCGCCCGCTGGAACGATTTGTCCGAGCGCTCCCTCACCAGCGAATATTTCGATTACATCCAGTTCTACCGCAGGAACCACGATTTATCCCAGGATGCCAAGGAAAGCATCAAGACGGGACTGCGTAAAGTGCGCGGCAGCTTCAAGGAAATGTTTATCCGGGACTATATTTCCTATGTACTGTTTGAATCCGCGGGTTCTCCCCGTCTGACAAAGCCCGCCCGTTCCATCCTGTTTACCTACTGTACCTTCTCCAAAGAAATCCGGGACAGGCTGAACACCAACCCCATTTACAAGGAGATGCTGGACAGACTGGAAATCAAGCAGGCGCAAAAGCTCCACAAATACGATTTACTTGTGAAACGTGTGGAAAATGCAGGCAAACCGCTGCCCGAAGAACTTGTGGAAGAAGGACGTTATCTTAACATGTAAATCCGGTGTAAAGATTGTGTTAAAAAAAATACAAAAAACGTTCTAAAAAGGGGGTAGACAAAGCAAGATTTTTGTATTATGATTAACTTGTTTCAAGTGATTGAAACTGCTAATTAGCAAAATTCCGGAAGAATTCCCCTTTTACACAATCGAAATGACCGCAGGCTCCCCCCTGTGGTCATTTTGATTTTAAAAATGTCGAACTCAACATTCTTTTTTCCCCACATATAATACAGTAAATCACTAAAAGGATGCGGTATCTTGTCCGTTCTTCGTATCTTTCTGGAAGCCGCTGCGATTTCTCTGGCCCTTTCCGTCGATTCCTTCATTGCCGCCTTTTCCTACGGAACCTCCAAAATAAAAATCCCCCTCTCTTCCGTGGGGATTATCTCTGTTACCGGCAGCCTGATTACCGGCCTCTCCATGCTGGCCGGCTCCTTCGTGAAGGATTTTATTCCTCCCGGCTTTACTACCCTTTTAAGCTTCGGCATTTTGTTTCTTTTGGGTGTGCTTAAGCTTTTCGAATCTTCTTCGCCTGCCAATGCCGATAAAGACAACTCCCACAGTATCTCTGCCAAGGAAGCTCTGTCCCTGTCCGCCGCCCTCTCCTTAGACGGCTGCGCCGCCGGGTTCGGAGCCTCTCTCTCCGCCGGTACGCATACCGCTGCGGTCTTTCTGTTCTCCCTGATTTTCGGAGCGCTCATGGTCCTTGCGGGAAGCCATATCGGCAACAAAGCAGCCGGCCGTCTTCCCATAAAACCGGGAATTATCGGCGGGCTGCTTTTAATATTACTGGCGGTTGCCAGACTGCTGTAAATATAATTCCACACCCTTCTTTAAACGGGCGAGTCCGTCAAGCAGACGCTCCTTCGGGCAGGCAATGTTCAGGCGGACAAAAAGGCGCCCGTTTCCCCGAAAGCCTTCTCCTTTGGACATATAAAGTCCGGTTTCCTTCCGGATAAAATCGCAGAGCTTTCCGGAGTCCTCTGCCACATTTCCCACATAAATCCACAACAGATACGTTGCCTCCTGCGGTGTCATTACAAGCTGCGGCAGCTCTTTTTTTAAGAATTCCTCCACAATCTTTCGGTTCTTAAATAAATACTCCCTGAGTGCGGTAAGCCAGGCATCTCCTTTGGTGTAGGCGGCAATGGTTCCCGCCATGGCAAACACGTTTGGCTCCGCTACCTCATCCGAATTGAGTCCTCTGTTCATAATCTGCCGGATTCTTTCATCGGGGATGATCACAGCCGCCGACTGCAGTCCTGCCAGATTGAAGGTTTTGCTGGCGGAAATGCAGGTGATGCTGTTATTTTTGCAGACCTCCGAAACCGATGCAAAGGGAGTATAGGTAACACCCGGCACGGTCAGTTCACAATGGATTTCATCGGAAAGCACCGTCACATGGTATTTTTTACAAAGCTCCCCGATGCGCGCCAGTTCTTCCTTACTCCAGACAATGCCCGCCGGATTCTGGGGATTGCATAAAATCATCAGTGTAGTCAGCGGATGGGAAAGCTTTTTCTCCAGATCCGCAAAATCAACCGAGTAGCGCAGGCCGTCGTAAATCAGGGGATTTTCCAGTGCATGCCTGCCCTGGTTTTCAATGGAGTTAAAGAACACACCGTAAACGGGCGTCTGTACCACCACATTGTCTCCCACATTGGTCATCCGCTTTACGGCACAGGTGACCGCCGGAATGACGCCGGTACAGAAGATCAGCCACTCTTTTTCCATGGCAAGCCCGTACTTCGCCCAGCGGTTTTGAATGGCTTCCTGCCATTCTCCCGGCACCACCGAATAGCCGAAAATCCCTTCGGATGCTTTTTTCACAAGACTCTCCGTTATCTCGGGTGCAGTCTTAAAATCCATATCCGCCACCCACATGGGGAGCTCTTTTTCCTCCACATCCCATTTTAAGGAACCGGTTCCTCTCCTGTCATGCAGGGTATCAAAATCGAATGTATTGTCCATGTTTACTCCGCCACACTCACGGCAAGATGCAGCACGCTGCATGCCGGTACGGTAAATTTTATTTTATTGTCCCGTATGTTTGCTCCCGTAAAGCTCTCCGTATGCACGGCATCCGGATTTGCAAAGGTATTGTGTGCGGCAAAATTTCCCGTAAGAATTTCTCCTTCCACCGCCTTTAGTACCGTTTCCGCAAATACCGCCTCTATTTCATAATCCTCGTTTACGGACAGATTATTCAGGGTAATGTGAATTTTTCCGTCCGTTCCCAGGGATACGGACTCGTTTAAGTTCGGCACCCTGTTTTCTTCCTCCGCACCGATAAGCTCCGTTTCCAGACTGCTGTGCAGAAGCTCGGCATCCTGATGACAGCGGTACATTTTGAACACATGATAGGTCGGAGTAAGAAGCATCTTTTCCCCTTCCGTCAGGATAACTGCCTGCAGTACATTCACAAGCTGCGCAATGTTTGCCATTTTTACCCTGTCACAGTGCTTGTTGAAAAGGTTTAAGTTAATGCCTGCCACCAGTGCATCCCGCATGGTGTTCTGCTGGTATAAAAATCCGGGATTGGTGCCCGGCTCACAGTCGTACCAGGTGCCCCATTCATCCACAATCAGTCCAATCTTTTTCTCCGGGTCATATTTATCCATGATTGCCGAATGTCTGTTTAAGAGTTCTTCCATATAAAGGGTTTTCTTTAAGGTAAGATACCATTCTTTTTCGTCAAAGTCCGTGGCGCTGCCCTTGTGCTCCCAGTCGCGGGGCACCGTGTAATAATGCAGGGAAAGCCCGTCCATAAAGCCATGCGCCGACGGATTACCCCTGTGCGTGGTTTTTAACACTTCTTCCGTCCAGTTGTAATCGTCCGTGCCCGGTCCGCAGGCAATTTTCTGAATGGGGCGGTCGGGATGGTAATTGCGCACATAGGTCTGGTACTGTCTGTAGAGATTGCCGTAAAACTCCGGGTTCATGTTGCCGCCGCAGCCCCAGCTTTCATTGCCCACACCAAAATAATCCACCCGGTAAGGCTCCTCATGTCCGTTCTTCTTTCTTAAATCCGCCATGGGGGAAACGCCGTCCAGCGTCATATATTCCACCCATTCGCTCATTTCCCGTACAGTGCCGCTGCCGAGATTGCCGTTGATGTAGGTCTTGCAGCCAAGCTGCCTGCAAAGCTCCATATATTCGTCCGTTCCGAAGCTGTTATCCTCGACCACGCCGCCCCAGTGGGTGTTTATCATTTTCTTTCTTCCGTCTTTGGGACCAACGCCGTCCATCCAGTGGTATTCATCGGCAAAGCAGCCGCCCGGCCACCGAAGCACCGGAATGCCCATTTCCCGCAGCGCCTTTACAACATCCTTCCGCATGCCGTTTTCATTGGGGATGGGGGAATTTTCTCCCACATAAATGCCTTCATAAATGCACCTTCCCAGATGCTCCGAAAAATGCCCCTGAAGCTCCTTATGGATATGCCCTGATTTTTCTTTGGGGTTTGTATATAACCGATACATGTCATGCCCTCCTGTTCTTTATCATACCCGGTACAGCCTGTATAAAGCTGCCGCTATCTTTAAGGTATCATCCGGGCAGCTTTCCGTCAACGGACAAAGTATAGATATTATACCTTATATTTTCCATCCTACGGCTTTTTCCCTGATCTGAATGAATTCGCGGTAACGGCCTTCCATGGAAATCAGTTCCTTATGAGCGCATTCTTAAGAATTGCCCGGGCAATGGAAATACGCAGAGTCAAAATATCCTCATTTCCATTCCTTTCCGTTAGCTTTTACTAACCGTTAGACAGTATAACTCCTCAATTTCCTTCTGTCTGCTCCGTTTCGTCGCACATGCTCCAATCGGACAACGACTTACCAGTACTGACAGGGACAGCTTCCCGTCCGGGCAGCCGCCCGCAGCTCCACATAACAGCCGCAGCTTAAGCAGGTGCCCTGCGCTAATTTTTCGCACTGTCCGCACACCTGCAGACGCTTTTCATACAGTTCTCCCGGCACCTTTTCCTTTTCTTTCATCAGCTTGAGCACCCGCTCTATTTTTTCCTTATAGTCCTTTTCGTCGTATTCCCGCAGTAAGCACCGCTTGCAAATTCGCTTCTGTTCCATGTAATTCTCCCTCCGCTCTGTCCTTGCCGGACAGGGTGCCTGTTGCAGCACCCTGTTTGTTAATCTATTATTACTACATCTTCCAAATCCGGCCAGATTTCATACCAGTCTATTCCCTGTTCTTCGGCTCTTTTCTGCATTTCACTATCAATTCTTAGATATTTGATTCCTTCTATCCCTGTATATGTTTGCGGATCCTTAAGACTTTCCTGTGCCGTATTATCAAGATAAGATGTTGAAAGTGCATAAAAACCTTCATAGTCTGCCTGTTCGGAATTATCGTTGGTATAATTCTTCAGATTAAGTGCGCTTTCTAACCCATGCGCATTTTCAATAGCCAAATATACAGCTATTTTTTTCTTTTCCTTTTGCCCAAGATTGTTCAAAATCTTTGTAAAACGGGTAAGGGTATCCCTGTCACACTTTTCTATTACAAAACAATACTCCTTCTCCCCTGACCGTCCCTTTTTCCTGTAATAATACCAAATGTCATCCCCCATTTCTTTACATACGGCATAAGAAAATTTGTCATTCGGTATTCCATGACGAGGAAAGTTATTTCCGCACCCATTTACCCGTGATAAACCAAATAGAATAAATGCAATAATGATACAGGTTCCTATAATTTTTTTGATTTTTGACATTTAGCCCTCCCCCTTCCATAATCTTCCCACATTGTTCTGCCAGATAATAGGACGTGCAGATGGTATATTTCCGATGTAAGCAACCTAAGGGTGTCTGTTGCAGCACCCTGTCTGTTAGTATACCACAACATCTTCCAGATCCGGCCAGACTTCATACCAGTCTATTCCCTGTTCTTCGGCTCTTTTCTGCATTTCACTGTCAATTCTTAGATATTTGATTCCTTCTATCCCTGTGTATGTTTGTGGATTTCTAAGCCCTTCCTCAAAATCCGGATATGATATTGATAATACATAGAAACCTTCATAATCTGACTGTTCGGAATTATCATTGGAATAATTCTTCAGATTAAGCACGCTTTCTAATCCATGCACAAATTTTGCCTCCACATAAACAGCTATTTTTTTCTTTTCCTTTTGTCCAAGAATGTTTAAAACTTTTGTAAAACGATTAATGGTATCCTTATCACACTTTTCTATTATATAATAATATTTCTTCTCTCCTGACCGTCCCTTTTCTTTGTGATAATACCAAATGTCATCCCCCATTTCTCTATATATGGCACGTGAAAATTTATCATATGGTATTCCACGATTCGGAGAATTGTTTCCACACCTATTCATCCGTGATAAGCCAAACAGAATAAGCACAAAAACAATACTGATTCCTATGGTTTTTTTAATTTTTCGCATTTTTCTCCTTTTCACAATTTGTAATTCCCCTTATCTCCCTGTTGCCGCTAAACACGCAAAAAGGGATGCAGCCGATTGCATCGCTGGTTGCATCCTTTTCGCTATTTTCTACTACCGCAGGTAGTATGTGCCGTAGGTAGTATGTGCCTAAGGCAGTATGTTTTTTTACATACTACTTTACATTATTTGAAACTTTACATTCTTCGGATAGTACTTGAAGGTGAAGTTCTTGGAACCTACTCCCAATCCTGTGTCCAGTACCGCCTTACCGTTCAGACCATTTACGGAAACATTCTGTACCTCAACCAGCAAAATATCCCTTAACTGTTCACTCAGTGTATAGGTGTTTTTCCCTATCTTGTAGGTAATTGTCGCTCTCGCTAAGATTTCATCCGGGTCGGTTACCCCGTAGTACAGCGAACTGCCAAAGGTTATGTTCATCTTGCTTATCGCCACCGGCAGCACGACAGTGCTGCATGTAGCTGTACCGCAATAATCGCCCATGCCTTCCACCGTAAAGGTAAGTTTGCAGCCATTCGTAACCGCTTCTTCCGTGAAATAGGAAGCATCATTTGCGTACTTGCCGCTTTGGTCTTTCTCGTAAACAATGCGGTAGTCCTTGCCTTCCTTTAAGAGAACGCCGTTCTGCTTAAGGGCAATTTTTACGTTGTAGCTCTTAGCTGTGGATCTGTACACCAAAGGCTGTATCGTCATATCCCATTCGCTGCCCCAGCCGATGTTATGCAGAGACTTCGGAACAATCTTGTAAGTACCGCTTATGGTGCCTGTGAAGTCACCCTTACCGGTAATCTTATAGGTGGCGGGCTTACTGTCCGTGGTGACTGCCTTGTTGTTCGTGTAGGAAACCGTATAGTCTACGCCCTCCTTCAGAACACGGTATCCGTATAGGATATGGATATCGGGTGCTGCACCCTTCTTATCCATGTATACGGTAGAGTTTTCTTCTCCGTAGATATTGTCACCCATTACGGTAATCCGGAAGTTTTCATTCTCCCAGTCAAACTTTGCTTTTTCCACAGTGTATTTTATGATGCGGGTTCCGCTGTAAGCTCCCATGCCTTTGATACAAATTTCTCCGGTGCCTACCTTAAATCTGCCTGTATCCCAGACAATGGTGTAGTCCACGCCTTCTTTCAGTTCTTCCTTGCTGTTCTTACTTACCTTTACATGGATGGCACTGTGAGGAACCTCCTCGTCCGGTGCATAGGTCTGCTTATCCACTGTCACAATGAGCTTTTTGAAGTCAAGCGGTGTTACGGCATATGTACATACTGCTTCGCCGCGGTAATTGCCCTTGAATTCAATCTTTACCTTTTGGTACACGGTTTCGGTGGGAAGTCCGGTCTTTTCATCCACCGGAATATTCTTATTGGTGTTGTCAAGGTAGGTAACCGTATAATCTTTACCGGCGGAAAGCTTCTTGCCGGTATCGTAAGAAGTAATCACCGGCACCGGCTTGTAAACGGTCTTGTTGCCTTTCTTATAGACAACGGAAGGAATGTCGCAGAAAACCTCTTCTCCGCAGCTTGCTGTCGCATCCGGATTATTCAGATCCCTGCACATCAGCCACAGAGGCTCTACGGTATAGGTAAGTCCCGGTACATCCTTTAAGCTGCCCTTCAGAGTGCCTGTGAAATTGCCCATACCGGTAATGGTGATGGCTGCATACTTAGCAGGATTGCCGTTCTTGTCGTAGGTGCTAACCGCCTTATTGTTGGCAATCGTCAGCTTGTAATCCACGCCTTCCTTAAGCGTCACTCCCTTGTATGTTACATAAACCTCCGGTGTGACGCCAAGCTCCTCAAAGGTAAGGGAGCCCATGGTGCCCATATTGCTTCCGCTCAGAACTGTACGGAAAATATCGCTTTCGCTTACCACTAAGATTTCCAGATTTTCATTTAATTCCACCTTTTTAGTGGAAGCATTCTTTACAAACAATGCCGGTTTTACAATCTTAAAGGTCTTTTTCACACTGCCGGTGTAGACACCGCTGTCCAGTGCCGTAAAGATAACCGTTGCGGTTCCGGCGCTTGTGTTTTTCTGATAGGTAACTTCGTAATCTACGCCTTCGGTCAGTATCATGGTGTTTGCCGTACCGTCCGCTCTGCGTCCGGTTAAGAGGTAATCCTCTCCGTTTTCCACCGTTACCGGTTCTCCGAATGCATATTCTTTGTCGGCAATCCTGCCCTTGTTGTCAAATTTTGCCTCGCTGAGCTTAGCTCTTACAATGGGATAGGTTGCGGAAATAACGCCGGCATACATATTGGCTTCTCCGTCTACCTCATCCTTAGTGGATACATAAACGGTAGCCATTCCGGGCTTGTCATTGTCTGCATAAACTACTTCATAGTACTTTGGATCTACAACCTTACCGTTCAGTTTCACGGTAACCGGGTTGCGGTTATCCAGTTTTCCGTCTCCCATGTAAGTAACCTTGCTCTGCGCCAGTGTAATCTTTGCCTTGGTAAAGTCTGTCCGGCAGCTTAAATCTACACTATGGTAAATGACAGCTCCCTCATAATTTCCCTTACCGTTTACCTCAATCAATGCTGTTGTATTATTCTCTGTGCATATGACAACGGAAGAGTCCATTTTCTTAAAATCTGAACCGGTATATACACTGTAGGTTACGGTATAATCCGTGCCTTCTTTCAGGACTTTCTTTCCGTCCTTTACCACAATCCCGGCATCCTTTAAATCCGCAGTCCATATGCCGTCTGTTTCGGTAAGAGGCAGGAACGTTTTACCGGATATATCCGTAAAATAGGACTTGGACTTAATAGTAAACGGAATTTCAATGGTATCGCTGTACGCGCCTTTTCCTTTCAGAATTACGGTAGGCGCATTCTCGCTGCCTGCGGCTGCCGCATTGATATTGTTCTTATAGGAAAGGGTATAATCCTTGTTTAACGTAAGCAGCTTGTCACCGTCGTAAGCCTTCACTACAGGCTTAATCTGTGCGCCCGTATACTCCTGCGCCGGAATGGTTTCTACGGTAATGTTGAAATTATCATAGCAAACGCTGTATTCATAAGTATAAACCTGGCTTGTGGGATGTTTGTCATTTCCGAAAATATATATCCGGACAGCAACCTTTCCTTCCTGCTCCAGTAAATCGGATAAATCAAGCTTCAGTTCCGTCCCATATTTTGTCTCTGAATCTATAGTGCTATGCGGTTCCTCGCCATCAAGCGTATAACACCAGCAAACTTCCTCTCCCGGGTCACTCACAAAAGTAAATTCCGGAGAATTCCGGTATTCTTCCAATGTATGAATTCCAGTGGAAAGTCCGCTCTTCTGTATAATTTCATAAGGCTTTCCTTGCACCGTTACCTTGTAGGAAACCATATCGCTGACACCTTCCGCAAATTCATAGCTGTCATATAGCTGCGCTGTCAGGGTGTAGGTTGTGGTCTGCGTGGGTTTTTCGGTCAGTCCACCATCCTTAACATCATAGTGTCCGATTTCCACCGTTCTGCCGTCGGATAACAGTACCTTCACCTTCTTCGGGAAAATAGCCCATGCATACTTGGATTCTTCTTCCGGCATTCCGTAGGAATACGTTACCGGTTCTAAATCGTAAACCTTAACAACCTTAACATTTTCTACTTCCTTGAATACCTCTAACTTGCCGATGACAAAGCTTTCCTCTTCGGAGGTGTACCAGAGATACAGCTCCTGCGGACCAAAGTTTTTGGTAACGCCTATCTCTACCAAGTAGACATCATCCGTACTGCCTGCTGCTACTGTCACAGAACTTACCGCATTGCGGTAAACCGTACTGCTGTCGGATACCCCAATGTACTTATCCCCTAAAGGAATATCCGCATCGGAATCCCTTCTTAAAACAACACTTGCCGTCTTTACGGTATCCGCCGTATCTTCATATGTGAACCGGTAATTCAGGGAATTATCTTCCGGTATAGCAACCTTTCTTAAGGTTCCTTCGTAGTCCAATATACCAAACGGAAGAGAAACTCTTAAGTACCGCCTCATGGTATCTTCATATTCCCAGTCTGTATATTTTACAATCCGGCTGCCGTAATCCATGGCAGAAGTACCTTCAAAGGAAACATTCAGGGCATTGCCTTGGGTTTCTATCTTTTCAAATTCCGGTACATGCTTCGGATTATAGGAAGGAAGCACTAAATTGCTTTCGGCTTCCAGGGTAATATATGCAAACTGATACGTCCGTTTTTCCGCTGTCAGAATAAGTGTACCACCCTGGAATACTACTGCACGGAAGTGCTCAATGAAGGGAAGTACTACCTCTGCTTCCTTCGGTACCAGAAGTATGCCGGCATCGTCTCCGTCACCGTCACAGGATACCACCTTCTCTAATTTTTCCTGTGCGGCAGCAAAGAAGATTTCACCGTCACCGCCATCCAACCAGATAACGGTAAATGTACCGTCATCGGAAACAAGTGCGCTGTCAATCTGCAGCATGGTATCGCTGCTTTCCATTACCACTTCTCTTAATGCAAAGTCCTTACCGTCCCAGCCGTTAAAGGTGATTTTCTTTACATTTTCCGGCACTTCCACACTGTCGGCGCCCTTTACCTCATCCCAGGTAACCACCAGTACATAGCAGTCGTTCTTATAATCTTCTACCAGATCAAGAGCATCCTGTAAGTTTTCTTCGTCGTACTGCTCGACAATGGTACTGTCATCCCATTCTTCCGTCCATTTATCCAAATCTTCTTCGGAATCAAAGAGAATGACGGAATACTTGCCCATGGCAGCCACACCGTCTGCCGTAATTTCATAGTTTTTATCATGTGCACGGTCATATATTACGAAGTTTTTCACTCTTTCCTCGTGGGAACCGGAAAGTCCGCCTACCATAACCGTCTCCCCGCGTACCGGGAAACCGGTGTCCGCATAATTGAAATTTAACGCGGCATCCAGGCTCAGTTCTGCGGTATAGAACAATACGCCGTGGTAGTCGTCCAGGATACCCATATAGGTTTCATTCGCAATATGAATCCAGTTTTTAATGTGCAGCGGAGCGATGTAATCTACGTGTGCTGTTTCCTCATTTTGCGTAGCTACTATTAAGACGCCCGCCTTTACACTGTATGCCTGCAGACGGTCCTCCACCCGGATAATAAGTCCTGCCTGGTCTTCGTCGGAACAGGTAATCTGTCCTGCCAGATAAAGATTTCTCACTACCATCTGAAAATCATGTAAAGTGCCGTCCGCACTCTTGATAACCAGTTCGTCATCTGCGTTGTATTCGGCGTTTTCCCGCATCTCAATGCCGGTACCGAAGCAGATTTCGGTACAGCTGTTCACGGTAATCTGCCGTGTATGGAAGCTTGCCTTGTTTACAATAACGCCGGTGCCTTCCCGCGACTGCAGTACTTTCTTTAAGGCTTCAAATTCTATCTTTGTGTAAACCGTGTCATCCTTAAATTCGGGACCGTTCTCCCCATCCGTGATTTCCCGGTACTCTTCGTCTTCTTTCAGAATGGCAAAACGCCTTACCAGCACCTCTTCTTCATCGGTATGGTTTTCGGTGTAGAAAATGGTATAAACACGGTACTCGGTTTCATCAATATAGCAGGTTTCTTCGTGTCCGTCTCCTAAGAACAGGACGCCCCTGAATTCTGCCGGAATATCCTCATAAGTATCGCCAGGAATCCAGTTCTGGGTCCAGACTGCCGCATAGCCAAGCTTCTTCTCCAGATTTCCCCGGCTCATCCGGTCAAACAGTTCCTCCAGAGAGTCTGCATAAAATACACAGTCGGAGTCAAAGCTCTCGTTATATTCTTCCTTCCAGACCGCACTGTAAGTAGCTACGTCTAAAAGAACGCCTCTGTAAAGCGCTTCGTTTGTTCCCACACGGCCGTTTTCATCAATTTCACGACAGCCATCGTATAAAAAGCGGGAAGCATAGGCAGCGCTTTGGTCGGAAAATCGAATTACCTCTTCACCTGTTGCAGGTTCCATGCGGTGTTCACCGTCATTTTCTTCAAAGCATAAGCCATCGTAATGTAAACGAATACTCCTGTCATCGTCCGCCATTTTCAGGCTTCCAATAAGCAACAGCTTCTGTTCATTATCTAACTTCGTTTCATTTCCTTCGGTGTCCCAATAATTGAAATTAAACTGTAAGTCTACACCTGCCCCTACTTCCAGAGCCTTTACATAGGGAGATGTTTTACAGAGAATACTCAGATTGACATCTGCATTGTCCCTGTATTTTTCAACATAAATATTCCGGACATCCAGGTTCGCATTTTCCGTGCTGAACTCAGGTGTCTGTAAATGCAGATTGGTTGCTTCCGAACATTCAAAATTACCTGTCCGTACATTTCCCGTTACAAAATATACATCCACTGCGTTTCCGCCGGTATCGTTGTTCATGATAGTAGTGCTTCCGTCCGGCTGTAATGCAACGGAATCTCCCACAAAGTAAAGAGCCGTCTTCGCACATTCCACGTTAATTGTGTCCAGTCTGATATCCGGATTGTAACCATCCGGCTCAAAGCATGCAGTATATTTCTTCTGCAGGTCTTCCCTGGTGTACGGCTTAGAAGCATCTATGCCGCTTTCCCAGTTGAACGCATAGAAATTCTCTTCATCTGTCGTGGCATACAGTTCATTTTCCTGTTGTTCCCCGTTCTCCCGTGCACGCCAGATTATGTACTCGGTCTGTGTTTCTTCGTCCCACCAGTGGGGAACCAGTCTGGTGGTTTCCACTACAACCGCCTTAAATGCCGCCGGGATTGTAACCGTTTCCGTCACTTCCGCATTTTGCTGCTGACGGATCAATACATGCACTCCCATGGCTTTATTCTGCAGCTTGGCAAGTACGGCATCCATGGAGCTTGCATATACTTCACTGTCTGCATTCAGCGCTTCGTCTCTCATATCGCCGTTAATATAGCTGTCCATGTCTTCCCTGCTGTTAAAGACATATCCTCTGTAAAGACTTTCATCCGCATCTTCCGCAATACAGCCGTTTTCGTCCACGGGTCTGCCGTGATAACGGAATTTATCTGCATATTTACCCGCACCGTCTGCAAAGTCAATTACTTTTTCCCCTACATTCGGTTCCATACGGTGGTTACCGTCTTCTTCGCCGAAGCACAGACCATCGTAACGGATATTGATATGGTTTCCTTCGGTGGCAGCCGTCTCTCCTTTTATCTGAATGAGAGCCGCATCTTCTACCTTGGTTTCTTCGCCGTCTTTGCTATAGTCTAAAATCAGTGCGGCATTTATATTCACCGCCTCTAAGCCGTCAATGTCGGTATAACCGGCTTCCCGCAGATGCAGTTCGCTGTACGTCAGGTCTTCGTTTCCTTCAAACCGGATTTTATGGAAACCACTTACTGCGGATGCATCCAGTCCGTCGATTCTTAAGTGCAGGTTTACGTTGCCGTCTCCCTTTAAGCTGTTTTCCATATACTGGTAACTGCCAACCAGATAGAAATCAGCATACTGTCCGCCGGCATTCTTCACCGCGATACGGAAACCGTTTTCATCGTCATTAAACAGATTTACCCGTTCTGTCATCACATACACTGCCGTCTGTGCGGTATCTAAGGTAATACTGTTCATGCACATTTGGGGCGCATGGGCATCTTCCGTAAAGGTGACAACATACTTTTCTTCCAGTTCCTCCATGGTAAATGCTTTCGTTTTGTCTACATAATCTCCCCAGGTAAAGGCATAAAAGGTTTCTTCATCAGCCGTAGCAAAAAGGTCATAGTCTCCTTCCTTTTCCACGCCCCGGTAAATCGTATATTCTACCTTGTTTTCCTCATCCCACCAGTACGATATAAGCAAAGTGCCGTCCAGAACCACTGCCTTGAAATCACTGCTTACCGTAATATCCTCATAAGCAGCGGAGTTGCCGGGATCTACGTCCGTCACCTGGCACACCAGGGCATAGCCGTCGTCCTGGCCTTTTTTCTGCAGGGCGGTCAGCGCATCGCTTACCGTATCCGCATCCACAACACTGTCCAGGTTCAGGACAGAATCATCCGTCTGTCCGCCTATGTAGCTTTCCATGTCTTCCTTGCTGTTAAACAGGAATGCCCTGAAAGCCTTTTCTTCTATCGGTTCGTCCCCACCGGAAATATCCTCCCCGCCGGAAACATCCTCCCCGCCGGAAACATCCTGTACCGGCTCTTTGTCACCGTCGGAAATGTCCCCGTTTTCCGTATTCTCTACGGTTTCCGCTGCCACTGAAGCAAACGCCAGCTCATCCCATGTTACGGTTGAAAATAACATCAGGAATGCTAAGAAACCGGCAAGTATACGCCTGGTTATTCTTTTCTTCATCTCTTTTTTCCTCCTTTTCGCAATCTGTAAATCTGCTATCCCCAGTATAACAGATTTATACCGAAAAAAGGGATGCAGCCGGCACACATTTGCAAGCTGCATCCCTTGAATTTATTATACCATAGGTCTCACAGTTTTTTAAATATAAATGTAAAAAAAAGCGGCTACTTTTTTAAGTAACCGCTTAAATTTGTATTTATCGTATTCTTAAATCTTTATACACCGCCGCGCATATGCCGTCTTGCCGCCAGTCTTGCCATGGCACGGGAGAAAAATGTTCCCGGCGGCACCGGAATGCTGCTCCTCTCCCTCCTCTCCCTGTGACATGTGGAACTCCTGGATGCTCTGCTTCTGCCGCATGGCTTCCTTGGCTCTCTCCAGCGCTTCCGTTGCTCTCTTTTCATCGATTTCCTCGGGCTTTTCGGCAAAATCCACCAGGATAACCACCCGGTTGTCCAATACCTGCACATGGCCGATACCGGACGCTGCCTCTATCCACTCGCCGTCTTCGGTTTCAATATTGAGGAAGCCCTCCTGCAGGGCGATGACCGCATTTTCATGATGAGCCATAATGCCTATGGAGCCATCCACACCGGTCACAACGACCTGTCTGCATTTGCCATCATAAAAGATTTTGTCTACGGCTATGACCTGTAAGTCAAAACTGCTCATCCTGTCACCTTCCCTAATTTTCTTTCATCTGCTTTGCTTTCTCGATAACGTCTTCGATGGTGCCGACATTAAAGAAAGCCGCCTCGGGATACTCATCCATTTCACCGTTGATGATTGCACGGAAGCCACGGATAGTGTCCTTTATGGGTACATATTTACCGGGAATGCCGGTGAAGTTTTCCGCCACATGGAACGGCTGGGATAAGAACTTCTGTACCTTTCTGGCTCTGTAAACGGTAATCTTATCCTCTTCGGAAAGCTCTTCCATACCGAGGATGGCAATGATATCCTGCAGTTCGGAATACTTCTGTAAGATTTCCTGTACCGCACGGGCGGTTTTGTAGTGCTCCTCACCTACGACATCCGCTTCCAGAATACGGGAAGTGGACTCTAGAGGGTCTACCGCCGGGTAAATACCCTGTTCCACAATCTTTCTGGAAAGTACCGTGGTAGCATCCAGATGGGCGAATGTGGTGGCGGGCGCCGGGTCCGTCAGGTCATCCGCAGGCACGTAAACTGCCTGTACGGAGGTTACGGAGCCTTCCTTTGTGGAAGCGATACGCTCCTGCAGCTCGCCTCATTCCGTT
>ENA-ORPH01002260-ORPH01002260.1-human-gut-metagenome-genome-assembly--contig:-NODE-2260-length-16528-cov-9.821040_pt1 | contig 16528 bp, 17 predicted proteins | sample MGYA00242142_ERZ509074 | MGnify/ENA primary metagenome ERZ509074 (study PRJEB26280, sample SAMEA2338724) | human gut metagenome | biome: human gut; feature: human-associated habitat; material: faeces...
CTGCCATCGAGAGCCGCCACCTGGGGTTGAAAACCGCAGGGGAGATTGCAGACCTGCAGAATAAAATAAAAATTTTGTCGGATGCTGCACAGAAAACCATCGATTGGCCGCGCTTTGCCGCCTTGTTTGATTGCCCCGCGCCTGCCGCGGCCCCGCGCAACGTGCCCCTGGCTAACGTGCGTATTGCTGTGGCGCGGGATGCCGCGTTCTGCTTTACTTACGCCGAAACACTGGAAGCTTTGCAGGAAAAAGGCGCGGAGCTGTGCTTTTTCAGCCCCCTGGAGGATACGGCACTGCCCCCCAATATCGGCGGCCTGTACCTGCCGGGCGGCTACCCGGAACTGTATGCTGCCCAGCTGGCAGCCAACACCGCCATGCGCAGCGCCGTAAAAACGGCTGTGGAAAGCGGCCTGCCCACGGTGGCCGAGTGCGGCGGGTTCCTCTACCTGGGCCAAACGCTGGAGGGCGCGGACGGCAAAACCTACCCCATGGCGGGTGTTCTGCCCGGGCAAGGCGTAAAAATTGGCCGCCTGGTGCGGTTCGGCTATGCCGCACTGACTGCCAACGCCGACAGCATGTTGTTTGCGGCAGGGGAGACCCTGCCGATCCACGAGTTCCACCACTGGGATTCGACCGCCAACGGCACTGACTTTACCGCTGTCAAAACCAACGGTCGCAGCTGGGCCTGCGGCTTCGCCAACGCACATTTGTATGCGGGATTTCCGCACCTGTACTGGTCGGGCACACCCTTGCCGCAACGCTTTGTGACCGCGGCCTGCCGCTATATAAAGGAAGAACCATGACCGAAAACGAACTGAAAACCTTATTAAAAACGGTGACGCCGCCTAATAAAGCCGCCCGTGCCGCCGCGCACGCCCACTGGGCCGCACTTGCCAAACCCCTGGGCGGTCTGGGCCGGCTGGAAACGATGGTGGAGGATGCCGCCGCCCTGATGGGGACAGAGACGCCGGATCTTGCCAACCGTGCCGTGCTGGTGCTGTGCGCCGATAACGGCGTGGTGGCCCAGGGCGTGAGCCAAACCGACGCCAGCGTGACCCGCGCGGTGCTGCAAAACCTTGCCGCGCGGCGCACCAGCGTGTGCCAGATGGCAGCTGCCGCCCATTGCAGCGTTGTGCCGGTGGATATAGGCATTGCCGGTGCCCCGGTGCCCGGCGTGCAGGACTGCCGCATTGCCCCCGGCACCAAAGATTTTACCTGCGGCCCGGCCATGACCCGCGCCCAGGCCGTGCAGGCCATCGGCTGCGGCATTGCGCTGGTGCGCGGACAAAAGCAGCAGGGAGTTCAACTGTTAGCAACGGGGGAGATGGGCATTGGCAACACCACAACCTCCAGCGCCGTGGCAAGCGTGCTGCTGGGGGCCCCCGTGCAGAGCATGACCGGACGCGGGGCCGGGCTTTCGGATGCAGGGCTTGCCCGCAAGATTGATGCGATCCGGCGCGGCATTGCCCACAACCAGCCCAATCCCACTGACCCGCTGGATGTGCTGGCCAAGCTGGGCGGGTTTGATATTGCCGGGCTGTGCGGCGTGTTTTTGGGCGGCGCGCTGGAGGGTGTGCCCATTTTGATGGATGGTTTTATCAGCAGCGTGGCGGCGCTGTGCGCGGTGCGGCTCTGCCCCGCAGCAGCCAAGGCGGTGTTTGCCAGCCATGTTTCGGCGGAGCCTGCCGCCCATATGGTGCTGGATGCTTTGGGCAAAGCGCCGCTCATCACCGCCAACCTGCATCTGGGCGAGGGCACCGGCGCGGTGGCTTCCATCCCGCTGTGGGATATGGCTCTGGCCGTCTACCGCGGCTGCTATTCCTTTGCGGAGGGCGGCATTGCGCCGTACACCCCACAATGCTGACGCTGGTTATCGGCGGCGCAGCCAGCGGCAAAAGCGCCTATGCGGAGCACCTTGCCGTGCAGAGCGGCGGCCCGCGCTATTACCTTGCCACCATGCAGGTGTGGGACGCCGAGTGCGCCGCGCGGGTGGCCAAACACCGCGCCATGCGAGCGCAAAAACAGTTTGCTACCGTGGAATGTCCCCAAAACCTGCATCTTGTCCGCCTGCCGCAGCAGGGCACCGCTCTGCTGGAAGATTTGGGCAACCTGGCCGCCAATGAGCTGTACCGTCCCGACGGCAGCTGCCTGCCGCCCAAGCAGGCGGCGGAAAAAATGCTGGCGGGGATCGAGGCAATCGCTGCACAATGCAACCATCTTATCATCGTCAGCAACGAGGTATTCAGCGGCGGGGCGGACTATGCCGGGGAGACAGACCTCTATCTGCAGGCCCTTGCCATGGTCAATAATGCCGTTGCCGCCAAAGCCGACGCCGTCTGCCGCGTGGTGTGCGGCCTGCCGGTGTACTACAAAGGAGGGGAACGCCCATGACAATTTTGCAGACGATCGCCGTGGCATTTGCCATGTTCTCGGCTGTGCCGGTGCCGCAGTTTGACTGGAACGAGAAAAACATGCGGTATTCGCTCTGTGCCTTCCCGCTGGTGGGGGTGCTGTGCGGCGTGCTGTGGTACGTGTGCGCCAGCCTGCCGCTGCCCGCCATGGTGCGCGCGGCGGGCTTTTGCCTGATCCCTGTCTGGGTCACGGGCGGCATCCATCTGGATGGTTACGCCGACACCTGTGACGCCCTTTGCAGCTATGGCGATACCCAGAAAAAGCTCGATATTCTCAAGGACCCGCACTGCGGCGCGTTCGCCGTGATCCGGCTGTGCAGCTACTTTGTGGCCTACTTTGCGCTGTGCTGCTGCGTGCAGTTTACCCCGCAGGTGGGGGCTGTCTGGCTGCTGGCGCTGGTGCTGGAGCGTGCCTGCTCCGGTTACGCAGTGGCGGCCTTTCCCCTGGCCAAAAATACCGGCCTTGCGCACACGTTTGCCACGGCGGCGGACCGCACCACGGTGCGCCGGGTGCTGGGATGCCTTAGCATTGTGCTGGCAGGGGCACTTTTTGCCCTGGGCGGCGGCGTGCTGGCGCTGGCGGCAGGGGTTGCCCTGTGGCGCTACCACCGTGTGGCGGTCAAGCAGTTTGGCGGTATTACCGGGGACCTGGCCGGGTGGTTTTTGCAAAAAGCGGAACTGTATATGCTGGCGGCCCTTGTGTTTTGCCAGTGGAAGGGGTTTTTGTAACATGCTGTTTATTACCGGTCCGCTGTACAGTGGCAAGCGTACCTTTGCCAAACCCTTTGGCGGGCGGCAGATTTACGAGGTGCAGACCCTTGCCGCCAATGCCGAAAGCCTGCCCGCCCTTGCGGACGAGCTTGCCCAATATGACGTAGTAACCGCCACCGAGGTTGGCGGCGGCGTGGTGCCCATTGACCCCGCCCAGCGCGCCGCGCGGGAAGCCGCCGGCCGCCTTGCCTGTCTGCTGGCTGAGCGGGCCGACTGTGTGGTGCAGATGTTCTGCGGCCTGCCCACCGTGCTGAAAGGGGAGCTGCCGCCATGCTGATCTACCTGCTGCGCCACGGCTTAACGCAGGAAAACCTGGAAAAGCGTTACCAGGGCAGGCGGGATGTACCGCTGTGCCCGCAGGGCCTTGCTCAGCTGCGCCGGGCGGATTTTGCCCCCAAAACGGTCATTATTACTTCCTTGCAGCGCACCCGGCAGACGGCGGAGGTGCTTTTCCCCGATGCGGAGCTGGTTGTGGCGGATGGGCTGAAAGAGATGGACTTTGGCGCGTTTGAGGGCCGCAATTACCGGGAGATGGAGCACGACCCCCAGTACCGCGCCTGGGTGGAAACCGGCTGCGAAGGCCGCTGCCCGGGCGGGGAAAGCAAGGCGGAATTCTGCCAGCGTGTCTGCACAGCATTTGCCGCGCTGGTGGATGCCGCTTTGACGGCGGGGGAGCCGCAGCTGGTGATCGTTGCCCACGGCGGCACCCAGATGGCGGCGCTGGAACGGTTCGCCGTGCCCCATAAAAACTATTATTCCTGGTGTGCTCCCGCGGCGGGCGGCTTTGTGCTGGATGCCGCCGATTGGGTACACCAGAAAACCCTGCGCGTGGTCAAAACCGTGCAGTATACAAAGGAGTTACCATGCTGATTTGCTGGGCCGTTTTGGGTGGCTTTGTGCTGGATGCCATTTTTGGCGACCCGGCTTGGCTGCCGCACCCCGTTGTGCTGATGGGCAAAGCCATCACTGCGCTGGAAAAACGCCTGCGCGCACAATTTCCCCAAACGCCGCAGGGGGAGCTTTGCGGCGGGGCGGTGCTGGCTGCCGTTTTGCCGGTGGGCACGTTCCTCATCACAGCGCTGGTGTGCAGGCTGGCGGCGGCGCTGCACCCGCTGGCGGGGCTTGCCGTGCAGATGTTCTGGTGCGCCCAGGCATTGGCCGCTAAGGGTCTTGTGCAGGAAAGCCGCAATGTGTACAAAGAGCTGCAAAAGCAGGATCTGCCCGCCGCCCGCAAGGCCGTGGCCCGCATTGTGGGGCGCGATACCCAAAACCTGACGGCGGAGGGCGTGACCAAAGCCGCTGTGGAAACCGTGGCCGAAAACGCCAGCGATGGCGTGATTGCCCCGCTATTGTACATGCTGCTGGGCGGCGCGCCGCTGGCGCTGACCTATAAGGCCATCAACACGATGGACAGCATGCTGGGCTACAAAAACCAGAAATACCTGTATTTTGGCCGTGCCGCCGCCAGGTTGGACGACGTGGCCAACTATTTGCCCAGTCGCCTGGCCGGGCTGCTGTGGGTGGCCGCTGCCGCCCTGACCGGCAGCAGTGCCCGCGGCGCATGGAAGATCTGGCAGCGGGACCGCCGCAACCATGCCAGCCCCAACAGCGCCCAGACCGAAAGCGCCTGCGCCGGTGCCCTGGGCGTGCAGCTGGCAGGCCCCGCCTACTATTTTGGCGAGTATTATGATAAACCCACCATTGGGGATGCGCTGCGCCCTGTGGAACCAAAGGACATTTTGCGGGCCGACCGCATGATGTATGCCGAAAGCCTGCTGGCTTTGGTGTTGGGCATTGCCCTGCGCCTGCTGGTGCTGGCGATGTAACAACGAAAAGGGGAGAACGGAATGGAACTGGTACATGGCGGTGATTGGGCGGGCTACCGCGCCCGCTTTGGGCATGATGCGCTGGATTTTTCGGCCAATGTCAGCCCGCTTGGCCTGCCCCAGGGCGTGGCGGATGCCATCGCTGCGGCACTGCCCACTGCGGACCGCTATCCGGACCCCCTTTGCCGGGAGCTGCGCACGGCACTCAGCCGGGCGGAACAGCTGCCGGAACCGTGGATCTTGTGCGGCAACGGGGCTGCGGATCTGATCTACCGGCTGGTGTGGGCGCTCAAGCCCCGCCGCGCCCTGCTGCCCGCCCCCACCTTTGCCGAGTATGCCGCCGCACTGGAAAGCGTTGGCTGCGAAGTAAAGCGGAAAACCCTGCATGAGGCCGATGATTTTGCCGTAACAGAAGCCTTTGTGCAGGCAGTGAACCAGAGCATTGACCTGGTGTTTTTGTGCCAGCCCAATAACCCTACCGGGCAAATTACCCCGCCGGAGCTGGTGCAGCGCCTGGTGCGCCGCTGTGCGGACTGCGGGGCCGTGCTGGTGGTGGATGAGTGCTTTCTGGACTTTTTGCAGCAGCGGGATGCCCTGACGGCCAAACCGCTTTTGCAAACTGCGCCCAACCTTGTTATTCTGAAAGCGTTCACCAAATTGTACGCCATGGCCGGGGTGCGGCTGGGGTATGCCTTGTGTTCCAACACCGCACTGCTGGCCAAAATGCAGGCCGCAGGCCAGCCGTGGGGGGTATCCAGCCTGGCGCAGGCTGCGGGCGCTGCCGCTTTGCGGGAAACCGCCTATGCCGATGCCGTCCGCGCCCTGATTGCCGACCAGCGCCCCAGACTGGCGGCCGGGCTGCGGGCACTGGGACTGCAGGTGATCGAGGGCAGCGCCAACTACCTGTTGTTCCGTGCGCCGGAAACGCTGGGTGCGGCCTTGCAGCAGCGGGGCGTCTGCCTGCGCAGCTGTGGCAATTACCCGGGGCTGAGCGCCGGCTGGTACCGCACCGCCGTGCGCACCGCGCCGGAAAACGAACAGCTGCTGCAGACCATGCGGGAGGTACTGAAATGAGCAAAGCAAAATGTATTATGGTGCAGGGCACCATGAGCGGCGCGGGCAAAAGCCTGCTGTGCGCGGCGCTCTGCCGCATTTTTGCCCAAGATGGCTGGCGGGTGGCCCCGTTCAAAAGCCAGAACATGGCGCTGAACAGCTTTGTGACCCGTGACGGGCTGGAAATGGGCCGCGCCCAGGTGGTGCAGGCTCAGGCAGCCGGGGTGGAACCGGATGTGCGGATGAACCCCATTCTGCTCAAGCCCAGCAGCGATATTGGCAGCCAGGTGATCGTCAACGGGGAAGTGCGCGGCCAGATGCCGGCGGCGGAGTATTTCCGCCGTAAAAAACAGCTCATCCCCGATATTCTGGCGGCTTACAACAGCCTGGCGGAAGACTTTGATATTATCGTCATCGAGGGCGCGGGCAGCCCGGCAGAGATCAACCTGAAAGCCGATGACATCGTGAACATGGGGCTGGCCAAGCTGGTGGATGCTCCCGTACTGCTGGTGGGTGATATTGACCGCGGCGGCGTGTTTGCCCAGCTGTTTGGCACGGTGGAACTGCTGGAGCCGGACGAACGGGCGCGCATCAAAGGGCTTATCATCAACAAGTTCCGCGGCGATGTTGGGATTCTGCGCCCCGGCCTTGCCATGCTGGAAGAGAAAACCCACCTGCCGGTGTTTGGCGTTGTGCCGTACTTAAAGGCGGATATTGAGGACGAGGATTCGCTTTCCGACCGGCTGCAGGTCAAAAATGCCGTCAAGCCGCTGGATGCTGCCATTGTGCGGCTGCCGCATATTTCCAACTTTACGGACTTTATGCCGCTGGAGCAGCACCCGCTGCTTGGCGTGCGCTATGTGCAGACCACCCGCGGGCTTGGCGCGCCGGATTGCGTGATCCTGCCCGGTACAAAAAATACCGTGGATGACCTGCTGTGGCTGCGCCAGTGCGGGCTGGAAGCAGCCATCAGCAAGCTGGCCCAGCGCGGCACGCCGGTGCTGGGGGTGTGCGGCGGCTACCAGATGCTGGGCCAGACCCTGGCCGACCCGGAAGGCACCGAAAGCGGCCGCCCGCAGACCCTGCACGGCCTTGGCCTGCTGCCCACCCAAACCACCTTTACCGCCGAAAAGCGCCGCACCCAAAGCCAGGCGACCGTGACGGCGGAGCCCTTTGCCGGGGCGCATCTGACCGGGTACGAGATCCACACCGGGCGCACCACTGTGCAGGGCGCGCCGTTCTGCACCCTGGCGGACGGCACCCCCGAAGGCTGCGTGCAGGGCCAGCTGTTTGGCACCTACCTGCACGGCCTGTTTGACAGCGGCGAGCTGACCGAGCAGTTTGCCGCCTATCTTTGCCGCCGCAAGGGGATTGACCCCGCCGCGGCAGCACCGATCTCCATGCAGGAATACCGTACCCAGCAGCTGGATCTGCTGGCCGATGGGGTACGCCATAACCTGGATCTGGCCGCCGTGTATGCGGCTATGGGCCTTGCACAGCCCGCCGAAAGGGGAAATGATCAATGATGCCGCAGCACCACCTGCCCGCCGATATTGAACGCACCAGCATGAAAATTATCACGGGTGAGCTGGCCCAGCGCGGGCTGGACATCCCGCCGGAAAACGCCCCTGTAGTCAAGCGGGTCATCCACACCACCGCGGATTTTGACTATGCGCAGACCCTGCACTTTACCCCCGGCGCGGTACCCGCCGGTATTGCTGCTATGCACGCCGGGGCAACGATCATCACCGATACCAACATGGCCCTGGCAGGCATCACCAAGCCGGGCCTGGCCAAGCTGGGCGGGCAGGCACTCTGCTTTATGGCGGACCCCGCTGTGGCTGCAGCGGCCAAACAGGCGGGCACCACCCGCGCCGTGGCCGCCATGCACAAGGCTGCGGCCGAATACCCCGGTGCCGTGCTGGCCGTGGGCAACGCCCCCACCGCCCTGCTGACGATTGCCGAGAAAATTGAAAACGGCCTGCGCCCGGCGCTGGTTATCGGTGTGCCGGTGGGCTTTGTGAACGTGGTGGAAAGCAAGGAGCGCCTGTTTGCCGTGTGCGAAAGCCACGGCGTGCCCGCCATTGTTGCCATGGGCCGCAAGGGCGGCAGCAACGTGGCGGCGGCCATCTGCAACGCGCTGATCTATTCCGCCGCCGAAATGCTGGATCCCACCGCCCGCGGATGGAAATAAGCAGGAGAATATCGCCACAGCCCGGTACCGCACTTTTTGGAGCAAAGCGGATACCGGGCTATTGTTATCTCACGGCGGCATTATAATGGCAGTATCAACGATACAATCAAAATAAATGGGAACGCTCTTCTTACCGCGTGAAAAAGGGCACCAAAAGCAACAGCCACAGCGGGCTTGCCCGTTGTGGCTGTTGTATTGCTTCTGCGTTTTGATTATGATAAGGAAAAAATGAAGCAAACCGTATGCTTATAAAGCGAACGCCATTGCATCTCCAGGCGCAAGCCCCCCGTCACTCACTTTTCCACCGCCATTGCGATCTGCTCGCGGGTGATGGGCAGCTCATAAAAGCGTTTGTGGGTGGCGTGGTAGATGGCATCGGCCACGGCGGGCAGTGGGGTGTTGATGACGACCTCACCGATGGACTTTGCGCCAAACGGGCCGGTGCCCTCGTAGCTGCTCTCAAAACTTACGTCAATATGTCCAATATCAGTGCGGCAGGGAATCTTGTACTGCATCAGGGAGCTTTCGCGCGGCATGCCGCGGTCATTGTAGGTCACATTCTCGGTCAGCGCCATGCCGATGCCCTGCAAAATGCCGCCCTCGGCCTGCACGCGGGCCAGGTTCGGGTTTACAGGGGTGCCGCAGTCGACCGCGGCCACATAGTTCACCACCTGGGCTTCGCCGGTTTCCAGGTCAACTTCCACTTCGGCGGCGCCAACCATAAACGGCGGGGGCGAAATCTCCGAGCTGTGGGTCACGGTGGCTTCCAGCGCCACCGTGTTGCCGCACTGGGATGCCGCTGCAATGCTGGCCAGCGGCACGCGCTGGGTGCCGTCCTCGCTCGTCACGGCATCACCGGTAAACAGCACGGCGGCTTTGTCCAACCCAAGCAGCTGTGCCCCCAGGGTGCAGATCTTATCTTTCAGTTCCAGCGCACACTTTTCCACGGCCTTGCCGGTCACATAGGTTGTGCTGGATGCATAGGAACCGGAATCATAGGGGGAAGAATCGGTATCTGCGCCCAAAACCGCAATGTTTTCCAGCGGGCATTCCAGCACTTCGGCGGCAATCTGCGCCAGGATCGTATCGCAGCCTGTGCCCATATCCGCTGCGCCGATGGAGAGGGTATAGAACCCGTCATCGTTAATTTTCAGCGTGGCACTGCCCACGTCCACATGGTCGATGCCGGAGCCCTGCATAGCCATGCCCATGCCAACAGCACGCACCTTGCCGTTGCCGATCTCGCGCACGGGGTACTTATGGTCCCAATCCATCCTGTCATGCACGGTTTTCAGGCAGCGGTCCAGCGCACAGCTGGTGTTGACCTGGCCATAGTAGGCGGGCATAACATCGCCCTCATGGACAATGTTGCGCTGCCGGAGCTCGAACGGGTCCATCCCCAATTTGTCGGCCAGCTCATTCACAGCGGATTCCACCGCAAACAGACCCTGGGTTGCGCCGTACCCGCGGTACGCACCCGATGACATGTGGTTGGTGTAAACAACATCGCTGACAAAGCGAAACGCTTCGGCCTTGCCGTACAGCGGGATGGACTTGTGGCCCGAAAGCCCCACCGTTGTGGGGCCGTGCTCACCGTAAGCGCCGGTGTTGGAAAGGGTGTGCAGGTCAATGCCCTTGATGATGCCGTCCTTTGTTGCGCCCAGCCGCACGTGCATCTCCATCTCATGGCGCGGGGTTGAAGCCGTCTGGCTTTCAAAGCGGGTATAGATGATCTTGCTGGGCTTCTTCGTTTTCCAGGTAACAAAGGCAGGGTAAACCTCGCACACTGACGTCTGTTTTGCGCCGAACCCGCCGCCGATGCGCGGCTTGGCAACGCGGATCATGGATTTGGGGATGTGCAGGGCGTTTGCCAAAATGCGGCGGCAATGGAACACGATCTGCGTTGAGCTGAGCACATTCAGCCGCCCGTAAGCATCAATGCTGCAATACGTGCGGAAGGTTTCCATCATGGCCTGCTGGCAGGCGCGGGTGTGGTAGGTATGGTCAATGACCACATCGCACCCAGCCAACACCGCCTCAATATCACCCTCGCCGGATTCATCGTGGGCGCAGAGGTTGCGGTTCTTGTCAGCTCCGATGCCGGGAACAAGGGCTTCCCAGTTATCCTCCGGGTGCACAAGAGTAGGGTTATCGAGCGCTGTGTGGAAATCCAGCACCGCGGGCAGAACTTCATATTCCACCTGAATCAGCTTCATCGCCTTATCGACGCATGTTTCGTCTTTGCCCGCAAGGATCGCAACAACATCCCCGGCAAAGCGGACATGGCGGTCGATCACAAGGCGGTCGTAAGGGCTCATTTCGGGGTAGGTCTGGCCCGCCTGGGTGTAGCGGCGGGCGTTCTGGTCCACATCTTTCCAGGTGTAAATCACCTCCATGCCGGGCACAAGCATGGCGCGGGAGGTATCAATATTTTTGACGATCGCATTGGCGTGGGGGGAGCGCAGCAGCTTGACGATGAGACAGTCCTGCGGGATAACATCATCCATGTACACAGGCTGGCCGGTTACAAGCTGCATGGCGTCCTTCTTGCGCACAGGCTGGTTCACAGTTTTCATTGGGCAGCCTCCTTTGATTTTTTCCACGCCAAAAAGTTCTGGATCCCGCGCAGCTGGCCTTCGTACCCGGAGCAGCGGCAAAGGTTGCCCGCAAGGTATTCCTTGATCTCCTCCTCATTGGGGTCGGGTTTTTCGCGGAAAAGGGCCAGCGCATTCATGATAAAGCCGGGGTTGCAGAAGCCGCACTGCTCGGCCCCCTGGTCAGCGATGAACGCGCCGAACTCAGCGGCTTCCTCCTGCAGGCCCTCCAGCGTGGTAACGCTGCGGCCATCCACCCGCGCCGCCAGTACAGAGCAGGAAAGCACCGGCTTTTCGTCCAAAAACACGGTGCACAGCCCGCAGTTGGCGGTTTCGCACCCGCGCTTGACGCTTTTGCAGCCTAAAGAGCGCACCAGATCAATCAGCAGGGTATCGGGGGCGATCTCAGCAGCTGTTTTTTTATGGTTCAACGTAAAATGAATTTGCATCAGAGCACCTCCAGGTTCCCCAGTGCCTGTACGGCACGCTTGACAAGCACCCCCACCAGATGGGTGCGGTAGGCGGCACTGCCGCGCAGGTTGCTGCCGGTGGGCACCGCAGCCTGTACGGCGGCGGGCAGCTCATCCGGGGCGGCCGTGGGGCAGACAAGCATGGCTTTCATGGGGCGTGCACCGATGGCAAAGCGGTAGGCTCCATCCGCCGTGCGTGCAGCAGCGCAGGTCAAAATCGGGAAGTCCGTCTGGGTGGCCCGCACAGACTGGTAATGCACGGCAAGCCCCGGCGTCTTTTTTATGTAAACATGGGTCAAAATATCACGGTCATAGGGCAGGGCGGCAAACTGTGCAATGGACATCCGGCCTGCTTTGTACAGCTCCACATCGCAGTCCAGCGCCAGTAGCAGCGTTAATACGTCTGAAAAGCCAAACCGCCCGTACACGCTGCCGCCCACGGTGGCGCAGTTGCGGAACTGCACCCCCACAATATGGCGCACGGCCTCCCGCATGGCGCCGTTGGTGGCCGCGTTCAGCGCGGCGTGGGTTTCCAGGCTGCGCAGCGTTGCCATGGCGCCAATGGCAAATTCGGTATCGGTTTCTTCAATGGTATCCAACCCCAGCGCAGATAGGTCAATGGCTGTGCCAACGCTGATTTTTTCCATTTTCAGCCACAGCATCCCTCCCAGCACCCGGTTCGGGCGCTTCTGGTTCAGCTGCCATGCTTCTTCCAGTGTGGCGGGGCGGGCATATTCTCGAATTGTTATCATAGAATGCTCTCCGTTTTTGGGTAAAATCATACTTTTGTGCAGTACCACTTTTATTTTACCACAAATTCTGCTATAATTCCGTTGTTGTTTGAAAAACACAACGGAATATTGGTTTTAGAGGGAAGTAAGAAACATGAAAATGACCAAAATGACCGCTCTGCTGCTGGCCGCCGCTATGGCACTGACGGCCTGCGGTAGCACCGCTGCTGCCAGCAGTACCGCAGCCAGCGAGGCTGCTTCCGTAGAGGCTACCGCAGCCCCGGAAGCCACTGCTGCACCGGAAGAACCTGCCGCCGAAACGGCGGTTACCTACCCGCTGACCGTTACCGACCAGCTGGGCCGCAAAGTTACCATTGAGGAAGAACCCAAAACCCTTGCCAGCGGCTACTACATTTCCACCAGCCTGCTGATTGCGCTGGGCGTGCAGAACGAGCTGGTTGGCGTGGAAGCCAAAGCCGACAAGCGCAACATCTACAGCCTGTCCGCCCCGGAGATCCAGTCCCTGCCCAGCATTGGCACCGCCAAAGAGTTTGACCTGGAAGGCTGCGCTGCGCTGGCCCCGGATCTTGTCATCGTGCCCGCCAAGCTCAAGGATTCCATCCCCCAGATGGAGGAAATGGGCCTGACCGTGCTGGCTGTTAAGCCGGAAAACCAGGCCGGCCTGTTCGGCGCGATCGAGCTGCTGGCACAGGCAACCAACACCACCGCCCGCGGCGAGGAGCTGGAAATGGCCATTGACAGCAACCTGGCCGCCCTGGCCGAAGCCGTTGCCGGCACCGATGCCCCCAGCGTTTACCTGGCAGGCAACAGCTCCGTGTTGGAAACCGCAGGCCCCGCCATGTATCAGAACACGATGATCGAAAACGCCAACGGCACAAACGTTGCCGCCAGCGTGGAAGATACCTACTGGGCCGAAGTTTCCTATGAGCAGATCCTGGATTGGAACCCCGATTACATCATTCTGGCATCCGATGCTGAATATGATGTTGATTCTGTTCTGAACGATGCCGCCCTGGCGGACTGCACCGCCGTCAAGGAGAGCCATGTTTACCAGCTGCCCCACGCTGTTGAGGCTGTGGATTCCCCCGTGCCGGCCAGCTTCCTTGGCAGTGTTTATCTTGCCAGCGTGCTGCACCCGGAGCAGGTGACCGAGGAGTATTACCACGCCGCTGCCGATGAATTCTATGGTAGCTTCTATGGCTTTACCCCCGAATCTTATGAATAATAACCGCAAACGCACGGCGCTGTGCCTTCTGGGCGCAACGCTCTGCGTTTTTATGGCCTTTGGTGCGGCACTTTATTTCGGCCGTTATCCCATAACCCTGCAGGCACTGCTGGCGGGGGACGCTATGGCAGTGCGCACCTTTACGGTACTGCGCCTGCCCCGTGCCGTGATGGCGCTGGCGGGCGGGTTCGGTCTTGGCGTGGCGGGCTTTGTGTACCAGACTGTTTTCCGCAATCCACTGGCAAGCCCGGATATCATTGGGGTATCGTCGGGGGCCAGCGTTGGCGCGGCATTTGCCATCTTGTTTGTCTCTTCGGGCACGCTGGGCACCACGGTATGCGCCTTTGCGGGCGGGCTGGCAGCGGTGTTTCTCTCGCTTGGCTTGGCGGCCGCCGCGCCGGGGCGCAGCAAGATGAACCTGGTGCTGGCGGGCATTGCCGTACATGCGCTGGCGCAAACTCTTTTGATGCTGCTAAAGCTGACCGCTGACCCGGAAAAAGAGCTGGCCAGCATTGAATATTGGATCATGGGCAGCCTGGCGGGGGTAACGCAAAGCCGGGTGTGGTTCCCCGTTCCAATGGTTATTTTCTGCTGCGCTGTAATTTTTGCTTTGCACCGTCAGGCGATGCTTTTATCCGTGGAAGAGGATGAAGCGCGGCTGCTGGGGGTTCCGGTGGGGCGGATGCGTTTTCTGCTGCTGACATTGGCAACGCTGGTGGTGGCCGCGGTTGTCAGCGTGACTGGGCTGATCAGCTTTGTCGGGCTGCTGGCCCCCCACTGTGCGCGGCTGCTGGCGGGGCACAACCGCCGCTCCACCAGCCTGCTCAGCGGGCTGGTGGGCAGCACGCTGCTGCTGGCGGCGGATACCATTGCCAAAACGGTGGCGGCAACCGAACTGCCGGTCAGTATCTTCACCTCGCTGCTGGGTGTTCCGTTTTTGCTCTACCTTATTATAAAGCCGGGGAGGGAGACGCGGTAATGTTCACTGTGGAGAATCTGGCCGTCCGTCTTGGCGATAAGAACATCCTGCAAAATGTTCATTTTACGATAGATACCCCCGGCCAGCTGGTGGGAATATTGGGGGCGAACGGCAGCGGAAAAACTACCCTGCTGCGCGCAGTGGCCGGGCTTTTGCCCCATACGGGGTGCTGCCTGATGGATGGTGTGCCGCTGGAAAGCCTTTCTACCAGGTGTCTGGCACAAACGGTCAGTTACATCCCGCAGCAAAGCGGAATTTCGGTGTCTATGTCTGCACGGGAAGTTGTGCTGATGGGCTGCAACCCCCGCCTTGGCGTGCTGCAAAGCCCCACCGCTGCCATGTGTGCGGCAGCGGAAGAAGCCCTGCGCACGGTAGGCCTGGCGGATAAAGCCGAGCAGGATTACCTGACGCTGAGCGGCGGCGAACGCCAGCTCTGTATTCTGGCACGTACCTTTGTGGAGGATGCGCCTTTGCTGCTACTGGATGAACCGGACAGCGCCCTGGACCTTGCCAACCGCAGCCATATGGCGGCGCTGCTGGCAGAATTTGTGCATGCAAGCGGCAAAACAGCGCTGATCTGCCTGCATGACCCCATGCTGATGCTGGACTGGTGCGATACGCTGATCGTGCTGCAAAACGGGCAGGTTGGAGCTATGCTGTACCCCAGAACCGACCCGGTTGAAGCGCTGCAATCCGCGCTGGCAGCAGTATACGGCCCGCTGGAACTGGTGCCCGTGACCGACCGCACGGGCCGGGTGCGGCTGGCGCTGCTGCCGTTATGAGGAAAGAAAAATGAAACCGAAGATTCATGTGATGCTCTGCGATGATATTGGCGAGCGCTTTTTTGGCGAAGGCCCCTGCCGCCTGCTGCACCGGATTGAAGAGACCGGCTCACTGCGGGCGGCGGCACAGGCCATGGGGCTTTCTTACTCCAAAGCGCTGCGCATGGTCAAGCGGGCGGAAAAAGAATTGGGCTTTGCGCTGACCCGCAAAACCATTGGCGGGCGCGGCGGCGGGGGCAGCACCCTGACGGATGAAGCCCGCAATTTTATGGAAAGGTATGAGGCTTACCGTGATGCCTGTGTACAGACTGACCGCGAGCTCTATTATAAGTTCTTTCCGGGTGAGCGGTAAGCGCCACCTGCTGTTGACCGGCGGGCGCGGTACGGGAAAAACCACCCTGCTGCGTGCGCTGGTGCCATTGCTTTGCCCCGGGGCACAGGAAATTACCACAGCAGCGTACCCTGCGGACCGTGTGGAAATTCGAGAAAGTGTGGGCGGAAAAATAGCGGTGATCGGCCGCTTTGACCCGGCACTGCCCCCAGGCGAAAACCGGATGCGCCCCGTGGCGGACGGCTTTTTGCTGCTGGGTGTACCCGCCCTGCACCGCATGGCGGCAGGGGAGAGCGAATGGGCGGTGCTGGATGAACTCGGTTACCTGGAAAATAGCTGCCCCGAATTCCGGCAGGCAGTGGAAGCGCTGCTGGATGCAAAGCGCGTTCTCGCTATTGTGCGTAAGCAGGATACCCCATTTTTAACCGCACTGTGCGCCCGGCAGGATGCCTTTGTGGTGGATTTGGACGATCCCGCGTCCGCTCTCGGCTGCGTGGTCATGGCGTCCGGGCTGGGGCGGCGGTTCGGCGGAAACAAGCTGATGGCGGATTTTTGCGGTGCACCGCTGATCGCCAATGCGCTGGCTCTAGCCGCCCTGCCGCTGCTGGCCTGCCGCATTGTCGTGACCCGCTCGGAAGAGGTTGAGGCGCTCTGTAACGCGCAGGGCGTCCCCGTTCTGCGCCACGCGCAGCCCTACCGCAGCGATACGGTCCGGCTGGGGCTGGCGGCATTGCTGGGAAAAGAGCCCGCTTTGCGCGGCTGCCTGTTTCTGCCGGGGGACCAGCCGCTGCTCACGCAGCAAAGTGTGGAAGCACTGGCGCTGGCAGCGGCCCCCGATGCCATTGTGCGGCTGTGCGCTGCCGATGGCACCCCCGGCAGCCCAGTGCTGTTCGGCGCGGATTATTTTTCGGAGCTGCTTCACCTGCCGGATGGCCGCGGCGGCAATGCCGTTGCGCGGGCCCACCCCGGTTCCGTCTGCCTTGTGTCCGCCCGGAACGATGCCGAACTGAGGGATGTGGATACGCGGGAGGACCTGAACCAGCTACGTCAGCTGACAAACAGATAAAAATACCGTGCAGTTCAAAATGAAGTGACCCCAAAAAGTTAGACAATATTCTGAAGTAAAAATTGTTCAAGCAG
>ENA-ORPH01002261-ORPH01002261.1-human-gut-metagenome-genome-assembly--contig:-NODE-2261-length-16514-cov-3.057233_pt1 | contig 16514 bp, 10 predicted proteins | sample MGYA00242142_ERZ509074 | MGnify/ENA primary metagenome ERZ509074 (study PRJEB26280, sample SAMEA2338724) | human gut metagenome | biome: human gut; feature: human-associated habitat; material: faeces...
TGTGACATCCTGAAAAACAAGGAGGTTTACGAAACACTGGGAGCAAGAATGCCCAGCGGCGTGCTGCTCTATGGCGAACCGGCGCTGACGGGTGTGCTGATGGCGCTCTCCCCGCTGTCGATGCTGTTTGCTATCCAGCAGGTGCAGTTCGGGCTGGTGACGGGCTTGGGCGTTCAGCGGCGCGCGATGACGGGTACCATTGTTTCCTCCGCGCTGACGCTGGTGGTCATGAGCGCCCTCTGTCCGATGCCGAGCGTGCGGATTTTCGGCGCGGTGCTGGCGATGCTGGCAGGCAGCCTTGTGCGCGTGATTTGGAACGCCGCCGTGCTGCAATCAGCGAAGCGGGCGGCGTAATCCCTTGGGATAGTGGTTCTTCATCTGCCCGTCGGAGATTTTGCCCCAGCCGAGCGGAATGCCGTCGCAGCACGCAAGTGCCCAGCCTTTTCCATCCGCCGGGAGCGTCTCACCCGCCTGATAGCGGCGCGCATCCTCCCGCGTGAGTTCCACACGCAGCACATCCGGTGGAAAGATACTCATCGCCCACGCGTGGTCGGGCACAAACAGCTTCTTCTGCACCGTCCCCAATTGCAAACCGCAGCGGACGACCTGAATGCCGTCGCAGACCGGACGGTCGGGCAGGCAGCTCAGCGTCACCGATTCGTCGCGGCTGCGTCCGGGCTTGCCGCTGCCGGTGCGCATCACATTCGCATTTGCCATCGCGCAGAAGGCACGCAAGGCTTGCAATGCGTCCTTGCTCGGCGCATCCTTCTCTGGCGCTTTCTGCCAATTACAGGGTGCGCCGCCGTGCTTGCGCAGGAGCGCGACGAAGTGCCCCTCACCTTTCATGCGGTGCGGATAGCACGTCAGCATCCCTTCTGGCGCATCTGCTCCGGGCAAGGAGAAAGATTCCGCCGAGAAATCCGCGTGGCGCGACAGGAACGCATCCACCGTATCCTCGTTTTCCGTGCGGTTCATTGTGCAGGTGGAATAAACTATGCGTCCGCCGGGACGAAGCATTTCCGCCGCGCGGTCGAGGATTTCCGCCTGCCGCTTGGCGCATCCGGCGGGGCTTTCGGGCGACCATTCCGCGCGTGTTTCCGGATGACGGCGGAACATGCCTTCGCCAGAACAGGGGGCATCCACCTGAATCGCGTCGAATGCCTCCGGCCAGCGCTGCGCCAATTGGTCGGGATAGGCGCTGACGACGAGGGCGTTCGGGATGCCCATGCGCTCGATATTCTGCGAGAGGATTTTCGCGCGCTCCCAGACGGGCTCATTGCACACCAGCACGCCCTGTCCGCCCATACGCAAGCCGCTCTGCGTTGATTTTCCACCCGGCGCGGCGCACAAGTCCAGTACATGCTCCCCCGGCTGCGCGTTCAGCACGGCGGCGGGCAGCATTGCGCTCGGCTCCTGCAAGTACCACGCGCCCGCTTCATGCAGCACGTCCGCGCCGGCGGTCGAGGTCAGTGCAAGGTAATGCCCGTTTTCCTCCCACGGGACTCCTTCGCCGCAGTCATCCGGCAGCCGCGTCGGGCGCTTCCACGGATTCACGCGCAGACCGCGCTGATACGGCTCGTCATATGTACGCAAAAAGGCGGCCATTTCGCCTTTCAGCTGTGCCGCCATTTGGGATAAAAACGCCTGTGGAAGCTCGGTCATGCCTGTCCCCCCGGTATATTGTCATGATATTGATTTTTGTCCTGCGCAATTGTCAGCGGCGGCGGGGTCAGCTCCGTCTGCGTTGTGCCGAAATGTGCGCGCCGGGCAGGAATCACCCGCTTGCGGCGCGTCGCCGCGTGGCTTTCCCGCTTGGGCGCGGGCTTCGGCTTGTGCTGCACCACCTGCTCCTCTTCGATCATTGTGCCGTCAGCATAAATCAGGTGGCGGCCCGTCGGCGTGCGGCGCGCGCGCTTAGGCAGAAAGCGTGTCCAGAAGTTTCCCCAGACACGGTACGGCTGCCAGCGGATCAGGTAGACCAGAAAGTCCATCACGACGCCGAAAATGCACAGGAGGATGACCAGCGGCAGCCAGTTGCGCATCGCCCAGCCAAGCAGGCCGCCGTGGCTGTCGCTCGTCACCATGTTCCAGAGCCACTGCGCTGTCCCGCGAATCCACCCCAGCAGGAAATTGAACAGCGCGTTGATGAAACTGCCCACAATGGTCATCCTCCTCCACTATTTTCTGCATTCGCGGCGCATCTTAGCGCATTCTCATTTGGAAATAGTGTTACTCTACGGTTATCGTAACGCTCACATTTCCCGGCACGACCTCGACCGAGATTTCCTCATCCTCGTCCGCATCAATGCGGCAGAGCACGGGCAGACTGTACGTCCCCGGCGCAAGCCCGGATGCATCGCATACCAGCCGAATATCGCGGCTTTGCAGCGCGTTCAGCCAGTTTTGCGGCGCGGTAATCATCACCGAGGCATTCACGCGGCTCATGGAGGCGTTGTAGCCCGCTTCCAAGCCTTCAATCTGAATCGGCAGGTTCGTGAAACTCTTCGACTTCAGCACCGGCCCGATTTCAATCGTCACGTTGACGTAGGTGGCGCTGACGTATTTCAGTTCTGGCACGCTGCTCAATCGGACGCGCTGCTTGACCGAATCGGACAAGCCGGACACGTCGATGGTTGCATCCGTAAACAGCGCGTCGATTTCCGTCATCTCGCTTGACCAGCCCGCCACCGTGATGTTCTCCGGCGTCATGCTGATTTTCTTGATTTCGTAGCCTTCCTTCGGTGTGCCTTGAATCAGCCCGGTCTGGGAAAGTTCGAGCGTTTTCATGGCGTACATGGTCTGCTCCACAATCACGCTGTCCAGCAGCACCGACTCGCTCGTCACTTCGAGCAGGTCACTTTCAATCGCGTTGTTGTTCTCGTCCAGCAGCGTATACGCCAGCGCCTTGCGAATCGTGCCCTCGCGCTGGGGCAGGTTGTTCAGCTCCAGCACGACTTCAGCGCGGACAATTTTGTCCACCATCGACTTCGGGCCGCTGATCGTCACCGTCGGCGGGTCGAGCGTCGCCGCACCCGCGTAGTAGCCCTCCGGCGCGCTCCCGACCGTCTGCACGGACACGGGGATGCGGAAGCGGGTGATGTACTCTTCCACGTCAATCGTCACGGTAGACGGCTGAATCGAAGAAACCGTGCCGTAAGTGCTGGAATTGGTGGACAGAATGCGGATTTCCTGCTTCCCTGCCGCTGAAATGCGGGAGAGGTCAATGCGGACGTTGTAGTTCGTCGCCTTGGCGTTGGCGTACTGCATCTGCGGCACGTCGGCGGTAAGGGAGACGTCGCCAAGGAGACTGGTCAAATCGCTGGTGACAATGAAGCCGTTGCGCTTGACGGATTCTTCGCCCGAAACAGACACGCTGACACTGGAGAAGTGCTTTTCGCGCGTGAGCGTCGGGTCTTGGGTAATCAGCCCGCCCCAGAGAATGATGGCCAGCAGGAGCGCGAGCAGCTTTGTCGGCCAATTGTGGATGAAAATCCGCTTGAGACCGTCCAGCAGCATCGTCAGGCGTGGGTCACGCTTCTTCTGCGGCTTTGCGGAAGGGGTCTGCGTCATTTGGCACCCTCCTTTCCCTTGCGGCGCACGAGCATGGACAGCAGACGCTGATGCGGCTTGCGGACATAGATGCCCTCCAGAATCGTCCGCAGCGACTTCGCGTCAAGGTGGCGGGTGAGCTTGCCGCCCTTCGCCATCGAAATGATGCCTGTTTCCTCGGAGACAATCAGCACAATCGCGTCCGTCGTTTCGGACACGCCGATAGCAGCGCGGTGGCGCGTGCCGAGGTCATGGCTGATGCCGCTGGCTTCCGTCAGCGTGAGGATGCTCGCCGCGCTCATCACACGTTCGCCGCGGATGACGACGGCGCCGTCATGCAGGGGCGTGTTCGGCTCGAAGATGTTTTCCAGCAGGCCGGAGGTGATCCGCGCGTCGATGCCGATGCCGTTCTCGATGATGTCCTGCAGGCCTGTTTTCTGCTCAAAGACAATCAGCGCCCCCACATGGCGGCGGCTCAAATCCTGCAGGCAGCGGATGATTTCGTCGATAATGCGCGTCGCCTCATCCTTATCGGTGTCGCGTCGCTTCGTCTCAATGCGCGCGCCGCGGCCAATCTGCTCCAATGCCTTGCGCAGTTCCGGCTGAAAGAGGATGACCAGCACAAGCGCGCCGTTGTTCACCACGCTCATCAGCAGCCAGTTCAGTGCCGTCAGCCCGAAGAGGTTGCTGATGCCGACGATGAGCAGCAGCATGGCAAGCCCCTTCAAAACAGCGCTGCCCCGCGTGTCGCGGGTGAGCATCAGCAGTTCATAGATAATAATGGCAACGATGAGAATATCCGCAATATCGGAAAGACCGGGGCGGTTCAGCACGTTCCAGAAAAAGGTCTCCAGCGTCTGCAAGAACGTTGTCACGCCAGCTCCGCCTCCTTTAGCATCTTGAATGATTTCATGCGTTCTGCTTCTCCATTATACAACAAATTGCCGCGAATATGAATGCCTTTTCACAAATTTTCCGTGAAGCATCCGTGAACATTCAGAACACCCCACAGTGCAGATAACGAATGAAGCAGCCACTTTCTTCCCGATGGGCGGAAAAAACATGAAAAAAGGGAAAAGCAGCCGTTTTGACGGCATACTTCCCCCTTTCCCCCAATTACCGTGCCCTCTTCAGGGCGGAAATGATTACAGATTGCCGCCGTTCCAGCCCCAGAAGCCGATTTCTTCATACGTCACATAGATGCGGTCGCTGTCAATGTCCAGTTCTTCGCGCAGGATGTCCGTCAGCGCCTCGGTCAGCGCGGCGTAATCCTCCTCCGTCGCAGATCCGCCGAAGAGCTTCACTTGGCAGATGGCGCAGGGGGCGTCCGTGCCCTTGAAGTACATTGCGGCATTGTCGCGGAAAGACAGCATCAGCCAGCTTTCCGTCTTGCCGGGGATTTTCTCAATGGCATCGCCCATGCGATCCTTGATGACCTGCTCTTTTCGTCCGGGGATGGACACGTTGGAGGTCGTTTCTATGTAAGGCATAACAGTTCCTTTCATTCATATCGGCATTATCGCCGTTTCCGCCCCGCAAGCAGGGCTTCGGATGAAATATTCGATGTTCAGACGCTCAATTCCTGCTTCTCGCCCAGCAAATCTGCATTTTCCGCCAGCAGCGGACGAATCACGTCGCGCAGGTACTCTTCCACCTGCTCGCAGCTTCGGCCCGTGAACTGCTCCGGACGCAGAATCGCTTCCACTTCCTCGCGGGTAATCATGAACGCCGGGTCAGCGCAGATACGATCGATGAGGTCGTTCTTGCCGCCCTCTTCCTTCACCACGCGCGCCGCCGCCTGCGAATGCACGCGCAGCTTCTCATGCAGCTCCTGACGATTGCCGCCCTTCTTCACCGCGTCCATCATGATGTTTTCCGTCGCCATAAACGGCAGCTCGTTCATCACGCGCGCGCGCACCACCTTGTCGTACACCACCAGCCCGTCACAGACGTTCATCATGATGTTCAGGATAGCATCCACACCGAGGAACGCCTCCGCGACGGCAATGCGCTTGTTCGCGGAGTCATCCAGCGTGCGCTCGAAGAATTGCAGGGAGGATGTCATTGCCGTGTTCAGCGTATCGACGCAGACGTAGCGCGCCAAGGCGTTGATGCGCTCACAGCGCATGGGGTTGCGCTTGTAGGGCATGGCGGACGAGCCGATTTGGCTTTTCTCGAACGGCTCCTCCATCTCCTTGAAATTTGCCAGCAGACGCAGGTCATAGGCGAACTTGCTCGCGGACTGCGCAATGCCGCTCAGCACGGAAACCACCTGATAGTCCATCTTGCGGGAGTACGTCTGCCCGGACACCGGCACGACCTTGTCAAAACCCATCGACGCGGCAATATCCTGCTCGACCGCCTTGATTTTCGCGCTGTCGCCGCCAAACAGCTCCATGAAGGACGCCTGTGTGCCCGTCGTGCCCTTGCTGCCCAGCAGTGCCAAGGAGGACAGGCGGTGTTCCAGCTCGCAATAGTCCATGTACAATTCATTCAGCCACAGCGTCGCGCGCTTGCCGACCGTCGTCAATTGGGCAGGCTGCAGATGCGTATACGCCAGCGCGGGCATTGCCTTGTACTTATCCGCGAAATTCGCCAGCAGGTTCATCACGTTGAGCAGCTTGCGGCGCACGACCTGCAAGCCCTCGCGCATGATAATCACATCGGTGTTGTCACCCACATAGCACGACGTCGCGCCCAGATGGATGATGCCCGCCGCCTTCGGGCACTGCAGACCGTACGCGTAGACGTGGCTCATCACGTCGTGGCGGCACTCTTTCTCGCGGCGCTGCGCATCGTCGTAGTTGATGTCGTCCGCATGGGCTTCCAGCTCGGCAATCTGCTCGTCAGTGATGTCCAGTCCCTGCTTCTTTTCCGCCTTCGCCAGCGCAATCCACAGCTTCCGCCAAGTGCGGAACTTGTTGTCCTCGGAGAAGATGAACTGCATCTCCTTGCTGGCATAGCGGGTCGAAAAGGGGCTGATATAGCTGTCATGAGGCATAATGCTTTCCTCCGATTTCATTTCAAAGGGTGATTTTCCGCGCCAATTCCAGCGCCAGATACGCCGCACGGTCTTTTTCATCCAGCTTGGCATGGGTGGACAGGCTGCGCGGATCCCACTGCTCGCGGTCAAGGTTATCGCCCGCGTAGAAAAACTCGAACACGTCGATTCCACGGAACTGTGCCAGCGCCATCAGCGCCGAGCACTCCATATCCACGCAGACGCACCCCTGTGCCTTGCGCAGTGCCACCTTCCCGCGGGTTTCGCGGTAGAAGGCATCCGTTGTCCATACTTTGCCTTCGGTGAAGTCCACGCCCGTTTCGCGCAGAATCGCCTCGAACGCCCCGCGGTATTTCGGATTCGCCGGAATCTCGTCCGACGGCGGCGCGTAGTGGAAGCTCGTGCCTTCGTCGCGCACGGCGGCGGTCGGGATGATGATGCCGCAGTCGCGAATCTGCTGATTCAGCACGCCGCAGTTACCGAATACGACGAACCGCTTCGCACCCAGCGCGTGCAGCTCTTCCAGCATCGCCACGCAGGACGGCGCACCGACCATTGCCAGCGCAAACGTCAGCGGTGTCCCCTGCCACACGCCGCGGTAGACGGGATACTTCGCGTTTGCGTCGCCGAGTTCGGCAAGGATGCGCACATCCGCCGCCATATCCAGCATCCGCTCGAACGTGACGTGCGAAAAGCAGCTGACGACCGTCTCCGGCAAATCCGGCACAGGCGAAAAGAGCATATCGGGGTTGATGACTGCTTGGCGCGACGCATCAAAATCCGTCAAAAGCATGGTGATTCCCTCCTGCCGCCGTTTGCCCTCTATCATAGCAGATTTTGCGGCAAAAGGCAACAGGAGGGCTGCATATCACAAGCGGAAGTAGTCCACGCCGCCCTCAAACAGCGGCTGATACTTGTCGCCGGGTACGTTCTTGTAGAGATTTTCGCCGCTGCGCTCGGTGTGACCCATCTTGCCCAGTACGCGGCCGTCCGGGCTGGTGATGCCCTCGATGGCGAAATAGCTGGCGTTGGGGTTGAAACGCATATCCATCGACGGCGCGCCGGACAAATCCACATACTGCGTGGCAATCTGTCCATTCGCCGCAAGCTGACGAATCAGCGCTTCCGGGCCGACAAAACGGCCTTCGCCGTGGCTGATGGCGACCGTGTGAATGTCATCCACCTTGCAGCGGGACAGCCACGGGGATTTATTCGACACAATGCGCGTTCGGACGAGCATCGACTGGTGACGGCCGATTTCGTTGAATGTCAGCGTCGGGCACTGATCAGACGTGTCGATGATTTCGCCATACGGCACAAGCCCCAGCTTAATCAGCGCCTGGAAGCCGTTGCAAATGCCCAGCATCAGGCCGTCGCGGCGCTGGAGCAGATCATGCACCGCGTCTTTCATGGCAGGATTGCGGAAGAACGCCGTGATGAATTTCGCCGAGCCGTCGGGTTCGTCGCCGCCGGAGAAACCGCCGGGCAGGACGATCATCTGGCTGCGCGCAATCATGCGGCTGGCCTCGGCAATCGACTGGGTGATGGCTTCAGGCGTCAGGTTGTTGATGACGAGGATTTCCGCCGCGCCGCCCGCGCGCTCGACCGCCCGTGCGGTGTCGTACTCGCAGTTCGTGCCGGGGAAAACCGGGATGAACGCCAGCGGCTTGACCGTCTTGACGGCGGGCACGGGGTAGGTTTTCGCCGAATAGGAGAACTTCTCCGTCGTTTCGCCGGTGTGACCGCGGTAGGAGAACACCTTGTCCAGCTTGCCCTCGTAGATTTCCTGCATGGCGGTCAAATCAATGCGCTCGCCCTCGTACTCCAGCACCCACTCCGGCACGGTGTCGCCCACCTTCACGCCGAGGTCAATATCTTCGGTGCATTCCAGCAGCATCGCGCCGATCTGCTGCGCGAAGAGATTGCCGTCGTAATCATCGTCGATACGCGTGCCAATCTGATTGCCAATTCCCATCTTGAACAGGCCTTCCGCCACACCGCCCAGACCCAGCGCCCACGCGGAAACCACCTTGCCCGCGCGAATGGCGGACAGAACGGCATCATAATTCGTGGTCAGTGCAGCGGTGTCGTGCGGGTCGCAGGAGACAAGGCGGATGGCGTGCCCCGCTTCCTTGAATTCGGGCGAAATGACCTCGCTCGCCTTGCCGGGGGCAATCGCGAAGGAGCAGAGCGTCGGCGGAACGTCCATCTTCTCGAACGTGCCGGACATGGAGTCCTTGCCGCCAATCGCCGCGATGTTCAAATCCAGCTGCGCATCCAGCGCGCCCAGCAGCGCCGCGAACGGCTTGCCCCAGCGCGTCGGATCCGTGCCCATGCGCTCGAAATATTCCTGGAAGGTCAAATACGCCTGCTTGTAGTCAAAGCCCGCGCAGACCAGCTTCGTCACGCTTTCGATGACCGCCAGATAGCTCCCCTCATACGGCGACTGCGACAGGATTTCCGGGTGCATCCCGTACGCCATGCCGGACACGGTGTCCGTCGTGCCGTGCAGAACCGGCAGCTTTGCAACCATCGTCTGGTTCGGGGTCAGCTGATATTTGCCGCCGAAGGGCATCAAGACCGTCGCCGCGCCGATGGTAGAATCGAACCGCTCGCTCAAGCCCTGCTTGGAGCAGATATTGAGGTTGCCGAGCATATCCGCCAGCTTCTCCGTCACCGTATCGCCCGCAAACTCGTAGGGCTTGACATCATCATCCGGGACAGACACAGTCGTGTGCTTCTCCGCGCCGTTGGAATTGAGGAACTCACGGGACAAATCGACAATCGTCACGCCCTTCCACGTCATGCGCAGACGGGGTTCGGCGGTCACCTCCGCCACGACGGTCGCTTCAAGGTTCTCGCGGTTTGCCGCCGCAAGGAACGCATCCACATCCTCCGGCGCAAGCACAACCGCCATCCGTTCCTGCGATTCGGAAATCGCCAGCTCCGTGCCGTCCAGACCGTCGTACTTCTTCGGCACTTTGTCCAAGTCAATCATCAAGCCATCCGCCAGTTCGCCGATTGCCACGGACACGCCGCCCGCGCCGAAGTCGTTGCAGCGCTTGATGAGCCGGGTGACTTCGCCGTCACGGAAGAGGCGCTGGAGCTTGCGTTCGGTCGGGGCATTGCCCTTCTGCACCTCCGCGCCGCACGTTTCGATGGATTCCAGCTTATGGGACTTGGACGAACCCGTTGCGCCGCCGCAGCCGTCGCGCCCGGTGCGCCCGCCAAGGAGGACAATCTTGTCGCCGGGGGCAGGCACTTCGCGGCGGACGTTCTTCTCCGGCGCAGCGCCGACCACCGCGCCGATTTCCAGACGCTTGGCGGCATAGCCCGGATGGTACATTTCATCCACCAGCCCCGTCGCCAGCCCAATCTGGTTGCCATAGGAGGAATAGCCCGCCGCCGCCGTGGTGACGAGCTTGCGCTGGGGCAATTTTCCCGGCATGGTCTGGCTGACCGGAACGAGCGGGTCAGCCGCGCCAGTCACGCGCATCGCCTGATAGACATAGGTGCGCCCGGACAGCGGGTCGCGAATCGCGCCGCCGATGCAGGTCGCCGCGCCGCCGAAGGGCTCAATCTCCGTGGGATGGTTGTGCGTCTCGTTCTTGAACATGAGCAGCCACGGCTCTTTCACGCCATCCACATCCACATCAATTTTGATGGAGCAGGCATTGATTTCCTCGCTCACGTCAATGTTGGGGGTCTGCCCGATTTTCTTCAGGTACTTGCCGCCGATGGTCGCGATGTCCATCAGGTTCATGGGGCGCTCGCGGTCGCCGTAGACGGTCTTGCGCGCCGCCAAATATCGCTGGAACGCCTTTTCGACCGCCGCTTTGCGCACATCCACCGCATCAAGGGTCGTCAGGAACGTCGTGTGACGGCAGTGATCCGACCAGTAGGTGTCAATCATGCGGATTTCGGTCAGCGTCGGGTCACGGTGCTCGGACGCGAAATAATCCCGGCAGAACGCAAGGTCGTCGTCATCCATCGCCAAGCCATATTTCTTGACGAACGCATTCACCTCATCGGCATTCATCGCCGTGAAGCCGTTCAGCGTCTCCACATGGTCGGGCGTGTCGTACTGCTGCTGGAGCGTCGTCTTTTCGCCCAAGTCGGCTTCGCGCGCCTCCACAGGGTTGATGACGTGCTTCTTCACGCGCGCCAGCTCATCCGCCGTGAAATCGCCGTCCAGCAGATACACGCGCGCACTGCGAACCGTCGGGCGGGCGCACTGCCCCACCAGCTGGATGCACTCCTCGCAGGACGCCGCGCGCTGGTCATACTGACCCGGCAGATACTCCACCGCAAAAACCGCCTTCGCGCCATGCGGAAGTTCCGTGTACGTCACATCCACCTGCGGCTCGGAGAACACGACCGGCAGGCACTTCTGGTACAGCGCATCATCGACACCCTCGACATCATAGCGGTTCAGCAGGCGCAGACCCGTGACCGTCTTGATTTGCAGAATATGGCGAATTTCCCACAGGAGCTGCTTCGCCTCCACCGCATAGGGGGCTTTCTTTTCCACATAAATGCGTTTGACGCTCATGAATGGCTCTCCTTTCGTGATGCCAAGGCGCGCTGACCAATGTCGCGGCGCATGTGCATGTCGGTGAAGGTGATTTTGTCCGCCGCCTGATACGCTTTGTCAATCGCAGCTTCGAGCGTATCCGCCGCCGCGGTGACGCCCAGAACGCGTCCGCCCGCGGTGACAATCTGCCCATCGACCAGCTTCGTACCCGCGTGGAAGACGGTCGCGGTTTTGCCCGCTTCATCCAAGCCGGAAATCGGGTAGCCGCTCTTGTAGCTGACCGGGTAGCCGCCGGATGCCAGTACGACGCAGCACGCCGCGCCGGACGCGAATTCAACGGGTGTATCCGCCAGCGTGCCGTCCACCGTCGCGCGCATGATGGTCAGCAGGTCGCTTTTCAGCAGCGGCAGCACCACCTGCGTCTCCGGATCGCCAAAACGGCAGTTGTATTCGATCACCTTCGGGCCTTTGGGCGTCATCATCAGACCGAAATACAGGCAGCCCGTGAAGGTGCGCCCCTCGGCGTTCATAGCAGCAATCGTCGGCAGGAAGATTTCGTCCATGCAGCGCTGCGCCAGTTCGGGCGTGTAGCAGGGGTTGGGGGCAATGGTGCCCATGCCGCCGGTGTTGAGGCCCTCATCGTGGTCAAGCGCGCGCTTGTGATCCATGCTGGACACCATCGGCTTGACCGTTTTGCCGTCGGTGAACGCCAGCACGCTGACTTCCGGGCCGGTCAGAAACTCCTCGATGACGACCCGCGCGCCGGACGCGCCGAACTTCGCTTCCTTCATCATGGACGCGACGGCTTCCACGGCGCTTTCGCGGTCGGGGCAGATGAGTACGCCCTTGCCGAGCGCCAGACCATCCGCCTTGACGACAATGGGCATATCCGCCGTCTGCAAATACTTGACCGCCGCGTCATAATCGTCAAACGTCTCATACGCCGCCGTCGGAATGCCGTACTTCTTCATCAGGTTCTTCGAGAACACTTTGCTGCCCTCGATAATCGCGGCATTCTTGCGCGGGCCGAACGCGGGAATCCCCTGCTCCGCCAGCGCATCCACCATGCCGAGGCACAGCGGGTCGTCCGGCGCGACGATGACGAAATCCACCTTGTTCTCCGCCGCCCAGCGGACGATACCGTCCACGTCCGTCGCCTTGAAGGGCAGGCAGGTCGCAATCTGCGCAATGCCGCCGTTGCCGGGCGCGGCGTACAGCGCCGTCACTTCCGGGTTTTCCTTGATTTTCAGCGCGATGGCGTGTTCGCGTCCGCCGCCGCCGACGATGAGTACCTTCATCTTGCTTCCCTGACCTTTCTGAATGCAATCAATGGTGGAACAGGCGCATATGCGTGAAGCACATGACCATATTGTACAGGTTGCAAGCGTCAATCACGTTATCATCGCGAATCGAACCGCCGGGCTGGGCGACGTAGGTCACGCCGGAGCGGTGCGCGCGCTCGATGTTGTCGCCAAACGGGAAGAACGCGTCGCTGCCCAGCGCAACGCCCGTCTGCTGATTCAGCCACGCGCGCTTTTCTTCCTTCGTCAGCGGTTCGGGGCGCTCGGTGAAGAAGCGCTGCCAGCGGCCATCCGCCAGCACCTCGTCCGGCTCGTCGGAGATGAACACGTCAATCGTGTTGTCGCGGTCGGCACGGGCGATTTTCTCCACGAACGGCAATGCCAGCACACGCGGATGCTGCCGCAGCAGCCAGTTATCCGCCTTCTGCCCTGCCAGACGCGTGCAGTGAATGCGGCTCTGCTGACCCGCGCCGATGCCAATCGCCTGACCGTCCTTGGCGTAGCAGACGGAATTCGATTGCGTGTATTTGAGCACAATCAGCGCCACAATCAGGTCGCGCTTGGCATCCGCCGGCAGATCGTGATTCGTGGTCACGATGTCGTTCAGCAGATTTTCATCAATCACAAATTCATTGCGCCCCTGCTCGAACGTGATGCCAAACACCTGCTTGTGCTCAATGGACGCGGGGCGATATGCCGGGTCAATCTGTACGATATTGTAATTGCCCTTCTTCTTCATTTTCAGCAGCGCCAGCGCCTCGTCGGTGTAGCCGGGGGCGATGATGCCGTCGGACACTTCGGGCTTAATCAGCCGCGCGGTGCTTTCGTCGCACACGTCGCTCAGGGCAATCCAGTCGCCGAAGGAGGACATGCGGTCTGCGCCGCGCGCACGGGCATAGGCGCACGCCAAGGGGGACAGTTCCTGTGCACCCACGAAGTAAATCTTGCGCAGGGTATCATTCAGCGGCAGACCCACCGCCGCACCCGCCGGGCTGACATGCTTGAACGACGTCGCCGCGGGCAGACCCGTCGCGCGCTTGAGTTCGCTGACCAGCTGCCAGCCGTTGAGCGCATCGAGAAAGTTGATGTAGCCGGGTTTGCCGTTCAGCACGGTCAGGGGCAATTCGCCCTCTTCCATATAAATCCGCGACGGCTTCTGATTCGGGTTGCAGCCGTACTTCAATTCCAGCTCTTTCATGCCTCTTCCTCCTGATCATGCTTGTTGATGATGATGGTATCGCTGCTGCCGTCCGCCAAGCTGATATAAGAGACGTACAGCGACACCTTGTTGTCCTCATTCAGATTCATCCATGTATCCAGCGCCAGCTGCTCAATGTCGCCGTGCAGCGCCACCTTCTCCGGTTCGCCCGCGAAGGACGGAATCGGATTGCCGTCGCATTGGTAGGTGTGGATGAAATGTCCCTCGCCCGCCTTGGGCTGCGCGTACTCATAGAAATAGCGCAGGACGCTGTTCTCGTCGCCGTCGTCGGACTTGATGATGGACAGCTTGTAAGATGCTTTGCCGTCCGCGACGCGCACCAAACCGCTGATGCGGGGCGTCCAGTTCGGGCGGTCGTCCTCAAACGTGCGGGTACGCAGCGCGTCCTCGAACATCTGCCCATTCTGCATGAAGTCATAGACCGTGTCGGTCTGGTCGCCATTGGTGACGATGGTATATTCGCCGCCCGGCAGCGCACGGACAGGCGCGTAGATAATCAGGTGCGGGTCGGTCATCAGGCTTTCGTCGTGCGCCTTGGTGATGATGCCGTCGTCCGTCTCCTCAAAAATGCGGTTGCGGCTGTTGACGCTGCGCCCCATGATAAAGTAGACAATCACGGCATATTCGCCGCTTTCGTCCACGCCGAGACAGATGCCGCGCCCCGGATAGGTGTTATTGCTCAGCACGTCGTTCAATTCCTGCTTTTTCATTGCTTTTCCTCCCGCTTTTTTGCGATTTCGCCTGCCACCTGCTCCAGTGCCTGCGGCAGCAGAATCCACTCCGCCTGTTCCATCACGCGCCGCTGCAAGATTTCCGGCGTGTCGCCCGGCAGCACTTCAACGGCTTTCTGCGCGATAATATCGCCGCCGTCGGTAATTTCGTTGACAAAATGCACCGTCGCGCCCGTGACCTTCACGCCGCGTTTAAGTGCCGCTTCGTGCACATGGAGTCCATAGAAGCCGTCGCCGCAGAAGGACGGAATCAGGCTCGGATGGATGTTCAAAATCCGGTGGTCATACGCATGGATGACGTTCTCCGGCAGAATCGTCAGGAAGCCCGCCAGCACAACGACATCAATCGCGTTTTCACGCAGCAGGGTCAGCAGACGCTCGCCGTAATTCTCCGGCGCTTCGCCCTTCTCCTTGCGCAGGACGGCATGGGCGATTCCGGCATTTTCCGCGCGGGTGAGCGCATAGGCGGATGCGTTTGACGCCACGACGAGCGCCAGTTCCGCGGACGGGATTTTGCCCGCCCGTTTCGCGTCGATGATGGCTTGCAGGTTCGTGCCGCCGCCAGAAACGAGGACAGCTGCCCTTACCACAGTTCCACGCCCTTTTCCCCCGCCACGATTTCGCCCAGCACATACGCGCCGGGTTCGCCGTTCTGGTGCAGGATAGCAAGCGCCTTGTCGGCATCTTCGCGGGCGACGGTAATCGTCATGCCCACGCCCATGTTGAAGGTGTTGAACATGTCGCGCTCCGGGACGCTGCCTTCGCGGGCAATGAGGTCAAAAATCGGCAGCACGCGCACGTCGCTCTTCTTGATTTTCGCGCAGCAGCCTTCGGGCAGGGAGCGCGGAATGTTCTCATAGAAGCCGCCGCCGGTGATGTGGCTGATCGCCTTGGGCTGGATTTCCTTCAGCAGCGCCAGCACGGGCTTGACGTAGATCTTCGTGGGGGTGAGCAGCGTTTCCCAGAGGGGCTTATCCAGCTCCGGATAATTGCGGTTTTCGCCGCCGTTGCCAATAGCGAACACCTTGCGCACGAGCGAGAAGCCGTTGGAATGCACACCCGTGGACGGCAGCGCCAGCATCACATCGCCCGGACGAACCGTTTCGCGGTTGATGATGCGCTTCTTGTCCACAATGCCGACGGAGAAGCCCGCGAGGTCGTAATCATCCTCCGGCATCATGCCGGGATGCTCCGCCGTTTCGCCGCCGATGAGCGCTGATTCCGCCTGCACGCAGCCTTCCGCCACGCCCGCGACGATGGACGCGATTTTCTCCGGCACATTCTTGCCGCAGGCGATATAATCAAGGAAGAACAGCGGCTTCGCGCCACAGCAAATGACGTCGTTGACGCACATCGCCACGCAGTCAATGCCGATGGTATCATGCTTGTCCAGCAGCATGGCGATTTTCAGCTTTGTGCCGACGCCATCCGTGCCGGAAACGAGCACCGGCTCTTCCATGCCCGCCGCGTCCAGCGCAAACAGGCCGCCGAAACCGCCGATGCCCTCGACACAGCCCGCCGTCATCGTCCGCGCGACGTGCTTCTTCATCAGTTCCACCGACGCGTAACCGGCGGTAATGTCAACACCCGCTGCCTTGTAGCTTTCGCTCTCGCTCTTCATCATGGTTGTCTGCTCCTTTGTCGCATTCGTCGCGTTAGTCGTCGTCCCGCACTTTGCCGCCGTGAATGGGCTGGTCGAATTTGTTCTTCTCCGTCACCAGCGGCGGGTCAACCGGGTACTTGCCGCAGAAGCAGCCCTTGCAGAATCCGCAGTGGCTGTCCGCCGCCAGCTTGTCGCACGCCTCCAGGGACAAAAAGCCGATGGAGTCCGCACCGATGATTTTGCCGATTTCTTCCACCGAATGGTGTGCGGCAATCAGGTTCTCCTTGCTGTCCACGTCCGTGCCGAAGAAGCAGGGGTCGGTGAACGGCGGGGCGGACAGGCGTACATGCACCTCCGTCGCGCCCGCTTCGCGCAGAAGGCGGACGATGCGCGCGCAGGTTGTGCCGCGAACGATAGAATCATCCACCATGACGACGCGCTTGCCCTTGACGGTGGCGGAAATGGCGTTCAGCTTGATGCGCACGGCATCCTGCCGCTGCTTCTGTCCCGGCTGGATGAATGTGCGCCCGATGTACTTGTTCTTGATGAAGCCGATGCCGTAGGGAATCCCGCTGG
>ENA-ORPH01002263-ORPH01002263.1-human-gut-metagenome-genome-assembly--contig:-NODE-2263-length-16508-cov-2.899228_pt1 | contig 16508 bp, 16 predicted proteins | sample MGYA00242142_ERZ509074 | MGnify/ENA primary metagenome ERZ509074 (study PRJEB26280, sample SAMEA2338724) | human gut metagenome | biome: human gut; feature: human-associated habitat; material: faeces...
AAAATATAAAATTTAGAAAACTTAAATTTAAATAATTTCATAAATTATGCTCCTTTGCTTACGCTGTTTTGAAGTTCATATATTTTTTTATATAATTCAGAATTGTTTAATAGCTCGGTATGTGTACCGATATTTTCAATTTTTCCATTATTAAAAACTAAAATTCTAGAACAGTTTTTGATTGTAGATGTTTTTTGTGAGGCTATAAATGTTGTAATATTATGTTCTTTAGAATAATTAAAGATATTTTGTAATACTTGTGATTCTGTATATAAATCTAATGCGCTTGTAACATCATCAAAAATTAACACTTTAGGGTTACCAATAAAACCTCTTGCAATATTTATACGTTGCTTTTGACCACCAGATAAATTAGATGCATTATTTTGTAAAACAAAGTTTAAGGTGTTTTCTTTTTGATTAACAAATTCACTTGCATTAGAAAGCTCCAGACTTTTTTGTATTTCTTCTTTAGAAGTAACTCTACCTAAAGCAATGTTTTCAAAAATTGTAGCTGTAATAAAATCTGGCTTTTGACCAATATATGTTATGTTAGATTTTAAAAAGCTTGAATCATATTTTCTTATATCTTCACCATATAATTTTAAGTTACCAGAAGAAATATTTAATGAATTGTTTAGAAGTTTTAAAAAAGTACTTTTCCCTGAACCTGTAAGACCTATAATACCAATAGTTTCGCCAGGCTTTATTTTTAATGATATATCTCTTAAATTGTTAGTAGTAAAATATGAAAAATTTACATTGGATATATCAAAAATATAGTTGTTAAGTTTAAATTCTTTAAGGGTACCAGTTTGTTTATTCTCTTTTAGGTTAAATAATTCTATTATACGTTTTGAAGAAGCGAAAGCTTTTGTGTAAATTGCGACTAAATTTGAAAGTACAACAACAGCTAATAGCATTTCAGAAATATAGTTTATTATTGCAATAATTTCACCTTTAGATAAATTCCCAAATCCAAATTCGACATTGCTAATATTTAATACTATTAGTGTAGTAAAGTTTAAAATAAATATAGAAACAGGATTTAGTAGAAAAGATAAAATAGTTGCAAGTTTACTATAGATATATGTTAGATTATTTACTTTATCAAATTTTGTTTTTTCTGTATTTTGTGTTACAAAACTACGAATTAATTTAATATTAGTTAAGTTTTCTTTTATTCTTAATGTTAGCTTGTCTAACTGTAAATTAGCTTTTTGATAGATCTTACTAGCAGATTTTGCAATTAGTAAAATTACTAGAAATAGTATAATACTTGCTACAAGAACATTTATTGCAATTTGTATGTTTATTAATGAGATCATAATAATTGATCCAATAAAAATAAAAGGAACTCTTATTACTAATCTTATGAACATAGCAATTCCTGTTTCTAAATTAGTAACATCATTAATAATTCGATTAACTATGGCAGAACTACCAATACTATTTAATTTATTTGAAGGAACTCTTTGAATATGAGCAAATAATTTTTCACGCAAAGTTTTGCTATATCCTTGCGAAGTAATTGCAGCTATATATTGCGCACTACAAGCGAAAATAAGTCCTAATAATACGAGTATAATTAATCCAACAGAGTAATATATAAGTTCTCTAGAAGAAAATCTATTATAATTATCTATAAAAAAGGCAATAATAATTGGCAATAGTACTTCTATTATTGCTTCTAACAATTTTAAGATTGGTCCAACTATTAAATTTACTTTATATTTTTTTAAATATATTAATAATTTCTTCATAAAACTAAATCCTTTCGTAACTTGTAAAGTCAAAATTATTATATCATTAAAGTAATAAAAATATGTAGTTATTTCATATAAAAAATATACATATATAAGTGGACATTTTGTGGTATATAATATAAAATGTACTATAGATTTAGGAGGAAAAAGATGAAAGCTTTAGTTACAGGTGCATCATCGGGAATAGGAGAGGAAATAGCAAAAGAATTAGGAAAGCGTGGATATGATATAATTCTTGTAGCTAGAAATGAAGAAAAATTAAAAGATGTTGCCTCAAAGATAAAAACAAATACTAGAATAATAACTATGGATTTATCTAATAAAGAAAATTGTGAAAAGCTATATGAAGAAACAAAAAATGAAGACATAGATATCTTAATAAATAATGCAGGCTTTGGCGTTCATGGAAAATTTTACGATACGGATTTAGATAAAGAAGTGCAAATGATAGAAACTAATATAACTGCAGTTCATATTTTAATGAAATTGTATTTAAAAGATATGATAAAAAAAGATAGAGGTCACATTTTAAATGTTGCTTCTATGGCAGCTTTTGGACCAGGTCCATTGATGAGCTCATATTATGCATCAAAAGCATATGTTTATAGATTGTCACAAGGTGTAAAAACAGAATTAAGGAAAAATAATTCAAAAGTTAAAATTTCGGTATTATGCCCAGGACCAGTAAGAACAAATTTTAATAAAGTAGCAGGAGTAGATTTTGCAGCACCATCATTAAGTAGTGAATATGTTGCAAAATATGCAGTAAAGAAAATGCTAAAAAATAAATTTACAATAGTTCCTGGTACTTTTATGAAAATAACTAGATTTTTCGAGAAAATAATGCCACATAATTTAGTAAGCAATGTTTCTTATTTTGTAAATTACCGCAAAGATAAATGAACTTTGAACTTTAGGGACGGGGTTAAAAGTTCAAAAGTGCACATAAAATTCAAATTTTATGGTAGGATTAAAGTTCATAAATGTTTAATTTATTTGCAATACTAGGTAAAATAAAGGAGAAAAATTATGAAATTAATGTTTGCATCAGATATACATGGAAATGCATATTTTTGTAATAAACTTAAAGAGGCATATAATAAAGAACAACCAGAAAAATTAATTTTATTAGGAGATTTACTATATAATAAATCACTTCTATCATTTGGAAGAAATAACGAAAGGCAGAAAACAGCTGGAATCCTGAATGACTTAATGGATTATATAATTGCAGTAAGAGGAAATTGTGATACAGATTTAGACCAAGCATTATTATATTTTCCAATAATGAGTGATTATAAAAAATTAAATGTTGATGGATATGAATTTTTCATAACACATGGTCATTTATATAATAGATATCATTTACCGCCTTCAGATAAAAAGGTAATTTTAATACATGGGCATACACATGTACCATGTATAGAAAATACAAAAGAATATATGTACCTAAATCCAGGTTCTATATCTGATCCAAGAGAAGGAAATCCTAATACTTATATGATATACGAAAATAAAGAATTTATAATTAAAGACTTAGAAGGACACGAGTTTAAAAGTATAAATTTAGATGAATGCTATTAATTATGATAAAATAAAATATCATATAGTATATGGAAAAGTAAAAAATTTATATATTCGTATAAAAAATGGTGAAGTAATAGTAAAAGCGCCTAGGTTTATTACTAAAAAATACATAGATGAGATTATAGAACAAAAAAGGAATTGGATATTAAAAAAGCTAGAAGAAAGTAAAAACGAAACCAGAGAAAGAGAATATACAAAAACAGATATAGAAAATTTAAGAAATAAATTAGAATATATTTTTCCGGAATTAATAAAACAAACAAATTTAGTTCCAAATAAGATAAGAATTAGAAATATAAAATATGCTTGGGGAAGTTGCTCAAGTAATAAGAATATAACAATAAATCTAAAGCTGGTTGATAAATCAGAAGAGGAGCTTAAATATGTTGCATTACATGAATTATGTCATTTAAAATATATGAATCATTCAGATAAATTTTGGAACTTAGTAGGAAAATATATGCCAAATTATAAAGAGATAAGGAAACAATTAAAGCACTAACCAAAAATTGTTTTGGAGCTAAATTGAGTGAAAACAATTAAAATACAATAGATAAGACAGGAGATATAAAAATGATAAGTTCAAAAGATGGAATAATAGGTTTTGCAATAGGGGATGCAATGGGAGTTCCAGTAGAATTTACCAACAGGGAAAAACTAATGAGAAATCCTATAACTTCGATGGAAGGCTTTATGAGCCATAATGTTCCAAAGGGGACTTGGTCAGATGATACATCTATGACAATTGCCACAATGGACTCGATAATTAATTCTAATGGAGATATTATAGCAAATGATATGGCAAATAGATTTTTAGAGTGGATGGAAAAGGGAGAATATACACCAGGTGGAAAAATCGTTGATATCGATAGGACAACTTTAAGGGCACTAGGTAAATATAAAACAACGAGAAGAAGCGCTGTAAATTGTGGATGTACAAGTAATACAGACAATGGAAATGGCTCATTAATGAGAATGTTACCAATAGTGTATTACTCATATTTAAACTGGTTAGAGCAGGACAAAATTTTAAAATTAGTTGCTGGCATATCATCTATTACACATGCAAATGAGCTAGTAATTATGGGATGCTATATGTATGTTAATTATGCCATTGAATTATTAAATACTAATAACAGAAAAGCAGCATATTCCAAAATTCAAAATTTAGATTATTCTATGTTTTCTATGCCAACAATAAGAGCATATACTAGAATTCTAGATCATGAAATTTACCATTATGGTATAGACGAAATAAAGTCATCAAGTTATATAGTAGATACATTAGAAGCAGTTTTATGGGTACTTATAAATACAGATACATATAATCAAGCGATAATTGGAGCAATTAACTTGGGTAGTGATACAGATACAATTGCAGCTTGTACAGGAGGCTTAGCTGGAATTATTTATGGAATAAAAAGTATTAATTCAGATTGGAAGATTGATTTACGTAAATATTCCGAAATTATAGATATTTGTGAACAATTTGATGAAGTATTATATAAACTAAATGGAAAAGAAATTGATAATAATACAGTAAATAAAAATGATATATTAAGAAGAATAGAAATTGTTAATAATGAAATAACTGAGGTTCCAGCAGATGCATTAGTTTGTGCCAATACATCTGGTAATTTAGGAAGAGGGGGAGAAGGTACAATATTTTCTAGAGCTGGAATAGAGCTAGAAAACAAATGTAGAGAATTTGACGAATTAAGTAAAGGACAAGCTAAAGTAACAAGAGCATATAGAATTGATACAAAATATATTATTCATACAGTTGTACCAAAGTGGTATGATGAAAGTGAAACAAATCAAAATGAATTATTAGAAGAATGCTATAAAAATATTTTTAGAATTTCTGCAGATTACGATATTAAAAGTATTGCAATTCCTACACTTGGAATTGGAGCATGTAGGGCTCCTGTTGATATAGCAGTAAAGATTGCAATAGATGGTATAATAAATAACTTTTTTAGAAATACTGATATAGATAAAATTTACATAGTTTGTAACGATTCTAGAATACAAAGGACATATATAGAATACTTAAATAGTTTATTAGATTAAAAAAACTTGGCAGTAGATGTTTTTTCTACCGCCAAGTTTTTAGTGCGTCTAAAAAAGGAAATATAGGGAAAAAGGGACATTGCTAAAATCCCTAATATTTTACAATGTCATTATATGTTTCTATTGCATAACTATCTGTCATACCAGAAATGTATGTAATAATAGCTGTTTGATAATCTTTAATATTATTCATATCATATAAAATTTTATTTTTTAAATGAGTTCTATCTGTTTCTATATTCCAATAGCAAGAAATCCACTTTATAAAAGTATCTATTACTTTAGTATAAAATGGTTTAATACTGTTTAATTTTTCTAAAGTATTCATACCATCATAACATTCATTTAAAGTATTAAATATTTCATTTAGCACAAGACTAAAATATCTTTCTGAAGGGTTCATACATTTGTGCTTATAAATATACTTGTAATTAAATTGCTTTAATCTTTTTATTTTTTCAAATGTAGCAGTAGAGAACTTTAAACCTTCATTTGCAGATGAATTTAAACATAAATCAGCTATTAAATCACCTATAATATTAGTATTATTTAAATTAGCACTTCTAGGTTGTTCTAATAAATCATATAATTCGTTTAAATTACTATCTAGTATTCCCATAGAAATGGCATCTTCTATATCTCTGCCTAAATAAGAGATTTTATCAGAAATTTTAACAACACAACCCTCCCAAGTATATGGAGAATATTGGTTAAGTTTAATATAATCTTTTTCTAAATCGATAAATTCAGTTCTAGGTTTTAAAGAAATTTCATCAATTTCACCACAGTGAGATATAATACCATCTCTTACTGCATATGTTAAGTTTAGATTTTTTTCTTCGTTGTTAACATTTGTTAGCAATTCAATATTATCAACAAAATTTAAACCATTTCTTTCATGCCAAAAAGCTTCTAAATCATTTTCCATACAGATTCTATTTAAGATTTGTTCACCTTTATGTCCAAAAGGACTATGGCCAATATCGTGTGATATAGAAATAGCTCTTGTTAAAGTGGTATTTAAACCTAATGCTTTTGCAATGGTATAACTTGTTGCATCAACATTATTTACATGTTCAATACGAGTACAAATATGATCATTTTTTGGTAAAAAGAATACTTGGGTTTTATGCTTTAATCTTCTATAAGCATTACAATATATAATTCTATCATAATCTCTTTCGAATTCAGAACGTACATCGTTTTCTTTTTTATACAATTCATCTTTTCTTGAAATTAAATTATTCCAATTAGGGTTAGATGGGGTAGCAGCAACACTACTAAATTTTAAGTTCATTAAAATACCTCCTGTAATTTATATATAAAATAGTGTACCATAAAAATAATATATTGATAAGAAATTTTGTTCGAAAAAAATAAAAAAATTAAAAAAAGTACTTGCATTTTTTGCAAAAGAGAGTATAATATAATTTGTAAAAGTCAAAGAAAGTCAAAGTCAAAAAAGAAAACATGAACTTTAGGGACGGAGGTAAAAGTTCATAAATTAACATAAAAAATGAACTTTAAGCCCCGTCCCCAAAGTTCAAAAGTTCACATAAAGGAAGTGAAAAAATGAGAATATCAGATTTAATAGAAGATTTTATAAAAGATATGTTAAAAACAGAAGATGAATTAGAAATACAAAGAAATGAACTTGCGGAACATTTTAATTGTGTGCCTTCACAAATAAATTACGTAATATCCACACGATTTAAACCATCACAGGGTTATTATGTAGAAAGTAGAAGAGGAGGTGGCGGTCACATAACGATTAAAAAGATACATGTAACACAAAGTAATTATCTAATGCATATAATAACAAGCATTGGAGATACATTAACATCAAAAGAAGTAGATATTTTCATAAGTAACTTATTATCAGACGAAATTGTGACTAAAAAAGAAGCTAAACTTTTAAAAGTAGCGACAAGTGATAATGTACTTAATGTACCTATCGATATAAAAGATAATTTACGAGCAAGAATATTTAAAAACATGTTAATAAATTTAGTAGAAGATTAATTGGCAGACGTAAATAGTCACCAACTAAAATTAGATATTTTAAATAATTTAAGGAGGTTTTTATTATGAAATGTCAAAATTGTGGTAGAAAAGAAGCAAATGTAAAATATACACAAATTATTAATGGTGTAAAAAAAGAAATGAATTTATGTGAAGATTGTGCAAAGGAATTAGGAATAGGAAGAGAACTTAACTTTAATATGTCTATGAATTTACCAAGCTTTTTAGGAGGATTCTTTGATGAATATAATATGGATTCTTTTATTCCAACAATCGGAGCAATAAGAGAAGAAGGATGCAATACTTGTGGTACAACATATAATGAATTTGCAAATACAGGCTTATTCGGTTGTATGGATTGCTATGATATATTTGCAGATAGATTAGATCCAATATTAAGAAATATACAAGGTTCTAACAGACATGTTGGCAGAAAAGCGAAAAGCTTGGATAAATCTATTGTAAAAAATATGGAAGCTAAGAAGAAAGAACTAGAAAAGAATAAAGAAGCAAAGAAAGAAAATAGAAAGACTAAAGAATCATTAGAGGAAGAATTAAAACAAGCTATTAGAGAAGAAAGATATGAAGATGCAGCAAAAATAAGAGATGAAATTAAAAAAATGAATGGCGATAAATAATTCTTTAGGAGGTAATAAATATGCTAAATTGGTATTTACAAAGTGGAAAAGATTCGGATGTAATAATAAGTTCTAGAATAAGATTAGCAAGAAATATATCAAATTATCCGTTTGAAACTAAATGTAATGAAACAAAAAAAGAAGAAATAACTAAGTTAATAGAAGAAGCTATTAGTGGTAACAAATATGGAATTAAACTTTTAAAATTAAAAGATATGGATGATGTTACTATTAATAGTTTAATAGAAAAAAGATTAATAAGTCCAGACTTTGTAAGAGGTAAGGAAAAATCTAAAGCAATACTTATAAATGATGACGAAAATGTATGTGCAATGATACATACAGACAATCATATTAGTCTACAAGTATTTGGTGCAGGATTAGAGTTAGACAATTTGTTAAATCTAATTATTGAATTAGATGAATATCTAGATGAAAAACTAAAATTTGCATTTAATGAAAAATATGGATTTTTAACAGCCTGTCCTATAGAGGCAGGAACTGCTATGAAGGCGTCTGTAATGGTTCATTTACCTGCATTACAAATTACTGGTAATATTGGAAAGGTATTAGAGATAATAAATAACTTTGGTATGAATGTAACTGGAATTCATGGAGAAGGTAGCAAATCCGAAGGAGCTTTATACCAAATATCTAATAAACAAACTTTAGGAATTTCTGAAAAAGAAATTATAAAGAAATTAAAATTAATAACAGATAAAATAATAGAGCAAGAAAGAATTGCAAGAAAGTATTTAGGAAAGAATAGGTTAAATTTAGAAGACAGATTATATAGAGATTATGGTATTTTAACAAACTGCAGAAAAATTTCAGAAAGTGAATGTAAGGATTTATTATCAACATTAAAATTAGGAACAGATTTAGGAATTGTTAATGAACTAACAGACTTAAAAATAAATAAATTATTATTATATACACAAGATGCAAACTTACAAAAATATTTAGGAACAAAACTAGAAGGAATAGATTTAGATGCTAAAAGAGCAGAACTTATTAAAACAATTATAAAAGAGTAAGGAGGTAGATATTTATGACATATAAATTTACAAATAGTGCTCAAAATGTTTTAGAGATTGCAAAAGAAATCGCGATAGAATTAGGACATAATTATATAGGAACAGAGCATATATTATATGGTTTAACAGAAGAAGAAAGTGGTGTTGCAAGTAAAGTTTTAGAAAATCAAAATATAAATTCTGAAAATGTCTTGGAAGAAATAGAAAATTTAATAGGTAGAGATGAAGGAAGGACTATAACAAGTTTAGGGTTTACGCCAAGAACTAAAAGAGTGTTAGAAAATGCATTTTTAGAGGCAAGAAAACTAGATTCAGATTATATAGGCACAGAACATATTTTAATAGGAATAATGAGAGAAGCAGATAGTATTGCTGTAAGAATACTATTAGATTTAGGTATTAATCCACAAAAATTATATAACGAAATAGTAAAAGTATTAGAAGAAGATGAAGATATAAATAGTAGTGATAATTCTCAAACAAGAAAAACAGGAAGCTTTAATTCTACACCAACATTAAATCAATATGGAACAGATTTAACTAAAAGTGCAAGTCTTGGAAAATTAGACCCTGTAATAGGAAGAAAGAATGAAATAGAAAGAGTTATCCAAATTCTTTCTAGAAGAACCAAAAATAATCCTTGTTTAATTGGTGAACCAGGTGTTGGTAAAACAGCTGTAGTAGAAAGATTAGCAGAAAAAATTGTACAAGGTGATGTACCAGAAATATTAAAAGATAAAAGAGTTGTAACAATCGATTTATCTAGTATGATTGCTGGTGCAAAATATAGAGGAGACTTCGAAGAAAGAATAAAGAAAGCTTTAAATGAAGTAAAAAAAGCCGGAGATGTAATTCTATTTATAGACGAGATTCATACAATAGTAGGTGCAGGTTCTGCAGAAGGTGCTATTGATGCGGCTAATATTTTAAAACCATTATTAGCCAGAGGGGAGATTCAATTAATTGGTGCTACAACTTTAAATGAATATAGAAAATATATAGAAAAAGATAGTGCTTTAGAAAGAAGATTTAGTCCTGTAACTGTTAATGAACCAACTCATGAAGAAACTGTAGAAATCTTAAAAGGTATAAGAGATAAATACGAAGCACATCATAATATAAAAATTACAGATGAGGCTATAACTGCAGCTGTAGAATTATCTAGTAGATATATTAATGATAGATTTTTACCCGATAAAGCTATAGATTTAATTGATGAAGCTTCTTCAAAAATTAGATTATCTTCTTTAGAAGAACCTGATAGTCTAAAAGAAATGGAAGAAAAAATAGAAAAGATGAATCAAGAAAAAGAAGCTGCTGTAAAAGTACAAAAATTTGAGAAGGCTGCTAAAATAAGAGATGAAGTAAATAAACTAAAAGAAGAATTAGAAGAAGAGAAAAATAAATGGAAAAGTAAGAAGACAAAAGCAATTCCAAAACTAACAGAAGAGGATATCGCTAAAACAATTGCAAGTTGGACAGGAATTCCAGCAGCTAAAATAACTCAAGATGAAAATAAGAAATTAAAGAATTTAGATAAAGAATTGCATAAAAGAGTAATTGGTCAAAATGAAGCAGTAGAAGCAGTTGCAAAAGCAATAAGAAGAAGTAGAGTAGGACTTAAAAATCCTAATAGACCAATAGGTTCATTCTTATTCTTAGGTCCAACAGGTGTTGGTAAAACAGAATTATCTAAAGCATTGGCAGAAAGTTTATTTGGTACAGAAGATGCTATGATAAGAGTTGATATGTCAGAATTTATGGAACCACATTCTGTTGCTAAATTAATTGGTGCACCTCCAGGATATGTTGGCTTTGATGATGGTGGTCAATTAACAGAGAAAATAAGAAGAAAACCATATTCTGTAATATTATTTGATGAAATAGAAAAAGCTCATCCTGATGTTATGAATATGTTATTACAAATTCTAGAAGATGGTAGATTAACAGATAGCCAAGGAAGAACAGTTAACTTTAAGAATACAGTAATAATTATGACATCAAATATAGGTGCAAGATTAATTACAGAAAAGAAATCTTTAGGATTTACAAATTTAGCAGAAGAGGATGAAAATAAGGAATATGAAGAAATCAAGAAAAATGTAATGGCAGAATTGAAGAAACAATTAAGACCAGAATTTATAAATCGTATTGATGATATTATAGTATTCCATAAATTAAATGATGAAGAAATAAATAGCATTATAGATTTATTATTAAAAAATGTAGAACAAAGATTAGTAGAACAAGGTTTAAATATTAAAATTGATAAATCTGTTAAAGAATTAATTGCTAAAAAAGGTGTAGACAAAGAATTCGGTGCAAGACCACTTCGTAGAGCAATACAAAATATTGTAGAAGACAAATTAGCAGAAGAAATATTAGATGGAAATATTAAACCTGGTGCAGAAGCAAAATTAGTAGCAAAAGACGATAAAGTAGAATTAAAAGTAAAAGCAGCTAAATAATATAATAGGGATTTGAGGCGTCCTGCGAAAAAAATTCGGGATTTGGGGACGTTCATTAAATCCCTTTTTTCTATTAAAAAAAATTAGGGTTTTTTGTAGTAGACATAAATTTGCACAATATAAGAAATTATGATAAAATTAGCCGGTAACAAAAGTTGAAGAGATAAGCAAGCCTTGCTAAATGTAGCGAAGAACTAAGAAATGAGAAAAAACTTGAGACTTAAAAACTGTAAGATTTTTGATCTGTATGGATGTAGGATGCAAGAGGATGAGAATCCACATCTTGTAATAATTGTTGCAGATTTGGAAAACGACAAGACAATATGTGAGTATGGAATTCTGAATAAGGACAAGTTTGAGCAATCTGATGAGGTAGTATATGACATTGAATCTTTTGCAGAAATGTCGGCGACGGATTCAACCATAAAAGAAAAGGGTTGTATTTTTTGTGCAGCAATGCCAAAGAGTTCAAAAACTACTATTCCGATATGGATTATGTTTGTGAAATATAAAGCAGATAGCTTATATGTAGATGACGAAGAAGTTTCAATTGTCTGTATATCTTAAGAGAGAGGTTAAGTGTTGAAACGAAATTTTCGGAGACTAACGATGATGGCTATAAAGTTAGAGACAGTTTTTACAGAGTTGGTGTAAAGTAAGAAAAATTTAAGACCTGAAATTTTTTGCAATAAAAATAGCCCGCACTTTTATAACAAAGCACGAGCTGTTTTTTATATAGTAGGAAAGTTCTACTAGTAGAATAACTTTCTGTACTAGATAATTATGGGGAATGCAAGATTTTCTTTTTTATTTGTTATTAATTAAATCATTCATATTATACATTCCATTATCTTTATTAACTATGTATTTAGCAGCCATAACAGCGCCATTTGCAAAAACAGTTCTAGAATAACATTTATGTGTTATTTCTAATGTTTCATGCTCACCAAAGAATTGCACTGTATGTTCACCTACGATATTTCCACCTCTAATAGAAGAAAATCCAATTTCTAATTTATTTCTTTTTTCATGTTTATTATGTCTGTCAAATTCGTAAACCATTTTGTTATCTTTAGCTGCATTAATACTATCTGCTAAAAATAAAGCTGTTCCACTTGGGCTATCTATTTTTCTATTATGATGAGTTTCTATAATTTCTATATCGGTATCTGGCAATTCTTTAGCTAAAGATGCTACAATTTTTGCCATTAAATTTATATCATATGACATATTGGCAGATTTAAAAATAGGAATATCTTTTGAATAATCTTCTATTTCTTTTAATTGTTTGTCTGTAAAACCAGTTGTAGCAATAACAACAGGAACATGATTTTCCTTAGCATATTTTAAAATATTTAGAGTAGCTACTGGAACAGAAAAATCAATTATTACATCTGGTTTTTCTTCTATGTCTGAAGCATTTGTATAAACTGGGTATGTATAAATTCCAGTGTTTTCTTTATCAACACCACCAATAAGTAAAATATCTTTATCAGTATCTAATACATTTGCAACTTCTTGTCCCATTTTCCCATTTATTCCATTTATTAATACTTTCATTTAATTTAATCCTTTCTTATATCGCTTAAAGGTAAGTAAATTTTCTTATGTAAGTAGTAATTACACAAGCGAGTAAGAAAACTTAGAATCTTACAAATAAAATTGTTAAAAAGATATAAGCATATCTATAAACCATTCTTAGCTTGAATTTCTTATTTAAATATTTAAAAAATTCAACTGTAGCACAATATTTGTCTACAAATGTAACTATGTAACTTTCTTTATATTTAGGCAATTTTACAGTTAAAGGCCACATATGTTTTACTATTACATCTTTTTCTAAATCATTTAAAGTGAAATTTTTTAAAGAATTTTCTAAAGCAATTTTAGGATGAGAAAAAGCATGTAACTCTCTAAATGAATTAACTTTTCTATGGTCATGCCAGTCATATAAAAAGAAATCATGGAGCATTGCCGCACGAGAAGCTGAGAAATAATCTAGCCCAAATTTTTTACAGATTAAATAAGTATAATATGCAACATGCAAGCAGTGATTATAACATGACGTGCTAGAATGTTGCATATAATTATTCATCTCTTTTACCTTTTCATTTAAGCGAATATCATTTATTATATTTTTAAATTCTAAATAATTTTCTTCATTTTTTAATTTTTTAAAAAACATTTATTCACATCCCATATTATTTTTTACTTCTATATATATTATATCATGGGAGATATATTATGTGAATAAAGTTAATTAAATCTTAACAATTTAAATTAATCCAAAATTTTTTAAAGAAGTTCTTAATTTTTCTTGATTTTTTTCAGATAATCTAACTAGTGGAAGTCTAGGAACTCCGAAATTGTATCCCATCATATTTAAAGCTTCTTTTACAGGAATAGGATTAACCTCACAGAATAAGCTTCCTACTAAATCTATTGCATCTAACTGCATTTGTGTAGCTTCTGCAATATTACCATCAAAGAAATTTTGAACCATATCATGTGTATATTTTGGTGCAACATTTGAAAGAACAGATATAACACCAAGTCCACCTAAAGATAGAATTGGAACGATTTGGTCATCATTTCCAGAATAAATATGTAAATTATCTTTACATAGTGCTGCAATTTTTGCAACTTGTGAGATATTACCACTAGCTTCTTTTACAGCTACAATATTAGGTATTTTAGAAAGTTCTAAACAAGTTTCTGGAGTTATGTTTACACCAGTTCTACTAGCTACACTATATACGATTATAGGTAAAGAAGTAGAATTTGCTATTGCTTTATAATGTTCCACTAAACCTGCCTGTGTAGTTTTATTATAATATGGTGTTACAACTAATAAAGCATCTGCACCAACAGATTCTGCGTATTTTGACATTTCTATTGCAGAGGCAGTATTATTAGAACCTGTTCCTGCAATTACAGGAATTCTACCATTAACTTTATCTATAGCATATTTAATGGTATCTTTTTTCTCTTTCTCTGTCATTGTAGAAGATTCGCCAGTAGTACCACATACTATAATACTATCGACCCCTTCTGAAATTTGGAATTCTATTAATTTTCCAAACTCTTCGAAATTTACGCCATCATTTGTAAATGGTGTGGAGATGGCAGTACCACAACCTTTAAAAATAATTTTTTTCATAATAACATCTCCTATAGAGATTTTTTAGCATATATAATTATATGTAGCTATTTTCTATGTTATTATATGATATAATTTATAAAAAATAAATAATTTCTGGAAAATATCTAAAAAATACTATATAATTAGTACTAGATAAAAGGAGGAGAATGATGACTGCATCTCAAGAAGATTATTTAAAATCAATATATATATTAATATTACATAAAAATGAAGCAAGAGTTACAGATATAGCAGACTATTTACAAGTTAGTAAAGCAAGTGTAAATAGAGCATTAAAATCTTTAAAAGAGCTAGGACTTGTGGATTATGAGACATATGGAGAGATAAAATTAACAGAAAAGGGTAAAGAAGAAGCAACAAACATTATAAAAAAACATAATGTTTTAAAAGCTTTTTTAATTCAAATTTTAAATGTTAATAACGAAACAGCAGAAGAAGAAGCTAAGAAAATGAAACATGCTATTTCTGAAGATACTGTAAATAAATTTTCTGATTACATAAAAAGTATTATAAAAGTTGATGAATTAAAATGTAATTATAGTCCGGAAAATGAAAGATGCCAAAATTGTATAAAGTTAAAAAAGAAAAAATAATCGCAAATGTATTTTGCGATTATTTTTAGCACTGAAAAATTTAGAAGGGAAAAAAGGAACGTCCCCAAATCCCGGAAGCCTCCCAAATCCTGGGAAACCTCCCAAATTCGGGAAGCCTCCCCGAATCCCGGGAATGTTCTCATATCCCTAGGAACTATTTTTCTATCATTTTTTCTACTATTTGTATAGCATTTGATGCTGCACCTTTTCTTATATTATCAGCAACTACCCAAAGATTTACACCATTTTCTACACTAAAATCTCTTCTAATTCTTCCTACAAAAACTTCATCATGTCCAGTTGTATTTGTAGCTATAGGATAAACTTCAGAAGCTGGATCGTCTTGAACAATTATTCCTTCAAAACTTTTTAATGTTTCTATTAATTCAGAAAGTTCAAATGGCTTTTCAAATTCTATATTTATAGATTCGCTATGTGAATTTTCCACTGGAACCCTAACTGTAGTTGCAGTTATTCTTAAATCTGATTTCTTTAAAATTTTTCTTGTTTCATTTATCATTTTCATTTCTTCTTTGGTATAACCATTTTCTGTGAATATATCTATATGTGGCAAACAATTATTAACAATAGGATATGGAAACTTTTTAGGATCAATTCCAGAAATACCATTTTCTAAATCTTCAATACCAGATTTTCCAGCACCAGAAACAGCTTGGTAAGTAGAGTAAACAATTCTTTTAATATGATACTTATCATCTAATGGCTTTAAGGCTACAACAGCTTGAATTGTAGAACAATTTGGATTCGCAATAATTCCATTATTTTCTTTGATTTTTTTAGGATTAACCTCTGGAACAACTAAAGGAACATTTTCATTCATTCTAAATACACTACTATTATCAATAACAATACATCCCGTAGATGAAGCAATAGGAGCAAATTTCTTAGAAACTTCGCCACCTGCACAAAAAATTGCAAAATCAAAATGTGTATCAAATGAATTTTTTTTTAATTCACAAATTATATATGTTTGACCTAAAAATTGAATTCGTGTACCTGCAGATTTATTTGATGAAAATAAAGTGTATTCACAATTTTTGAAATTTTTTTCTTCTAAAACTTTTAATAAAGTTCTACCAACAACACCAGTACTACCAACAATGGCAACTTTATATCTATTATTTGACATACTAATATCCT
>ENA-ORPH01002280-ORPH01002280.1-human-gut-metagenome-genome-assembly--contig:-NODE-2280-length-16406-cov-2.820745_pt1 | contig 16406 bp, 12 predicted proteins | sample MGYA00242142_ERZ509074 | MGnify/ENA primary metagenome ERZ509074 (study PRJEB26280, sample SAMEA2338724) | human gut metagenome | biome: human gut; feature: human-associated habitat; material: faeces...
AGGGCACGGGGCGCGTCGAGTCGTCGGCGTTGGGCTTGCCGCCCGGCCAGCCCGTGATGGTGTGCTGGAGGTCGTTGAAGACGTCGATGTTGATCTGGTCGTAGGCGCGTCCCTGTTCGAGCAGCTCGCCCAGCGAGTTTTCGATATAATCCTTGTAGGTGAGTTTGAGGATCGGCTTCTGTACCACGCCGCACAGCCATACCACGGCCTTGCGGGTGAACTTGGGCGTCCATTTGCAGGGGCCTACCAGCCACGGTGTCTGCTCGCGCGTAAGCATCTGCGCGGCATTTTCGTCGATCACCACCTCGATATTGGGGTGCATCTGCAGGTTCGAGGCAGGCACCTGGCTGGTGACTTCGCCTTCGACGACCTTCTGGACGATCTTGGCTTTCTCCTCGCCCCACGCCATCAGGATGATCTTCTCGGCGCGCATGATCGTGTCGATACCCATCGTGATGGCCATCTTCGGCGTGTTTTCCAGGCCGAAGAACGCCCCGGACTGGATTTTGCGCGTGTTGTGGGTCAGCTGAACCAGCCGTGTGCGCGATTTGGCATACGATCCCGGTTCGTTGAAGCCGATCTGCCCGTCCTCGCCGACGCCGATGATCATCAGGTCGATCTTGCGCACCGAGTGGTCGTACGATGCGCAGTATTCGGAAATCCTGGCTTCGGGTACCGTGCCGTCGGGGATGTGGATATTTTCGGGCAGGATGTCGATATGGTTGAGGAAATCCTCGTGGATGCGGAAATTGCGGCTCTGCTGTTCGGTCGAGCGGATCGGGTAGAACTCGTCGAGGCTGAATACCGCCACGTTGCGGAAGCTGACGATCCCCTCCTCGTGGCGTTTGACCAGTTCGCGGTACAGCCCGAGCGGGGTGCGCCCGGTCGTGAGCCCCAGCACGAACGGCTGCGACTCCTCGTAAACCTCGTTCGAGCAGTGGATTTCGTTATATGTACGGATTGCCTTCACGATGGTGTCGGCGACGTACTGCACGCCCAGGTATTCGTTTTCATAAACCGTCGTGTGGATCTTTTCGTAACGGTGGATGATGTCGCGCGGAGCCGATACTTCGATCAGGCCCCCGTCTTTGGGAAGTGAATATTTGTTGTTCATATTTTTGAAAATTTAATTTGTTCGAAAAATTCCGGCAGGTGGAAGTCGGGCTTCGGGGCCGAGATCGGCTTCCATGACAGGAAATGGGGCTGCGAGAGTTTGTCCCCGCATTTGTAGAGGTTCACCTTCGCTTTCAGTCCGCTCCAGTCCGTCAGCGAGTGCATGAACAACGCCTGCGGCGGGATGGCCAGCACCACCGACCAGCGGTTGTCGCCTTCGTGTTCGGGGAAGGGACGCGACCCGAGGCTCGGGTTGCGCAGGATGCTTTCCATGACCCGGGGCGTGGCATGTGTGGCGTGTTCGCGCTCTCTGCGGAACCCCACGAGCAGACGCCCGATGCAGGTGCATTCGAAATTGTAGTAGTAGCCGCTGTCGTCGGGGGCGATGAAGAACTCCACGCACGAATCAGTCCAAACTTCCCCGTTGTCCTCCGTGACGCGGGCCATCGTCCATTGTTCCCTGACGTCGAAGCGCAGCATCAGATAGGCGCCCGTGTGGAACATGCGGAACGAAACCTCGGGTGCGTAGGGATATTGCTCCGGCCAGTTGCAGCAAGCTACCGGCTGCGGTTCGATGCTGCCGAAAGCGGTCTCGACGGCCCGTTTGTCGGCCGGGACGATGCCTGTTATTTTCCGTATCTCCATGATCCTTTCCCCCTCTTGCTGCATCGTCTTTGCAGGTTTATGCGTTGCGGTAGTGCTCCGCGATCCCGGCCACGATGCGGCACATTTGGCCGTAGTGTTCCTCCATGCTTTGCAGCAGGCGGTACTGGGCGTGTGTGCGTACGAGGTTGTGGTCGGGGTATTTTATCTTGTAATAGGTGTCGCCGTCGATGTAGTCCATCAGGAAGCGCAAAACCTGTTCGAACGTGATGTACCGCGCCGAAAAGGCCAGGTGGTCGATTTCCGTGTCGGTGAGCTGCGCCGCACGCTGCGAGAGGTATCCGTCGGTGTAGGCGCTGAACATTTCGAGCGAAATGCCGACGCGCGACAGGTCGCGGTCGTCCTCGTCGCCCGTATTGGCATAAGAGCGGATCGCATCGCCGAAATCGTTGAGCGACGTGGAGGCCATCACCGTGTCGAGGTCGATGGCGCAGAGCACCTCGCCCTGTTTGTCGAACAGGATGTTGTTGATCTTCGTGTCGTTGTGCGTCACGCGGGTAGGGATCGTACCGTCCTCGACCTTCGACCAGAAAGAGAGCATCTCGGCGCGCCGCGACTCGATCCAGCCGATCTCCCCCGCGAGGTGCATTTTGCGCCCTGCGGCATCGCGGGCCAGGGCGGCGTCCCATTGTCCGAAACGGTGGCGGATGTTATGGAACCCTTTGATCGTCTCCGCCAGCGGTTCGGTGAAATCGTCCAGCTGGGACTGGAATTTCCCGATGCCTTCGCCGCCCTTGCGGGCCAGTTCCGGGGAGTCGGCCTTGTTGTAGGCAACCGTGTCGTCGATGAAGACCGTCGCGGCCCAGTATTCGCCTTCCGCGTCGACGTGGTACAAGTGCCCGTCCTTTGCCGGGACGACGGTCATCACCTCGCGCTGCGGGTCGCCTCCGGCCGCAATGACGCCGCGGCGGATGTGTTCCGTGACCCGGCGGATGTTGTCCATCATGGCCGGCACGTCGGGGAAAACGGCCTTGTTCTTGCGTTGGAGGATGTAGTCGGGGGCATCTGCTTCGGTGCGGACGATGAATGTGTCGTTGATGAATCCTTCGCCCAGTGAGTCGATGGCCGCGATGGGGCCTTCCAAGGCGAAATTCGATGCGATCTCTCTTAAATTCTCCTTCATGGCGTACGGTTTTCTGTGTTTTCCGCGCTATAACGGTTGCACACCCCAAAGGTACTAAAAAGAACGCAGTCCTGCAACGGAATCGCGTAAAAATAAAACTTTTTTCTTTTAACAAGGGTTTTGGTAAGTATTTTTACGATCGGATGTTTTGTTCGTTATTGAATTTACCGACATGTCGCTTGGTCGAAAATAAAATCCCCGGCAACCTTTCGGTTGCCGGGGATTTTTCGACGACGGGAGTTCCCCGTTTATTTGATATAGCTGGTCAGCATTTTCAGGCTCCCGCCCGGAACCGCGCGGAGCGATTTCACCGTGGCGGGGAGCAGCACGGTCTCCCCCTGGTGGATCGGCATTTCGTTGCCCGAGTCGTCGCAGATCGTTCCCTTGCCTTCGACACAGATCACGACGACGAACGAATCCAAAGCCGAATAGTCGATGGTCAGCGCTTCGGTCAGGTCGTAGAGCGAGGTGGTGAAATAAGGGCACGACACCAGTTCCACTTCACGATCCTGCGCCTTCTGGTAATGCGTCCGGTAATCGGGCAGTACGGTGTAGTCGATGGCGTCCTTCGCCAGTTCGGTGTGCAGTTCGCGGGTGTTGCCGTTGGCATCCTTGCGGTTGAAATCGTAGATGCGGTAGGTGATGTCCGAGGTCTGCTGTATCTCGGCGATAAACGCCCCGGCCCCGATGCTGTGGACGCGTCCGGCCGGCAGGAAAAAGAGGTCGCCGGGGTGGATTTCATATTCGGCGAGCAGGTCGGTGATGGTGTTGTCCTCGACGCTGGCTTCGTACTGGGCGGGCGTCACCTGCTTGGCGAATCCCGAGCGCAGGCGTGCGCCTTCGTCGGCGTCCACGACGTACCACATCTCGGTCTTGCCTTTCGATTTGTGGCGCTCCCATGCCAGTGCATCGTTCGGGTGTACCTGGATCGAGAGATCCTGACGTGCGTCGATGAATTTGATCAGCAGCGGGAACTCCTGTCCGAAGCGTTCTGCATTGGCCTTGCCGAGCAATGCTGCGCCGTGGCGTGCGATCAGCCCGGGCAGGGTGGTGCCCGCCTCGGGGCCTCCCGCTACGACCGATTCGCTGCCCTTGACGCCCGAAAGCTCCCAGCTTTCGCCGACCTGCTTCTGGTCGGAGGCGATGTGTTTGTAGGGGACGATCTTCTCGCCGCCCCAGATTGTCGATTTGAGGATGGGTTGGAACTTATACATATTTTTTTCTCGTTTATTTAACAGTCTGCCGATAATTGATTATTCCCAGGGCAGAGGATACCACTACCAGCCAGAACGTGATCTGAATGAGCGTATCGGTTTTGCCGTCGTTTGCGAAATAGATGTATGACAGCGCCCCCGCCGCTGTGAGTAACAGGGCGATGTGGACATATAATACGATCTTTTTCATAACTGCGGCACTGAATTATTACTGTTGTTTCTGTGCGTCGAGCTGGCCCAGGGCAAATGCATAGGCGCCCACCGAGATGGCATTGCTCGCCCCGAGTTTCGAGATCATGACTCCGATGCGTTTCTGGGGGTCGTATGCCACGTAACGATCCGTGCCGTAAACCTTCAGCGCACGCTGGTCGCCCTTGGCGAACTCCTTGAACTCGTCCTCGTTGTCCAGGTCGTAGACCTTCATCTGCACGCGGTTCAGTTCCTCGCCCGTGATGGTGTGCATCTTGCCGCGCAGCTCTTTCAGCAGGCTGGGCATGATCCATTTGCGGGCACCCGTGATTCCGCCGCCGATGACGATCAGCCCGTCGATGAGCGTGATGGTCGTTGCCATCGCATCGCCGGCGATCTCGCCCATTTCGGCGAAGGCCTTGCGGGCGGCCTCGGCATCGCCTTCGCGTTTGCCGTCCGCAATGTCGCAGAGCTCCTTCGGCTCGAGCCCGTGGTTAGGATTGCCCGTCAGTTCTCCGTAGACGCGTTTCACGGCGCGGATGGCAGCGCCGTCCTCGACGATGATGTCCGGCATCTTCTTGTGCTTCAGGCAGAAGGTTTCGACGCACGAGTTGTCTCCGCGGTTGAGTTGGTTGTTCACTACGATGCCGACGCCGAGGCCTGTGCCGAAGGTGTAGCCCACCAGGTTCTTGTAGCGTTTCGGGCAGCCCAGGGCTTCGAGCTTGGCGTTTACTTCGGGAAGGGCGCCGCCCAATGCCTCGCCGTAGGCGAACAGGTCGCCGTCGTTGTTGATGAACACCGGGATGCCGAATTTGTATTCGAGGAACGGCCCCAGCGCCACGCCTTCGCGGAACGAGGGGAAATTGGGCAGGTAACCGCCGATGATGCCGTTGGGATAATCGGCCGGGCCCGGGAATGCGAAGCTGATGGCGACGGGTTTCTCTTCCAGCTGGTCGATGACTGCCTGGAATCCTTCGACCATCGTAGCGAGGCATTTGTCGAGGTTGTCCGCGTTCGACGGCTTGGTGATGGGTTCGACGATGAATTTGTTGGCCTGCATGGCTCCGAACACGAGGTTCGTACCTCCGGCATCGAGAGTGATGACCACCCGGTTGTCGTATCTGTACATGGTTGCTATTTATTTGTTGGTTTCAGCATTTTGTCTGCGCAGGGATCGGCCGTGCGGTGCGCGTTGTTGCTGCGGCGCGAGCCCTTTCCCGATCCTGCGTTGCGCCCGGCTGAGGAACCCCGGCTCCCGGAATCCGGTTGCGGACAGGCCCGTGCTGACGGGCTGCCCCTGGGGGTCGGAGGTTCGGTTCACTGGTTGCATTCGGTACCGGTATTTAGCTCAGCAAAGATAGTAAAAATAACCGAACGATGCGGCCTGCGGTCTGAAAGTATGCATGTCAGGTGCGATTTTTTATGTTGCGGGCACGAATATCCGGGCCTTTGTGCCTGCCGGCTGTTTTTCCGGCTGTTAACCTTGCTGTTTTCCGGGTGTTTTTATTACCTTTACGGCACGGTAGTGCCCGGCCCCGGGAAATTCGGTGTGAGTTTGCCGCGCAGCAGCCGGGCGCCGTATTCCGGAATCGCCCCCCCCCGGCTCGGAGAGGGCTGCTGCCGGGTCGATGGTATCCTGTCCCTGCCGGATTGCCATGCCCCCGATCCGGACTGAGGAATTTCAGTTCCGTTTTTATATCTTTGTATCCCGAAATAACCAGTTCCGTTAACCCGAAAACATTACTATGAAAAGATTGCTGACCCTTGCCCTGTTCGCCGTGCTGATGCTCCCTGCCGTTGCGCAGGAGCTGACCGTGGCCACCTACAATATCCGTAACGCCAATAAGGGCGACGCCGAACGCGGCAACGGCTGGGAACGCCGCTGCCCCTGGGTATGCGGGCTGATCGAATTCCAGGGGTTCGATATTTTCGGCAGCCAGGAGGTGCTCGACGGGCAGTTGCACGATATGCTGGCGCAGCTTCCCGGCTATGCCTATATCGGCGTGGGGCGCGATGACGGCAAGGCCAAAGGCGAATATTCCCCCATATTCTATAAAAAGGAGCGTTTCCGGTTGCTGGACGAAGGCCATTTCTGGCTCTCGGAAGTCACCGACCGTCCCAACAAGGGATGGGACGCCGCGCTGCCCCGCATCTGCACATGGGGGCATTTCCTGGACAGGCAGACCAGGCGCCGTTTCTGGTTCTTCAACCTGCATATGGATCACGTCGGTGTCCGGGCACGGGAGGAGAGCGCCAAACTGGTCGTCGCGAAGATCCGCGAAATGTGCGGCCCCAGGGAGTTCGTGATCCTCACGGGCGATTTCAACGTCGACCAGAACAACCCCATCTATACGACCTTCACCACCTCGGGGATACTGGCCGATTCGTATCAAACCGCGGCCAGGCGCTATGCCCCGAACGGGACGTTCAACAATTTCAACCCCACGCTGAAAACCGACAGCCGTATCGACCATATTTTCGTGTCGCCTTCGGTGCGTGTGCACGATTACGGGGTGCTGACGGACACCTACCGTTCGCAGACCACCCGCAGCGACGAGGAGATCAAGTCCGGAGCATTCCCCAAGGAGGTGTCGTTGCACAGCTATGAGGCGCGGACGCCGTCGGATCATTTCCCGGTCGTCGTGCGGCTCGAATTCTGAGGAGGTTGTTCCGGCAGGGACTGATTCAAATGTAACGATAAGATGAAAAATGTATTTTTTGCCGCATTCTTCGGTGCTGCGTGTTGCCTGTCGGGATGCCGTCAGGAGGCAGCGACCCCCGCAACGGGGGAGCATTATGCGTTTGCCGAAGAGATGTTCCGCAAGGTGTGGGACATGTACCGGGTGCCGGAATACGGCCTGTTTTCGGAATATTACCCCAATAGCTACCGTCCCGATGTAAACTATTTCGACGACGGGGCGAAAAGCACGCAGGAGGTTTCCTTCCTGTGGCCCATGGACGGGGTGTTCACCTCGGCGGTCGCGCTGGCCGAAGTCGATCCGGTGAAATACGGCTGCTATGTCGATTCGATGGTGATGGCTGTCGAGCAGTATTACGACGACGGGCGCATGCCCGCCGGGTATCAGGCCTATCCTGTCAGGATGGGCAAGGTCGACCGTTATTACGACGACAACGGGCTGGTCGGACTGGCCTACGTCGCGGCCTACGGCGTGACCCGCAATCCCGCGCACCTGGAAAAAGCCAAGCAGGTGATGACCTTCATCCTGAGCGGCTGGCGCCCCGACCACGACGGCGCCGTGTCGTGGCTCGAAGGGGTAGAGAACCAGAAGCCGGGGTGCGCCAACGGTAAGGCGATGCTGCTGGCGCTCAACCTGGGGCAACGGGAGACCCCTATTACCTGACTGCCGGGCGCCGTTTCTACGACTGGATGGAGGCCTACCTGCACGATCCGGAACTGGATATCGTCTGGAATTCCTGGCTCACGCAGCCCGAAGCGCGTCTGGACAAGGCGGTCTATTCCTATAATACGGGGTTGCTGCTGCAGGGTGCCGTCGCGTTGTATGGATATACCGGCGATCGGGTTTATCTGGACAATGCCCGCCGGCTGGCCGAAGGAGCCCGGAAATTCTATTTGCCGGAGACGGAGGACGGCGCGGCCGCGAACCGTGATTTGCCATGGTTCTATCTGGTGTTGTTGCGGGGTTACCAGGCTCTCTACGACCTCGACGGCGATCCGAAATACGTGGATATATTCATCCGCTGGATGGATTGGGCGCGCCGGAACGCACGGGATGCCGCCGGGCTGTTTTACAACGACTGGTCGGGGAAGAAAGACGAATCGGCCACACCCAAATGGCTGCTCGACGAGGCTTGCATCCCCGAGTATTTCGTCCGTGCGGCTTTGATCCGCAGGGAAGTCGTGCCGGCCGCCTTGCCCCGGTAGGATCGTTTCCGCATCGGGCGGGCGGCAATGTTCGGCGGGCTTCCCCGGCAGGAATGGGCGTGCCGGTGCGGGATGGGTGCGCTCCCGGGTGACAATCGCATGATAATTTTGCCCGGCCAGCATCTATAGACGAAATAAATGCTATTTTTGCCGCAAAATCCGACCTATGAATACGAAAGCCAAAGGTTACCTTCTGGGTGCTGTCGCCGCAGCTACTTACGGCATGAACCCGCTCTTTGCCCTCCCGCTCTACAAGGCGGGGATGGATCCCGATTCGGTATTGTTTTTCCGCTACCTTTTCGCCATCCCGCTGTTGGGCATCATGCTCAAGGCCCGCGGCCGGGATTTCAGGCTGCACCGCCGTGAGATCGTGCCGCTGGTACTCCTGGGATTGCTGGTCGCCCTTTCGTCCCTGTCCTTGTTCCTGAGCTACAATTACATGGATGCCGGCATCGCCTCGACGCTGCTGTTCGTATATCCTATTTTCGTAGCGTTGATCATGGCCTTCGGCTTCCGGGAGAAGCTCTCCCCGCAGACTGCATTGTGCATCTTGCTGGCATTGGCCGGTATCGGGCTGTTGTTCAAAGGCAGTGATGGTTCGACACTCAATATCACGGGGACGGTTCTGGTGATGGTTTCGGCTTTGTCCTATGCAATTTATATCGTCGGCGTGAACCGTCCGGTGCTGAAATCCGTTGCGACGCTCAAGGTGACGTTCTACGTCCTGCTTTTCGGGTTGCTGCTTTACGTTGTCCGGCTGGATTTCGGCATGGCAGTCCATGTGCCCGATAAATGGTACCTGTGGGGAAACCTGCTTGCACTGGCCGTTTTCCCGACGGCGATCTCGTTTTTGTGTACAACCAGCGCCATCCAGTACATCGGTTCGACACCGACGGCAATCCTCGGTGCCTTGGAACCTGTCACGGCCGTCTTCTTCGGGGTGATGATCTTCGGGGAGACCCTCACGCTGAGGATATGTTGCGGCATCCTGTTGATTATCATTGCCGTGAGCCTGATCGTCGCGGGAAATCGGGTAGCGGTTTACCTCGTGCGGTTCAGAAAACTTTTCCCGCGGCTTCCCCTGAAAAAGGCAGGCCGCAAAGGTTCCGACAGCTCTGACTCCCGGGGCGAGCAGTAGCCGGAATCGCCCATCGGGGGCCATGCGTATCCGAGATGCCGCACCGGCATCTGGCCCTGCAAAGCAAAAGACCGATAACCATTGATTATCGGTCTTTTGCTTTGTACCCCCTCAGGGGCTCGAACCCTGGACCCCAACATTAAGAGTGTCGTGTCTCCTGCGCGGACAAAAACTTCGTTTTCGTCCGTAACCAACTGAGCTAAAGAGGCATCAATCGTTATCCGATTGCGAGTGCAAAGGGCTAATAAGGTAAAGTGTATAACAAAGTGTATAACAGAAATATTGGTGTAACTTGTTTGCAATTAATAAATTAAGTTGATTAGGTGGATAAAGTTTATGTGGCAGAAAATCGGCGAAAAATTTTCCCCTCTCGCCGTTCGTCTGTTTTTAGCAATTTTCAGTAGCTTTTGTTTCTATAAAGAAAAAATCCCCGACCGTATGGCCGAGGATATATTTCTCAATTAGACTGAATTATTTGAGGTCTTTGGCTTTGATGCGTATGACCTTTCCATCTCGCACAACCACCAATTCGCCGTCCTCTTTTTTTGTTTTCTCAATCAGACGCTTTCGGGCAAGTAAAATCCCTGCATTGATTTTCTCCTGCATTTGTTTTATTTCAATCTCGCTCATAGTCTGTAATTGTTTTGTAGGATAACGTATCTTCTATTTGAATTGTTGTGTTTTTCTCTCCCGACGCGATGATTTTAATTTCTGCGTCCGCCGAACTATTGTCGTATATCATCCAGAAATTACAAATCGGCGTGTAAAGTGTTACAAGATTCCTAATCCCGTTCGCATAACGACGGCGAATGACATCCGACGGGATATTATGGCCGCCCTCGCTCACGCGTGTTGCAACACGCTCGATAGCTTGTTCAGGTGTCGGTAGCCAAAAATAAAGTAGAGTTACAAAGTAGCCTTTCGCGTGTGCCCGTTCGATAAATTTCACATAGGAACGAGTTGCCAACGTCGTTTCAAATGCAAAATCCGCGCCCTCGGCAAGTAAGTCATCCATACGTTGCAACATCAGTCGCCCAGCTTCGATTGCCACGCTTTCGGGATTGAACGGTGACAGCCCTTTTGCAATTTCATCGGCATTGACGAACTCTTTGCAACCGAGCATTTCGGGCAATACGGTGTAGGATGCAGTCGTTTTCCCTGCACCGTTACAACCCGCTATGATATAAAGTTTCGGCATATCGTATGAGCAAAGATAGATAATTTATATAAATTGTTCCAAATATTTTTCTTTGAACCCAGCTAACGGGAAACGAAATTCTTTCAGCTTGCCCTCTAATGATGTGTAGCCAAATACGACTGCATCGCTCTTGATATGGGCTTCAAACAGATTGAGGGTGTGATTGGACTTGGGAAATGTTATAAGGTTGGATAATGGAAGCACGAGAATCCCTGCTTTTCAATCTTGCGGGTCTAACCGAAAGGAGAATCCTGCTATGTCCTGCCCTCGTTTGCGGAATCAAATTGACATATCCTTTTCAGGGTCGATATCGAGTTCTAAATAATAAGTGAATTTCAATGGTGTAGGTTCTGCTGTTTTGCGTCCTACAAATAGGCAGACATTACAATCCCGTGCGTAAGTTACGGCTTTGGCAATATAGGAGTACTGAATATCATCGACAGTCTCGGTCTTTGCCTCTCATTCAATTTTTGGTGTTTTTCTTTTCATTTTAGCTAAAATTTATGTTGTTAATTATATGTTTGATTATGATATAAATATACGAAAAATTTATAAAATACGCAAGTAATATAAAGGACAAACTTGGACAGAGCGGTTAATTATAGACCGTCTTTCCAAGTCTGTCCTCATTCTAATTGGCCTTACTTTATCGCATTAGCCAATTCTGTTACGTTTATAGGTAATTCTTCAGATGTACAAATTCTGACAAAATCCTGCAAATCAGTAAGTGTTACGATGTGATTTATCGTATCGGGTGCATGTGGTGGTGTTTTAGGAGAGCATATCATACAACAATATTTACCTCCCCAGCGTGAACGCTCAATAATAATGCGGTTCTTATTATGTTGTAATTCATAACAAGAGCATTCCTTATCATAAATAAATCCACAAGCCAGCAGAACAGCATCGGTTACTGCAATATCAATGCTATTATCCAACACATTCCCAACCGCATCCGTATAAATAGAATGAATACCTGCGATTTGAACAATCGTCCCGTGAAACTTTCTATAATCTCCTTTTTGCATAATAACACCATTTATTCGTCCAATGCTGAAATATTAGCAAAATTTTTCCAGACAGCAGCCTGTTTATAGACCTCCACGCTTTCTGCAGGCACTTTCAATACAGAATTTCCTGTTGCCGCAAAATTACCATCACAGATTGGTGGATTAACTGTCCCAAGTTTAAATAAACTAATTGTATTATAATCAAACGCACTTACTTGGATAGTAGTCAAATTTTGACATCCTGTTGCATCAAAAGTTTTTATCGGACACCCTTTGAATGCCCCGTAATAAAAAGTTTTACCATATCCATTTCCCACCGTTGTCTTTCTACCCCCAATGACAGATAATAATGAATTAGATTCAAATTTTACGCTTTGCAGAGAGGAGCAGCCTTGAAATGCAGCCAGTTCAATTGTTTCAACACTTGCAGGGATCGTGATAGTAGTTAATGCTGTACAATTAGCAAACACTCCGTAATAATTATTCCTATAAGATTCTAAATCATAATTCCATGGAAAATAATAAGCGCCTGCGATTTTCTTTAATTGCGATCCTTTCTCAAATGTTACCGTTTCTAATGACGTACAGCCTTTGAATGCGGCTAATCCAATCTCTGTTACACTCGCTGGAATCTGAATTGTTAGTAAAGAGGAGCAGAGCGTAAAAGCACCTTGTGATTGCCATTCGTCATCATCTATATCGCCGTTTACTCCACCCTCATATTTACCTGCAATAGTCTGCAATCTGGAGTTTTTGGCAAAGGTAACTGTAGTTAATGATTGACACTGTTTAAATGCCGCATAGTCGATATATTCGACAGATGCAGGGATTTCTATCGAGGTAATAGCGGATTCCTTGAACGCATATCTTTTAATAGTTGTTAATTTACTATTAGTTTCGAACCGAACATTGGTTAGATGCCTACACCATTGAAATGCGGATTCCTCTATGATTTCCACGCTTGCAGGGATTGTTATATCTGGCAGCAGGCTTGCCGAAAACGCAGATTTATCTATCTTTTCCAAATTTGAATTTGGCGCAAATGTCAGAGAATTAAGGCCAAGGCTATAGAAAGCCTGCCTTCCAATACTTTTAACACTTGATGGAATCACAATGTTCGTTATGGCAGTTCCTTGAAAAGCCAATTCCCCAATTGAAATAACCTTTTGAGGGATAATAATCTCTTTCAGTTTTATACAATCAAGAAACATCCGCTCTCCAATCTCGGTGAGTGTTTTGGGCAAAATGATATTTTGGATATTCTTATTTTCTGCAAAGCATTTATTAGGTAATATGGTAAGTTGTATTTCACTTATATCCAGATTGGCCAGTCCTTGCATTGTTCCGATAAACAGAAAGTCTACATCATTTAGTTCCCCTGTTATCTTTAAAGATTTAATATTGGCATAATCATAATCTGCCAACGTATTTTCCAATTGACCTTTTTTTTCAACGTGAACATCTGTATATGCGCCTAACTGACGAATAATGATTGTCTGTAAAATATTATCTTCTCTGTCTTTCAATGCAACTGTTGCAAATCTTGTAATGCCTTCATTAACATCAATATTAAAAACAATAATATCTTCCCGCATAGCACGAGTTTCGGGAGCCAGCGATAACCATGACTTGGCATCCTCTGGTATTTCGATCGTATAATCCAAATTAGTTGTCAATTTAATTTCCTGTCTCCCACCATCGGACGCAATGTCAATGGAATTGTCTGCAATAACGATTTGCCCTTGCATACAATTCAGCGATACCATAACAGTACGATAGGAACCGTCGTTGGCAAAAACAAGGATTTCGCTCTCTACAATCGGATTAGGGGCAGTAATCATAATTATTCCCTTATCCGTAGAGGTAGCATCTACCTTGACTTTCCAACCATCCTGTGCAATGGCTTTGACAACCGTATTTTCGGTTGCACCTTTAATCGTATAAGAAATAGTTTTACTCCCGCCTCCATTGAGAATGGCTATATCTGTTGTATCGAATGCAATTGCAAACTTTGAATTATCGCTTTTAGGAATCGTGATAACAGAATCGTCCTCCAATGTGAAATAGACATTATCATCATCTTCCGTTACACTTTTGAAGATGCCGTTTGTTCCGTCCTTGCCATCGATACCATCTTCTCCGTCCGTTCCGTCTGCTCCCGTTGCTTGTCCTATATCAGTCCAAGTTTTACCATTATCCATTGAAAGCATCCAGCGACCATTTTCTATTTTCAGTTGTGGTGTAATGCCATCCTCGCCATCTGTGCCGTTTGTTCCTTGCGCTATTATCTTATAGCCTTTTTCATCGGTCAGCCAATCACCATCAAGTGTCCAATAATAATGGCCGTCCGTATCTTGCTTAACACCAATAATAGGAGCATTCCCGCTATCCTTGCCGTTTTTAATTGTAGCGGTAGAGCCATCTGAAAAGTGAATAATGTAACCGTCGGATATTTGTTCAACTCTGGAAATCGACAAATTATCCTGCATGGCTTCTACAATCTTCTGCAACGATGAAATATTCGTATTCATCTGCTTGCAAAGTTCCTCCAATTTTGCCACACGATTTTCGAGGTCGTTCAGGTCATTACGCAATGAGCTGTCGTCATACTTATCGCTACAACCAAACAGCAATAAGCCACACATCAATAAGGATAACAGTTTCTTCATAATGGTATGATTTAAGTTGAATTCAATCAAATGCTTCCCGTATCAACTCCTACTGCGGTGGGTTATATGCAAAAAGAAAGTGTGGAGTTGTTAGTTTATCGGATCGGAGGCTCTGGAATGCCTTTGCATCAAATAAACAATACCCCACACTTGGCAGTATATCAAGAAAGATAAGCTACGCAAGTGATGAGTGTTTGTATTGTCTATCCCTGATGCAATGAAATTTTCCAGATTTCCGATTCGGGATAAAAGCTAAACACTTTCATCAATCAATATGTCGCTACCCAGCGGATAGCATCACAAAGTTAGAAAATGTTTTTTAAATACAACGACTCAACGGGGTATTGTAACAACAAATTTCGGTTTAAAGTTTCAGAAAATCAATATTGATCTGAGAAAATGTTTACTCTTTCTTGCGGGGGTCTGCCCTTATGTAGGCCACAAAGACAAATATAAGCCCTCCGATAAGTGTCAAATACAAATCTTTCATAAATTCAGTACTCTAAAATAGTGCATAATCGGCACGTCTCACAATGATAGCTGAGTGCCCCCAAATAAAAAGAGAGGCATGGATCGCTCCACACCTCCCGTTGGTATTCAAATCTCCGGTTTATCCCCGGATGATTTTCAGATAGTACGTCAGACTTTGAATTACTACACCTTCGATAAACTCCACAAAAGCCGAGTTATCTCCCGAGGATGCCTCCTCCAAAGTCTCATAGTAGCGTCGCCTTGTCTCATTGTCCCCCTTGATATTGGCTATGGGATAACCGTGTTGCATCAATATCAGATTCATCAACAAACGGGCTGTCCTGCCATTCCCGTCAATAAAGGGATGGACAGACACCAGTTTCTCGTGCATCTGAGCGGCCAATACAACCGGGTGCATGGAATCCTTGTTTGCCTCGTACCATTGAAACAACTCGTCCATTTTGGGCTGTAACAGGTAAGGCTGGGGAGGAATATGCTTGCTGCCGCTGATAATGACAGGCACACGGCGGTATTTCCCCGCATTGTCCTTGTCTATGCTGTGCAGGACTATGGCATGAATATCCAAAAGCACACGTTCCGAGATCGGCTCTTTCTTTTGGGCTATGTCCTTAATAAAATCAATGGCCTCTTTATGGTTGATAGCCTCCAGATGCTCCCTTAACCCTTTGCCTGCAATGGTAATACCTTTGTTGACTACCATATCCGTTTCATGGAGGGTCAGGGTATTTCCCTCGATGCGGTTGCTGTCATAGGTGTATTCAATCTCCAGGGCCTCTGTGATGCGGTAATTTTCATTGGCCCGGTATTGATTCAGTTCACCTAAAAGGGTGTCGATCTGTTGCAACTTGTCATTCATACTCACAAAAATACACAAATTTCAGACAAAAGATAATTTCCGGTGCTCTTTTGGAGGCTTGTACACCTATCTTTCCATTGTATAAGAGAGATAGATGTACAACTCATGCGCAGATAGATTCCATTATTATAAGCAATTAAGTGCGCACACTCCAACTTTCATATCATAATGGATAATAGACAGACCGTAGCATTTCCGGTAAGAAACCCATTTATAGCTGAGATGGTAAGTTAATAACAGAGGGAGATTTCCGGGAAAACCCCACGCACATACTTTTGAATTATTTAGAAAGTAAGTGCGGAAAGTTTCAAGCTGTCGAATTTTTTTGTTCTATTCCTCTATAAGGTGCAGTTTTGGAAAATCCGACAGCCTGTCTTACTCTACAAACCACCTGTACTCGCTCTCTCCATACAGAGCCTTGTTTATTCCTTCAGCAAGTTGTGAGGCATTGAGCGCCCTGTCCAGAAAATTGTCGATGTAGGAGGACTTATTGGCCCCTGTGAGTAGGTTGTAGACCTTCCACATGGAAATCTCTCGGCTCTGTGCATCTACCCCGAAAGCCTCGTCTTGGTAGTAGGCCCTTGCCACCAGATTGATCTGGGTGTCTGTCATTAGAAGCTGGGGCAGTCTCTTTTTATCCTCCTGGGGCAGGCATTGATAAAGCCGTGATTTTCCTAAGAACTGAGCAAACTGATGTTCTGTCATGGAAGAGTTCACGAGGGTTTGCATCTGCCTTGTGTGTTTCTCGGGATTATAGAGCTGAAACAACTCCATGACAGCCTGAAAGAGGGCCTGTGTATTCATTACCTTGATCTCGCTCTTGTAGCCGTCCGTGGA
>ENA-ORPH01002291-ORPH01002291.1-human-gut-metagenome-genome-assembly--contig:-NODE-2291-length-16330-cov-3.627465_pt1 | contig 16330 bp, 22 predicted proteins | sample MGYA00242142_ERZ509074 | MGnify/ENA primary metagenome ERZ509074 (study PRJEB26280, sample SAMEA2338724) | human gut metagenome | biome: human gut; feature: human-associated habitat; material: faeces...
TTCCCGGGTCTGACTTTCCAGCCAAGGGCTGGTGATGGGATCGACTGTGAGCGCGCCCGGTGGGCGATGCAGCGAATCGGAGCTGCTCAAGCACAGGGAGCTGAAGGAAGCGGCTTTGCCGCAACGCGCAGCGACCATGTGCGCAGAGGCCGGGAAAATAGGTAGCCGGATATTTTATAAAATTACTTATCCATTACTTTAGTGCCACAATGACTGCAAAAGATACTATCAGAAGCCAATTTGTAACCGCATTTTCTACAATACTGTACAGAGGATGAAATAACCGGTTTTTCTTCGAGGTCACTTTTATTATTCTGATTTTGATCTCCGGAATCGACATTGACTCCAAGCGATTTTTTTATTTCGTTTCGATTTTCTATAGTCATTTTTTCCCATCGGATGCCTGATATGCCGATATTGGTCATGTCCTCTTTGCATTGCGGACAAGGGCGTTTGGATGTTAGCGAGGTTGCCGTACAAATATAGCAACTTTTACACTTGGGGCAATGATATACGTAGGTGGCATCTAAAGTCATAAGCAAGGATTCTATTAATATTTCAGCATATTCGGGATTATGACTGTAATCTGAGTTATGCTCGATATCGTAGCACCTAGACCGTATTTCTTTTTTGTTTAATTTTGGATACGATTGTGCCATCGCATCAACATAGATGCTCCGGCTATATGCTTTACCGTCATAATAGAAGATATCCCACTTTTTCGCATAGCTTGATGGATCTTCAATAAGCGCTACCTTAAAGGCACGTTCATTTTCTTTTTTAGCCATTGCATTTGATGCTGCTCCAAGTATGAATCCTTCAATGAACCCCATATTATTATCCTCCCCGAATTATTATCTTTCTTTGCTAGTATATTATTTGATCCTGATACGATACTTGTTATGTTTATTGTATTATATTGTGAAAAAACATGTAAGTCAACGAGTTAATTCCCCCCCTACCCCCTCTCCATCGGTGTGAACTTGAGGCTGTTGACGGTTTATTCAAGGGCGGTAGAGCGAAAGCTGAGCTTAATGTATATCGGGACGGCATACGGGGAGGAATTTACCGTCATTTTTTATGTTCGGACCGACTGAAGGAGCTGTTTGCCGACGCCTTGACGGTGGTACTTTCCATCCACAAAGAACAGAACGTATGCCTATCGGCGCTCCGCATTGCGATAACGCCGATAATCTCGCCGTTTGATATGCGCACGACGGAGCGCCCGGTGGGCGGAGGAGCAGGCGCTTGACAAAGCACCGGCGATAAAAGATACTTTAAGCATTAAGGCGGATATTTCAGCGCCGAATGGCGCACCGATTATAAGCATAAAATCGGAATACCGAAGGACAGTCAAGGAGGACAGTCAAATGGAACAGAACACTGAAACCAAAACGGAAGCCAAGCTCAAGCCGGAGGAAATGCCGGAGTATCAAGGGAAACTGTCACAGTATCTGATTCAGGGGTGGCGCAAGGACTTCCCGGAATGGACGGACGAGCAGATTATAGAGGCATTGGAGAGCACTTAACACGGCAATCAGCGGATAGCCCTCCCTTCCCCGCAACCGCAGGTTGCTTGCCTGCGAAAGGGTTCTGTGCTACAGTTGTGAAAAAGGAGGGCTTTGATGATATGGAAACAAGGGAAATAATTCATAGCTTAAGGACTGAAAAGGGGCTGTCACAAGGCGAACTGGCAGAAAAGGTTTTTGTTACAAGACAGGCGGTGTCTCGGTGGGAAAGCGGTGAAACCACGCCTAACGTGGAAACCTTGAAGCTGCTTTCGAGGCTTTTTGATGTTTCAATCAATACTCTGCTGGGTTCCCCAAAAAAGCTGATATGCCAATGCTGCGGTATGCCGCTGGAGGATACCATAACCAGCAGGGAGCCCGACGGCTCCTTCAACGAAAAATACTGCAAGTGGTGCTATGCCGGCGGCGAATTTAAGTACCACAGCAAGGAGCAGCTTATAGATTTCTGCGTGGCGCACATGGCCACCGAGACCTGGCCTGCGGAGCAGGTGCGCGCCCACATGGAGGCCGTAGTGCCGCTGCTGGAGCATTGGAAGGGGTAATGGGCAGGGCTGCACGGCACACTTCTTAACAGTTTATTTTATTGACAGGCGTTATGCTGTCAAATTATACTTTTGCTATGATAAACAGGTTTTGCAAAAGAGCGGCGGCGCTGGTGCTGGCGTTGATAGGGATGGCCTCTGCATGCGGGTGCGCGAAAAGGGCGGAGGCGGACGCTACCTTCGTCATGCTCACCGCGCCCACGGTGGAGCCGATAGTCACCCCCGTACCCACGCCGGAGAGCACGCCCCCGCCGAAAAAAACGCCAGAGGATAATAAGAAAGAGGACGAAGCCAAAGAAAAGGAAAAGGACAAGCCCAAGAGCACCGCAGACCAGAAGGAGGAAAAAAAGGCCTCCGCCAAGACCCCCCACGCCAAGGACTATACTAAGGTCGATATAAAAAAGGCAAGCGGCACAAAGGTCACGGACTTCGAGACGGACAGGATAGACGGCGGAAAGCTGAGCCAAGGCTATTTTTCCGGCGGGACCATAACGCTTGTAAACGTATGGTCCACCACATGAGGAATCTGCGTGGACGAGATGGGACGTCTCGCAAGGCTCTACAAGGAATACAAGGGCACGGGAGTGCAGTTCTTAGGTATATGCGCCGACGTATACGGCCTTAACGGGCAGACCTGCAGCGACGCGAAGGACTACATAGCCTCCACCGGCGCGGGCTACCCCCAGATAATTGCCACAGAGGCACTGCTGCGCTATGTTTCGTATATGCCCAGCACACATATTTTCGACAGCTCGGGCAGGATGATAGCAAAGTACGCGGGCACTCTGAGCGAAGCCGAATGGATAAACGTGATAGAGACCATAATGGCGGAATATTCATAGAGAAACTACAAAAAGGGCGATCTACCCGCCCTTTTTTGCTTGGGATATTATTATCGCGAAGCGCTCATTTTGAGCATCTCGCGGGCAATATCGAACTTCAAAGAGGCGTATTCGTCGGTGGTAGGCACCTCCAGCATGACCAGCACCAGGCGTGCGTCCTTATCCTCTACGCCGCAGCGGAAGCCGGCAAACCAGGATATCTGGCGGCTCTTGTCGTTGCCTATTTCGGCAGTACCGGTCTTTGCGGCCACGGTGACGGAGGTCACCTTCAGGGAACGGCCGGTGCCGTTGAGGTTGTGGTCAACCACGTCCTTTAGATACGGAACGATGACATCCAGCGAATGCTGCTCTATTACGCCGCTCTTCCATACTTTGGGGCTGGCCCTGGAGACGTTGTTGTATTTTATGCCCTCAGTTTCATACAGGCCGTCCACTATATAGGGCTGCATTATATTGCCGCCGTTGGCAAAGGCGCAGAACATTGTAGCCATCTGCAGGGGGGTAGTCAGTATTTCGCCCTGGCCGTAGCCGCTGTCCGCAAGAAGCATGAGGGTAAGCTCGGTATCGTCGTTGTACAGCTGCGATTGGGCCACGTTCAGGTCAAAGGGCATGGTATCGCCAAAGCCTATGCTCTTCATGTAGCTGGTATAGTTGTCCCAGCCCATGAGCAGCGCGGCGTTGGCAAAGTAAATGTTATCGGAATGCACTATGGCGCTGCGCATGTTGAGGGGACTTAGACGGCCATACTTGACCTGAGTGCGCTTTATTTTGCTGCCTAGCCAGGTGCCATAGTCGGTAGGCAGCCAGTAGTCATCCACGATCTCGCCGGTGAAGACGTAGTTTTCATCCAACGTGCCGCTTTGCAGCGCCGCTACGGCGGTAAACGCCTTCAATACCGAGCCGGGAGGGTAAAGGCCCTGAGTAAGACGGTTATAAAGAGGCTTGTTGGCCTTGCTCAACAGCTCCGCGTAGTCTGCGGAGCTTATGCCCTTGGCAAAGGCGTTCAGGTCGTAACCCGGCCAGGAGGACATTGCCTCTATGGCGCCGGTCTTGGGGTTCATGACCACTACCGCGCCTGCGGTAGTCTCACCGAAAAGCACGCTGTCCAGCACGAAGTCCAGCCGTTTTTGCAGCTTGTAGTCAATCGTGAGCTGAAGGTCCAGTCCGTCCTCGGCGGGCTTGGTGTACAGTGTGCGGCGGTTGGTGCCCTGAGAGGTGCAAATGTATATATGGTAGCCGTCATTGCCTCTCAGCTCTTTTTCGTATTTGGCCTCCAAACCGTTGCGGCCAACGTAGGAATCCGAGGTATACAGGCCGTTCTCGGCATCCCGGCCCTCGTTCAGCTCCTTGAGCTTGGCCTCCAGCTCTTCATCGCTGCCGGCGCTGACTATGCCTACATAGCCTAATGTATGGGCCAGCATGTCATTTTCGGGATAAGAGCGCACCGAGCCGTAGTTGCCGTAATCTATGCCTATGCCTTCTATTTCGAGAAGCTGAGTTTCAAGGTATTCTGGGAACTCGCCCTGATAGAACTGCTTGAGCACGGCAACGCCGTCGTAGGCCTTACTCAGCTTTTTGTCTATGGCCTCCCTGGTCATGCCGAGGAGGGAGGAGCACTTGTTGTAGAAGTAGTCGCGATTGGTGTCGTTCAGCCTGTCCGGCATGGCATAGACGGATATTTTTCCTTCAGTGGTGGCCAATACATGCCCGTCGGCCATTATCTCGCCCCGCTTTGCGCTTATGCGGGCCACGCGGACTGTATCGCCCCATTCCATCTCGGGAAATATGAGATTTGGCGACCACTCTATGAACCACCTGTTGCGGGACTTTATGGCTACCATGCGATGCTCGCCGGATACGTCGCCCAAAAGGGGAGAGGAATATGTAGCGGTGAAGTTGACTATGGTGAATACCTCGCCCTCGTTGACTTGGATATTATCGTACAGTACGGAGGTTATCTCCAGCGCATCGAATATGTTCATGTATTTGGCGATAAACTGATTTTTGCTTATGAGCCCTTCTGATTCGCGGTTGGGCTCAAGCTTCGCCAAAGCCACATAGTCAGGCTTTTCATTGGGGTCTATGGGCTTGGAAGGGTCCACGCCGGCAGTCTCGTCAGGAATGAAGGTTACGGCGCCGTCCAGAAGGCTGTATGCCCCCTCATAGTCGCCGGAGGATATTTTAGACAAAAAATCAAGACACACCTGCTTGCCGCTTGAGCCGGTACAGCCCGGCAGCAGGCAAAGGCAGCTGGCCCATATCAGAATTATGCTTAAAGCTCTTTTCAACCCTGCTTCTCTTTCGCTCCCATGTTGAATAAATAATTGATTATAACAAAATTATAGCTTGGGGATAATCATATGTAAACGGCTGACAATAAAAGTTTACACAGGTAAATTTGACAGCATCGAGATGTATTGATAAAATAAACTGACTAAAGAAAGGAAACGCCATGGTTCGACGGAAAAAGAAAAAATCCATATCGGCACTGCTCTTGGGGCGCAGGAAAGGTACGCAGCAGCGCAAGGCGAGAAGCGCGAGCCGCCCCGGCTTCGGCTGGGCAAATATCGGCCTTATTGCCGCGGTATTGGCAGCGGGGGCCTTTTTCGCATGGGCGCTCATGTTCTCGGACGGACGGCTTACTATATATTTGCAGGACGGCGGTCGAACTCACCAATACCTTACATGGAGGACCAATGCCGGCGAGTTCCTCACGGCAATAGGCGCGAAGCTGGACGAGAACGACACACTGTCGGTAGCGAAGGACGCGGAGCTTACCGACGGCGAAACCATAGAGATAACCAGGGCATACCCCATAGCGGTGCAGTCCGGCGGTAATACCGAGGTGATGTACCTCAGCTCCGGCACGGTGGGCGATGCGCTGGACAAGGCGGGAGTCACTGTAAAATCAGGAGACGAGATATCGGAGCTCACCTTCCGGGATCTTGAGCCCGGCATGAAGATAAGCCATACCGCCGTGGACGTTACATACAAGGTATCCTACAAGACCCTTGACTACGACGAGATAATCAAAAAGGACGACAATGAATACGAGAGCTTCAAGAAGGTGGAGGTAGAGGGCAAGGACGGCAAAAAGCAGATAACCCAACGCATAACCGTAAAGGACGGCGTGGAGGTATCCCGGGAGGTCGTAGACCAGATAATCACCGAAAAGGCCGTGGACGAGATAATCCGCGTCGGCACAAAGATACGCTACCAGACCAACTTCAAGGGAGAGACCAGACGCTGGAAGGAAGCCCCGAAGGACGGCGTAAACGGCTGGAAGAGCATGAAGGTGGACAAGATAACCGCCTATTGTACAGGTACCCGCACGGCCACCGGCACGACGCCCAAGCTGGGCACCATAGCCGTGAACACATATTACTTCAAATACGGCACCCAGTTGTATGTGAGGGGCTACGGCTACGGCACGGCAAGGGATACCGGCGCGTTCAGAAAATATACCAACTCTTCCGGAAAGCCTATGAACCAGCTGGATCTCTGGTTCAACTCGGAATCGGAGGCGAGGCGCTGGGGAACAAAATACAACGTGACTATCTGGTATAAATAATGAGCACAGCTTCAGTAAAATGTGAACTTGAAAAATACGGCCTCACGCCCAACAGGGCGCTGGGGCAAAATTTTTTGGCCAGCGACACTGCGGCAAGGACTATTGCCGAGGCTGCTTGTGAAAACCGCTGCCCGGTTATAGAGATAGGCCCGGGTATGGGCGCACTGACTGCCGAACTGGTAAAATGCGCCCAAAGGGTCGCGGCCATAGAGATAGACAGACGCATGGCGGAGATAATCGCGGACAGGCTGCCCGAGGTACAGCTTATCAACGAAGACGCGCTAAAGGCGGATATACCGGGGCTTATAGCGGCCCTCGGCGGCAGGGCGAATATCGCGGCGAACCTGCCGTATTACATAACCACGCCGCTTTGCGTGAGGTTTTTATCCTTGGGGGCGGACGGCAGCATACCCGCCATGACGCTTATGATGCAGAAGGAAGCGGCGGAGCGGTTCACGGCAAAGCCGGGGGACCGCGTATACGGGCCGCTGACGGTGCTTGCGGGGTATTATTATGAGGTTACTAAGCTCATGGAGCTGTCCCGGGATATGTATTACCCCCAGCCTGATGTGGACTCAGTAGTGCTGAAGCTTACGGCCAAGGGCGCGGAAAAGCTTTTTGAGCTGGAGTGGCTGCTGAACAGGGCATTTGCAATGCGCAGAAAGACTCTATCAAACAACCTCAGGGCTGCAGGAATATCGGACGAACGGCTGAAATCGCTGCTTGGAGCTTGCGGCATAGAGGGAAATATACGCGCAGAAAAGCTTACGGTGGCACAATTTGCAAATATTGCGCGGGAAATAGAGGCGCACGGGAAATAACGGCAAAACCCTATAAAAAGCGATACTGTGGAAAAAGTGGATGAACGCCACTTTTCAGGCAAACTAACAAAGCCTTCGAGTCATTGACCCGAAGGCTTTGCAATACCGCGCACCCGAATCTCGACTTCACGTCCCATGGGCGTTTTCGCCATCAGGTTGCTACTCCCGGGCATGCCCGCGGCACACCTGCGCTTCCGCTTAATGCTGCTGCCTTCCGGCCCTGACATGGTTCACAGTGGCAAGTTGCACGGGACCCGGGGATCGACGCCCCACGACGGCGGCGGCCCCACAGGGGTGAGCCTCAAAACGGGGATTCAGCCCTGCTGTAGCGGATTGCAGGTATAGGGCACCGCTATCTCCCCGCTTAGCGCGGCAAGGTTATTTTAACAAGGCAGGGGCAATTAGTCAATAAAACGCACAAAAAAATTGCTTTGGAAGGGGGTCCAAAGCAATTGTCGGTTTGTTGTTGGTTTTGAAAGGGTTTCTCTCACTTGCAAGCTTATTATAACCCGCGGGGAGACGGAAATCATCACAAAAGTATTACAATCTGCTGAAATGTTCATTAAGTTTTAAAGAAATATTTGTTTTATGGGCCGTTTGAGGTATAATCATGCCGTCAGGCGACCCAAACTCCATATAGGAAAGGAAAAGGCAAAATGAAAAGGACGATAAGGATAGAAGGAATGATGTGCGGCCACTGCTCCGGCAGGGTAAAGAAGGCGCTGGAGGCCGTGGCGGGAGTTGAGACCGCGGAGGTGAGTCACGAGACAGGCATGGCGGAGGTGACGCTCAGGGGCGATGTATCCGACGAGGCGCTGGCCAAGGCCGTGACCGATGCGGGCTATAAGGTAGCGGGCATAGAGTAGCGCCTGCACTTTTGGTGCATGAAATATGCCCCGAAGCTGTCCTTTACAGCGAAGATTGGCGGGGTGTATAATGAACACGATGGAAAAACAGGCAAGGGACAAAAAGGAGAGGCTTCGGCATCTCCTTTTATTTTTTGCCTGCACCAGGCATCATCGCGATGAAAAATACGGCGGCCCGCCGAAAGGGGCAGAGAAAAGCGACGGTATACCGCCGCTTTTTTGTTTCAGGAGGAAAAATGATATTCAGAAAGGAAAAGGAGCACGGCGTACTCACCGAGGAGGAGATTCTGGACATGGCCCGGGACATTGCGGAAAACGACCCGGCCTACATCATAGGCTCCATGCTCATCAAAAGCGTGTGCGACGATACCGGCCTCGACGAGGGGGCTGCCTTCAGCATGCTGCTGGACGGGGGCGGAATGCCCAAGGGCATAGCCGCTATCAGCGCCAGAGCTGCAAACGACCTCATGCGCCTCTACAAGGAGGGGGGCATAGAGGGCGAAATTGACAGCTATCTGGAGGACGAGAGGTTCGTGAAGATGCTGCTCGAGATGCCGGTAAAGGCGGCGCTCAGGCTTTATGCCGCCGAGTGCAACGCAGATGCCGCCGCCAAGGCGGAGCGTGAAAAGGGCGCTATGGACGTGATGGAAAAGCTGGCGGCCCGCAGGGCGCTGCCCTCGCCCATAAAGGGCAATACCCCCGCCGCCGCAGATACGGACTACGCCAACATGCCCACCAGGGAATTCAACCTCATAAAGGAAAGACTGATGCGCGCCGCCAGCGAGGGCAGGCGCGTTTCGTTGTAAAGACATAAAAAGGAAGGAGAAAAATAATGAGTATCAACACTACCGCAAACACCGCAGGTACCACCAAGCTCAACAAGACCTTTTACGACCGCCAGCTGCTGGAAAGCGCCAAGACCCGCTTTGTACACGCCAAGTACGGCCAGAAGCGCCCTATTCCCAAGAACAGCGGCAAGCGGGTGGAATTCCGCAAGTGGAACCTCTTTGACGCAAACGACGCCATGGAGGCACTTCAGGAAGGCGTTACCCCTGCCAGCCAGGCTCTGTCCCAGAGCAACGTAGAGGTGGAGGTGGCCCAGTACGGCGCATACGTGGAGGTATCCGACCTGCTGGACATGACCGGCTATGACCAGGTAATCTCCGAGAGCGCGGAGCTGCTGGGAGAGCAGCTGGGTACCGTGGTGGAGTGGGTCACCCGGGACGCCATGAACGCCGGCACCAACGTACAATACGCAAACGGCAAGTCCGGCCGCGGCGAGATAACCGCCGCCGACAAGCTGACCGTGGCTGAGATACGCAAGGCGGTGCGCACCCTCAAAAAGGCCAAGGCGCGCCCCTTCGGCGACGAGGGCAGAAAGCCCCACTTCATATGCATCTGTTCCCCCGAGGCCACCTATGACCTTCAGAGCGATTCCCTCTGGCAGGACGTATCCAAGTACTCCTGCGCGGAGCAGATATATTCCGGCGAGATCGGCCGCCTGTTCGGCGTGGTATTCGTGGAATCCACCGAGGCGAAGGTATTTACCCAGAGCGTGCTGAACAAGGTGAAGACCGCCACCAGCTCATCCAAAACCTTCGTGCTCAAGAACAGCCCAAAGGACGCGGAGGCGGCGTATCTCTCCACTGCGGGAAACAAGATAAAGATAGGTACCGCCGAGTATACCGTAGCCTCCTTTGACGCGGCTACCAATACCGTCACCCTGTCCGACAATGCCACCCTTACCGCCGACGCCATAGTATACAGCGAGGACGCGGGCAGCATAGACGGCACTACCAAGGCGGGCGCCGACGTGCATTCCACGCTTATCTTCGGCAAGGACGCATACGGCATAGTGGACGTGGGCGGCAGCGGAGCCCTTCAGATCATCATAAAGCCCCACGGCAGCGCAGGAACCTCGGATCCTCTGGATCAGCGCGCCACCGTAGGCGCAAAGGTAGCGGCATACGCGGCAAAAATCCTCAACGAGCTGTGGATAATCCGCATTGAGCACGGCGTAAGCGCATAAATAACATCAGGAAATAAGTACGAAGGTACTGTTTCATATCCCTTTCAAGGGGGCCGAGGGGAAACCTTCGGCCCTTTTTTATTTGAGCAGAGAAAAGCTGAGAGAGTCAAGGAGGAAAGACAATGAATTACATAACCGATAAGGAAATAGACGCCATACAGGGCGACATGGGCGAGACGCTGAGAAAGCAGCCCCGAGTGCGCATGCGCATAGAGGGCAGCGGCTACTGGGAGGGCGGCATAAACGGCTGGTTCTTCAGGGTACGCCGGGGAGAGGAGACAGAGCTGCCCAAGTCCATTGCGGAGCTTATACAAAGAAGCGAGCAGGTGGCGGTGATGGGCGAGCGGGAGGTAAAGGCCTACAGGGGCGTTGGCAGAAGGGTGGCGCAGGTATGACGCTGAACGACATCATCGTATCCGCACTTGCCCAGCTGGACCGCGGCCATGACGCCCAGAGCCTGGACGTATGGCGGGACAAGTTCACCCGCTTTGCAAACGACGGCGTGACGGACATCTGCGCCACATATAAGCCCCGGCGCACAGAAACTATCGACACAAGGGACGGCACGTTTACCACCGCAATGCTGTCGAGGGGCTGCCGCAAGGTGCTAAGCGTAAAGCGCGACGGCCGGGAGGAGGACTTTTACGACGGCGACGCTTCCGAGGTGATAGTCACCTCCGGCGGTCCCGGCAAAATTGAGGTGACGTACCGCTCGGTGCCAAGGGAGATGTTTGCGAGCACGGACGAGCCCGACATACCCGCATACATGCACGGATTGCTCGTAAGCTACGTCGTGGGCCGCGAGAGGGCTGCGGGGGACGTTTCCCAGCAGCGGGGCGGCAACATCTACTTCCAGATGTACGAGGCCGGCAAGGCCGCCATACGGCCCCATCTGGGCGGCGGAACCAGCCAGCGCATAGTGAACAGGTGGTGAAGCCCATGGCCCGCAAGATATACAGGATAGACGAGTTCATGGGGCTGGATCAGTCCATGGGGGAAAACGGCATGGCGGCCTCATACAGTCCCGATGCCTGCAACATGGACACGGCGGACGGCGAGCTTACCGTAGCCAAGGGCTACACCAGGTACATAACATCAGCAGTTCCCGGCACGGAGGCCATACGCCGCATGTTCCTTTTCCATTCCGGCAGCGGCGACCAGGTGATAGTGGTAACGGGCGGCAGCGTGTACGCCTACAGGGAAGGCGTCTGGGTGCTCATATACACTTTTACCGGGGGACTCACCGGCGGAAGGGTGGATTTTACCGAGGCCCGGATAGACACCACGGATTATCTCCTTATCGCCAGCGGCGAGCAGCAGATAGTCAAGTACAACGGAACCAAATCAGAGCTCTTCGGCAGCAGCGACGGGCTTTCGGATAAGCCGGTAAGCTACCTTGCTGCTTACAGGAGCAGACTCTTCGCGGCCGGGGACAGCAGCTGTCCCAACAGGCTTTACTGGTCCAAGCTCCCGGGCGGCAGCCGCACCATAGAATCCTGGGGCGAGGAATCCGGCTCGGTCAACGTCTCCGGAGGACATACCGAGATAGGCGCCAGCGCCGGCGACCCCATAGTAGGCCTTGCGGCGCTTTCCAACCAGCTTCTCATATTCAAAAAGCGCAGCCTTTACCGGCTCATAGGCGACAAGCCATCAAACTTTACGGTGGAGCGCATAGATTCCGACGTGGAGACGGCGGCGTATACCTCCCTCGTAATGAGCGGGGACATGCTGTACTTCATGACCAAGGGAGGCCTATGCAGGTTCAACGGCGTATCCGCGGCGCTCATGCCTGACGCCCGGCGGATAAAGAAGCTGCTTTCAGGCGCCGACGTATCCCTTTCCAAGGGGGCGGCGGCCCGCAGCAAGCTTTACTACTCATTCGACGACGCCAAGGGCGGCGGTATCATTGAATACGACCTTGTGCGGCACACCTACATGCTGCGCCGCGGCTTTGACGTAGGCGACATAGCCTCGTGGGACGGAAGGCTGTACATAGTCAATTCCGGCCGCTACGTGTGCCTCTTCGACGACGGCAAAAGCTACGACGGCAAGAACATCGAGGCCTGGTGGCGCACACCTGAGACGGATCTTTTCGACAAGAGCGGCGTAAAGGCCATGCGGTCCCTCTGCTTCAGGGGCCACGCCCAGGGCGCCGCCACCGCCATGAACGCGGAGGTGAGCGTGGGCAGCGCAAGGCCTGCCACAAGGGTGCTGCTGCCTACGGAGGAGAGCGAGGTAGTGGAGGTGCCGCTTAAAAACGAGGGCAGGACATTTTCGCTCAGGATCGCCAACGAGGCGGGAGGCCGCTTCACTCTGCGCGGCGGTATAGAGCTTTCATTTGAAACCTGGAGGAGGGTGGAATAAATGGCTCTTGATATGCGGGCGCTTTACTATGTGACGCTGCCGGATATAAAGGACGCGGAGCTTTACAGCGAGACGGTAAAGGCCAACGAAAACAACCTTAATCAGAACTTTACGGCCATTGCCCAGAAGATAGAGGAGATGGAAACGCGGCTTTCCGCCCTCGAATAGGCAAGGCAGTACAAAAAGGAGGAAAACACCATGGCAAAATATTATATGAACGGCTATACCCCGCCGGAGGGAGTGAATTCCGCATCAAAGGTAAAGGAATACCAGCGGCAGCTCGGCGTAAAGGCGGACGGCATATGGGGGCCTGATACCGACGCGGCATACAGGGCCAGCCTTAACCGCAGCGCCCAGCGGCAGGCCCAGAGCAGAAGCGGCTTTGACTGGGGGGATTCCGGCAGGAACGAGGCATTTGACGGCTACTACAACGCCATAAGAAACAGCCTTTCCGTCCCGACCGTGACGGTAAAGGCGCCCAGCGCCGGCGAGGTAAAGGACATGTGGAGCGGGGTGCTTCGCCCCAGCGCCGACGCCGCCATAGAGCGGCGCAACAGGGCGGCCGAGCGCGAGATGGCTGAGATAGACGCGGATGCCGTTTCCCGTGGCATGGGCCAGAGCAGCTATGTAACATCGGTAAAGGCCCGGCAGATGGAGGAGGCCCAGGACGACATAAGCGACATTGAGGCGCAGTACGGCGCGGCGCTGGCAGAGAAGATATACGATACGCTGTACAAGTACGATCAGATGAGCTTAAACGCCCAGCAGTACAATGCGGAGGCTCACGCGGCTGCACAGAAGACCGCACTCGGCATGGCGTCGGACTGGTACAATCAGTACCTTAGCCAGCAGAATGCCGCCATCGCCGCCGCGGCAAAGGGAAGCTCCTCTAAGTCGTCAAAGGGCGGCTCCGGCTCGAAAAAGAGCAGCCTTTCCAGAGAGGACTACACCGAATATGTACGCAACCTCACAGCAGAGCAGCGCAGGCAGCTCTTCAGCAGCGAAAACAGCTATTGGAGCAGCAGGCGCGAGGAGATATACTCCGCCCTGGGCAAAACCCTTTACGATAGCCTTAAGAAAAAATACGGCGGTTAAGGGGGTGCCTATGGCTGCGGTAAAAAAGACCTTCGATATTGCGCTGGACATAGCGGACGCTGGGGCGAACCGGGAATTCACGGTGGTGGACGGGGACAACGGCAACGTGCTTGCCATACTGCTCACAGACGGGGGCTACCCGGTAGACCTTACCGGGTGCCGGGTCATAGCGGTGTTCTCAAAGAGCGACGGCACCGCCTGTCAGGACAGCTACGATGCTGACGGCGGCATAACTCTTTGCGGCACGCTGAACAATCAGGTGGATATAGAGCTTTTTGCGGGTTCCGTGGCTCCCGGAACGGTGGAGTGCGAGCTCCAGATATACTCGGATCCCAGCCTTTCCACCCTCGTCACCACGGCAAAGTTCAACTTTGCCTGCCGCAAGGCTATTTTTTCCGGCGAAACGCTGACCTCTGCGCCGCAGTACCCACAGCTTACTTACCTTATGGAGAGGGTGGAGGTGCTGAACGCGGAGACTGCCGCTGCGGCGGGGGCGGCAAACTCAGCCGCGGCGGACTGCAGGGCAGCAATGGAGGGAAACGTCACAACATGGAAAATACTCAGATACTCTTAAACCAAAAAGGAGGGATTGCCTATGGCAGTATACCTTGGAAATGAGCTGGTGCTGGCAAACGGCGTGGGCGGCACAAGCCTTGCCAACGGCCACGCCTCCACCCACGCAAAGGGCGGCAGCGATGAGCTGGCCCCGGCGGACATAGGGGCGGCGGAGGAGGTACATACACACACGGAATACGCATTAAAGCCGGTAAGCATGGTAGTTGAGCTGCCGCTGGACGGCTGGGTGGTGGGCACATACAGCTGCACACAGGCCATAAGCGTGGACGGAATGAGAAGCGGCAAGTACGCCATAGTAGGCCCCGTACCAAAGGACTGGGACGAATACGTGGGGGCTAACGTACACTGCGCCGTACAGGGATACAATTCGCTCACGTTCTTAGCCGACAAAAAGCCGGCCACGGACCTCCGGGTAAACGTACTGATATGGGGGTAGGATAGTATGCTTTTCAATCTCGTATGCGGCGTGAACTACAGCATGGGAATAGCCTCCGGCAGCTTTGATGGCATAGACAGCTCGAGGGTGCTGACCGTGAACAAGACAATAGACCCGCTGGCGCTCGTCATAAAGACCACGGTGGGCTCCTCCAGCGAGCTTATAGTGTACTACAGGGAAAAGCCCACGGACAGCTTTTCCACTGTAGTGGGCGGGAGCGTGCCGGTATCCTGCAGGCTGCTGGGCGAATACAGCACAAAGCTGCTGCTGACGGTGCATAACGCCAGCGCCGCAAACTGTGCCGGCGTTGAATACTATATATTGGGGGTGAAAAAGCAATGACAGCCACGGAAAAGGATCTCAGCCTTATGAAGGTACACGTATTCAAAACCGTGGACGAGTATGAGGCGGCAAGGAGCGGCGGCCTGATAGGCGGGGACGACCTCGTCATCACGCCGGATACCGGCGCCATAGACGGCGAGATGTCGGATACCTCCACAAACACAGTGCAGAACAGGGTCATAAAGGCCTATGTGGATTCCGCCATAGCCGCCGCAATAGCTTCCCTTAATCAATAAAGGAGAGAGCATATATGACAGAGCTGTTCATAAAATACCTTAAAGGCCACGTGGGCGACATATACGTATGGGGCGCCCAGGGCGAAACAAATATAACCGAGAAATGGATACGCCGGCGGGAGACCAGCGAGAAAAACGCCGAACGCGCCATAGCCCTATGGGAAAAGCGTAAGGCGGAGGGCAGGAGCCCTATCGCCGCCTTCGATTGCAGCGGGCTGATAGTCAAGTTCCTGCTGGACAATAAGCTTATAAAGAGCGACATGTCCTCCCGGGGGCTGTACTCCGCCTGCGAAAAGCTGAACGACAGGAGCCAGCTCATGCCGGGGGACCTGCTTTTCCGCCATAACGGCAAGCGGATACATCACGTTGGCGCGTATATAGGCTGCGGCCTCGTAATAGAGGCAATGGGCCGGGACGACGGGGTGGTGCTCAACTGCCTGGATTCAAACGGCGCTGGCTACTGGAACAGATACGGCAGGCTGCCCGTACTGAAGGACAGCGGGGAAACCGCAGAGGTACCCGAATGCTGCAAGGGGGAGGACTGTCCCTGCCGGCAGCTTATGAAGGAAATACTGAAAGGAGAAAACAATGAACAATAATCTGATAACAGGGGTGCTGGCAGGAGTGAGCGGTGTGCTCAGCTACATTTTCGGCCCCTGGGACGCCATGATAATGGTGCTCATAGCAGTAGTTGCACTGGATTACATCACGGGCGTGGCTTATGCTGCGGTATCAAAGACGCTGAGCAGCGTTATAGGCTTTAAGGGGCTGCTGAAGAAGGTATTCATATTCGTACTGGTGGCGCTTTCCACAATGCTTGACAAGCTGGTACCCGCCACAAACGGTGCGGTGAGGAGCGCCGTATGTATGTTCTACATCGCCAACGAGGGGCTTTCCACACTGGAAAACGCGGGCCGCATCGGCCTGCCCATGCCGGAGGCGCTGAAGGGTGCGCTTGTGAAGCTCAAGGACGGGAAGAACGATACGGCCGAGGGCAAATAATTATGGGGGGCGAAAGCCCCCCTTAGAGTGTCAAAAAAGTGGCTAAACGCCACTTTTTTGAGTTTTCTCATTCGGTGCT
>ENA-ORPH01002326-ORPH01002326.1-human-gut-metagenome-genome-assembly--contig:-NODE-2326-length-16124-cov-3.416952_pt1 | contig 16124 bp, 18 predicted proteins | sample MGYA00242142_ERZ509074 | MGnify/ENA primary metagenome ERZ509074 (study PRJEB26280, sample SAMEA2338724) | human gut metagenome | biome: human gut; feature: human-associated habitat; material: faeces...
AGGAGCGTCCCAAAACAAGCCTTTAGGGCTTGTGTGCTCTTGTCAACTGATGGTAAGAAAAAATTAACATTTTTTGGAGATGATTACGGTTCGAATTGAATGCTTGCAAGAAGCGGTCAATTTTGCTATGCTTATCCTCGGAAAGGGGAAATAAATATGACTTTGGGAGAATTTTTTAAGGGGCTTGCAGAAAATCGCCCCCTCGTGAGCGCGGTAACGGCATGGGCTGTTGCACAGGTTCTGAAAACGATAATAAACTATCTTATAAATAAAGAATGGAAGGCGGAGCGGCTTTGGGGCAGCGGCGGAATGCCCAGCTCCCATTCGGCAACGGTGTGCGCGTTTCTGGTGGCTACAGCCTTTAACTATGGCCCGGCCTCCTTTGAATTTGCTATGGCGGTCTTGTTTGCAATAGTGGTGATACACGATGCCCGGGGTGTGCGCCTGGAGACCGGTCGTCAGGCGGAGATACTGAATTCCATAACCCGATTTCTGCGTTCCGGAAACAGCAAGATAGAGCTGCCGGAGGAGGAGCTCAAGGAACTGGTGGGCCATACGCCTTTCCAGGTGGCAGTAGGCTCAGCCATAGGCATAATAGTGGGGCTTCTGCTGCATTAAAGCGGCGCGAAATGTGCGACATGTACACAGGGAATACCGAAAGAGGTATTCCTTTTTTGATTGAGAATTGCGGCGAGGAGGAGTGTGGTGTTAATATATGTTCAGAACAAACGTTCGAAACAAATACAGCAGGAGGAAAACATGATACACAGGCAATTCGCGCAAAGGCGCAGGCTCATGGCGGGGGAAACAGTTAAGATGGTCACGCTGACGCTTACAGGAAGCTTTGATAATTCCGGCCTGTTTGGTGAAAGGTATGTGGCTGTAGACGAGGAGATCATAACGGAACTGGGCACGTACAAGGTGAGGCAGGGCAGTACCATAATACTGCATACAAAGATAAGCCCCATCATGGGCGGAAACGAGAAGTACGGCATATTCGTGAACAACAAGTGCGTGAGGACTGCTGTAAACTGCATAAATCACGGCCCGGACTACGAGTATACCGTCACATGCAACTGCACAATAAACGGTCAGGGCAATGTACACGCAAGGGGCGGCTACGCAAGGATAGACGTGACCACAGAAGGATAAGCGCATATTAAGAAAATGTAAACAGCGGGCGGCAGGCGTTGACATATATAGAATGCCGATATAAGATATGTATAGAATACCGATATATGGAGGAGGCATATGGAAAAGACGCTTGTCACCCGCAGCACGGGTATGCTGCTGCTTAAGCTCATTGAAAACGAGGATATGTACGGCTATCAGATGATAGAGGAGCTGGCGAGGCGGTCTGACGATACCTTTACGCTAAAGGCCGGAACGCTCTATCCCATGCTCCACGACCTTGAGAAGGCGGGGCTGATAACCGCATACGAAAAAACGGCGGATACCGGCAGGGTAAGGAAATATTACAGCATAACAAAGGCGGGCAGGGCGGAGCTTTCCGCCAAAACCAGGGAGTGGCGGGAGTTTTCCCGCGCCCTTGACAAGGTGCTTGGAGGTGTGAGCTATGCCTTCTGACAGGGTAAACGAGTATCTTAAAAGCGTATGCGCCGAGGTACGCTGGAGGCAGGCGCACGACGCGGTGCGGGAGGAGCTTGCCGCACACATAGAGGATCAGACCGAAGCGTATATGCGCTCCGGCATGGAGAGGGAAACGGCGGAGCGGAAGGCAGTGGAAAGCATGGGGAGCCCGGCGGAGACAGGACTTCGCCTTGACGCGAGCTACCGGCCTAAGCCCCAGTGGGGGCCGGTGATCATGCTGACAGCACTGCTTATGATAAGCGCCGCCTGCAGATTTATGGAGTATGGAAACGGCGGCAGTTCATTAGGCAAATTTATTATTGCCGCCTGTATAGGCTGCGGACTGTTTGTCTGGCTGTATAATGCAGACCTTTACCGGCTGGCGGGGCTGTCGTGGCAGGCTTACATTGCGGCGATAGCACTATGCCTTGCTGCACTTCTGCTGTGCTATTCCCGCGGGCACAGCGAGATCGCCGTGCTGCAAGCGGCTGCAATAGCCATGCCGGCGCTGTTTGCAGGCTGGCTGTATGTATGCAGGGGCTTTGGGGGGCTGCTCACAGGCGGGGCGATGCTGGTGATACCGATAGCGGGAATGCTTATGGCTCCATATACGGGAGCAGCCGTTAACGTCGCTGCTGCGTGCCTTGCGGTAATAGCGTTTGCCTCGGTATGGGGGCTTTGCGGAAAGAACAGGTGGCTGCCCATAGCGTTAAGCTGGGGCGGCGTGCTGTGCGGCGGCTATGGGCTGCTCAGGTCAAATGCGCGCTGGTGGCAGCGCGTTGCGGCGATGCTGCGCCCGGAGGCGTTTCCCGAGGACAGTTACCAGATAAGGGTGATAAGGGATATACTGCGCGCATCGAGGCCCATAGGCCGCGGACAGGATACTGAAATGATGAGGTATTCCATGCTCTTTAAAAGGGACGGGAGCATAGACCGCGAAGCGTATGTGGATTTCATGCTCACAACAATAGCCCACCGTTACGGCTGGGTGATAGCCCTGATAATAGCCGCGGTGCTGATAGGGCTCATAGCGATGCTGTTCTTTAAGGCGCTGAGGCTTACGAGCCTGTTCGGCAAGATCATGGGCTGCGGTATCTGCGCGTCGCTTTTGATGCAGGCGGTGCAGTACATGCTTGGCAACTGCGGTATTGTGATAATGGGCTGGCTGCCGCTGCCCTTCCTTTCCTACGGCAACACGTCGCTTGTGGTGAATATGGCGATGATGGGGCTGCTTTGCTCCCTGATGCGCTCCGACGGGCTCTATGCGGACAAGGAGCCGAAGCCCTTGGTCAGGCTCAGGCTGCGGCTGGAGTGGCAGAAATAAATAAAAAGGGCTGCAAAAGCAGCCCATTTTATTTGTATATTTATTCAGCAAAGCTCGCCACGAGATCCACCAGCACATCGGTTATCTGATCCAGGCTCCTTGCGGGTATCCATTCCCGCACGCCGTGGTAGTTGTAGCCGCCGGTGGGCAGGTTGGGGCAGGGCAGCCCTTCCCATGAGAGGTGCGCGCCGTCCGTGCCGCCCCGTATGGGCACGGTGCGGGCGGGTATGCCGTTCTTTTCAAAGGCGGCTATGGCCTTGTGGATGAGCTGCATATGGGGCTCTATCTTTTCCTTCATGTTGTAGTAGCTGTCCTTGACGGTGGCCACGGCAGTGCCTTCGCCGTAGCGGCGGTTTATCTCGGAGGCGAGGGCAAGGAACAGCGCCTTGCGGGCCTCGAAGCTCTTTGAGTCATGGTCGCGGATGATGTAGCGGAGGGTAGCCTCGGTCACGCTGCCCTGCATATCGTGCAGGTGGAAGAAGCCCTGATAGCCGCAGGTGTTCTCCGGCACCTCGGTCTTGGGCAGCATATCGTGGAACTCTATTGCGACGGTGGCGGCGTTGACCATTACGTCCTTTGCCTCACCGGGGTGTACGCCCACGCCGTGAACAGTAAGCACGGTGGAGGCGGCGTTGAAGTTTTCGTATTCTATCTCGCCTATGGGTCCGCCGTCCACGGTGTAGCCGAAGTCGCAGCCCAAAGCCTTTACGTCTATGCCCTCTGCGCCCCGTCCTACCTCCTCGTCGGTGGTGAATATGACCTTTACTTCCCCGTGGGGCCTGCCGCTCTCCATGAGCCTTTCAACGGCTGACATTATCTCCGCCACGCCCGCCTTGTCGTCGGCGCCGAGCAGCGTTGTGCCGTCGGTGACTATCAGCTCCTCGCCCACATGCTTTGAGAGGCCGGGGCAGAGGGCTTCATTCATGACTACGCCGGATTCCAAGGTAAACTCGCCCTCCGGGCAGGTGATAACAGCGGGACGGACGTTTTCGCCGGGCGCGTCCGGGGCGGTGTCCACATGGGCTATGAGCGCGATGGAAGGCGCACCCTTAACGTTGGCGGGCAGCGTGCCGTATACGTTGCTGTTGGAGTCAAAGGATATGTCCTTTAAGCCAAGCTCCTTCATCTCGCGGGCAAGCTCACGGATAAGCTCCTTCTGACGCTCGGTAGAGGGGGAGGTCTCGGAAAAATCATCGGACGTGGTGTAGTATGTTACATAACGAAGAAAACGTTCTCTTGGGGTCATAATATCCTCCGAAACAGGTTATTTTGCTTAATCAAAGGTTAGCGCATTTGCAGATCAAAGTCAACCTTTTGCCATATCGTCGGGGGTATTCCCCAAATGCGGCTTGCTCCTACCGGTATAAACAGAACTGAACATTGCATAAAAATAAATAATATATTATTTTTGAAAAAGGTATTGACAGCTTGAAAAACCCGGAGTAGAATGTAGCCAACATTTGAGAAAGGACGCGTAAGAAGATGAAGATGTTCGCTGTTATAAAGAACGCCGGCTTTTATTACTATTACTTTTATGCCACAGGTAATGGTTGTTTGTGCTGCGCGTCGAAGGCGAACAGATAAAGCTTACGATGATAAAAAGGCCGCATGAGCAACCGCTCATACGGCCTTTTTGTTATATTTTAGAAAATTTAATTTTCAGGAGGAAAAAACCATGAAAAAGACACTCGCTATACTGATGGCGGCACTTATGCTGCTGGGCCTCACCGCCTGCAGCTCCGCACCCGAAGCGACCACTGAACCTGCGGCCACCGCAGAGCAGGTCGAGCAGACTGCCGCTCCCGCGGAGGAGAAGCAGAGCTATACCGTAGGCATTTGCCAGCTGGTTCAGCATCCCGCTCTTGACGCTGCCACACAGGGCTTCAAGGATGTGCTCACCGAGCAGCTGGGCGACAGCGTGACCATCGAGGAGGGCAACGCCTCTAACGATATACCCACCTGCGCTACCATTGTGAACGGCTTCGTTTCGTCCGGGGTAGACCTTATAATGGCGAACGCCACTCCTGCTCTTCAGGCGGCTGTAGCGGCCTACCAATACCATACCCATACTGGGCACTTCCGTTACCGAGTACGGCGTTGCGCTGAATATTTCAGACTTCTCCGGCACCGTGGGCGGCAACGTATCCGGCACCTCCGATCTGGCTCCTCTGGATCAGCAGGCGGCAATGGTAAAGGAGCTGTTCCCCGATGCAAAGACGGTGGGCATACTCTACTGCTCCGGCGAGGCTAACTCCGTATACCAGGCAAACGTTGTGAAGGAATGCCTCGAAGCCGACGGCCTGACCGTAAATATATTCACCTTCGCAGATTCCAACGACGTATCCACCGTAACCACCAGCGCTGTTGCCGAGAGCGACGTTCTGTACATTCCTACCGATAACACCGCCGCCTCCTGCACCGAGGCCATAGCGGCCGTTACCGTTCCCGCCGGCGTACCTGTGATAGCGGGCGAAGAAGGCATCTGCAAGGGCTGCGGCTTGGCTACCCTGTCCATCAATTACTACGACCTTGGCCGCACCACCGGTGAAATGGCAGTTAAAATACTCAAGGGCGAGGCCGATATCTCCGAGATGCCTGTAGAATACTTCCAGGGCCCCGTAAAGAAGTTCAACAAGGATATGGCTGAAAAGCTGAACGTAACTATCCCCGACGAATATGTCGCCATAGAGGATTAACAGGAAAAACTAAAAAGAAATAAGACAGAGCAAGAGGAGAAATGAGATGAACGCAGCGGTTTGTTTGGGGCTTCCCAGTATCGCCAACCTGATATCCAGGATGCCGGGCGGTATTGCCCAGGGAATAATTTGGGGCATAATGGCACTTGGCCTATACATCACCTTCCGGTTGCTGGATATTGCGGACCTTACGGTGGACGGTTCCTTCGCAACCGGCGGCGCAGTAGCCATAATGCTCATAACCTCCGGCTGTCCTGCCTGGGCCGCGCTGATAGCGGCCCTTCTCGCAGGAACTGCTGCAGGGCTATGCACAGGAGTGCTGCACACCAGACTTGGTATTCCCGCCATACTTTCCGGCATACTCACCCAGTTTGCGCTGTACTCCATCAACCTCCGCATAATGGGCATGTCCGCAAACCGCTCAGCTAATCCGGATACCTTCAAGCTGCTCATCACCATGCGCAGCGTACCCAAAGCCATATTGACAGGCACTGTGTTAGCTGTGGCCATAGTAGCGGTAATGTACTGGTACTTCGGTACAGAGCAGGGCTCGGCTATCCGCGCCACCGGCTCAAACCCCAACATGAGCAGGGCCCAGGGCATAAACACCGATAACATGAAGCTCATCGGCCTTGCCCTTTCAAACGGAATGGTGGCTCTCTCGGGAGGACTTATGGCCCAGTATCAGGGCTTTGCCGATGTAAACATGGGCAGGGGCTCCATCGTTATAGGCCTTGCTGCCATAATAATCGGAGAGGTTCTGTGCGATGCCGCGTTCCGCAAGGGCTGTGAGTTTTACATGAGGCTGCTGTTTGTGATAGTCGGAGGCATAGTGTACTACATCGTAATGGTGATAATACTGTGGCTCAAGCTTGATCCAAACGACCTGAAGCTTTTTACCGCCATAATAGTAGCCGTATTCCTTGCGGTGCCCCATATACAGGCGGAGCGAAAGAGCTCCTTCAAGATGGCGGGTAAGCGCAGCCTCAATGGAAAGGCCTGATGAAAGGGGAGAGTAGATATGCTGAAGCTGGACAATATATGTAAGACCTTCAATCCGGGTACAATAAACGAAAAAAAAGCGCTGCAGAACCTATCGCTGACCCTTAAGCCGGGCGACTTTGTAACGGTGATAGGCGGCAACGGCGCGGGCAAGTCCACCATGCTCAACGCCATAGCCGGCGTATGGCCTGTGGACAGCGGCTCCATCACCATCGACGGCATAAACGTTACGGGTGAATGCGAGCACAAGCGCGCCGCGTATATAGGCCGCGTATTTCAGGACCCGATGCTCGGTACCGCGCCAAATATGCAGATAGAGGAGAACCTGGCGCTGGCAATGCGCCGCGGCAGGCGCCGCGGGCTGCGCTGGGGCGTCACAAAGGCCGAGCGGGAACAGTACCGGGACAGGCTGAAGGGCCTGGGTCTCGGCCTTGAGGACAGAATGACGGCTAAGGTGGGCCTGCTCTCCGGCGGTCAGCGTCAGGCGCTGACGCTGCTCATGGCGTCGCTGCAAAAGCCGAAGCTTTTGCTCCTCGACGAGCACACCGCCGCCCTAGACCCCGCCACCGCCAAGAAGGTGCTGGACATATCCGACAGCATCATCAGGGAGAACGGCCTTACCGCACTGATGATAACTCACAATATGAAGGACGCCATAAACCATGGCACGAGGCTCATCATGATGAACGAGGGGCATATAATACTCGACGTGGAGGGCGAAGAAAAGAAAAAGCTAACCAAGCAGCAGCTGATGGAAAAGTTCGCCGAGATAGCCGGCAAGCAGGTAGAATCCGACAGGATACTGCTGTCGTAAGCTTCTGCTCAGACAGGTCAGGGGGCGCCGCCTAAAAAGCGGAGCCCCTTCAGTCTGTCGAAAAACCGTGGGGTTGTTAAGGGGCCGCAGCCCCTTAAGTTAATTCCGGCTTTGACGACATGCGCGTCAAAACGGATGAAAACCGGAGGTTTTCGCACTTTACGGGTTTTGCCGCCCGGGAACGAATGTGAGAGACAAAACCCGCAAAAACTCGAAAAAGTGGTCTTTAGCCACTTTTTCGACACTCTGTAGGGCCCCGCCCGATAAAAGCGGGACCCCTTTAATATCGACATTTTTGCAGGGCAGCGTCACGCGCTGCCGAGCTTAAGGCGAATATTACATATCCGCGCAGGGATTATTGGCCGGGCCCATGTTTAGGGTAAGGCCGGCGGTTATGCTGCTTTGCAGAATGTTCAGGCACTCGCCGAAGCGCTGGAAGTGAACTATTTCGCGTTCCCGCAGAAAGCGCAGGGGGTTAATTATGGCAGGGTCGTCCGTGAGCACCATCAGGTGTTCATATGTTGCTCTTGCCTTCTGCTCTGCTGCTGTATCAAAAAGGCAACATTTTTTGCAGCTGTATTAAAAGCTCCAGTGTATTTCCACAGGGACTTCCCAGCTGCCGGTCGAGCGCCTTCCTATATATATGCGCTCTATCAAAGCTCCTGGGGCAGCATTGTCCAGAGCGTTGAGCAGGACCGGGAGATCTTCATTTGCCGATGAGCGGCCGATTTGCTTAAGCTCTGCCGTACCGCTTGCGGCGGATAGCATAAGCCGCTGCTTTTCAGACGAAATGCGTTTGAGGGTATCTGAAAAGTCAGCCTCGCTTATGGAGCCTTCCGCCCTGTGGAGGTAAAGCTTTGCCATGGCTTCGGAATATATGTCGATGCGTCCCTGCAGCTTTGAAATGCGCTTCGACAGCTGTATCTGCCGGGAACTGCCGAATTGAAAGCGCCACTCCCTCAGCATATCCGCGTCGAGGTGTTCTGAGGCGAGCCGGTTAAGCTCACACAGCACGGTATGCTCCAGACGCTTTACTGATATAAAACCACCGGGACAGGCCGCCTTTGATATATAGCGGCGGCTGCATCGAAGGTAGCTTTCGCCGTGGCTTCTTGCGGAGCGCATGGGACTGCCGCAGCAGGCGCAGTAAACCCTGCCGGTAAAAGCGCCTGCCTTATTGCCGGCGAAGGGACGCGATTTTTCGGATATGAGCCGCTGTACGGTCTGCCATTGCTTTTCATCTATTATTGCCTCGTGCGTGTTTTCCACCCTGAACCACAGTTCCGGGGGTTTGGGCATGTTGCGCTTGGTCTTGTAGGATACGCTGCCGTACCTGCCCTGAACCATATGGCCGATGTAGACCTCGTTTTGGAGCATGCGGGATATCGTGGCATACTGCCACAGCCCGCCGCCGGGGGAGGGTATGCCCCGGGCGTTGAGCTCCCGGGCTATAGACGTTTTTCCTTGGCCATTGGCGAATAACGAGAATACTTCCCGTACTGTAAAGGCCTTTTCCTCATCGATGATGAGGTGCCCTTTTTGAGCCGGATCCTTGGCGTAGCCGTAGGGCGCGGAAGAACCTATGTGCAGCCCAAGACTCCTTCGGCTGTTCAGTACGCTCTTTATGCTCTCGGACATGTCCTCGAGATACCACTCGTTCACGAGGCCGTTTATCTGGCGCGTCTTTTTGTTGCCCGGGTCGTCGGTATCGCAGTTGTCCGCTACGCTTACGAAGCGTATGCCCCAAACGGGGAACAGGCCGTGTATGTACTTTTCTACCAGCTCCAGCTCCCGGGTAAAGCGGGACTGGGTCTTACACAGTACTACGTCGAAGTTTTTTGCTTCCGCATCCCGCAAGAGCCTGTTGAATTCCGGCCTGTTCCTGTCCGCCCCGGCATAGTCGTCGTCGCTGTATATATCGTATATCTCCCAGCCTTGCGCGTCAGCGTACTGAGTGAGCAGCATCTTCTGGTTTTGTATGCTTCCGCTGTCCGCGCCATCGGCCTTGCCCTTATCCTCCTCGGACAGCCGGCAGTATATGGCGGCCCTCATATACTGCGCCTTTTGTTGAGCATTTGCAGCCATTTTTCCGCAAACAGCTTTTTATCCGGGAACCGGCCATTTTTGAATACGCTTTTGCACATGGGTGATTTTGCCAAAAAAACAACACCTCCTGTATATAAATATTAGGGTAGAATGCCGGTTATAATATGGATTGCTGTCAGCTTGTGATATTGACATAATAGATAACAAATATTGCATTATCCATAATTTGAATGAATAATCGATGGGAAAAGAATTTGCGTTGTTGTATACTATATGTGATTAAGGATAAGGTGGGTTTGATATGGACATCAGCCTTCGGCAACTCGAGGCATTTATAAAGGTCGCGGAGCACAGAAGCTTCTCAAAGGCTGGGGACGAGCTGTTTTTGAGCCAGTCTACCATAAGCAGCCACGTGGCGCAGCTGGAACAGTCGCTTCAGGTGACGCTTATAAAGCGCCGCGAAAAGAAAAACATAGAGCTGACGGAGGAAGGGCAGCGGGCATATCGCGCAGCCCAGATAATAATCAATCAGGCGGAAATGCTGCAAAACATGTTCCGCAAGGAGGAGGCCGACCAGCCCCTCATATCCATTGCTGCCTCCACGGTGCCTTCGAGCTACATACTGCCGGGCATAATGACGGGATTTTCCGATATCAGGCCGGAATGCAGGTTCTCCGTTCTTGACGGAGACAGTTCCTTTGCCCTTGAGCGGCTGCAAAACGGCGAGGCTGTGTTTGCGTTTGTAGGAACCAGCAGCCGCAAGACCATATTCAGCTATCATACCGTCTGCCGCGACAGAATGGTGCTGATTACCCCAAATAATAAAGAGTTTGCCGAAAAAAAGGAAATGGGCGTGCTGGGCAAGGAGCTGCTGGAATGGCCAATGATAATGCGTGAGAGCGGCAGCGGCACTCGCCGGGAGACGGATAACTATCTCAAGAGCATAGGTATGTCCTCGGCGGATCTTAATGTGGCCGGCTACATGAACAACATTGAGGGGATAAAGAGCATGGTAGCTGCCGGAAAGGGCACCACCATACTTTCAGAGCGAGCGGCGGCGGACGCCATACGTGACGGCCGGGTGCTGTGCTTTGATCTTGAGGAAGACGGGCCGTATCGCGACATATACATCGCCTACCTCAAGAACCGCAGCTTTACCCAGACGGAACAGGCATTTTTGAATTACGTAAGGAACCGCAGCGGCGAAAAGCCGAAGCAGAACAAGAATAACAAGAAACCATTGAAGGAGGAATAACAAAATGGCAAACGTAAAAGTAAACGCGGTAGGCGATCAATGCCCAATACCGGTAGTAAAGGCTACCAAGGCTCTTGGCGAGTTCAAGGAAGCAGGCACCCTTGAGGTACAGGTTGACAATGAGATAGCCATACAGAACCTTACCCGCCTTGCCGACAGCAAGGGCCTCAAGAGCAGGAGCGAAAAGCTTGGAGATAATCTTTTTGCCATTACTATGGAAGTGAACGGCCCGCTGACAATGGGCGGCGAGGATCTTTCCTGCCATACCGACAACAGGGGAGACTTCGTGGTTGCAATAGATACAGATGCAATGGGCCGGGGCTCCGATGATCTGGGCCGCACACTTATGAAGGGCTTCATTTATGCCGTATCCCAGCTGGAGATCCTGCCCAAGACTATACTGTTCTACAACGGCGGCGCCAAGCTCACTACCGAGGGTTCCGTATCGCTGGAGGACCTCAGGAGCATGGAAGCCCAGGGCGTGCAGATACTCACCTGCGGCACCTGCCTTAACTTCTACGGCCTTGCCGATAAACTGGCGGTAGGCAGCGTCACCAATATGTATGTAATAGTAGAAACTCTGGCTAAGGCCGGAAAGGTCATCAAACCGTGATATATCTCGACAATGCCGCAACTACCCTACATAAGCCTCAGCAGGTAATAGACGCGGTAGTACATGCAATGCAATCGATGGGCAACTGCGCCAGGGGCACCCATGAGGAGGCCCTTGACGCTGCCCGTACCGTATACGACGCCCGCGTAAGGCTGGCGTCGCTTTTCGGTTGCCCGCGGGTGGACCATGTGGCCTTCACTGCGAACTCCACCGAGGCGCTGAACATCGCCATAAACGGGCTTATCGACCCGGGCGACCATGTGATATCGACTGACCTTGAGCACAATTCCGTGCTGAGGCCCCTTTACCGCCTTGAGGCGGAGCATGGCGCAGAGCTGAGCTTTGTGCCGGCGGATAAGCTTGGCAATGTGGATTATGCGGACTTCGAGAGGCTCATGAAGCCAAATACAAGGGCCGTAGTATGCACCAACGCTTCAAATCTTACGGGAACCGTGCTGGATATAGAGCGCATAGCAAAAACAGCCCACAGCCACGGCGCGTTAGTGATAGTGGATGCTTCTCAGACGGCGGGCTGCTGGCCCATCGATATGAAAAAAATGGGCATAGACGTGCTGTGCTTTACCGGGCACAAAGGGCTTATGGGCCCGCAGGGTACCGGCGGTATATGCGTTAAAGAGGGTATAGAGATACGCCCCTTTAAGGTGGGAGGTTCCGGAGTACAGTCCTACAGCAGGACGCACCCGGCCGAGTACCCCACCCGTCTGGAGGCGGGAACGCTGAACGGCCACGGTATAGCAGGACTTGGAGCTGCGGCAAAGTTTATATCCGAGACCGGCGTAGAAAATATACATGCGAAGGAGCGCTCGCTTATGCTGCGCTTTTATGAGGGAGTGAAGAATATCGAGGGCGTCACGGTCTATGGCGACTTTACAAAGGACAAGACCGCTATAGTCGCGCTTAACATACGGGATTATGAGTCCGGAGAGGTGTCTTATGAGCTTTCGCAGGGCTACGGCATAGCCACCCGGCCCGGAGCCCACTGCGCGCCCCGAATGCATAAGGCCCTCGGCACGGCTGAAGTAGGTGCGGTGCGGTTCAGCTTTTCCTTTTACAATACAGAGAAAGAGATTGATGAAGCGGTAAGAGCGGTAGCGGAGCTTGCAAAATGAGAGAAAAGAAGCTTTGGCTTATAATAACCTTCCATACAACTACGGCCGCCATGGCCATGGAGAGTCTCTGCACCGAAAAGGGATTGCCGGGGCGGCTTATACCCGTACCCCGGGAGATAACCGCCGGCTGCGGAATGAGCTGGCGCGCGCCGGTGGAAAACAAAAAAGAGCTTATAGAAGCTGCCGAGCAGGCGGGGATAGCTACGGACGGCGCATATGAAATAGTCATCTGATGCTGCCTTCATACGCGGATAGGCAGCGAGGTGAAAAGAAAAGGTATTTACCATCGGGCGTTATCGGCATGGGCCATAACGCCCGTTTTAATATCGTTTGTATGAATTTTATCAATATCGGACGCGATGGTATAATAGTATTATCAAGGCGCGTGCGCGCCGCTTATCAGTCAAAAGATCACCATCAAAAACCAGAAGCAAAAAACAAATCACACGGAGGTATTGTAAATGTCAGATTATGTACAGATGTGGAAAGACCTGGGAATGGATCTCGAAAGCCATGATATGCTCTGTCAGGTGCTGCCTACGGCGGTAGGGGATGTTTTCCTTACCCAGAAGAACAGGCCGAAGGCTATGGATTTCTGGGATCTGGTAATATCCGAGGTGCACGGTATCCGCCCCGCCGAGCTTATAGCCGCGCAAAAGGAAGGCCGCAAGGTATTCGGCACCTTCTGCGTATATGTCCCGGACGAGGTCGTCATAGCCGCAAACGGCATAGTCACAGGGCTCTGCGGCGGCAGCCAGTTCTGGGTACCGGGCGGCGAGACAGTGCTGCCCAAGAGCACCTGCCCTCTCGTAAAGGCCTCCGTAGGCGCCCGCCTCGGCCGCACCTGCCCCTTCTTCCGCATAGCGGACATGTACGTCGGCGAGACCACCTGCGATGCCAAGAAGAAGGCGTATGAGATACTGGGCGAGGACGTCCCCATGTATATAATGGACGTCCCCCAGATGAAGCGCGAGAAGGATATAATCAAATGGAAGGACGAGATAGCGGAGTTTGCGAAGAAGGTGGAGGAGTTCACCGGAAACAGCATAACCCCCGAAAAGCTGGGCGAGGCGATCAGGATAATAAACAACAAGCGCAAGGCCATGGCGAGGGTATATAATGCGCGCAAGTCCGAGTGCCTGCCCATATCGGGACGCGACGTGCTGCTCATGACGCAGATATCCTTCTTCGACGATCCCGTACGCTGCGCGGAGATGTGCAACAGGCTGGCGGACGAGCTGGAGCAGCGCATAAAGGACGGCGTATCCGTGGTTCCCGAGGGTACCAAGCGCATACTCGTCACCGGCACCCCCATGGCTGTGCCAAACTGGAAGCTGCATAATATAATAGAGACCAGCGGCGCGGCGGTGGTATGCGAGGAGATGTGCACCGGCACCCGCTATTTTGAGAACCTGGTGGACGAGACCAGGACCACGCTGGACGACCAGTTCATGGCGCTGTCCGAGCGGTACATGAAGACCAACTGCGCCTGCTTCACCCCGAACCATGGCCGCATAGACGATCTGCTCAGGATGGTGAAGGAATACAAGGTGGATGGCGTTATCGACTGCAGCCTGAAGTTCTGCTGCCTGTATGATACCGAGAAGTACAGCGTGGCCCGCGCCCTCAAGGAAGCCGGAGTACCGGTGCTCGGCCTTGAAACGGACTATACCGATACCGACGCCGAGCAGCTCCGCACCCGCATAGGCGCGTTCATAGAGATGCTCAACAACAGATAATGTCCGACGTAAGGTACTATGTGCTCTTTGCAAACTATGAGCAGGGGCTGAAGCTGCACGGCATACTGGATGGCGCCGGTGTGCAGAACAGGATAGCGCCTGCGCCCCGCTGCATACAGGGGGAGCTTTCCTGCGGTATGTCGCTGCTCATCGAAAAAGAGCACATCGACGAAGCCAGAGAAGCCATAAAAGCCTCCGGGGCGGAGTATCACGATATCGTTCCGCTGGAGGGGCAGATGAAGGCGCATAGGGATAAGTATTGTTAGGGATACGGCGTTATCGGCTTTGCCAATAACGCCTGTTTTGTTATCGTTTGTATGAATTTTATCAATATCGGACGCGATGGTATTATCGTGAAACAGATATTTGCCGCTTATGAACGCGCCCATTTGACTGATGCCGCAGGGTGGGCCTGGTGTTCCAGAGTCCGTCGCCATTCCCGTTTTCCATTTACAAAAACATGACTTACGGGTTAAAATACTACGGTAAAACCGGCAGGAAGGAGCTGGAGAGCGCGGTAATAGAGAAGCTCGGAACCGTCGGCCTGTATGATGAGGTAAAGGAAGATCTGAACAAAAGCGCCCTGAAGCTTTCAGGAGGGCAGCAGCAGAGGCTATGCATCGCCCGTGCGCTCACCGTGGAACCGGAGGTGCTGATGATGGATGAGCCCTGCTCGGCGCTCGATGTAAAGGCCACGGCAGTAATAGAGGATATGCTGTCGGAAATGAAGAAGGATTACTCCATAGTGATAGTGACCCACAACATCGCTCAGGCAAAGCGTATAGCGGACGAAGTTGCGGTGATATTCGATGGCAGGCTAATAGAGAACGGATCAGCAGCTGAAGTCTTTGAGCTGCCCAAACAGCAGCTCACCCGCGAATTCCTTGCGGGAATATACGGATAGGGAGAAAGCATGATAAGGATAGACGTACCCGGACGGGAGATCATAGAGATAGAGCATGTAGTGCTGGATTACAACGGCACCATAGCCCTTGACGGGCAGCTCATAGAAGGCGCGGCATGGCGAATAAGGGAGCTTTGTAAGAGTGCCCATGTTTACGTGCTTACAGCCGATACCTATGGCACGGTAAGGTCACAATGCGACGGCTTAGGTGCCGAGGTGAAGACGTTCCCAAGGGCTAACGCCGCAGAATGTAAGGAAGAGATAGTGCGCGCCCTTGGCGGCAAGGTTGCCTGCGTAGGCAATGGATTCAACGATATAAAGATGTTTGATATATCGGATTTGTCCATTGCCATCATGGACGGCGAGGGAGTGTGTGCCGGCCTGATAGCTCACAGCGATGTATTGGTGCGCAGCGCAGAGGAGGGCCTGGACTTGCTGCTCAAGCCGGACAGGCTTCGCGCGACTCTCAGAACGTGATCCGGTATTGAAGAAAATATTATTGATAAAAACGATAACAGCCGATATAACATCACACCTGTGTATTTGTAATAAGCCAAAATAAATGCTATTATAGATGCAGATAAAGAATCGGCTGAAACAAAAACCTCTTATTCTTATTTCTTACTTAAATTAATACAGCGGAGAAAGAAACACTGCCATGCGGGGCAGTGCTTCTTTTTGCGCAAAATGTTGTCTTTTTGGCGTAGCAGCATCTGCTGCCATGTCCTCGGTAATATCGGCTATTGGGTCGCCTGTGCACTGCAAATAGGCCGCAGTGAAGGGAACACCGTTGGGGTCGGCAGGGTATACGCCCTTGGAGTGCATGGTGTAGTAACCCATTAGTCCGGCGGCTTCAATGTCCTTTAGTGTAGCATCGCGCAGGCACTGATGGATCATGGTTCCTATCATCTCCCAGTGGGCGATTTCTTCAGTACCTATGTCGTTACAGGTGGCCTTTACCCGGTTATCCGGCATGGAGAAGCGCTGGGTCAGGTAACGGCAGCCTGCGGC
>ENA-ORPH01002327-ORPH01002327.1-human-gut-metagenome-genome-assembly--contig:-NODE-2327-length-16123-cov-2.616007_pt1 | contig 16123 bp, 12 predicted proteins | sample MGYA00242142_ERZ509074 | MGnify/ENA primary metagenome ERZ509074 (study PRJEB26280, sample SAMEA2338724) | human gut metagenome | biome: human gut; feature: human-associated habitat; material: faeces...
CAAGCTCTTTACTGCAATTGAGATTGCCATTGAGATTGCTTGCGGATTTTAGGTATATTAATAATTAGATTACATATCAATCCCACGGAGACAACGTATTATTCCGTCTCCAACATCTTTTGGATATAGGTGATATTTCTATCCTCTTAATTGCTCCTGACCCCGGGAGGAATTAATCATTACTTCGCTTGGCAGGTTTCCTGACTGGCTCGGAAAGCAACCTTCCCATCTTTCTTAAGACAGTGGCATAGCAGAACGCTTTCCTTTTCAAGAGCTTCACAGTAGCGGGCACTGTTCCGGATTCTAACCGGATTCCCTTTTATAGAGTTGTCGGTAGACAAACTCTATCACCTAAGCGGTCGCAAATTTATATAAATAATCCCGAAAAGTAACAACATCTTTCAAAGAATCCCTGTTCCAATAGCATCTTTTTTGTTTAACATCAAATAAATAGATATGGAATGGATAACTAATTTACTTCAACATTATCCGGAGCTAGCTATTTTCATAACCTTAGCTCTCGGTTTCTGGATTGGCAAGTTTAAGATAAAGAAGTTCACGCTGGGAACGGTTACCAGCGTATTATTGGTCGGTGTATTGATCGGGCAATTAAAAATCGATATAAGCGGACCGTTAAAGTCCGTCTTTTTCTTGATGTTCCTCTTCGCTGTAGGATATAGCGTTGGGCCACAGTTCTTCCGGGGATTGAAAAAGGAAGGTCTTCCTCAAATGCTTTTCGCCGCCGTCATGTGTATATTTTGTTTGATCGCTCCTTTTTTGTTAGCGAAACTTATGGGATATAACGCAGGCGAGGCCGCAGGATTATTGGCGGGCTCCCAGACGATGTCGGCAGTATTAGGAGTTGCCGAAGATACGATCGGACAGATGAATATTAGCGATACGGATAAAAGTGCTATGGTAAATGTAATGCCCGTGGCCTATGCGGTAACTTATATTTTCGGTACGGCAGGATCCGCATGGTTAGTGAGTGATATCGGGCCACGTCTTTTAGGAGGACTCGACTACGTGAAAAAAGCGTGTAAAGAGCTAGAGGCTAAAATGGGAAATAACGACGAGAGCGAGCAACCGGGCTTTATGCCAGCCGCCCGTCCGGTAACTTTCCGGGCCTATAAGATTAGTAATGAATGGTTCAAGGATGGCAAAAGCGTAAAGCAGTTGGAGGTATATTTAGACCAATTGGGACGGCATTTGTTCGTGGAGCGTGTCCGTATTAATAATGTAGTAACCGATGTTAAACCGGATTTGGTTTTACATACCGGAAATGAGGTTGTTCTAAGCGGTCGCCGGGAATTCGTGATCGGAGAGGAGAACTGGATTGGCGACGAGGTCAATGACATTGAATTGCTTGATTTTCCGGCAGAGACGTTACCCGTACTAGTGATCCATAAGGAATACGTGGGGAAAAAGATCTGCTATTTACGCAATCAATCGTTCATGCATGGTGTTAGCATCAAGTCCGTAAGGCGTGCGGGTATCAATATCCCGGTCTTGGCCGCTACGGTGATAGATTCCGGTGATATGCTGGAATTGGTAGGCATGAAATCAGAGGTAAATAAAGCGGCGACGGCTTTAGGATATCCCGATCGCCCAACCAATCAGACCGATTTGATTTTCGTGGGTATCGGTATTTTCTTAGGGGGAATTTTAGGTTCGCTCGCGATTCATTTCGGGGGTGTCCCGATTAGCCTAAGTACGAGTGGAGGTGCTTTGATAGCCGGGCTCGTCTTTGGATGGCTTCGTTCTAAGCATCCGACCTTCGGGCGTATTCCGGAGCCTTCCGTCTGGATATTAAATAATTTGGGATTGAATATGTTTATCGCCGTAGTCGGTATCACGGCGGGTCCCAGTTTCGTGACCGGATTGAAGGAAGTCGGTATAAGTTTATTTATTATCGGTGCTTTAGCGACATCTATCCCGCTTATCATCGGTATTCTGATGGGACGTTACGTTTTTAAGTTCCACCCGGCTATTACTTTAGGTTGTACGGCGGGTTCACGTACGACAACTGCCGCATTAGGAGCGGTGGAAGATGCCGTAGGAAGTGAGACTCCAGCCTTAGGCTATACCGTTACCTATGCGGTGGGTAATACTTTATTAATCATCTGGGGTGTCGTTATTGTGCTAATCATGTAATATATATAATGTATGGACAAGAAGAAAATACATGTCACGAGAGAATATGAGAAAAAGATGTCGGAGATTAGCCCTTTCGAGCTAAAGAACATCTTGATAGAGTTAGCGGATGAGAGCGCTCGTAAAAGTACGCACATCATGCTGAACGCAGGAAGGGGAAATCCAAACTGGATCAGTACGGTTCCACGGGAGGCATTCTTCCTATTAGGGCAGTTCGCCTTGGAGGAATGCCAGCGGGAAACCGAATTGGCAGATGAGATGGCCGGAGCCGCAGGGGTTCCCAACCGCAAAAGGATCGCGTCTCGCTTCGTACAGTTTCTAAAGAAACATGCGCAATCTCCCGGCGTTACTTTATTGAAGGGTACCTATGAATATCTGGTCACGGAAAAAGGTGTAGATGAGAATGAGCTTGTATATGAATGGGCGGAAGGTGTCATTGGTGATCAATATCCGGTTCCCGATCGTATCTTGAAATATACAGAAATGCTCGTGCGGGATTATTTAGACCAAGAATTATGTGATAACCAGCCCCCTGAGGGAATATTCGACCTTTTCGCTACCGAGGGCGGAACTGCCGCCATGTGTTATATCTTCGATTCCTTGCAGCAGAATTTCTTGTTGAATAAGGGAGACAACATCGTTCTCTTCGCTCCGGTATTCACTCCTTATATAGAGATTCCGGAACAGGCTCGTTATCTTTTTAATGTCATAGAGATAAAAGCCTTGAAGATGACAAAAGACGGCTATCACACGTGGCAATATCAAGAAAAAGATTTAGATGTCCTGAAAGATCCTAGCGTGAAAGCCGCTTTCATAACAAACCCTAGCAACCCGCCTTCATACGGATTGACAAAAGCATTGATGAATAGGATCGTTGAGATCGTACGGAACGACAATCCCAACCTCATGATTATTACGGATGATGTGTATGCGACATTTATTCCGCATTTTCGCTCGATGATGGCCGAATTACCAAAGAATACGTTATGTGTCTACTCTTTCTCCAAATATTTCGGGGCAACCGGATGGAGATTGGCGGTAATCGCTTTACATCAAGATAATATTTACGACCGGATGATCCGTGAATTGCCAAGAGATAAACAGGAGCTTCTAAAAAAACGATATAGCAGTCTATCCTTACATCCCGAGGATATCCGCTTTATTGATCGTATGGTAGCCGATAGCCGTCAAGTAGCCTTGAATCATACGGCCGGTCTTTCCTTGCCACAGCAAACACAAATGTCTCTGTTTGCGTCTTTCGCTCTATTAGATGCGGAAAATACCTATAAGAAAAGGATGCAGGATATGATCCACGAGCGTTTACACACATTGTGGGAAAGCACCGGATTCACCTTATTAGACGACCCTTTGCGTGCGGGATATTATAGTGAGATCGATATGCTTGTCTGGGCTAAGAAATTCTATGGGGATGATTTCGTGGAATATCTAAAAAAGAATTACGAACCTCTGGATGTCGTTTTCCGTCTGGCACAGGAAACTTCCTTGGTTTTACTGAACGGAGGAGGTTTTGATGCTCCCGAGTGGTCTATCCGCGCATCTTTAGCCAACCTTAAACGGGAAGATTATGTCCGGATCGGAGAGGGTATCGCATCTATTTTGCATAGTTATGCCCAAAGATGGAAAGAAAGTCTCGATAAGTAGAAAAAACAGCTCCAAGGCTTGAACAAAACGGGCTAATGGTACGTTTTATTAATAAACGTGCGATTAGCCCGTTTTTCTAAGTTATCCGGGAGATTATAAATAACCTCTATAACCTCATAGAAATTATCGAACAAATTGTATTTCATTATATTATATATTTGTTGATAATAAAAACAAAGACTCATTGGCAGATGTCTTATTTATTACATTTTAGCTGGTTATAGATAAATATATTTGCGAAAAGGCTTACAATAAAAAACGAATATGAATATGGTGTACGACATTGACATGCTTAGAAATTTCTATGCGAATTTCCCCAGAAGAGTGGACACAGCCCGCGAACGTATCGGTGGTCGCCCGATGACCTTGGCCGAGAAAATCTTATATGCGCATCTATACGATGAAAGCTCGACTCGCCTTTTCAAAAGAGGTGAGGATTATGTGAATTTCCGTCCCGACCGTGTGGCTATGCAAGATGCCACCGCTCAGATGGCGCTTTTACAATTCATGAACGCCGGAAAAGAAAAATCCGCAGTACCGGCCACCGTGCACTGCGATCACTTGATCCAAGCGAATATGGGAGCCAAGACGGATATCGATACGGCTACCAAAAGCAATAGCGAGGTCTATGATTTCTTGAAATCGGTCTCCGATAAATATGGAATCGGTTTTTGGAAACCCGGAGCAGGCATTATCCATCAAGTGGTATTGGAAAATTATGCGTTTCCCGGCGGTATGATGGTAGGAACTGATTCACATACCCCGAATGCCGGAGGACTTGGAATGGTCGCTATCGGAGTAGGAGGAGCCGACGCCGTGGATGTCATGACCGGAATGGAATGGGAACTGAAGATGCCGAAACTAATAGGTGTTAAGTTAACTGGTAGTTTGAATGGTTGGGCCTCGCCGAAGGACGTGATTCTTAAGCTAGCGGGCATCTTAACCGTAAAAGGTGGAACGAACGCTATCATCGAATATTTCGGTCCGGGCACCGCCTCAATCTCAGCGACCGGAAAAGCTACGATCTGTAATATGGGTGCCGAGGTAGGAGCGACTACTTCCTTATTCCCATTCGATAATACAATGGCTCAATATCTTCGTGCCACGGGACGTGACGAGGTAGCGAGCTGGGCCGAAGCTATCGGTGAATATCTGGAAGCGGATATGGACGTTCGTGCCGAGCCAGATAAGTTTTACGATCGTGTAATCGTTATTAACCTTTCCGAATTGGAGCCGCATATCAACGGTCCGTTCACGCCGGATGCAGCTACGCCTATCTCGGAGTTTGCCGCAAAAGTAAAAGCGAATGGCTATCCCCGAAAGATGGAGGTGGGATTAATCGGTTCCTGTACCAACTCTTCTTATCAAGATCTAAGCCGTGCGGCATCCATTGCTCGCCAAGCTTATGAGGATAAAATACCGGTAGCGGCACCCTTGATCATCAACCCGGGTTCCGAGCAAATCCGTTATACGGCGGAAAGAGATGGTATTATCGGTGATTTTGAACGGATTGGCGCAACCATTATGGCGAATGCCTGTGGTCCTTGTATCGGACAATGGAAACGTCATACGGATGATAATACCCGTAAGAATTCGATCGTTACTTCATTCAATCGTAACTTCGCTAAACGTGCGGACGGTAATCCGAATACACATGCTTTTGTCGCTTCTCCGGAACTGACACTGGCCTTGACCATCGCAGGTGATCTATGTTTCAATCCTTTGACCGATACCTTGAAGACAGAGGATGGTAAGGTTGTGAAACTGAAAGAACCGAAAGGCACGGATTTTCCGCCGAAAGGTTTCGAGGTAAAGGATAACGGCTATCTGGCACCTACGGGTAAGAACGTAGTGGTGAACATCGATCCGGAATCCAACCGCCTACAAGCATTAAAGCCTTTCGCTCCTTGGAATGGAGAGGATTTCACGGATATGCCCCTTCTTATCAAGGCTGAAGGTAAATGTACGACGGATCATATCTCGATGGCCGGTCCATGGTTACGTTTCCGTGGGCATTTGGAAAATATATCGGATAATATGTTGATGGGAGCCGTAAACGCTTTCAACGGGAAGACAAACTCTGTATTGAATCAACTGAACAATGAATATGAAGCAGTTTCTGCCGTAGCGAAACAATACAAGGCAAATGGTATTTCCTCGATCGTCGTAGCGGAAGAAAACTACGGTGAAGGCTCTTCCCGGGAACATGCAGCCATGGAGCCTCGCTTCCTAAATGTAAAAGTGATCCTAGCCAAGAGTTTTGCCCGTATCCACGAGACAAACTTGAAGAAACAAGGTATGTTAGCATTGACTTTCGCCGATAAGGAGGATTACAGCAAGATCTGCGAGAATGACCATATCTCGATCATCGGATTGAAAGATTTTCAGCCGGGCAAACCGTTGACGGCCGTTCTTCTTCATGCGGATGGTACGCAAGAATCATTCCCGGTTAACCATACGTATAATGATTTACAAATTAAATGGTTCAAGGCGGGTTCCGCTTTAAATACAGCTCACTAAGACAAACAAAAAATCTTGATATCATGAGTAAGATAACAAAGAAAGGTAATCATATTTTCGTTCCGGATCACGTGACAATCCCTTATATTGAAGGAGATGGCGTGGGGCATGAGATCACTCCCGTTAGCCAAAAGATAGTAAACGCTGCCATCAAGCAAGCTTACAACGGAACCCGTTCCATCGAATGGAAAGAGGTCTTAGCCGGCGAAAAGGCGTTTAAGCAAACCGGAAGTTGGCTTCCCGATGAGACTATGGAAGCATTCCGTGAATGCATCGTCGGTATTAAGGGACCGTTGACAACTCCAATTGGTGGAGGTATCCGTTCATTAAATGTGGCCCTCCGTCAGACGTTGGATTTATATGTTTGTCTCCGTCCGGTTCGTTGGTTTAAAGGAGTCGTATCTCCGGTAAAGGAGCCGCAGAAAGTGAATATGTATATCTTCCGTGAGAATACGGAAGATATCTATGCCGGAATCGAATGGCAACAAGGGACTCCGGAGGCACAAAAGTTATTGAAGTTCCTCACCGAGGAAATGGGAGTGAAGAAAATACGTTTCCCGGAAACTTCCTCTTTCGGCATCAAGCCGGTTTCTGTGGAAGGTACGGAGCGTCTGGTGCGTGCCGCTATCGAATACGCGATATTGCATCAGTTACCGAGCGTGACTTTGGTACACAAAGGTAACATCATGAAATTCACGGAAGGTGGTTTCAAACTATGGGGATACGCTTTAGCGGAACGGGAGTTTGCGGATCTCACTTTCACATGGCCTCAATATGAGAAGATCAAGAAAGAGCAAGGCGAGGAAGCGGCCAATACCGCCTTAGTGGAAGCTTCAAAGGCCGGTAAAATCATTATCAAGGATGTCATAGCCGATGCTTTCTTGCAAAACACTCTATTAATTCCGGAAGAATATTCCGTGATCGCTACCTTGAACCTGAACGGCGATTATATCTCCGATCAATTAGCGGCGATGGTAGGTGGCATTGGCATTGCTCCCGGCGCTAATATCAACTATAACAGTGGTCATGCGATCTTCGAGGCAACACATGGAACCGCTCCGAATATCGCGGGAAAGAATCTCGTAAACCCCTCTTCCTTATTATTATCATCCGTGATGATGCTGGAATATATGGGATGGAGTGATGCGGCTAACCTGATTACATCCGCTATGGAGCAAGCTTTCTCCGCTGGAGAGGCCACTCATGACTTGGCTCGTTTTATGCCGAACGGCAAATCTCTCGGCACCAAAGAATTTGGTGATCGTATCATCTCTATTATCGAAACAATTAAATTAGTATAGTCATGTTGAAGAAAGAATATTTAATTTACAAATTGTCCGAGGCTGCCAGAGAGGCTTGCAAGATCGACAACGAACTTTTCCCGATGTATAATGTGAAACGTGGCCTTCGTAACGAGGATGGTAGTGGCGTGTTAGTAGGATTGACCCAAGTCGGTAATGTAGTAGGATACGAACGCTTGCCAGAGGGCGGTCTTAAAGCGATCCCCGGTAAGTTATTCTATAGAGGTTACGACGTAGAGGATTTAGCGCGTGATTTCATCAAGGAAAAACGGTTCGGTTTTGAGGAAGTGGCTTATTTATTACTTTCTGGTAAACTCCCCGATAAAGAGGAATTATCAGCCTTTAAAGAACTGTTGAACGATAATATGCCCTTGGAGCAAAAGACCAAGATGAATATTCTGGATCTGGAAGGACAGAACATCATGAATATATTGGCTCGTAGCGTATTGGAGATGTATACCTTCGACGCAAACCCGGACGACACCTCCCGAGATAACTTAATGCGTCAATCTATTGAATTGATCTCTAAGTTCCCGACGATTATCGCTTATGCCTACAATATTTATCGTCATAGCACACAGGGGCGTTCTTTACACATCCGTCATCCGCACGAGAACTTATCGATCGCAGAAAATTTCCTTCACATGCTGAAACGTGATTTCACGGATCTGGACGCACGTACGTTGGATTTGCTCTTGGTATTGCAAGCAGAACATGGTGGTGGTAATAACTCTACGTTCACGGTACGCGTCACTAGTTCTACGGGAACGGATACGTACTCATCTATCGCAGCTGGTATCGGCTCATTGAAAGGCCCGTTGCACGGAGGCGCCAATATTCAGGTAGTAGATATGTTCCATCATTTAAAAGAGAATATCGCGGATTGGAAGAACGTGGACGAGATCGATACTTATTTCATGCGGATGCTTAACAAAGAGGCTTATAACAAGACAGGCTTGATCTATGGTATCGGCCATGCGGTCTATACGATTTCCGATCCCCGTGCGGTCGTATTAAAGGAACTGGCTCGTGATCTGGCAAAAGAGAAAGGTCGCTCTGAGGAATTCGCCTTCCTTGAGTTATTAGAGGAAAGAGCGATCGAATGTTTCGCCAAGCATAAAGGAACTAAGAAACGGGTTTCCTCGAACGTGGACTTCTATTCTGGATTCGTTTATGAGATGATCGGTTTGCCACAGGAAATCTATACGCCTTTATTCGCCATGGCCCGAATCGTGGGTTGGACCGCTCACCGTATCGAGGAGTTGAACTTTGACGGAAAACGCATCATCCGTCCGGCTTACAAGAACGTTTTGGACGATAGGGAATATATCTCAATCAACGAGCGATAACACTAAAAAAATCATAGTTATGTTTTCTTTCATTCATAGTTATAAGTTGAAGGATTCATAACTATGATTTTTTAGCATGCTCAAGCTTATAATAATAAGCCTACATAAAACCCTTAAAATGTAAATTTCTCAAGTTTCATCGCACCTAATCCTTGCAATTTAGGAACCAACGTTACGAAATGCTCAGCTTTTTCGTGAGCTGATAAGGATTCAGCGTCTTTCCACGTCTCACAAATCATCAATACATCACTACGAGTAGAGCTCTCGAAAATATCATAAGCTATACAGCCATTGTCTTTCAAAGACTTTTCAACCAATTCTTTCGCTGTCTCCAATGCGGCTGGACGATTCTCCTCACTTACTTGAATAAATACATTTAGTCTAATCATACTCATAATTGTTTTAAGAATGTTACATACTTGATCAAAAGTACAGCACAAATATAGAAATAAACCCGTATATTTGTCATTCGAAACGTATAATTAACAGCATGAAGGAATCTGTTCGTATTCTTCGTTTCGCCATTGTAGGTTCTTCTAACGCTTTGATCACCGCATTGGTAATCTGGATATTAATGGATATTCTGGATTGTAATTACTTGTGGTCGAACATGGCTGGATATGTGGCTGCCTTGGTGAATAACTTCTTTTGGAGTAAATACTGGGTATTTTCTTCCGGGAAAGGTAATTTCTGGAAGGAGATTCCTTTATTCCTAATCGCTTTTGGTTGCGCTTACGCTACTCAATTCATATTCTTGCTTTTAATGGTGGAGGTGATCGATCTAAATGAATATCTGGGTCAGTTCCTTGGACTTTTCGTTTACGGAGCCGTTAATTTTATGATGAATAAGAGGCTTACTTTTAAGAGCTAGAATCCGATAAATCGTATTAAAGGAAGTGGTATAGTACGCCAGTAGTGGTGAAGGTCAACGCGACTACTCGCATAAGCCTTCACCACTACTGGTATTGACCATCGGGACTAGTCGCGTGAGCCATCGAGACATAATCGTGCTGAATCGCTAACGGGTAAGGCTCGTAAACTGCTTCCCGAGTCTGTAAAGATAGAAAGCTAGATGCGTAAAAGCGAATACGAATGAGATAATCAATAAGATTTTGCTCTCGCCCCATCCCACGGTTTGCTGGTGCCAAAGCCCCGTGATCACGCAAAGCACGGATAGGGTAATACCGATCATATCCAATGTGGTCTGTCCCGAGCGATGTTTCTGCATATGTTCCAGTTTGCTATGTTTGATTCCATAGCAGACATATATATCCAGACCGGTTAACATCCATAATACCAAACGAATCCATGTATCAGCCGGGAGAAAAAGCATCATTACCAGACAAGTTATGATACCGGCGATAGGCACGAACGGAACCAACGGGGTCTTGAAAGACCGGGGAGCGTCCGGCATTGTCTTACGGACAATCAATACCCCGGCGCAAACTAGCGTAAAGGCGAACAAAGTCCCGATACTACACATCTCGCCCGCTACGCTCGCCGGAACGAAAGCTGCCAATGCACCGACCAATAACATAAACAGGAAATTACTTCGTGCCGGCGTGCGGAATTTCTCATGGATATGGGAAAATAAGGGAGGGAGCAGCCCATCCCGGCTCATACTCAAGAATACACGGCTCTGTCCTAATAACGTTACCATGATAACCGAGCAATACCCCAGTAAAATAGCTATTACGATCGCCCGGTTCATCCAAGGGTAATCCGGACGAATCACACCAGAAGCATCCATTTGCCCCATATGATCGATAGCTATTGCCACAGGAGCGATTCCATTCTGGCCAGCAAACGCTGAGTAATGTACGACTCCGGTCATCACGTGGGCAAACAACATATATAATATAGTACAAACCACTAATGACATCAAGATACCGATCGGCATATTCCGTTTCGGGTTCTTGGTTTCCTGTGCCGCCGTACTTACAGCGTCGAAACCGAGGAAAGCAAAGAATACGATAGCCGCCCCTCGTAGGATACCGGAGAAACCGAACTCGCCTAGGGTCCCCGTATTAGCGGGTATATAAGGCGTATAATTCTCCATACGGATATATTTCCATCCCAAGACTACGAACACCAAGACTACGGAGACTTTCAAGAATACGATAATCCCATTGAAGATAGAACTGCCTTCCGTCCCTCGTATCAACAAAATACTCATTAACACCACGATCACGAAAGCCGGGATATTCACGATACCGCCATCCCAAGGGCAAGCCGTCAAGGCTTGCGGTAAATGCACTCCGAATCCTTCCAGAAAAACGACCAAATACCGACTCCAACTTATGCTAACGGTCGTAGCGGCCACGCAATACTCGAGCACCAAATCCCAACCGATAATCCAAGCGACCAACTCACCCATCGTGGCATACGAATAGGTATATGCGCTACCTGCCACCGGGATCATGGATGCGAACTCGGCGTAACATAACCCGGCGAAACAACAGCCCAAGGCGGCGATAGCGAAAGATAAAGTAATGGCAGGCCCCGTATACCCGGCGGCCACCGCACCCGTAATGGAGAACAATCCGGCACCGATAATAACACCGACACCTAAGGCGATCAAACTCCACGGGCCAAGGATACGCTTCAGCGATTTACTGCCCGAATCATTTGCCTCGGTCATCAAATCCGCTAAAGGCTTCTTAATAAATAAACCCATCTGTATAGATTAAAAAATTAGTAATTGGGCGCAAAGGTAGGAATTTTTATTATGTTTGCCGAAAAGTAAAAGCAAGGACAGAAACAAACAAGAAAATAAATAGACAACTAAATAATGAAACAATTGATAGCCTGTTGCGGATTAGATTGCGAAAGTTGCGATGCCCACATAGCCACAGTTAAGAATGATAATGAGCTAAGAGAAAAAACCGCCCAAAAGTGGAGCGCCATGAACAATGCGCCCGAAATTACAGCCGCAACTATAAACTGTATGGGTTGTCGTGCGGACGGAGTGAAATTTGCGTATTGCAGTGATTATTGTGAAATACGCAAATGTGTATCCGGAAAAGGCTTTAATACATGTGGCGATTGTGATGAATTGGATAGTTGCCAAATAGTCGGCGCGGTCCTTCAGCATGCTCCCGGCGCAAGAGAAAATCTAATGTAGAAGCAAAAAAGATGAACCTCTAACATATCCGATCCTAATTCCGTATTGGCAGCCGTTCCCAAAGCCATTCAGGGATCAGTCTCCAGAGAAAGACAAGGATAGCGTATTTCCAATCGATGATCGCCCTTCTCTTTTTCCGGTCTATAGCGTTAGCGATACGCAAGGCGGCGTATTGGGGAGACATCAGCATAGGATAATTCCTGCCGTCTTTCAATAAATCCGTACGGACAAATCCCGGACGGATATCCGTAAATGTAATAGGCTGTTTCTCCATACGGGAAAGTTGGGCTAAAGCGTCTATATAAATATTTTGGTATCGTTTGGTAGCCGAGTAGGAGGGAGCGACACCTAATCCTTTGGTTCCGGCAATAGAGCTGATTACAGATATATGCCCGCCACCTTGACTGGAAAAATAACGATAGGCCGCTAGTACCATACGCGTAAAGCCTGTCACATTCGTCTGTATCGTAGCTTGTTCAATGGAAGTATCTAAGTATTTATTCTGGTTGCCGATCCCTGAACTAAGCAGGAAGATGTCCATTCCTCCCAAATCACGGATTAATTCGTCTAAACGATCAGCGGCATCCTCGGCGGTCACGTCCAACTGCTTTATCTGGATATGCTCCGGATCTTGCTTACGAAACTCCTCCAACCGATCAACCCGACGACCAGCCAATCCCAGTTGATATCCTCGTTTCCAATAAATCTTAGCAACCTCATAGCCGATACCGGAGGTAGCGCCAATAATGATAATTCGTTTGACCATAATACTTGATACAATAAATTAACAATAAAGATAAACAAAATTCTCATACTAAGCTCTATCTTTGTCACCCATCTTTTAAATTTAACACATAAATCCATGAACAACGCAACAACACAGTCACATATCGTGTGGCTCGATGTAATACGAACCGTAGCTATGCTGATGGTTATCGGAGTACATTGTATAGATCCTTTTTATATCTCACCTACACTCGGAAGTTTACCGGAATATAAACATTGGGCCGCTGTTTACGGCTCTCTTTTACGGCCCTCCGTTCCTCTTTTCGTTATGATGACGGGACTTTTACTATTGCCTATACGGGAACAATCTTTAGGTGTTTTCTATAAAAAGAGAATATATAGGGTATTATTTCCTTTTTTGATATGGTCTGTATTATACAATATATTCCCTTGGGTTACAGGGCTATTAGGTTTGCCGAAAGAGATAATCGGTGAGTTTTTCTGCTATGTGCAAGGAAATGAGTCACAATCCTTATCCGACGCATTGAAAGACATCGCCATGATCCCGTTCAATTTCAGTTTTAAGGAAAACCATATGTGGTATATTTATTTACTCATCGGATTGTATCTGTATATGCCATTCTTCTCCGCATGGATCGAGAAGGCGGATCGTTCCAAAGAGAGGGTCTATTTAGGGATATGGTTCGTATCTCTTTTCTTGCCTTATATGTCTGCCTATATCAGCAAATATTTATACGGGGAAGCGACGTGGAATCAATTCGGCATGTTTTATTATTTCGCAGGATTCAACGGATATCTCCTATTAGGACATTACTTAAAACAAGGTAATAATTGGAATATTTGGAAAACCTTCGCTATTTGCGCAGCCATGTTTGTGGTTGGTTATGCCATAACCTATTGTGGATTCAGTTCGGCCGCAGCGAATCCCGAGGCAACAGAATTGGATATGGAGTTATTTTTCACCTTCTGTAGTCCGAATGTAGTCTTAATGACGGCGGCTGTATTTATTCTTCTTCAAAAGGTACGTATTCATAATACTCTCATAGCTAAAAAACTATCGAAAATATCCAAATATGGTTTCGGAATCTATATCGTACATTATTTTGTCGTAGGTCCGATCTTTATCTTGATCGGGAAGTTTGATTTACCGATACCTTTGCAAGTACCCATAATGGCACTTTTGATTTTCATAATCTCATGGGCGTTTACTTGGTTCATGTACCGTATATTAGGTGAACGAGCTAAATGGATCATGGGATAAAACTCTCTCGTATACTGCAACCCGCCTTGCCGTGTTACTGCACGCCTATTGTAGTAACACGGCTAAAATACCCATAAAACTCCTTGCAATCCCCATCTGTTTCGTTATATTTGCTACAATTTATAAACTTGATAAAATAAAACGCTATGTCAGTAAAATCTTATATCGAATCCAATAAGGATCGTTTTCTTGAAGAATTGTTCTCTTTAATCCGCATTCCGTCAATCAGCGCCAAGCATGAGAATAAGCCGGACATGTTGACATGTGCCCAGCGTTGGACTGAGGTGCTGTTGTCTTCCGGTGCGGATAAGGCCGAGGTAATGCCTACGAAAGGCAATCCTGTCGTATACGCCGAGAAAATGGTATCTCCCAAAGCTCTGACCGTATTGGTTTACGCTCATTACGACGTGATGCCCGCCGAACCTTTGGAATTGTGGAAGAGTGAACCTTTCGAGCCGGTGATCCGGGACGGACGCATTTGGGCCCGTGGAGCAGACGATGATAAGGGACAGGGTATGATTCAAGTAAAAGGTTTTGAGACAGCGATTAAAGAAGGCTTGTTACAGTGTAACGTGAAGTTTATTTTCGAAGGAGAGGAGGAGATAGGTTCTCCTAGCTTGGAAGATTTTTGCCGGGAACATAAAGAATTATTGAAAGCGGATGTAATCCTCGTTTCCGATACAAGCATGGTCAGCGCTGAAACACCGTCGCTCACGACAGGCTTACGTGGTTTGGCTTACTGGGAAATAGAAGTGACCGGACCGAACCGTGACCTGCATTCGGGACACTTCGGAGGTGCGGTAGCTAATCCGATCAATGTGCTTTGCGAAATAATCAGCAAAGTAACAGATAAAGACGGAAGAATCACCGCCCCCGGATTCTACGATGACGTAGAAGAAGTACCGCAAGCAGAACGGGAAATGATCGCCCATATTCCGTTCGATGAGAAGAAATACAAAGAAGCCATCGGAGTGAAAGAACTCTTCGGAGAAAAGGGATACAGCACACTGGAACGCAACAGTTGCCGCCCGTCTTTCGATGTATGCGGCATTTGGGGAGGATATACAGGTGAAGGCTCCAAGACAGTCCTTCCCTCGAAAGCGTATGCGAAAGTTTCCTGCCGACTGGTTGCGCATCAGGATCATCACAAGATTTCGCAGATGTTTGCAGATTATATCTTACAAATGGCTCCCGACACCGTACAGGTAAAAGTAACCCCAATGCACGGAGGACAGGGATATGTCTGCCCGATTTCCCTTCCTGCCTATCAGGCTGCGGAAAAAGGTTTTGAGATAGCTTTCGGCAAAAAACCGCTGGCAGTACGTCGTGGCGGAAGTATTCCTATCATTTCGACATTCGAACAGGTATTAGGAACCAAAACCGTATTGATGGGCTTCGGACTTGAATCGGATGCGATCCATTCACCCAACGAAAACTTCTCGCTGGACATATTCCGGAAAGGAATAGAGGCAGTGATTGAGTTCCATCAGGAATATGCGAAAAGATAAAGGCTGCCTATAGCCGCACGCAGGACACGAAGATAAAAGAAGAACGGTAGACAAGCGGATAAATCCTTTGCCTACCGTTCCTTTTTATTCAAAAAAAGACCTCTTACCACATAACTAACTATCGACTACATCACCGGAGTTTCGAAAAGGAAAGTAAATGATTGACTATCCTTCAAATCCTTCACGGCATCTCCTGCGTAAATTTCTCCTTTGGTCAAGGACAGTTTCTTCACCCCAGCCTTCGGACTAAAATCAATCTTCTTCAAATCCAGCCAAAACAGGTTCGGAGTTAAAGTAGACTCAAAGTAATACACTTTATTCTTCTGATCGGAAACGGAACGCCAGCGAGTAGAAGAAATGTGAGGCTTCTCCGGTGTATTGATACCAAACGGAACGGAGACATTGCGCATCACACTCAGCACACTGGGGACAGCTATCTTTGCATCGGCAGTCTGCGGAATGGCATGAATGTAGAAAGAGGCACGCACAAAACGGTC
>ENA-ORPH01002333-ORPH01002333.1-human-gut-metagenome-genome-assembly--contig:-NODE-2333-length-16083-cov-14.912590_pt1 | contig 16083 bp, 7 predicted proteins | sample MGYA00242142_ERZ509074 | MGnify/ENA primary metagenome ERZ509074 (study PRJEB26280, sample SAMEA2338724) | human gut metagenome | biome: human gut; feature: human-associated habitat; material: faeces...
ACGGCACACAGATGCTCCTCATTGGCCACCCAATCCGGTTCCATGTCTTCTATCTTGTCGCTGTTGCTCAGTACCACATGGTCAAACTCAGCCGTGTTCAGAATGGAGAAATGCAGGGCTGTCGCACGCTCCGGAACGTCCGCTATCAGATACATGCCGGCCTCAAACTTCAAGCCGATGGTCGGCACCACGATGCTCTTCAGGATGTTTCCTGCATCATCCACAAACACACTGCCGATAAGCCCCGTACCGGGAACGCTCGGAAAGCGGACACGTCTGTAGCCGGATACATCCACCTTACATACCGAATAAGCCTTGTCAGTCGTATAGGATTCCATCAGCGTAGGCTTGCCGCTCATGATTTTGCGTTCACCCAGCCAGCCGCCCTGCGTTTCCTTGATGGCATCCAGCGTCAGTACTGTCACCTCCGGAACAGGGGGCATTTCGTCCTCCGGGTAGCTGCTGTAGCAGGCGTACTTCTTGTTGTTCAGATAGTCGTTGATACCCTTGCTCCAGTAGAACGGCTCATACATCATCCAGTCTCCCTCGCTGCCGTCCAGCTTCGCCACCGTGCAGTCGTTCATATCCTCCGCATCGGCATAGAAGTTCGAGCTTTCGTCATGCAGCGGGAAATAGGTCATCTCCCCGTCCGGGTTGTTCACTTCCACCTGCTGCCCGGCCATCTCCACCTTCCGACTCGTGGGCATCTTGGTCACCTTAGCCAATACGCGGTGGCGCTTGAACAGGATGGCTTTTATGTGTCCACTCATCACATATTGATTACCAAACTTATACCCTGTTTTATTGTCTAAATTCGAAACATTGGCATCGTCCGCCACACTGTCGTCAAACTCAATCATCGTATAGGGCGGCTGCTTGATGGTCAGTTCCGGATAACGGGCGGCATACTTCTCCAGTTCCTCATCAGCCAGATACTTCGTCAGGGTCAGCTTGCCCCTCAGTCCCGAATGCCTGTCATCCACGGCACCCGTCTGCGTGTACGTTCCGTAGTCGTAATACTTCTTCAGCAGGGTTCCGTCGTCTTCCCGGTCTATCTCCAGCACGAAGCGCTCCAGCTTGCCGCTGCCGTTCAGTCTGGCCTGGTGCAGGCGTTCCAGCATAGCGAACCCGTCGATGCCGGGGCAGTTCGTATAGCGGTAGCCGCGTACGTTGTTGATGCCTTCCAGCAACAGGCCGCTGTCCTGCAGCTTGGTCAGATATTCCAGAAACAGTTCCTCAATCGTGTCCGGCAGGCATAACTGCACAACGGGCGCACCGGTGGCCAGTTTCACTCGGGTCAGTCCCGTACCTCTTACGTCCAGTTTCTTCAGCCGCCCCTGCCAGCTCAAATCCAGGGTGGCCACGTTTCCGTTGTCCCCGTTCCGGGCCAGCAGGTTATTCCGCATATTCACTTCTTCCAGCAGCAGCATCCCGTTGGTCGAAGCCATGAACGAGCCGTTCCGGTAACCGCTGGCTTTCTCCACGCTCATGTCCAGTTTGACCAACGAGGTCAGCAGACCGAAGTTGAAGCCGATGGCGAACGCATCTTCATGCCACACCAGTTCCTTGATTTTGCCCGCACCCACTATCTTCAGTGGGTCGTTCTCACCGAAGGCACGGGTCAGCTGCAGGGAGTGGAGCACGTCTGCATCCACCACGCCGCTGTCAGCCTGTACGCCGTTGCTGGTAGATAACTGCACACGGTACGGGATGGTCAGCCGGTACTGCATCGGTTTCAGCTTATAAGCCTTGTCCAGCGATGCCGTACTCTGGTAGAACTGGGCACCCAGCGTAGATACATAGCCGTACTCCACCTGCTTCAGGTCATACCGGCGTTGGATGAAGTAGTTCCGGTGCGCTTTCAACGAACCCTTCAGGCCGTAGATTTGTGGATAGGTCTGTTTCGCACCGTCCGCACCCACCGGCATTTCGTTCAGGAACGGGTAGATGTATTTGAAGATACCGGACTTATTATAGAGGCGTGAGCACCACTTCTTCATCTGTTCGGTATCGAAATGGTCTATGGCTTTCTGGATACTGAAGGCGCTCATGAAGCTGGTACCGCCGTTCACGCCCTTGGTCATCACTTCCTCCAGCAGATTGCCCATGTTGCCCAGTATCAGGTTCCACAGCCAGCTGTTGTGTCCCTGCATCACGTAGGCACCGTCGCGCTTCGTCTGCCGGTTGTCGTCATACTTCCCGGTCAGGAACGACTTGTTGTCCGAGCCCAACTGGCAGTCCCCGTCGTAATAGGTTATCCACCACATCACACCGTCCCACGTCCGCACCAGCATGTTTTTTGCCAGCTGGTCCACGCCCAGGTTGAACTGCACATACAGGTAGTAGGCAGCCAGGTTGGGCAGGTTGAAATACTTCCCGGCTTCCTTCCTGAAGGTCGGGCTCACCCATTTCGCAGTCGGGAACCTGTTGCCGTCATCCTCATAGTCCACCCCGTCAAACGTGTGCGACTCCCTGTTATAGGTCAGATTCTTGCCGGCAGGCGTTTCCTTCACGCATCTGTACAGGAAGCCCATCATGCGGTCCAGGGCCTTGTACATCTTGTCATATTTGTCACCGGTGCCCAAGTGTTCCTTGATGTTCGGTTCTTCTTCGGCATCGCCACCGCCGTCGTTCCAGAACACGTCTTTCGGGTGGTTGAACTCGAAACCGCCGTCAAAGTTGAAATCCATGAAGTCCGTATGGTCGGACTCCGTGGACGGCAGCCACCGGAACAGGCACAGGTCATTCGAGTTGTTCAGCGTCTCGATGCAGATGGGCAGGTATTCCTTCGGCCGGTCGCCGTTCGCCTGCAGGTAGTTCAGGGTGTCGCCGGTTCCCCATTGCTCGCCGCCGATAGTCTTGTCCTGACCGAATATCGGGTAGCTGTCGCTCTTCTCGTTGTTCATGTTGTACTGGCCGTAATAGGTCAGGTCCTCATCCACGCTCTTGGCCACAAACAGGTCACAGGGCAAGCCGTCAATGGCCGAGCGTATATCTTCCTTGCACGTATCTGCATGGTCGGCGGCATACTGTTGGGCAGGGGTCAGGATACCCATCTCCTTCATGCCGTCGTTGATGAATTTCGCGCCACCGGTGTTGGTCGTCATGGAGGAGTCGGAAAAGTCACACTTCGCACAGGCAAGTTTCGCGCCCACCGAGTTGCCCCGCAGCCGGAACAGGTTCTTCTTGCCCTCCGTAGCTGTCGGGTTGCTCTGCTGCCCGTTGCCGTCTATCTCGCCGTAGGTCATCCGTGCCGTATATCCGCTGGCTGTCTTCTGGAAGTAGAAGCGCAGGTTCTTGCGGGCATAGTTCACCGAGCTGGTACCCTGAATACGCAGATAAATGTCACGGGCTATCCAGTCCAGCGCCCGGTTCTCGCCGTTGTAGAATCTCACTTCCCGGCACAGCTTGTTGGCCTTCTTGTTGTTCAGCTGGGCCAGCGCATCCATCACGTTCAGCGTGTCGCTCTCGCTCGGCACCTCACTGCCCACGCTGCCCGTACCTATCAGTACCAGGATCGAGTTCCGGCGCTTCTTCATCAGTCCCATCAGCTTCTCCATGCTCACCGTATCCCCCTCGCTGAGCACGCGGTTGTCCTCATCCAGAGAGCGCACGCCCGGTTCCCCGTCGGCATCTTCCAGGTGGTTGCGGTCCACGATATAGTTGTTCAGCACCTCGTCCGAGGTCAGCGCCTTGTTGTAGATGCGCACGCTCTTCACGTTCAGGTCCGCACCCACCGACTTGAACTCCAGCTGGCTCTGGATGTTGAAGTTCACCTTGTCCAGCCACTTCGAGGCGGCACTTTCCTCACCGTTCACATAGAAGCCGATCAGCGTGCGCTGTTCGTTCGTCTGCACGTTCGGGTAGAACACATAGGTAATGCGGATGTTCGTGCCCGGCTGGAACTTCGTACCCACCGAGTCCTCATAGCGCAGCACCTGTCCGGCATCCATCGCCTCGGTCACCACACCGGTCAGGAACTTGGCCTCTTCCGGGGTCACAATCAGCCCGTACCGGTTGCCGTTGTCCAGCCGCCCCAGGCAGGTGATCAGCTCGGCATTCGTGTCCGTCACGTTGGCCGTACTGTATTCAATCTCCAGCGTCATGCCCACGTCACGGATGGCAAACCCCTCCGGCTTGTCCGCTTCGTTGAAGGGGCGGTACCCGCCATCGGCGGTCAGGGTCATGCCTGCACCGCCGGCCAGCAGCAGGCGGTCCTTGTGCCAGCCGCTTCCTGCACCGTATTCGTTCACGCTCCACAGCACGTCCCGGAACTCCATGCGCTTGTCACCGCTCACCCAGCTGGCCGGGTTGTTTTCCGTGTTGCTGCGCCCGAAGGCATCAAACGTACACACCGCATCCGGTGCCAGCGTAGCTTCAATGTCGGGGTGCGATGCGGTGTTCACCCGCACCTCAAGCACGGCATCACCGCACGACACGCGGTAGTCCAGCGGTTCCACATTTACGTTCGTCCGCCCGTAGCTGCCGGTCTCGCCGCGCTGCAGCAAGTCTTCCTTCACCACACTGCCCTGATTGGTCACTTTCACGCGGGCCGTGTACACATCGCGGTCATAACCGGCATACGAAAAGCTCCATGCCGTGAACTGCTCTGCCTCCAGCACCGGGCGTTTCCAGTCGCGCTGGAATCCCGCAGCCCGGTGGCTGAACATCATGCCCGCATAGGCCGTCACACCGCCGCCTGCCTTCAGCAGCGTAATGTAATGCACCTGGCTCACCACACCGGAGTTCTCATGCTGTGCGTAGGCTTCCACCACGTTCGTACCTTCCTGCATCTGCGTCAGCGGGATGGTCACGTTCTTCTGCTGCACCCCGCTGCCGGCAGAAAGACCGAGGGTAAAAGCCTGGCCGCCGTTCACACGGTAGTAGATGTTCTTCTCGCCGCTCGTACCCTTGGCCGTAAAGGGGATGTTCACGTCGTTCCGGTATCCGCCGTCGGCCAGTCCGTTGCCCACCGAGTAAGTCGTCTCCAGCGTCATGGCCACCATGGTCACCTTGGCCGTGGCTGTCTTCATCAGCGTGCCGCCCTGGTAGGTAGCCTGCGCCTCCACCTGCACGGTATAGGCGGTGGCATCCTTCAGGTAGGGCGATGCGTCAAAGGTGTAGCTCTGTCCGGCTGTCACACCCACAAATTCCGCATCCTGGAACTCACTGATCACGGTCGAACCGCGCTTCACAATCACGCGGGCTTTCAGGTCGCTGTAGCCGTCCACCGTACCGCCACCGGCAGTACCCACGCCCACGGAGTATTTCACCACAAAGCCGCTTCCCAGTGCCAGGTACTGCTGCGAGGGAAGTCCCGCGCCGCCGCTGTCCGTCAGGTCAATGTTCACCACCACCTTGTCGTCGTCGGTGTACTTCGAAAAGCGCACCTCCTTCGAGCTTTCGCCGCCCTGGTTATCCTTCTGCTTGACGGTCATCACATACTGGGTGCCGTCCTCGCTGTCCTGCACATCCACGTCCGTCACCGTACCCACCATTGCATCAAACACCGTTCCGGATGTAGGGGGCTTCGTCTCGCCGCTCACCAGTTCCTCGGTAGGGGTACGGTTTGACAGTTCCTTCTTCAGAAACGCTTCTACGTCGTCCCCGGCATAGGCATGATAGGTGCCGTCCGTCTGTTTCTGGTTCCATGGTGTTTCAAGATTCATCGGATGTTCAGTCGCATTGATGATTCCGCTTATTTTCCTTTTTGCCATAATACTGTCCTTTTATAATAATCATTCATTTATCAGTTTTACTGCTACCGTTCCATGCGTCCGACCCGTTCCATGGCTCGTCGCCTTTCCAGTATCCAAGTCCGAAACAGCTGCTGATTGCGGACCATACCAGCCTTGCCCCGGCATAGACAGCCGACAGGGCACGTTTTCCCACATACGCAGCCGTTATTTCCTTACCGCCTATGGTTATCATCGTCACTCCTCCTCATAAATCAGATACAGCGTATTCGCATCCTTGTCCTGCAGTGCCTCATAGGCTTCCTCGCTCATCACCTCATGCCGGTAGGCCAGAAGTTTCAGAGCGCCTCCCGTGCCGGTATATACGGCATCGCCCAGCAGGTAAAGCTTGTCCGGCAGGATGGCTGTCCGGTCCGCATTCATGAACATGCCGGCAGGGGGCACACCCGCCACGTCCCAGTCCCCGTACAGGGTGGAGTCCATGTGGTAGGCGAATTTCCCGGCACCGGCCACATACACCACGCTGCCGCCCGGCTTGGTACACTTGTCAGGTAAAACGTTCCCGGCTTCCATCCATGAGGAAAAGCGTGCAGTAGCCCCGCCGACGGCTGCTGCCGTAGTCTGTTCCACCTTGGCTGCGGCATTTTCTGCCTTGGCTGCCGCTTCGTTGGCCTTGGTTGCGGCTTCCGTGGCGGCCTGGGTCTTTTCCTCCAGTCCGGCTACGGCTCCTTCCGCTTTCTTGGCGGCAGCCTCGGCACGGGCGGCGGCATCGCTCGCAGGTTTCCCTATCAGTTCCAGGGGGACGTTCACCATCTTTCCGTCCTTCTCGCCGGGCAGTGATTTCACACCGCTCAGCGAGGTGACGGTTTCCAGATCCTCCACACCGGTAGAGGACTGAAGCACACGGTCCAGCACTTCCTGAACCAGTTCTTCTTGCGTCATTTCTGCCATAAATCTATTCATCTATCAATTTTACGATCTGAGAATAACATCCTGGGGTTAGCCCGATTACAGACTCTTTTATAAGTATAGCATCCTCAGCACTGATGGATAAATCCCCGTTTGCCTGTATGAGACGCATGCACAATTCATACGAATGGATTTTACGGCTGCTATCCTTATTAGAATCACCGGATGATCGAGCACCTTCCCCATTAAAAAGGCATTGGGCTATAATATCTGTCATCAGCTGGACTTTTCCACCGACTATGAGGTCATTTCCTCTATAATCCTTAAACGTCTTGTTAAAATTCACCTTCATAACTATTCATTTTTATGACACGTTAATGATAATTCCATTCTGTACTTCTACTGTTTTACCCTTGAATCGCCCAGACCAACCATTTTGAGGAAGCATTTTATCAGCTTGTACCACACCACCACTCACCAGAATATTCCCGGAATGCACCAACACATCGCCATCGAAATATCCTGCTGAAAATGTAAATTTGTCAGGATAAGTAGGCTTCTCACGACAACTTCCATAAATACCTGCTCCACCAAATGGAGCAATACCCATGATTGCATTACTAAAATTGTTTGCCTTAGCATAGATGCAGGTATCTCCGGTCCAATAGCCGTCATATCCCAATCGAATTTCAGCATCTCCATTACTCCAAAGCATGCAATTCCTTTCAACTGTAAATGTTCCTACCTTTCCTCCGTCCTCAACAAATATTTTTCCATATACAGATGCATTCCGGCATTCCATGCTCCCGTCCTCCAGTATCCTGAAGTTTCCGTTGGCTGTCACCAGTCCCTCCAGCTGTATATGGTCGGCTGTCAGCTTGATTTTGCTCACTGGGTTGCCATGTTCGTCCGTATCTTCCACACTGACCCCGATAAGGGCCACCTTGCCGCTGGCATCCTGGGCATACAGCCCCGCACCCTCCGGCTTGATCACCAGCCCGGTTTCTTTCAATGCAGCCCCGTCCTTGTCAAAAACCGCCGCTGAAATCTTTACCAGCCGGTCGCTCTGTTCGAACAGTGTACGGTACTTATAGGCCAGTGCGTCCGCCTTGTTGGTAGAGAATACCAGCAGCGAAATGTAAATCACGCCCGTAAACGACAGCTTGAAGTCTCCCGTACCGTTCCAAAGGCCGTCCAGCGTGAACATCTTCTCGCCGCCAACGGGCAGGTCTTCTTCATGGCCGAACAGGTTGAAGTTTTCAAACCCGGTCTTGTCAGCACCCACAAATTCGATTTTCAACCGTCCGGCCTTGATGACCCGGTAGCTGAAGGACAGATACACCACGCCGGGCACCCGTTCGCCCTGGCTGTTCGTCTGCCGGTACTCCGGTACCAACCGGAAGTCCTCCAGTTTCTGCATGATATAGCTGTTCCGGATATAGGCATAAGGCACCTTGCCGTCGGTCCGTATCTCGGCATGCCCGTCCGGCTTCGTACCGTAAGGACCGCCGTTCGCCCAGATCCAGCGTCCGCCCAGGGTGAACAGCGTAGCCTTGCTGCCCGTCTTCCATTTGTCCATGCCGTCGGCAAAACTGCTGTTGTCCAGATAGCTCTGTTCTTCGCGTATTTCTTTGCGCAAGCTTTCCACGGCTGAATGGATTTTCCCCTCGGTTATCTCAAACCGCGTCAGGATGTCCTCGCCCGTCATCAACACGAACGTACCCTTCAGCCACACGTTGTCGGCATACAGGCCGTTTCCTTTCGGCTGTTTGTCTGCCGGGAAAGCGCTGCTCCTGATGCCGTCCAGCTTACCCAGCCGGCAACGAAGGCAGCCGTTGAAATTCTTGGCCTTCACACCGTCCAGAATGTCGATACGGGGCTGTCCGTCCTCCGTGGCCGCAATGGATATAAGGTTCTGCCGGAGCGGGTTTTCGGTGTTGCCCATCAGCACGCACTCATCGCCTGCCTCCGGCTTCACCCCGCCAAACTCGCTTACCGGGACCAGCACACCGCCGGCTATCACCGAAGCCACCTCCACCCAGTATGCTTTTAGTTTCTTACCACCCGTAACCGCACAGCGCATCAGGTCATGGGCCACAAAGCCCGATTCCTGCTCAAACACGATGCGGTAGTTGTCGCCCTGCTTCACCACGTCCTTGATCTTGCCGTTGGCAGCGGACACCACCAGCTGGCCGCACACGCTGCGCACCTTCTCGATCAGCAGTTCCAGCGCCACCAGGCTTTGCCGGGCAGTCACTTTGTCCACCGTCAGGTTCGTCAGTCCGGTCAGCTGGTCAATCCACAGCTGCCAGCCCTCACCGGTCAGCCCGTCCACAAACTCCGTGCTGCGCAGCAGTTCGCGGATCACGGCAGTCAGGTATTCGGCATTGCCCTCACCGTCCACGATGCCGCAGGGCTTGCCGCCGGCAGCCTCGCCAAAGCTCACACCCTTCAGGAAGCGGATGGACTCTTTGGCTGTGTCCGGCCGGTTCTTGCTCAGGAACTCTTTCTGGCTACGCCGGGCGGAAAACAGGTTGTTGTCCGTGGGCAGCGTCTTGTCCCAGCTTCGTATGATGTCCGGAAGGGCAGCGCCTTCCGTCTTTGATTTCGTATAGCTTTTCAGCGCACCGATGCTGTCCGTCACCTTGTCGAACTTGCCCACCTGCAGCGCATCGCTTATCTCGATGTCCATCTGCCCGGGTTCGTTCACCTTGCGGCTGATTTTAGTGATACGGCTCTGACGGTAGCCTTTTTCCGGGAAATACTTCCGGCTCTCCAGCTTCACCCGTCTGCCCACAAACAGGTCTATGCCGTGCTCCTCGATGTATACCGGGTCTGTCGGGGCTTTGTAGGCGGCAATGTCCAGCCAGTGGTCCCGGTTGTACTCGTCCACCGCAACCGCAAACTCCTCTTCGGCCAGCCGGTAATACTCATCCGGCATCCGGATATTCCACAGGATATAGGTGTCGCCTGCTCGGGGCACCAGCTTGCCGCCCGGCAGCTGGGTGTCGTCATCGTAGGGCCAGATGGTGATCAGTTCGAATTCACGTGCCGCGCTGTCGTAGTTCACCTCAAAGTAGTGGTCATCGCTTTCTCCCAGTCCGGCAAGGTCGCCCGTCTGGAACGACACACGTTTGGTTTCTTCGGCCAGCTCGTACAGGTTGGGGTCAAAGTCCAGTTCCCCGTCCCGGAAATAATAGACGGTGAATTTGTTTCCTTCATCGTCTGCCACCTCCTCGCTGCGAACCGAGCTCACCGTACCGACCCGACGGGGGAAGATGCCGCTGAAAGCATCCTGCTCGTAATGGTCATAGATGCCGTATTCCTCCACGCCCTGCTCGATGTACTTCCTGCCGCCGGGAAGCATCAGACGCGGGCTGCCGTATTTCTCCGCATCGATGTTGCGGGTCGAGCCTACCGGGAACAGGCGCGTATAGAATTTGGCCGTGTTGCTCGTATCTCTTTCCAGCGAGGTCAGCCCCTTGCCATAGCCAAGGGTGATTTCTTCCCCATGCTCGCAGCGGCACACGTTTACCGTCTGCCCCTCAACCCACCATTCCACCTTGCCGCCTGCCTTTTCCGCGATGGCTTTCAGCGCTTCGTCGCAGTACATCCCCTCGTAGTCTATCGTGATCAGCTCCGTACCTTCCACCGTACCCACCTTCCAGTCGGTCGTGTGGCCCATGCCGTTATTGATAGCCTTCACCACCATCGCCACATGCTCGCGGGGCGTGGCCGTCAGGGCAAACAGGGGGTTGGTGTCCCCGTCCGTCGTCTCCAGCACCAGGAACCGCTTGATCAGGCTCTCGATACCGTACAGCTTCAGGTTATACTCCCATTCACCATCGCTCACCTGCTTCGGCGTGTAGCGTTCTGTCAGCCAGTACCGTTCGCCCAGATAGTCCGTGTAGTCGTTCACGTCCAGGGGCAGGAAGGCATAATAGCTGAACGACAGGGAAAGCACATTGTCTCCCTGCACTTCCTTGCTTTGCGTCGAGCTGTCGTTCACGGCCACGTCCGCACGCTTGGTTCCGGCTTTATCATATATCGTTAGAAGCATATTCTAATAGCGTTTGAATGGTTATATAATCGGTTTCGGTTCCCGGAACTTTACCCGGAACTTTCCGGCATGCACACCTTCCGTCCACAGATAGGTCAGCGGGGTGAACTTCGTACAGTCGGCATACTTCACCCGCAGCTGCAGATCCAGCTGGGGGAAACGGATCTCCAGCCAGCCGTCCTTCCCTTGCTTCAGGAAATTCACAAAGGCAAAGTACTGCTTCATCCAGCCTGCCTGGGTCTTGTTGTACAGCGCAAAGTGCAGCGTCACGTCCCGCGCCTCATTCCGTGGGGTCAGCACGACGCTGTATTTTTCCCCGTGCTCTTCCCGTATGTCCACAGCCGTATCCTTCTTGGCCTTGCTTGGGGTCAGGATGGCCGTCAGGTTCTCCATGCCCCCGCGCCGGTCTTCCACCAGGAACACGCCGTATTCCGTCCAGATGTCCGTGCCGTTCACCAGCACCAGTCCGCTCAGTATACCAGCCATATCACTTCACTTTTAGTCCGTCACGTATCATTTTCTTTATCACTTCCTTCAGTTCGCCCAGGTGTCCGGCGCTCACACCGGTGTTCTCGGCTATCCGGGCCAGATGCCCTTCAGCCGTGTCCATCTTCTCCACCACGCTTTCCAGCCGGTCATCCATGCTGCTCCAGTGCTGCAACCCGCTGGTGAACATGCCCTCCAGCTTCGTCCCCTGGTCCTGCGTCATGGCCGTAAAGCCGCCCGCTTTCGCACTCTGGCTGGTACCGTCGGCTTCGGTCTTGTCGTAGCCCGTGGCTGCCGCCAGGTTGTCACGCAGGGCAAGGGCTTCGTCCACATACTTCATGTACTCTTCAGTCAGCGCGTTCCGTTCCGCCTCGGTCAGTTCGTTGTCCTCCATGGCCTTGCCGAACTTCTCCCACCAGCCTTTCAGTTTTTCGCTGTACATCTCACCGATCTTGTTGCTTAGCATCGCCCGCATGAAGTACTCGGATATATCCTCTGCCGCATCCTTCGCGCCATACTTCATGTTCATCAGGTTGTCGATGAAGCTGCTGTACATACCGTCGAACGAAATGCCCGTCAGCCCTTCATACAGCTGGTCGGTCAGTTCCTCCAGCTTGCCGGCCTGCGCTATGTAGTCATCCAGTTTCTCGGTCAGTCGCCCGCCGTAACCGCCCTTGCCGGTGTTCTGTATCTGCGTCCACATGTCCACATTCGAACGCAGCGCCTTCATCTCCTCCGGACTCAGGCTCCACAGGTTCCCGTCCCACTGGCGGCCAATCTGTCCGCTCAGTTTGTCTATCTGTGCCTGGCTGAAACCGCCCCAGTAGTAGTTCCAGCTGTGGTGACTGCCGTGGTATCCGGCTTGAGCCATCGCCATCTGCAGGTAGTTCGAATTCGTTTCCTGCTGCATCTTGTACGCATCGCGGTAAGCCGCCACACTCTTTGTACCACGGCTCTGCTTGATGGTGTCGGTCAGGTCCTCAATCGAGGTCTGCAGCATCTCGTTCCGGTTGGTCAGACGCTCCATGGTGGCTTGCACCTCCTTGGCATTGCTGCCGCTCCAGTTGATGATACCGCCCAGGCTGAACACTTGTTTCACCACACCGCCCAATGCCTTGATACCACCGGTCAGAATGCTCATCGGCCGCGTCAAGTCTATGCTCTCCAGCCCGTCCAGCGTCTGCCCCATACCATCCAGCCATTCGCCCATCCATTCGGGGGGATCGATGCCGAACTGCTCCACCAGCCCAAGCAGGTCTTCCGCAGCACCCACATATTCCTTCACCTGGTCCACACTGTTATGCAGGGAGTCCGTAGCTTCAGCCAAAGCCTTCTGCTTTGCGTTCCGCGCTGCATCCAGCGTAGCCTTGGCATTCTGTTGCTCGGCTTCCGTTCCTTCCCTGACGGCCTTGTTGTAGGCTTCCTGGGCTTCCTTGACTGACAAGGTCGTGGATTGCACCTGGGATATGGATGTTTTCAACGCTGTAAAAGGATTGCGTTCGTTCAGTTTCTTGTCGATGGAATCTATCGCACGTACCAGGTCTTTCAGACTGTCCGGCTTCAGATCCTTTTGTGTATCGATATATTCCTTCAGACGGGTACGGAGTGACTGCAGGCTTTCAGTGGATACCTTGTCAAGGTCTCCGAAGACGGATTCCCAGTCCAACCCTTCCTTCAGTTCCTCCATGTCCAGATCTGCCATCTTTTTCTTCAACTCCTCCTGAAGTGTTTTTTGTTCGCCTTCTGTCGCGGCTTCTGCAATGCGTTTTTCATACTCCTGCGTGATGGCCAGTTTCTTTTCCTCGTAGTTGCCATATTCCGACAGGTAATCTCGCATGGCTTCGGCTTCTTGTTCCTTTTCTTCCTCAAAGGTGGCAGCAAGAGCTGCACTCCGGTTCTTGTCGTTGGAATCCCGGGCAGCAGCAAGGGCATCCGTCTGTTCCGGGGTCAATCCGTTTCCGCCGGTGGATATGCCGGCTTCCTTGTTCTCACGCTTCCAGTCGGCTTCCTGCCGGTTAATTTCTTCTTTTCTCGCTTTATAGTCATATTCGATTTGTGCCAGTTTCTTCTCGGTACCGGCTTGCATGCGGTCTATCTCTTCCTTCCGGTTCTCGGCCTGCAGGGCGGCAAGATCCTGCGCCAGCCTGCGCTCTGTGGCAAGCCGTTGCTTGGCTTCCGCTTCCGGATTCTTCCCGGACTGTTCGGGGTCGGTATGTCCGCCGATATTTCCTTTTTTGGCTGCTTCTGCCGCTTTCTTTACCTCTTCCTCCGCTTTTTTCAGATAACCGTCGCGTTTGTTTTCGGCATTTTTCAACAGTATGTCATAAGCTTCCTGATCATGTTTCTTAATGGCAGCCTGTGCGTCATAGAACTGCCCGGATTCTGCCATGCTTGACTGTATGATATATTGTCCCCATTTCCCGAAAAAGCCCATGGCGCTTTCCGCCTCTTCCGGTTTCTGCGCCTTGATTTTATTCACCTCTTCATCGGCTTCTGCAGCTTTTTTTACAAGGTTCTGGACATTGGCCTGGTGCAGCAGAACCTGTACATAGTCCTCGCTCTTTTGGATAAGGGTATCATACCATTCGGAAAGTGTTTTATAATACCCGAAAGATTCCCCGTACTTGCGGTTCAGTTCTTCTACCTTCGCCTTTTCCTGTTCCTTGCTGCCGGTGAAGTTCTTTATTTCATCGATGACCGATTTCAGTTCGAAGCGGGTACGCACCATCTGGGCACGGCCATCCTTCTCTATCTCGGTCATTTCCTTGAGTGATATGTTGAATTCATCCACGCCTTTTTTGGCACTGAACAGGTTTTTCGTCCAATCCCAGATTTCGTCACCGTACATTACCAGCAGCATGATGCCGGTGGTCATGGCCGTCTGCCAGGAAAAAAGTGAGGACAAGACCTGCTTCCATACCGGTGTGCCCTTCTTGCCTGACTTCTGCAGCTCATCGTATTCCTTGCGGGCACGGGCCAGTTCGTCCGTAAAAATCGGCAGGTTGTTGGATATGGCCAGAAAGAACATCTGCGGCCCCATGGCCAAAGAAGGCATTTCACGGGCCATCTGCTGGATGCTGTTATGAAGCCCGTTGAACTGGCGCTGTGCATTGGGCACGTCTGCAGGGGTGACCTGCACGGATTCCGATTCCTCCTGCAGCAGTTTCAGTTTGCCGCGCAATTCCTCAAGCTGCTTCTCCAGTGCATGGATCTGCGCGATATTGGCACTCTGGTCCAGATTGGGGGCAGCCGTCTCCCCGGCAAGGCGCAGCCTTTCCAGTTCAGCCTCCAGCAGTCTGACGGTATTACGCAGTTCCAGCGCCTCACGTTCGGCCTTGTTCATGCCGGGCGTGAGTTTGTCCTTCATCAAAAATTCAACTTCTACAGGTTTGCTCATTCCAGTTTGCTTTGAAAAAATCCTACTATATCGTTCGCTTCATCCTCGGCGCTGCGCTCCGGGCTGGGAACACCGTTTCCGCCGCCTTGTTTTTTCCGCACATACCGCGGCGCGTCGCTCAGCATCAGTATCAGCGTCTGCCAGTTCACACCGTCCAGAATGTAGTCCACACTCCAGCCCGTCGCACTCGCTATCTGCCACACGAAACCGAAAGGGCTATGGGAACCCTCATACCGGGTTCTTAACTCCCCATCCTTGCCTGGCTCAGTCTCGGAGTCATCGGGTTCGCCCGCGCCACCGAGCTGATAATACGCATAAAATCCTTCGTGCCCATCAGCCGCTCAAACGTTCGGAACAGCGCCATCAGATACTTCCACTCCACAAAGTTCCGAAGCACCCATGCCGTCACACCGATACCTACATGTCGCGACACATAGCCACGGCACACCGTATAGGCCAGCAGACGGCTTACAGCCTTGCCATGTTCCGCTACAAAGCTTAGTTCCTCGGTCTTGTCCTTCGGCTGCCACCCGGGTTCAACACCCATCTTCAGGTATTCCCTCGCCAGCAGAATCTGCCCGCGCAGGCTCGGACGCTTCATCGTCACACGCACCTCCAACGGACGTTTCAGCCATGGGAGCTTCCACCTTTTAAGAGGAACGGACACGCCGCTGTCCAGCAGCGCATCCGCACACTCCATTTCTATCAGTTGTTCCAGCCGGTCAGCCATACACTATCCCTCCTTGCTTGTGGCCTCCTCACTTTGAACCGAGGCAGCAGCCGCTGCTCCCGCAGCAGGCAGCTTGTGCTCTCCCCACTCTTCGGGCAGGGTTTCCGAGTCAAACACGCCGTAGGGCTGCGAACCGTCCTCCGGCATAGCCACCTCCAGCGTACATTCTATCTTCGCCGTTTCCGTCAGCGTCAGCTTACCGCCCAGGTTGCTCAGCAGCGTGCCGTTCGGTATCAGGATGCTCCGTCCGCTCACCAGTGCCAGTTCGAAAGGACCTTGCATCAGCAGGGCGGCTTGTGGGGCGGTCCAGCCTATTGGGTTCTTCTTCTGGCTGTCTTCTTTCGCATAGTGCAGCGTGCCGCCCAGCAGGGCATGCAGGTTCTTGTAGTCCGTCTGGATTACGTTGAATGTGGGGGCGATGCTGCCGTTGCTCTGCGGAATGATAAGCACGGGGGCACCCGGTGCCTGTTCCACCTCAATCTTTGCGGCTTCGGGCTTCTGCCCGTTCAGGTCAAACGAGCCTTTCTCGATATAGCCTATCACGAAGTCATTGTATTTCACGGCTCCCAGGCCGTACATAAAATTCTTGTTCATCTTCTTTTCAGTTTCATGGTTAATAACACACCGGCCAAGATGCCGGCCAATACACCTGTCATAAACGTCCGCATCCGGTTCGGAGGGCGTTTTTCTACCGTTTGAACGTCATTTGAAATTTCACTCTTGGTTTCGCTACGGATGCGCGCCAGCTCTTCTTCATACCACAGCACCAACTGTTGCAGGCTGTCACACGAGGCTTCGGCCACAA
>ENA-ORPH01002335-ORPH01002335.1-human-gut-metagenome-genome-assembly--contig:-NODE-2335-length-16079-cov-27.343173_pt1 | contig 16079 bp, 28 predicted proteins | sample MGYA00242142_ERZ509074 | MGnify/ENA primary metagenome ERZ509074 (study PRJEB26280, sample SAMEA2338724) | human gut metagenome | biome: human gut; feature: human-associated habitat; material: faeces...
GTAACGTATTCGTCGATATTATCCAACCGTTCCCGTTTCCACTCAATAAGGCATTGTTGCAAATCGTAATAAACCATTTGAAAGGTTATTGTATAACCCATTCCACGCGCGGACAAATCCCGGTTCAATGCGTCCGCAATTTCCCGGTACGAATACCCACGCAAAAACAAATCGGAACAAAACCGAATGTCGTAAATTCGTTGTTCCTCGGAACGTTTATTATAGCCTAATGGCTTCTTTCTCTTTTTCATAGTCAAACCTCCTTTGCTGTCAAATCGTACTCCCATACATAGCCGCCCGCCGTTTTATATACTCCTTTACAACATCGGGTAATCGTTATATTTTTTATTCCCGTTTTTCTTTCCGCTTCCCTTATGGATTTATACCGGGCAATTTCGTTTCCGGCTTTTGAACGTTGTATTACAGCTTTAGCAATTTTATTATGTTTGCCGTTATATGTATTATTATACTGATTATCGCACCACTCCAAATTATTGGCATTATTATTAAACTTGTTTTCGTCCTTATGATTTATTTGTTTCCAATTATTTGGATTTGGAATAAATTCCATTGCAACTAATCTATGTACCATTAATGCAGTTAGTTTGCCGGACTTATATAACCTTACCTGCAAATAGCCCTTACCGCTTACTGTTGGCTTTAGCAACTTACTTTTTCCAGTTCTTCCATAATTGAGGCTTTTTACATTACCATAATTGGATATTTGGTAATTCTCAAAACCGGATATATCTTTCCAAACTTCCATATCTTTTTTTTGCAAAGATAATAAATGTTTTTCGTTTGCAAGTTATTTGCGGGGAATTTCCATTTTAAGAGGCTTTTGTTATTAACTCAATACTTTTATCGTCTTAATGGTTATCTTTCAACCACGGGGCAAATTTACGGCTTTTCCGGTGCATTGCCAAACGTTTGTACTCTCATGTATATAAACGGCAAAACCCCGGCTTTGTTTTCCGGGGCTTATTGCCTATTGTCCTATACCGTTTTCGTATCTCCCATTTGAGCAACGAAAATAATGTTGCGTTCCACGGGGGTTGGTGTATTCCGTTCCTCCTTTCATTTCCTTTATTGCCAAACATACCGGGGCGGGCTTTCCATTTACCGGAAATTCCGGGTTAAAATATCGACACGTTCCGCATATCTTTTCGGGGCGTCGATTATCCGGGGCGCATTCGGTCGGCATATTCGGAATTATATCCGGGCAATTATTTTTTGCTTTCATGCTTTTGCGCTTTGATAGTTACCCATTAACCCGGATATTATCCGGTCGGCGGTTGTGTGTCGCCATTCTCTTAATCTTTCATCCCAAATAAAGCAAATATTGGGATTAGCAAACATCATACATGGGTTTTTGCAATTATCTTTCATTGTTGCGCCCTCCTTTTCGGTTCTTTCGTTGGTTCTTTGCCCGGCGTTTGTTTCGGGGGTTCTTTTTCAAATCGACCCGTTGGATTTGTATTTCGGAACCGGGAAACATATCAGCAAAGAACGCCGCCATTGCTTCCACATCTTTTGGCACATCGAACGCCTCCGGTTTCTTGTACTCCCTTTTATGTTCTGGTTGCTTTTCCATTTTAACGGCGGGGCAAACGTCGATAAGCGGGCAACCCTTACAAGTGTTCACGGGCTTTGCTTTCTTTTCGCTTTCGCAAATCGCTTTATATTTCCGGTCGTCCGCCGTTCTAAATTCGTGGAAATCGTCCCGGTGTGCGCTTGCACGTGTGAACATTTCCATTGCTTCAACCGCAATGCGGGCTAAAATAAAATCCGGGGTATCATTAAACGCCTTTTCCATTGAATTACGGTTTACTACCTCGGCAATCTCGTTAATAAATTGTTCTCTGTTATTCATCGCTCTATTATTTTTTGGGTTTATATTCTTGGCAACGTAAATTCCCGCACCTTTGTTCAGATTTGAACGCCTCACAATAACCGTTCCCGTTTACGTCCTCATACATGAAATTGGAACAATCGCCGCAACCTTTGTTCGGTTCGTGCTGGTGTGTCCGTTTATAATTTGGGGCGGTTTGGCGTCCTTTTACTTTGTCGTATGCCATTTCCAACAAATCCCGTTGCGGTATGCCTAATATTGCGGCGGAATGAAATACGACGGCGTTAAGGTCTGCCAATTCATCAATTACGGCGTTCATGCGTCCGGGGTCGTCGAATGTCGGCATTGCGTGTTTTACCGCCTCTTTGTACTCGTTAAATTCTTCCTCCATTTTCCGGCAACGGGACGCAATATTTGTTCCGAACAACTCATTAAACAGATTGGCAATTTGAGCAACAACCGGACGGGCGGGTTGCTCCGTGTAATTCTCGGCGGGGGTTCCTTTGGGTTCAAATTCCCGTTTAAAATCCTTTTCCGGGCGGGCGGTAAATCGTCCGTTCAATTCCCGGATAATGTACCAACTTTCCGGCACGTCAACGAATATGCCGTTGCCATCGGGAAAAGAAAACATTGCTTTGCCGTCCGGGGTGCGGGGCGTTGTAACCGTTCCGCCTCCGGTAAACCTTAACACGGCGTCCACGTTGTCCCGGCGAAATTGGATTGCGTCAACCTCTAACAAGGTGCGACAATACCGGGTTCCCGCCGTGGCGTCCGGGTCGGTTAATCGGGTGCGCATTTCCTCCGGGTATTCCTCCGGGTCATACTTCATATAAACCGATTGCGTCCCGTCGGCATAAAAGAACTCAATAAAGCGGTCGCCCAATCGTCCCCGGATTGCCTGTTTTAACGCCTCAATCCTTTGCCCCTCGGCTTTATCGTTTCCCTCGCTTCCATTTTGCGCCCAACTCAAACGTATTGAAGTATCGGACGCCGTAACCTCAATTTCTTGTTTTGTTATGTCCTCAATCATTGCGCACATATCGCAATCGAACGGGCTTAATACTTGTTTATTCATCGCTCTAAAAATTTATTTGTTATTACTATCCGGGGCGGCTTCAATCTTAACCCCGGCAATTGTTCCGTTATAATTAAATTCTAATGTTTCAACCCCTTTAAATCCCCCGGCAATTCGTAACAACCGCCAATAAATTGTTTTCCGGTCGCTCCTATGGTATTTGTCGCATTTCCTACCTATTCCGGGGCAATCTTCCCTTTTGATTTTGCAGCGAACGCAACGTTGCATAAATATTGCGGGGTTGTTATTGGCTAATCGTGCATCCGCCGCCGTCCATATCTCGGCAATTAATACCATACCCCGGTAAACGCAACGTTCACCGGGGTTGTACTCTCTGTTTGGGTCGAACGGTTCGGGTTGCTTTACTCTCATTCTTTGCCCGCTTCGTTTACATAGTCAAACAATGCGTCCAAATCTTCCTTTGCGCCTTTTACGCAAATTCGCACCCTATCGCCGCCCGCTAATGCGGTTTCGACAATCTCGCAATTATACCGGGGGGCGTTTATCTGTATCATTGCCGCCGTGGTATTCGTTACAAACTCGTTTCTTTCTTCCATGCTCTCGGATTTTTGTAGTAAATAAAATGTTTCCGTTGGTTCGTTCTCGCTTTGGCACGCCCCCAACAAAAGCGTTGCCAAAGATAACAATAAAATCTTTGCTTTCATCGTTTTACCTTTCTTTTAATCCATATAAACCGTATGCCAATGCCGACAAACAATATTTTTGCCTCAATGTCAACGTAACGGTCGTAACCGTTGACCGCATCCACAGACACGCCGGGAATAATAAACCAACTCTTATATTTCCAATATTCCCGGACGTAAACAGATACGCCAACCCGTCCGATATGAAACCCAATTTGCGCCGTATGTACGTCGCCATTGTTGCGGATAATTCCAACCTGTTTTTTACTCATATCTCCAAATATATTTTTTATAATGTTTTAAACGTCCCTTACAGCAACTAATAATATTTCCATGATTAAAACCGCATCTTTGCGCATCATGTATGCAATCCCATTTCTTTATAAAATTACCCTCTAAATCATATTGATAAACGGGTTTTGCATTGTGATTATCTTTTCCGGTTTTCTTAAACCATGTATTTACTTTCTTCATGGTTTCACGTTTATTATTAATTGCTTTTTGATAATTCAAATTTTGCTTTCTCGTACACCAACGTAAATTAGTTGCATCGTTATTGGCTCGGTTGCCGTCGATATGGTCTATTTCCGGCAAATTGTCCGGGTTAGGAATGAAAGCCGCCGCAACTAATCTATGAACGAAATATGTTTTGTTTTTACCATTATCTGATAGTATTACCCGCATATATCCGTTTTTACTAATAGATTGCTTTCGTATCGCACTTTTACCCGTTCCCCGATAATTTACAGACTTTATATTACCTTTGTCTGAAACTTCATAATTAGCGTTTATAAACTTCCAATTTTCCATCTTTTTTTTTGCAAAGATAATATTAAACCATAATACAACAAACTAATACGTTTCTTTTATTTTATTGTATGCCTCTTTATCCAATACCATAACTTTAGGATATTCGACAATACAACCTTTTGTATATACGAGATTATAGATACCCAATTGCCCCTTAATTGGAGACTCAACAACCCGCCGGGGGTTCCGCATCAGCCAACCGAACCCCTTTGTAATGGATTTACGTTTTTCGGGCGGTATGCGGGTATTTTTCCAATCTTCCGGGGTAAATTCGGCGACGGGCTTAACGTCGTACAATTCAACCAACCCCAACGTTACCCCGCTTTCATATCCGGCAATTACCGGATTAGCGGACGAACAAACCATTAAATCGCCCCGGTACGATGTGTTTTTGCTTCGTACCTCAATACATTTTTCGCCGTAAACAATCCCGTTGTCCTCATACGCCGCCGTTACCAACTGCGTTGCATACGGGTTTTTAACGGTTAATGCACGCCAACGGTCGTGCAATTTCGGCTTATAATCTTTGTTATTATACTGCATAATCATTTTTATTATCGGGTTCGTCCTCGTTTTCGTCGTTTGGTTCCGGGTAATGGATAAATCCAATTTGCCGGACGCTTGGAATTGGTTCGTAAATGATAACGGCAACATCGCCGTCCGTCCTTACGCCAACTAATCGACAATCGGCGGTAATTTCAACCCTTATTTCATTTCTTTTCATTGAACAAATCCCAATTTGCCGGGACACAATAACCGGGCAATGTTTCCCGGTCAATCCCGGACGCTCTTACAAAACTATCTTTCCAATATATCCGGGGTGTTTTGTCCGGGTGCGCCTCCCAATAGTCGAACACGTCGTTGTAAAACGTCAATGTTTCCCGCTTTGTATATCTGCAACCGCTTTGTAATCCTATCTTAAACAAGTCAACAAAGGGGTACGACAAAGCAATTACAGAAAATGCCCGGTCAAACATTCCCACGGGGATTGGTTCAACGCTTGCAAAGGTACGGAACCCGTGGCGTTTTGCCCGTGCCAATGCGTTTATACGCATCCGGTTTGGGCTTGCTTTTGGCTCTAATTCGTCGCACCCGGTCAACGTGGAACCAATGGCAATGCGGGATTTATCCCAACCCTCGGACGCCTCGGCAAAGTCGATTAAAACATTGATACCCTCGGCGCATTTGCTCAACACTTTAACCGGGACGCCGTGGCGTTGACAAACGCCGATTGCTTGGCGGGTCAACCTTTGCGTTTCCGGCAATAACGGGTCGGTCGTAAACGAAAAGAATAACCCGGTTTTTTGCAATTCGCCCTTATGCTTCAACAACTCATTCGTAAATATATCCAATGCGTATGGATATTCCCGTAATGCCTTTTTCAATTCCGGGGTATTGCCGCCCAACACTTTTGCGCCCCGCCCTTTGCGCAAATAACAATACGTGCATCCGTTGGAACAACCAACGTAAAAGTTGGCGGCGTTCTCGGCATATTCTCCGGCTTTTCCCTTTGGGCTGTAAATAACCCGTCCGTTTATCGCTCCCATACTAAAACAGATTAAAACGGTAAATCGTCGGTTCCGTCGGGGGCGGGTGCATCCGGCACGGGCGGCGGCGGGGCTTGCGTTCCGGCTCCGGTTCCTTTTGGCGTCAACATTTCCATATCGGTTGCGACAATCTCGGTAATATACCGTTTCACGCCTTGCGCATCGTCATAACTCCGGGTTCTTAATTCCCCCTCAATATAAAGTTTATCGCCCTTTTTGACGTATTGATTGGCAACTTTAGCTAACCCATTTTGCAATACAATGTTGTGCCACTCGGTACGCTCCGGTATTTCCCGCCCGTCCTTTGTCGTAAACCCTCGTTTCGTTGTTGCTAACGAAAAGGTCGCAACACAACCGCCGTTATCAAACTCTTTAAAATCCGGGGCTTTGCCCGTATTTCCCAATAATGTAACCTTGTTTACACTCATAATTATTTGAATTTAATTCCGTCTAACAAATACAATTTCTTATTATCAGACCAACCCGCTGCCATATTTAAGGCTTTCCGGTCGTCATCGTGTACAAACTCGCAATACCACGAATTGCCGCCAACGTTCGCTTTTTCTTTCAGTCGTACCAATTTACCGACAATGTACCGGGCAAACTTGGCGTACCCGCTAACCTCGGATATATGGATAATGCGACGTTCGGCATTTATTTTTGGCAATTCTTCGATTTGCGGGCATTTTTCCTCGGCGGGGTATCTTTGTACCCTCTGAAAGTCTTTTTTGATTGACGACCGGGAAATTGCCCCGTAATCGGGTTGCCTCTTTTTGGTTCTCATACTTCTTTGTAATTTGGGTTTAATTGTCCCATTTTAGACAATGCAACCCGTTTTCGGGTTATTGGATTATTGGAATTTTGTTTGCGGGTACTCCAACGTAAATTAGTCGCATCGTTATTGGCTCGGTTGCCGTCGATATGGTCTATTTCCGGCAAATTATCCGGGTTAGGAATGAAAGCCGCCGCAACTAATCTATGTAATCGAAACGTTTTGCGTTTTTGATTAATACAGAGTACAACGCCCTTGTATCCCTCTTTATCCGTATGCGGTTTCAATATTCGCCCTTTTATTTTGTGGCAATTCTGTAACCGTCCATTTACAACCATATCTTTAGAACGAACCCGCCCGTAATTGCTAACCTCGTAACGTTGGTTATAACCGTCTATCTCTTTCCAAACTTCCATACTCATTTTTAATTAACTCTATTATTTTCACATTTCCGGGATAAATACGCATTTTGGTTTTATTACCGTTTTCCCATTCGCTATGATGTTCAAAGCAAAGTATATTTATATTCCTTGCATCGTGCGCCGCTTCCGGGAATGCGCCACGGGTTAATATATGCGAACAATAAACGGCGGAATAATTCCGTAACGGCTTTAAACATTCCTCGCATCGGTGCGGTTTATGTTCCCAAACCCAACGGAAAAAGCGTTCATTTGCCGCCATTATATTTGCACCCCGTCCCGTAATACAATGCCCGAACAATTCCCGTTGTATCTCAACCCTCAAACGAATATCCATTTTAAAGTTACGAATATCAATCAGGGGATTATACCCCCGATTGATACAATATTGGTATTCGTCCCGGTCTGTTAGCAAATACGGTTCCATTGCCTTACATATCCCCGGTTTCGTCGTTTTCCTCGTTTTCGTCCGCCGGGTCGTCAACGTTCGGGAACAATCCGTTGCCCTCTATCTTTTCGGCATTCAATCCGGGTACGGGTTCGCCATCAGCCCCGAACAACTCCAATTGCGCCTTTTTGCCCTTGAAAAGAAAGGCGTAAACCTCGGTTTCAATGTCGGCGGCAATTTCTTCTAATTCTTCCTCAAACCCGAACGTTTCCGTATTGAATTTAAGGCGGGGCGAATTGATTGCGGTTTTCTGATTGTTAGACACGGTAAACAATCCGGTTAAAACAACCCCTACGTTATCGTCTTGACCGGAAAAGGACACGCCCCGAACCTCTATGTTTTTCAACATTTCGTCGGCAAAATCCCGTGATAACTCGCTTTGCTTTTTAGTCGCCTTAAAATCGGACGTTTCAACCATTGAAAGAAAGGACGTAATATTAAATATCCGTCCCATGACTGGGCGCAAACGGTCGAAACAATCCCGCAAATCCGGGTGTATGTCCTTTGCACTTTCGACGTGGTATTTGTTCGTGTAACTCTCATTACCGATTGTTTCGGTAACTTCATAATGTACGTCTAACCCGCCGTCCTTTAATGTCTTGACTTTCGACAATGCAAACGCCTTTTCGCTTGGTATCAACATAACGTTTGCGGCTTTTTTTTCTTCGCTCATATTGTAATATTATTTGTTGCCGGGAACCCGCCCGGCACGGTTTTAATCAAAATTCGTTTTCGTCCAACAATTCCCGTGTCTTACTATTCGACGGAACCGCCGGGCGTTCCGGTTCCGGGATTGGTTCCGGGGCGGGTTCCCCGGTTCCGATTGGTTCCGTTACCGGGTTGGGGTCGTTGAACTCAATATTGCGCCCGCTTTTGGACTTTTCCGGCTCCGGGTTCAACTTTAATTGTTCCGCCGGGTATTCCTTTTGCGCCAACTCAATAATCCCTAATTCGACCAACGCCGGGACGCAACGACGCAACGCCCGTATGTCCTCTAATGCGTCATGCGCCGGGAATGTTTCGCCGGGGAACAACTTACTATATAATTCCTCTAATTTCGGATATTTACCCGGACGACCATTTGCGTACAATGCGCCGACAAATTTAATTGTTTTCATCATTGTATCAATGCGTTTTGCCTTATGCAATGCGTTTTCAACGTGTGCGTCGTAATATTCCCGTCCACAATACCGCAAAACATTTGCTTTCAACATTGAACTATCAAAGTAAATATTGTGCGCACATACAAGCGGGGCGGCGTTGGCATCGGCTAAAAATTCGTCCACAACCTCGGCAAATGGTACGCCCTCGGCAATCGCCCGTTCGGTTGTTATGCCATGTATTGCGGTCGTTTCCGGCGGTATCTCGTAATTATCCGGTTGGATAATATAACTTTTCTCTTTATCGCCAACCGACCACGCCAATTGCACAACATACGGGAATTGCTCAAAATCCGCATCCCATTTCAAACCCTTTGCCGGAACCCCGGTTGTTTCACAATCAAAGAAACAAATGTCTTTCAAATCAAATTTTCGCATAACCTTATAAATTTTCAAATTGTTGTTTTAACTCGTTTAATTCTTTCTCAATTCGGGCAATTGTTAGGGCTTTCAAAACCTCAAAATCAATATACTTTGTTTCTATCTTATCCAATTGCCGCATATCTTTAGGGTCGTAAAGATTGGTACATCTATGTGAAAACCTTTCGGCGGTTTTCCATCCTAACAACTGTACCTCTAATTCTTCAATTTGTTCGGCTAACTTTACGCCGTTCTGTAATTGCTCATTTGTCATACTCTCGGTTATTAATTTATTTATTACTCGTTTTCATTGCGGTATTTATCCCGCTTTTTCTCTACTTCTAAAACATCCCGGTTTTCGTTGATATAACGTTGAACGGCGGGATTACAAAACGGTTGCCCGTCTAACCAAAGCAAATGCCAATAAGGTACATTTTCCATCGGTTGCCCTTTAAATTTGCCTTGCGGCATTGGGGATTTATCATTTAATTCCATTATCAAAATCTAATTGTTCGCCCTCGGAATACCGGGGCAATTGTTCCACATAATTTGCTTTTGTTCTCCACACCATACGGCAACGCAAACACGTTATTTCGCTGTAATCGCTTCGGGTGTACCGCCAACCGTTAAAAGCCGAATGATTGCATTTGTATTGCAATATGCGCCATTTGCGACGGTTGGCGGGTTTCTTTCTTTCACTACATTTGCAAGCAGGCATAATTACAAGGTTTTAGGGTCGTCTATAAACGTGTTATATTCCTCGGCGGCAATCTGTTTGAGCGTTTCGATATGCTCTATTAATTCAGCGTTCGACAACTCCGACACATTGCGCAACTCGTGGGTATATTGCCCTGTTTCCTCGTTGACCCTTTCCACATACATAATCGGGGAAAATTCTCTCAAACGTCGCTCGGTTTGTTCTTCTGTCAGCCGTTCGCCTGCTTCCCAAATTGCGTGCCGGAATGTTGGTACAACGTAATTATAATAATACCCTTTCAAAGCCTCGGACGAACCGGGGGACGCAACAATAAACCGGGCAATAATGCGGGAACCTTTCCAACCCTTGAAAAACTCGTTTAATTCCCCCATATACATTGCCAACCCGCCGTTATTGTTTATTGTTCCCGTCGCTGTTATTTCTCGCTTTTTCATCGGCTATTAATTTTTGCATTGTCTTATTAAACGCTGTCATTCCGATTATATGGATAACGTCCCGTTCCGCCCGTGATAACTTCGTTTCCCGCTTATCCAATACTTTTGCAAATGCAACAACAAATTCGCCCGGCTCCAACAATCCGGCATTGTGCAACCCGTCGATTGGGTGCGCTTTCAAACGCTCGGTTGCTTTCAATGCTTTGCGGGCTTTTTCCCGACTTTCCCATATTTCCCGAACCTCGGCGGCGGCGTTGTCATAAAACAACCGCATTTTCAGAACGTCGGCAATTGACAAATCAGCCACGGCGGTTGGTTGCTCTTTTTCCGGCTCCGGTTCCGTCGTAACGGGTGCAACCTTACCGTTATTCACTCCATAACCGAACAACGCAAAATCCCCCTTTGTTGGGTCGTCCGGGAATATCTCGGCGAAACGGTCGGTTATCTCAATGGCTGTTTGCAAATCCGGCGTCCGACGTTTTACAAGCCCCAACCGCAATGCCTGTTTATGTACGTGGGTATCTAATGGAATGATTAAATTACGGGGGTCGCAAATCGTCCACAATCCAAAGTCAACCGGGGAACCGTGGCGGCACATCCAACGCAAAAACATACATAAGCGTTTGCAACCGCTTTTCGTTTCCATATCCGGCACGCCCTTAACATCGCCGAAAAGACGTTGCAATTGTTCCAACGGACGCCCGCCCGGTTGCGCTTGCAATGCCTTTTCCATGTTCTCAAACTTACTATATACGTCAAACAAGCGGGCGCAAAGGTCGTGGAAATCGGCGTATGTAAACGTTCTATAAAAATTCTCTTTACTGCCTTTGTATTGCTTCCATTCCGGGGCGGCTCCCTGCGTATCGGTTCCAACAATGTAATGATACGGCGCACCCTTGAAAATTTCCCGGTCGATAAAATCCGCCTTTGGGATTATCTGTTTGCGGGAACCCCACGCAATCCACGCCGTAACAAATGCGCTAATCTCAATATTTATCCGGCTATCGTAACGGTGCGGGATTTGCACCGGGTCGGATTGGATAAACTCGGCGGTTTCGTATTGTTCCGCCCAACGTTTCAAATTATCGTTCAATGTATATGCCATTGTTTTAGATTTTAGGGGGACGGAAAGCCCGCCCCCGGTTATTATTAGTTTTCCGTGTATTCCTCAACTACTAAATCGGTTTGTCCCCGCTTTACTTCCTCTATAAAGCCTTGAAAACCGTTTGCCTTTGCAATGTCTATAATCGCCTGCAAACGCTTTTCGCCTAAACTTTCGCCCCTCGCAATGCGGAACACCTTAACCGTCGGATTGCTTGCGATAATCAGTTTGGCGGCAACCTCCATAATTTGACTATCTGACACTTTCCCGGCAACGAACGGCACGCCGTTTAATTCTAACCCGTCGTCCGTGAACGAAAGCCCGGCAATCGGCAATTTGGATGTTGCAATAAGTGTTTCCCGTTCCTTTGCCAATGCGCCTAATTTGTCCTCAAACGTGCGGGCGGTTTTCTCGGCGGCTTCCTTTTGTTTCTTCTTTGCCATATAATCCACAACCAACGCATTGATACGGTTGTGTTCCTCGGCTTTTTTCAGTTGTTCCGCCGTGTCTAATTGTTCCGGGTTATTGGCTTCGTATTCCTCTAACCATTTGTCGGCATTCGCTTTGCGTTTCTCAAAATCGGCTTTTTCCGCCTCAATGGTTGCCAATGTTTCCTTTAATTCGGCATCAACGTTTTTACGGGACGTTTTCGCCTCTTTTTTGGCGTCCTCTAACCGTTTTTGCGCCTCGGCGATAATGCGGGCAACCTCTTTTTCCTCATTCGCTAAATTGGTATCAATAACCGCAACGGCTTTGTCGTGGTTATCGTTGGCGGCTTTAATACGTCCGGGGATTGCCGCCAATTGTTCAACCCTTTGTTGCCGGGTTTGGCGTACCGTTTTCGCTTTCTCAATCAACCGGGCATTCTCGTTTTGCTCTTCCATCAACGCCGTAATATCCTTTTTTTCGGCATACGTTTTGACGTCGCCGGGTTTCAATTGCTTTTCAGCGTTGGCGCAAATGGTTGTGTACGTCTTAACCTCGGCGTTGGCGTCCTTTCGTTTATCCTTAACGGTCGTAACCTCGGCGTCAATTTCTGCAATCCGGGTGCGCACCTTTTCCGGCAACAAAGCCTTTACAACCTCAATTTGTTTGCGGCGTCCCTCGGCGGTTTCACTCCAACGGGAAAACTCCACGGCGTCAAAATCTTGGTAGCCGAAAATCTTTTGCAGCATTGAAACGTTATCCGAACGCATCCCGGTTGTTTGGGATTTAATGGATAACGTCCCCCGTGGGTTGGCTTTGGTAAACTTTAATTCGACCTCGTAATTTTCGCCGTCGTTACCTACAACCATTTTTGCAAATCCTTTGTCCTCGCCATTTTTCAACACAGCGTCCCGGTTCCCGGTCAACATTGCGCCGATTGCTTTTAAAAGGGTTGATTTGCCTAACTCATTGTCCCCGGTAATGAAATATACATTACCCTCAAAATCTGCGTTGAACTCTTTGATAACTTGAAAATTCAACAATTCCAATTTCTTAATATACATCGCTCTTTAAATTTATTTATTTCCCGGAAATCGCCGGGTCGTTATGTTCCCATTTATAACCGTTGTATGTTTTTCTTTTCCCGTTACATACCTGTAATATTACATACTTTTGCCAAGGAAAAACACACGCATCTAAAATATTATCAAAACATACAATATTACCTAATTTATCAATACGTTTAACGGGATATAATTTTGATACACGTTTAACGTTCTCAAATTTTAGGTTCTCGCCAATAGTACACCAACGTAAATTATTAACATGATTATTTAATTTATTCCCGTCGATATGGTCAACACATGGTTTATTGTCCGGGTTGGGAATGAACGCCAAAGCAACCAATCTATGAACCCGCATAACTTTTAAACCATTGATTTTTAATTTTACAGTCATATAGCCACCGTTCAAATAAGGCTTTATTTCCTTATCATTTTGCGTTATATTGCCATTTTCAGCAACGTAACAATCATATTCTATTAAGTATTTACCTTTTTTCATGCCGCAAATATATGTAAAATAATGGATATACCAAAACTTTTATTTTTTATTTTCGGCTATTTTTTTATTTTCCGCAATAATCGCCCCAAAATAACGCATTTACCCACGCCGTCAAACTCAACTAACATATTGCCGTTGCGCCCTCTTATACATTTGCCATCGGCACGACGAACCGCCCGGCACGGCATACGTCGCAATTCCGGGCGGGTCAATCGGTCGCCTAAATAGATATAATCCATTTCGTCCATATCAAAACAATTTCATTTGTGTATCGGTCAATACAGCAACGACCGCATCAACTTTGCATTCCCAACTTTCCAACGTTGCCAATTTTTCCGGGGTTGGGTTCCGTTGGCAACGTCGTTGGTTGTGCCGCATCTGTTTTACCATTTCCGCCAAATCTTTTGCCGTTATTTTTTCGGGATTTTCGATTTGCGGGGCTTTTGTTTCGTCTGCCATATAAGCAACCATTTGAATAATTAAACGTCCCTACGGGCTTAAAATAAACGGTTGTGCATTTGTTGGGGCAAATTTTCCAAAACCCAACGGGGGTTGTTTTGTAAAATGAACCGTCCAAAGTGCATTATTAACGTTGCGTCCGCATTCCACAACGCCGGGGTAATTTCCGGGTATAATTTCCCGGCAATATCCCGGAACCGTCGTTTGCGGTCTGCCTTTTCCTCCTTTTTCCCTTTTACTTTGATACGCAATTTAAGGTCGTTTTGCCACTTCATAGCATTAACCAAAACAAATGGTATTTCGGCGACGGTTATAATGGCTTTCAAATGCTCAAAGTTTTGCAACATCTTTTGAATGCGGTACAATTTACCCATATTTGCCCCGGCATCCCCAACCGTTACGTCGTCCGGGCGAACGCTCAATTTTTCCAAAAAGACAATCGGCGTGCAAATCTCTTTGTAATAGTTGAGAAAATCCCGTATCTCGTTAATGTCTTTAGGCATCTTAATTGCCGTTGCGTTGTGGTTGGGTCGCCAAACCACAATACCCCCATTGCTTCCGGGGTCTATGCCTATAATGCAATTTATTTTCATAACATCTTTTTTATTTGTTCAATCTTAATCAATCGTTCGTCATACGCTTGCTTTGCAGTTATAAAACCGCTCTTTCTGTATCGTATTCCGTCGATTTGAATTTCATAATTATATTTCCCGGTTTGTTTATGCCGGGTTACTCCCTTATATCCGGTTGTGTTATCTCGGCGTATTCGCCTATTTCTATTATTTTCCGAATGAGTAACAAAACGGCAATTTTCCGGGCTATATATCCCGTCGTTATCTATCCGGTCAATTTCTAAACCGGGGTTATATCCATTTTCTAAAGCCCAATTTTTGAAGGCATCAAAACAAAACCATTCTTTGCAAATAGTTATTCCACGACCTCCATAATTGTTATAATCCTTTCTTTTAGGATTATAACAACGGGCTTTTATACTTTCCCAAAGTCGGTACAACTTTGTCGCTGAAACTCTTTTTTTCATTTTTCAAACCTTAAATAATGATAGATATAAATTTCGTCCTTAATCATTCGGTCAAACGTCCGTTTAATTTCTTTGCGCCGGGCAACCTCAAAGGCTGTATAATCAATTTCCGGGCTTTGGGTTCCTTGTTTCCGAACGTGGTAAACGGTAAATTCATTAACGAACCCACGGGCGGCACGTGCCAAAAATCGGTTATACGCTTCTTTCCGGTCGTCCTCGGTTTCTTTCACTTCATCCGCTAACCCAACGCCCAACAACCAATTATAAACAAACATTTCGTCGGTTAATCCAAACACTAAACGCCCGGTATATTTATAGCGCATAAAACACATTAAACAAGTCATAACCGATTGATTGCGATAATACCGGATTTGCTCCGGGCTTAACTCCTTTTTCGGTTCCGGCAACGCTGTATATGCTTTGCCGATAACTTGGTTTTGTTTCCGGCAATATGCGTTCAATACCTTTGCGAAATAATCGGCGTTGAATTGTTGGTAATGTTTCCGTTCGGCGTTGCCGTCCCTATCCTTTGGCAAATAGTCGTCTAATTCCCCGGTAATCAGCAATTCAAACGCTAATTTAACCTCGGATAATGTTAATTGCGAATAATAGCGTTTGAGCAAATCCAACAACCGGGTACAAATATACGTCCAATCGTCCCGGTTTTCCGTGGGAATGATAAACCCCACGTCCATTGCGATAAACCGGAACATTTGCCCGGCTTTGGCAATCAACGTTTCGTCGTCAATCTCGGCAATCTGTTTTTTTGTGGACGCCACGAAAATATACTTTTCAACCGGGGTTAATGCTTTGGCAACCTCCGGTAACTCAACCATCGCCCGGCGAACGTCAATTGCTTTTGCCGTTCCGCTATAAAGCAAAACGGCGGCGGATTGTCGTTTTTCGGGCAACGTTTGTGGCAATCTGTTTGTCTTTTCGGGTAATGCTTCCATGTTAATAATCATCTTTCAAATACTCAATAGCCCCGGCAACGTTCAATCTTTGCGTTGGGGCTTTGTATTCGGGTTTCAAATGCAACTTTTTCTTTTCGACGTCCCCCCGTATGAAATTGCGGACGGTCGCCAACCAACCGTTTTTAGTTCGCTTCATATTCTTTTGGTCGCTCCAATCGCTAACCGAATGAAAGTAATAAACCAAATCGACCTTTTCAAATTCCGGGGTCGCAAACTTACTTTCAAACTCTGAATAATCCACGCCAACGCCGTTTTCAAATTTAACCATTTTGTAAAC
>ENA-ORPH01002347-ORPH01002347.1-human-gut-metagenome-genome-assembly--contig:-NODE-2347-length-15994-cov-57.302026_pt1 | contig 15994 bp, 8 predicted proteins | sample MGYA00242142_ERZ509074 | MGnify/ENA primary metagenome ERZ509074 (study PRJEB26280, sample SAMEA2338724) | human gut metagenome | biome: human gut; feature: human-associated habitat; material: faeces...
GGTTTCTTCGACAGGAACATTTGTATCTTGTAAAGACTATGATGATGACATCGATGCTATCAACAAGGAGTTGACAGATATCAAGTCTCAGCTGGCAGCTTTGCAGACAGAAGTAGATGGCGGTAACTGGGTTACTGAACTTGTTGACGTAGAAGGTGGTTTCAAGGTTACTTTCAGCAACGGAAAGACTTACACTATCGTTAATGGTAAAGATGGTGCACAAGGTGAGCCGGGTACTCCAGGTAAGGATGGCAACGGTACTATTGTTGAGGTAAAAGATGGTTACTGGTATCTTGACGGTAAGAAGACAGAGTATGTTGCTGTTAAGAAAGATGATTTAGGCAAGGTAAAAGTTCCTTTTGTTAACGAAGCCGGAATGTGGGTGTTCTACGACAAGGATGGTAATGAAGTTGTTTCTGAATACAAAGCGCTTGGTGCTACTTATGTAGTAGAAGCCGATGGCGTTTACACATTGAATGTACCCGATGCCGATGGCAAAATGCAGGCTATAAAATTGCCTACTGCAGGTGCTACATTGACCGACGTAGAATTATTGGGATGGGCTGCTTTGGATAAAATGGATAAGAGTTTATCTCAAGGAAGTGATATTCAAACTACACTTGAAATAAAATATGCTTTTGTAGGGAAAATTGTTCAGACTTGGGATAATAAAGAAACTACTTGGTCTGCACAGAAAACTGTAGCTAAAGGACAGGTATTAACTACTTTGGCTCCTAATAACACATATTTGATGGCTCGTATTGATGCAGGTGCTGATGCAGCTGATATGAGTTTCTCTTTGAAAAATTCTAAAAACGCAGTTCTTCCTGTTTCTTTAAGTGCTGCTACTGAATATAAGGGTCTATTGTCTAGAGGCGCAAATGGCATGTATGCTATTGCATTAGACAATACAGATGCTGTATACACTGGTGTTGATAAGTATACAGGCCAGTTTACTAATGGACTATACGCTTTGGTAGAAAAGAGTGGTTTCATTTCTAATTACAATTTGGAGGTTACTACATCAGAAGCTGAAGTTGTCGAAGGAAAAGTTGCCAAAGTGGATGGAAAGAAAATAGTAGTCGATAATGATAAGAAATACTATAAAGTAAACTTAAACAAAGACAATGTTATTACTTTTGATGATGTAAACGCGAAGTTCGTTTATGACTACTATGTAGAAGCTGTAGATCCAACTATCGCTAAGTTCTTTGGTTTCTCTGCAGATAAGAGTAATGGTACTTTCAAAGTAACTAAATTGTCTGATGAAGTAACATACGCTACATTTGATATCAATGTATACAAACTGCATATTGATGGTAAGATTTACAAAGAAACAATTACCATTAAGCCAATCCGTACCTTGGGTAATGAAGTTGTTTATGACTTGGGTAATGTACAGATTAAGAAATCTATGAAGTTGAATGTGTCTTTGGATAAAATGTTTACTGCTTTGGGTAGCGATGCTGAAATCTGGAAGAACGCAGCTTTGGGTGTTAACGGTGCTGATGCTACAATTGTAAAAGATGCAGATAAGAGTGAAGGACCTGCCATTACATACACTTACAAAAAAGCTGATGGCTCTGAACTTGCTAAGGTTGACGGAACTGCAACTCAGTTCGATGCCGTATTCTCTGCTCTTGATGGCACTGCTGCTACTTTAACTCCGGGCACTGGTTATACTATCACTATCAATTACAAACATGACAGCAATGTACTGAACACTATCAAAGTTAAGTTTACTCCGGTTATGCCTGCCTTGTCTTCTTACATAGCTAAGAGAGAAGCTTTGTGGATTGGTAATACATTGATGGCTTATTTCGTAGACCCGATTAAAGATCAAACGGATTTTGCTTCTAAATATGAAATGAGGAAAGGATTCACGACATTAGGTTCTGCTGCTGATGCTGATCTTACTGAGATTACATTCTCTTTGGATAGAGAGCAAAAGATTAACAATGTTAAGGTTCAGGATTTGGCTAATATAGCTTCTAATGTAATAACTTTGGTTACTGACCGCGACTTTAATCAGGATGGTAACGTAACAGACGCTGATAAATGGGCTTACGGTCAAGAATTGAATGTGAAAGTAGCTGCTACTTATTTGGGTGGTGCTTACAAGTTCACTGATGAAGAGATTGCTGCCGCAGCATTTAAGATTAATGTTCAAAGTGCATTGAAAGCTGGTAAGATTGTTCCTGCTGCTGGTGCTTCTATTACATTGCCTGCTGCCGCTGCAGGTGAAACAGCTAAGTTAACTGCTGATATGATTACTGGTTACACTTACAACAATCAGCCGTATAGCTTATTCAAGGAAGCTGCTGGCAATTATAAGTATAGCTATATCGACAAGGTAGAATTCTCCACTACCGATGCAGAAATCTATACTGTAACTAAAGATGCTACAGCAATTAAAGATGCTGAAGGTAAAGTTATTGGTTACCACGCAGAAATTACTTCTAAGAATATTTCTCAGACTACTAATACGAAGATTATCGTGAAAGTAACTGATAAATACGGTTATACTAAAACTGCTGAACTTCCTTTGACTATTACCGTGGGTAAATAATCAATAAAAAACAGAATTAAAAGGAGCGGTCTTCAGGTCGCTCCTTTTTATGTTTATTCAGAATTTATTTGACATCAGTATCTCATTGATGTTTAGTTATAAACAAATAAAATCCCATTGTTACATATTTTTAATTCAGATATTGTATCTTGGTCCCAAAATTATTATTTATCATCTCTCTTTCACTATGATAAAGCTGACTATCTTTTAAGTAGTAATAATTAGGGTTACCTGCAAATTCTATTGTTACATATTCAGTATTTTTATCATTGCGATGAATAGCCCATACGCTTTAATGTATTGAGTCATTAAATTGAATGAAAGTAATAGAATCTCTTCCTTCAATTCAAATTTTATTCCTGTTTCAGTCTTAAATATGCCGTTGAACACATGAGATGAAGATGGTTTATCTACATTACCGCAAGACGAAAAAACAAAAAGAAAATAGAATATCATCCCATATATAAATATTTTCATAGATTGTAATGTTTTTGTGTTAAAAAAAGGACGTCCTTTTTCAAAGACGTCCTTTCTTTTATATAGTTTTAAATATTACTTACCTGAAGGAGTACCTCCTGCTTTCGCAACATTCACTTCAAGAGCTTCTTTCTTTAATACACCCCACTTGTGAGCGACTTCAACAGAAATATACATCTTGTAATCAACGTTAACCGGAGTACCATTGTTGTTGAAGTAAGCCAAGTGAGTAGGATCTTTATCCACTTTCTCTGCATTAGCTTTATCAACCACGCCATTAGCTTCAGTAGCCTTCATTTGCTTCAACGATGCATTGGTCGGCAATTTACCATCTTTCACACCTTCTGTATGCTTGTATGTGTTAGTTGCAGCATCGTATGACAAACTTGTTGTTACCTTGTCAGTCAAGAATTTAACATTATGAACGCCATAGTAATCATATAGTTCATGAGCATACTCACCGTTCTTAACATCCTTGATGTCTTGAGCGGCAACTTTATTACCATTCCAATCTGTGAAGTTGAATCCGTCAGCTACATTCAAGAAGCTACCATCAATTTCAGCATCAACGAAGTTACCCTTAATAGCACCGTCAATAGATAACGGATCGATAAAGAATACTTCAAATTCCTGAACAGGGATCACATTATAGCTGTTATATTCAACAACCAAGTTTACAGGAACTGACTTACCTACCAATGCTTGGGCAGCCGGAGTACCGTTCAGTTTGTCAATTTCATGCAAACGTATTGTACTTGTACACTCATCATTTGTAGAGCCTAATGTTTCATCGAAGTTCCATGGCAAGAACTTGGAATCTTTGTTTGTGTCAGCTGTTGCACCCATTACGTTTTGGATAGTTGCAGCCAAAGTCTTCTTATCAGCTTGGATATAATCAAATTGATCCCAGCTTGTAGGAGCAGCTCCCTTCCATAATGAAATACCATCTGCACTTACATTGTAACCTGCCAAGTAGTCATACCTGTTGAAGCGGCTTTGATCGAACACAAAGCGTACTTCTGCACAATTACGGATGTACTTAATGAACTGAGCCAAGTTAGCCGGTTTAGCATTTTCAGGCTTATAGATGTAACCATTTACAAGATCAGCAGAGATATGGCTGTAATCTTTCAAAGCACAGTCGTTGCCGTTATATTCATGGGCATGATCAGGTGTTAGACCGTTGTTATTAGCCCAGCTATCTTCAGCAGTATTGAACACGATAGGATTAACATTAAATGTACCTTCACCTATGCCATTCTTCCAATATGTTCCTTGGTAAGCAAATTCTTGTTTCGGAACAACAATTTCTTGATTAAATTTCTGGATAATGTTACCTACTGTTCCAAGTTCGTCTATATATTCAATTTCAATCTCGAATTTAGAAGCATAGTTTCCATCCTTGTTATCCTTCAATGTTCCAACAGTTTTTTCATTCATAGCCCATACCAAGTTATATGAGGTATTATCCTGTGCATCTTTCAAGAAGCTAAATAACAAGTCAACATTATTCTTTAATTCTTCCTTACCATCTTTGATCTGCTTAGAGTCACCTTCACTCCAATCTGCATCAGCATTAACTGATAGGTTCAGCTTAGTCAAATCGATTTCTACGCCGTCCTTCTTCAAACTCTTGATTTTCAGTGATGTAAAGACTTTATGGAATTCAGTCTTACTCATGCTCTGACCACCATTAAACTTAACTTGATGATAGATAGCCTCGTTCATATCTTTAGAGAACAACTGCTGATACATATCATGACAACTGATGGTATCGTTTGCAAAATTAAACGGACTCAATACTTGCTCTTCCCCTTTATCGATCCAACGAACTTTGATGTAACGTTGTGCAATCAACGCATTGTCGTGTTTTGTATCAATCAATGAAACACGCACAATCGGTTCACGACCAATAGAAGCACGAGAGTATTGATTGTCGTCCAAATCTACATCATAAACTTCTGATTTCAATCTGTTACCACTCAAAATCTTAGCAAATTCCTGTTCGTCTGTATCACGATCTCCTTGCAAATATTTTTCAGTAGCTAAAGAGAAACGGAATTCCAAACCGTAATCAGCATAATTCTTCAATTCTTTATGGTTGACATGATTATTTGTTGTAGTAGTACATACTGTAACCAAAGTATTCAAGTCTAGCGGTTGGTTGTATGCCCATTCTACGTCAACGAGTTCATTATTTCCTGATTCATACAAACACACAGAGTCATGATAGTGAACATATATGTCTTTACCATTTTCTGCATTTTTTTGAATTTCATCAGCAAATTTGTCTTCCAATGCTTTAGTAAAATCAGTTTTAGAGTTAGCTAAATAAGGAATAGCTACAATTTCTTCAATGCGTGAGTATTCAGAGTTTACATATACGCCATTTATTTTACCGGCTGCTTTGTCCGCTTTTTCTGTTTCTGTATAATTAGACTCAGTCACAGGAGCTTTCAAAGATGCCATATAGAATGTTTCTGTAGTACCGTTTGTAGTAGTAGTGATGGGTTTACCCAAGAAATCATCACTCTTCTTGTAAGTTACTGTCAGTACACCATCTTTGATTTCTTTACCGGTAGGAACAATCGGACTGTTTGTTTTGACTTCAGCGCTTCTTGTCATTGTATTATTCGATGTGATACAATCGAAAGAAGGCAACTCAATATCTTCAGTACGAACCCCCATGCTCGGACTTACATGGAAATATGCCTCATTCTTTTCTGTAGAAATATAACGAACTTCTCCAGCTGCAACGTGATCCAATACGGGACGGTTAGTATGTTTGTCTGGACCGCCCTCATGTTTCGCCATTGGCTTATATACCTGTGGAGTGTACTGTAAGGTAGTCAGAGTAATAGCAGCTATACCATTGATATGGTCTGTAGGAATCAAAGAGAGACTAGTCAGACGATGACCTATTACTTGCATGATCTCAGCGCTCAGTTTATCCACTTTGTCATTCAAAGCCTGCAAACTTTCCGAAGTGATGAAATCCGCTTTCAATTCTTCTTTTAAAGCCGATATTTTTTTGTCTACACTTTCCAAAGAAGCTAATTTGTCAATCTGAGTCTGAATTTCCTTTTTCAAGTTTTCAAGGTCTGATTCAGTAACGCCGCTGTTACTACCACCTTCTTCAGCTTTTTTCAGAGCTTCTTCAGCTTTCGCTTTTGCTTCTTCTGCTGCTTTTTTAGCGTCAGCTACAGAACTTTCCATGGTAGACACCTTTTGGGTAAGTTCTTCAAGTGAGGCTTTTTTATTCAGCTGTTCCTGCAAATCCTCGATGTCATCATCATAGTCTTTACAAGACACGAACGTTCCTGTTGACGAGGCCATTAAGGCTCCGAACAGGACTGCACTTAAAAATTTTTTGTTCATAATAAAAAAACTTTAAATTTATAAATTTAAAAACTCAAAATGTTATTGTTATAAAAGGACTTTAAATCTTTTTCTGTGTCCGGATGGTGCTTTATATAGGAACTGCAAGGGAGATGCGCCTACAATTTTATGAAATGCGGCATAAAAAACACTTTGGGATGCAAAACCACACTTCCTAAAAAGAGAACTGGCTGAATACGTACCCTCTAGTAATAAGGACTTTGCATACTCAACACGATACTTGTTAAGGAGCTGCTTGAAATTGCATCCGAAGTAGTTGTTCACCGCATTACTCAGGTAGGTCGTATTCGTGCCGAAACGAAAGGATATGTATGATGTTGATAAACAATGATATAGCAAATTCAGTAGAAGAAATATATCTTATTGCAAAATAGATAGATTCTAAATACTTTTCAAAGTATCCTTTAAAGGATAGAATGCCAATATATATGGACAGAAATAGGCGATTATCATCCATTAATAGGAAATAGAAAAACTTGTCATAAGCAGAAAAAACAAATCCTTTATTTGCTTTGTTTGTCATTTACTAATATCTTTGTTTCATCATTCATTCTAGAACCGCAACAAAATATGAAATACCCTATTGGAATACAGAGTTTTGACCAAATCCGTGAAGATGGCTATGTATATGTGGATAAGACCGGTTTGATTTACAACTTGGTAACACAAGGCAAGACTTATTTCTTGAGCCGTCCACGCCGTTTTGGCAAAAGCCTGCTGGTAAGTACCCTTGCCTGTTATTTCCAGGGACGCAAAGATTTGTTTGCCGGACTGGAAATCGACGGATTGGAAAAGGACTGGTATGAGTATCCTATCTTCCGTATAGACTTTAATGGAGGACTGTATACACAACCCGGAATTCTGGAGGCTACCATTGAAGGCTATTTAGGGAACTGGGAAGATATTTATGGCAAGAATCCCAATTATACAACCATAGGAACCCGTTTCATTGAAATACTTCGCCGGGCTTATGAACAGACAGGGCGGCGTGCGGTGGTTCTGATTGATGAATATGACAAACCTATTTTGGATGTATTAGATACGGAAGCTTGTTTTTATGATGATTATGGAAAGCAAGTTCTGTTGGAGAACCATAACCGGGAAATATTGAAATCCTTTTATTCTACCTTTAAAGGAGCCGATCAATACTTGAGATTCGTATTGTTGACCGGAGTAACAAAGTTTTCCCAAGTAAGTGTTTTCAGTGGATTTAACCAGCCTAAGGATATCAGTATGGATGAACGGTACGAAGCCTTGTGCGGTATCACCCAGAATGAGCTGGAAGCATTTTTCGAAGAACCCACCATACAGTTGGCTGCTAAATATCAGTACACAGTGAAAGAAATGAAGGAACTTCTCAGACGGCAATATGACGGATATCATTTTGGAGAGAGGATGACCGACATTTACAATCCGTTCAGCATTCTTAATGCTTTTGACAGTATGGCAATTCGTGATTACTGGTTCTCTACAGGTACTCCCACCTATTTGGTTCGTCTGCTGCAACACAGCCGCGAGCAGATAAACGAACTTGCCGGACGTTATTATGTTCCCTCTTTGTTTGTGGATTATAAGGCTGATGTGGAACAGCCTCTACCCATGATTTATCAGAGCGGATATCTCACTATTAAAGAATATAATAGACGTATGGGAACTTATCTGCTCGATTTTCCCAATAATGAGGTGCGTAAAGGGTTCTTGTCCGTATTGGCAGCACATTATTTGAAACCCGGAGGTGGAGAGGTCAACAGCTGGATTATCGATGCTGTTACTTGCCTTGAGCAAGGGAACACCTCCGCTTTTTGTGATTCTCTGACCGCCTTTCTTGCAAGCATCCCGTATGACTCTCACGCTTCCTTGAAGGAATTGGATATGACTGAGAAACATTTCCAATACACTTTTTATCTGATTCTCCGTTTGATAGGAGTTTATTGCCGTGCAATCCATTGTGAGAATCGCCAGAGCTTCGGACGAGTGGACTGCATATTGGAAATGGACGAATATGTTTACATTTTCGAATTCAAGATGGACGGAACAGCAGAGGAGGCTTTACAGCAAATAGCAGAGAAAGGCTATGCCCGATCTTATTTGACCGATAACCGTAAAATAGTCTGTATCGGGGTGAATTTTTCTTCCCTTACACGTACTGTGGAAGAATGGAAGGAAATAATTTACAGGTAAGATTTAGTCATAGTCAGCCTAAAGCGTTAAACAAAAGATTGCCTTCCACTATTTTTTATGGGAATATACCGGTAAGAATGTTCATGCTGTTGCCGGCATAACACATTTAATTTTCATCTTTTTATCATTTTGTTTTTCTTTTTGCTAAGAATGAATTATTTTCGCAGCCGAACACAAGTTTAATTTCTTACCGACAATAAGCAGACATGCTTTAATCCTCGACCAATTCAACTTGTCCTCATTTTAATTTTAACGGATAAGCTGATGTTTTGTCCCTCACTATTATAAAATAAAAGAATGAAAAGATCACTGTATGTATCGCTATTGACGATCATGTACTTCTCTGCCTGCCAAGGTAGTGAGGAGTTAGAGCAATCACAAGAAAAAGAGTACACGGTATCCATTATGGCAAGAATCGGGAAAACAGTTTCCGGGGCACGTTACTTGCAAGATCATGAAAATGCCATCGCTAGTTTTAGTAAAACCGATGATATAGGTGTTTTTATGGACAATGACAGCGCCGTCCGCTGGATATTCGATGGAACTTCCTGGACTACAGAAAAGAGTGTCTTTTGGAAAGATAAAAACCAGGAACATACTTTTTACGCATATTATCCCCACTCCGGTTCCAAAGCCGAAAGTAAGGAAAATATAAAAATGCCTTCTCTCGACAGCCAGAACGGGACTTGGGAAAATATTGACCAATATGACTTTCTAGTAGCATCCAGGAAGCTTTCCTACGATACCGACCTTGGCAATGTGGCCTTTTCGGGCGATTATTCATTTAAGCACGTTTTGTCACTATTAAAGATAAACATAAAGGGTGAAGGAGATATGGCACAGGCCGTTATTGACAAAATCAGACTTGAAGGAAATGGGTTGACGACCCAAGGATACTACTCCTTTGAAACGAACAGCATCACCATCAGCGAAACTCCCAAGGAAACCTTCCAGATTACTCCGTCACACACCATGAACAATCAGGATGTTTCTTTTTATTTTATCCTGAACGGGGGCGAGAATGACGGAAACATTGATCCGAAAGCCGTGAAAAACCATTCTGTTAATCTCACCATTGAATATACCCGTAACAACAAATATTACATAACACGACGAGACGACCTGTCTCCGGGCTTATTGTCCGGATGTATTCATAAATACAATATTGTAGTAAAAGACGGAAATGTAATTATAACGGGAGGAAGTATTTCGGGTTGGACTCCGGGAAATGAAGAAGAGGATATAGTTATAAATGGAGAAGAAATAAACCCACAAACAAATAATATGTTATGAATTATAGATTAACCGAATTAAAGGTGCTTCTGTTTCTATTGCTGCTGTCTGCTGTTTCTTGCCAACGCCCGATGTATGATGAAGAAGACGATGAAGACGGAGTCTCGCAAACAAATCTTCCTTTAAAGATATCTGCCAGGTCTAGCGGAGAATCCCAGATTAATTATCCGGCCTATATCTATGCGTTTGCAGAGGACGGCAGCTGTTCTGCCAGTCTGAAAATGACAGATAACGCCCAGATTGAAATGAAGTTACCTCCTGCCCGATATACTATTGTTGCAATAGCCGGTTTGGGAGAGGAATATATCGTTCCGAAAGATCCTAGCCTTGATGATGTAATTGTTATGAAAGAAAATAACAGAAGCTCACGCGCGCTGATGATGGGCACTTCAACTGTGACAATTGCCAATAAGAAAAATATATCTGTTTCTGTAACCCTCTATTATGCTGTATCTTTAGTCAATATCAGTTTGGAAGATATACCGGCAAACGTTAAAAAGGTGAGTTTGCAGATTTCGCCTTTATATTCTTCTCTGTCGTTTACAAGGGAGTATTCCGGCAAAGACAAGAGTACGGAAATTATTTGTGAGTCTGAGCCGGGTGGAATTTGGAGTGCAAAGCCTTTTTATATTTTTCCGGGGAGCGGCTCTCAGACCGTTTTTTCCATAACCTTGGAAGATAATAGTCAGACAAAGACGTTTGGATACACTTTCAAAGGAAAGCCGGAAGCGAACGTACCATTGAATATCGGGGGGAGCTATTCGGGTGATGTCACGGTAGGGGGCAGTTTGATATCAGGTGAATGGAAGGCTCCGGTAGACATCAAATTCAATTTTGGCGGTGCTGATGAAGGTAATGGCGGTAGTGAGCCGCCTCCCATTAATCCGGATCTTTCCGGGCTACCCGAAATTGGCGGTATCTGGAACGGCGGTATTGTAGCTGGCATAGAGAATGCAAGTTCCACAGGGGCGGATATTTTGTTGATGAGTCTGGATGAGTGGAGTGGATTCGCTTCCGATGTGCGGAATATCATACAGGAGGAGGAAGCAGACGGATGGCATCTTCCGACTGAAGAGGAGGCAAAAATATTGCATAAGACGTTCAGCGGATCATCACTGGATGAACTGAATGAAACCATAGAGGGATTAAGAAACGGAGACCCGTTATTGGATATTGAGAAACGGTATGTATATGATCATAACGGGAGCATATATGCATTCGGATTTAAAACCTCATCCAAATTTTTACAGGCAGGGAGTACGGTGAAATACAAAATACGTTTGGTATGCAGCGCTCATTATGATGCCGGATGACCCATTCATATACTAGAAAAGGGCATTCACACTTCTTGACAATATATGCTTGAGAGTGTGAATGCGTCTAATTGACTTCCATACCGGGAATCCCATTTCCATAGATAAATTCTCAATTAATTGAAAGTTAACATTCTACCACCCGGTATACATTTCCCTTGGTGGTATGTACCCGTTCGCCCAGCTGGGGCAGGATACGGCTCAGGCTGTAGGCAGTCATCCCTCTCATGATCGAAGGATGGGCTGCCTTCATACGTTCAAACAGTTGGGTGGCGGAGAGGCTAAGCACTTCCTGCGGATTGTCCTCTTCTGTAGCAAAGCGAAAGCAAAGGCGGAACACCTCTTCTTCGGGTACATGCTTGTAGAATAGGGCATTATGTTGTTGTATAGTCTGTTCCTCTTCTTTATTGAACCAGCTTCGTTCACCGGATAGAAGTTCTGTTTTAAGCTGGGCGTACAATTGCTTATGCTCTACGGACGTGGTGCAGTCTATGGCATGCTTCAGACTGACGCAAAGAAAGCGGCGTGAGCCGGTGCGGTCTACCAGCAAATCCTCCCGGTTGCTGGTGCCGATGAACGAGGCAATACGGGGAAGCGATGAAGCGCTGTGTTTGTAGGCCTTGCGGATATTCAGTGCGGAAGCTTGCATCAGGTTCTTCAGCAAAGGCATTTTGGACGCACCTAGTTTGTCGAATTCATCTAGGTTGATTAATCCGTAGGCAGCCAGCTTGGCTTCGGCGGATGCCGGGGAGCTTAGGTCGTAACTTTCCGTGTAGTAGGATTTCAGCCTATCGGGCATCAGCAGACGGCAGAACGTACTTTTCCCCAATCCCTGGCGACTGCTCACCAGCAGGGGAGCCACACTGTTGGCGCGGTTGTTATCCGGATTGAGCTGCATCCATTGGGCAGAGAGTCCCAGCATCCAACGGTGGAAACCGTTCACCCATACCGGGTCGTCGGACACCCTGCGTGCCAACGCGGACACCCGGTCCGTGCCGTCCCATTCGGGAAGCTGCTCAAAATAGGCAGTAAAGGGATGGTATTCACTGATGCGGCGTGAGCGCACAAAGCGTTGAATGTCCCTGTCCCAACAGTCTATGCCCGTTTCAATAGCCTCCAGACTTAGTGAGTTCATCCATCGTTCGTCAACTTTGGTGTAACGCAGATGAGTATCGGGAATGTTGTTTTCTACACTTGCCACTTCAGTTTCTTCAGTAAGTACATTGAACCGGAAGCGGTAGCGGGAGGTGAGGAAAGCGGTCACTTCCTGCATCAGGGTATGTGATTTCGCCTTCTTGCCAGTATCTTCTGGGGAGGTTGGTCCCGCTTTTTTCTGAACATCTTTTTTCAAGTGAGCGGAATCCTTCTCTGTCTTTTCAGTTGAGACTGTCGGATGTGTCCGAGAATCGTCCATACTCCCCGGCAGGTTATCCTTACCGTTTTCAGTGAGAAGAACCTGTGAGTCGGCCATCTCTCTTACTCCGTCTTCGTCCGACACGATGTAGTGGTAACTGCCCGTGGGAGCATTCCCGTCGGTGCGCGGAGTCCAGTTCAATGCCAGAACTACTTGGCCCTCGCGGATATCCAGCGCCAGACGCACGCCGGGTATAGTCCGGCAAAGCGGCATCAGCCCGTTGAGAGCGGATACGAGATCACGACGCGGTGTTCCGTCAATAGGAACAGGGCTTGACAGGAATTTGCTTCCGAAGAAGACTGTTTTGAGAGTAGCGAATACATTCATGAGTTACTTTTTTAAGTTTGGCAAACTACAAATATACAACATAAAAAGGCGTTTGTCAAGAGGGGGCGGAAATATGGCAGATCTTGGTGCAGGATTCGATGAAACTTGGTGCAAGATTTAATGGAACTTGGGGCAAAATTCAATGGATACAGGGCGCAATACATACGTATGTGTAGGCCGATGCTTGCGTATGTGTGACCCGATGCTTATGTACGTGTGGGCTTACACGTTACTAACATACGAGCTGACACGTTACTAATGTTGGGGCTTATACGTTACTAATGTTATTGTTGAATACGCCTTTATGTTTTTAAAATACACCTTGAGCTTTAAAAAATACGTCTTCAACTTTTAAGAAAACATCTTCAGGCTTTTAAAAAACAACTATACGTTTTTAAAACACGCCAGCTTGTTCAGTGCACAGACTTAGCCTGTTCAGCTTACAGACCTAGTCTGTTCCGTGTATTACTCCCCCACTAATCCGATACGCTCCCTTTTCCCCTCATCCTGTCATCTTATGTAATATGCACAGAAAATCAGCCGGTTAAATCTGAAACCATTTCCCCTCACTTCCATTTCAGCCCGTATCGTTTTATTCCTTCACAAAAAATGTGAAAGAGCAGGCGGAAAGGAGGCTGACAGAGCAATGACAGGAGCCCCTTCATAGCCGGAACGCCTATGGGCAGGGAGTTTCAGCGATAGATGAAAGGAGAAAAGGAACAACCGGATTTTATCGCTGAGGCATTCTAAAATGAAGATAATCTCAGCATTTCCACCTGCGAATGAACAGATGATCATCCATGTTTTGAGCCTGATTTATTATCGGCACGAAAGATTTATATCTTTCAGGCTATGTAACAATAATCCTCCCGGTATTTCTATACTCAAGATAAATTATATCACAATTCTTGCTGCTCCAAACAGAAGGTATATTTGCAAAATATACAAATAATGCTTCCGGCAACGGAGTAATTCTTTCTTCGCTTTCTTTTTAGGAATTCATCTAACGAACAATTTTATTATATGCAAAACAATTGCGAGGTCTGTTTATGAAACATGTGTTGATATTAAAATAGCAATTACTGTGGAAAATCAACTGTCATCCAACACATTAAAAACACATTAACCAATGCCACTATAATAGCATTACATGATTTCTATTATCTATATGTACTAAAACAATATATTCTGTTAGAAAATCTGACCAGTAAAAAAGAATATTCATCTCCTGAAAGCCGAGTTCTGTTCCAATTATTAAATAAAATATTAAGCTGATTCAATTTAATAAGGACACTTCGTAGAGTGTCCTAAAAAAGCATAGGTTTTCTGTATATCGCAGAAAATGAGTATCTTTAGAGTGTATCTTTCTCATGGACAGCCCCGTCCCTTTTTACAAGGGAAACTACATGTCCTCCAGGGACAAACACATTTTTGTTATCGCATAATGTGGAAGTACCTTATGTTTAAGGTGTTCCACTTTCTTCTCCAGCAAATCCGGTTTATAGTTCTTTTTCTGGCGTTTGATCTCTACGGCAACCGCCTTATCTTTTTCCAGGCATAGGGCTACAATGTCAATTTCATATGCATCGCCTTTTAACTCCCACCAAGAGCCTATATCTTTATAAAGGAAACTTTCTGCAAACTTCTGCTTAAAATAACGCTCCAACATTTTTCCGGAATAAGTGGGATAGTCAGCCTTGATAATGGAACGTAATGCCATATAATTCTTTATTTCAATGAGAGAGCGGTTTTTATCAAAATAGTTAAACCAGAAACTGATAAAGTTATCCTGTATTTCATATCGGATAGCCAGTGTTCCCTCCTTTGATAGAATAGGGCGTTGGCGTACAATGATATTGTAATCTTCAATCAGTCTTCTCAAATAACCGCCAATGCTTTTATTCCCTAAAGCCGCTTCTATTTCTGCCTGTGTGTTTTTGCCATTTGCTATGGCACTTAAAATAGAAAAATAGGTCGCATAATTTTTGCCGAATTCTTCTATTAAAAGATTCTTTCCTTCATCTGTAAACGGGGAGTTATCACGGACCATGAAGTCGATCATTCCATTGATGTTCAATATACGATTGTCACAAAACAATTCAACATATTTGGGTATACCTCCGGTAAATGTATACAATGCCAACAAATCGTCATTCGTATATGTTGGATAATAATCATACATAATTTTTTTAAGTACAGGGAGGCTGAAGGGTGAAAGCTTTATAATAATATCGGCACGCCCAAATAACGGCTCTTTATTATTTTGAAAGATCTTATTCATCAAAGAATAAATGGATCCACAGACAATCAGGTTCATTTTGGTCTCTTTTCTGTAACGATCCCAAATGTTTTGTATATCGCTATAAATGGAATTATTAATATTATAGAACTCTTGAAATTCATCTATAACCAGATTGAATGCCCTTTGTCCCGCTATTTCCATCATATATTGAAATAATGAACTGAAAGACCGTATCTCTGCTGGTACAAAGATATTCAAAGTGCCCGAAATGAGGGGGATAAACTCACTACAGAGAGTAGCTTCATTCTTTCTGCCTACAAATAGGTATACAGTAGGCATTTCGTCCACAGCCTTCATTATAAGGCTGGTTTTCCCTATTCTACGTCTTCCTGTTATAACTGTGAGGCGTGAATTTTCTTCAAAAGACAGGCGTTGTATCCTTTTCAACTCTGCCAGTTCATTTTCTCTATTATAGAATTTCATAAGCTTTAGTAATCTGTGTTACTGTAACCGCGGTTACAAAAATAATAATTTAAATGAAACAAACGAAAGAATGGAAGGTTTATTTAGTAAGTTCTTTAGGTGATATGTAAAGGTATTTATTCAAGATATAAATTCTAGGAGATATTTGAATTTATCTAGAATTGATTCAAATAACAATATGGGATATCTGTTCATGACAATAGAGTAATCATATTGATAATCAGTAAAATAATATCTTTTTGTATCCGGCACGAATACGACCTACCTGAGTAATGCGGTGAACAACTACTTCGGAT
>ENA-ORPH01002363-ORPH01002363.1-human-gut-metagenome-genome-assembly--contig:-NODE-2363-length-15912-cov-2.647663_pt1 | contig 15912 bp, 9 predicted proteins | sample MGYA00242142_ERZ509074 | MGnify/ENA primary metagenome ERZ509074 (study PRJEB26280, sample SAMEA2338724) | human gut metagenome | biome: human gut; feature: human-associated habitat; material: faeces...
GGCTGTAGCAGCCGTATGTATGTTGGGAGCAACTAGTGTGAAGGCGCAGGAGTTTACCATACAAGGTGATTTTGTAAGTTCGTATGTATGGCGTGGTATCTATCAGGGTGGCGCAGCCTCCTTCCAGCCGACTTTAGGATTCAGCGCGGGCAATTTTTCTCTTACTGCATGGGGATCAACTAGTTTGAGTGAAAGTAATAAAGAAATAGACCTGACTGCGGCTTATAAGTTTGGTGAAACAGGACCGGTGCTTTCTGTTGCGACTCTTTGGTGGGATGGACAGGGGGCCGGTAACTATTTCCATTTCAAGAGTGGAGATACAGGACATCATTTTGAAGCGGGATTATCTTATACGCTTCCTGTTGAAAAATTCCCCTTGTCCATTACGTGGTATACAATGTTTGCGGGTGCCGACAGAAAGATAAATGATAAAGGCGAAGATAAACAGGCGTATTCTTCGTATGTGGAGTTGAATTATCCGTTTAGTGTGAAAGGAGTTGATTTGAATGCTACTTGTGGCATGGTTCCTTATGAAACTCCGCAGTATAATGTGAATGGTTTTGCAGTAACGAACTTTGCTTTGAAAGCAACGAAAGCGCTGAATTTTAATGAGAGATTTTCATTACCTATATTTGTACAGGCTATATGGAATCCACGTATGGAGGACGCCCATTTAGTATTTGGCGTAACTTTAAAACCATAAATTAAATTAACTCATGAATTATTAGTGTGTGAACCCGTGATGATCGTGATGATTGTCACGGGTTAGAATGTTTTAAAAAACAGATAAAGATGGATGATAGAGAACAAAGTGTACAGCATTTCTTGGATCTGATTAAGAGATCCCACCGGGGTAAGTTTAAAATCTATATCGGTATGATAGCCGGTGTGGGAAAGTCTTATCGTATGCTTCAGGAAGCACATGAACTGCTGGAGAATGGAGTGGACGTGCAAATCGGCTATGTTGAAACTCACGGACGTGTCGGAACCGAGGCGATGCTGCAAGGGCTCCCTGTCATTTCGCGGCGTAAGATTTTCTATAAGGGAAAAGAACTGGAAGAGATGGACCTAGATACAATTATCCGTATTCATCCGGAAATTGTCATTGTGGACGAGTTGGCACACACGAATGTGGAGGGCAGTCTGAACGAAAAGCGTTGGCAGGATGTAATGGCTTTGCTGGACGAGGGAATCAATGTGATTTCGGCAATTAATATTCAACACATTGAGAGTGTGAACGAAGAAGTACAGGAGATTACAGGTATCGAAGTGAAAGAACGGGTACCCGACAGTGTTCTTCAGGAAGCGGATGAAGTGGTGAATATTGACTTGACGGCAGAGGAGTTGATTGCCCGTTTGAAAGCCGGAAAGATATATCGTCCGGAAAAGATTCAGACAGCATTGGACAATTTCTTTCGAACTGAGAATATTCTGCAATTGCGCGAGTTGGCTTTGAAGGAAGTTGCATTGAGGGTGGAGAAGAAGGTGGAGAATGAGGTTGTAATGGGAGTGGCTGTTGGGTTAAGACATGAAAAGTTTATGGCTTGTATCAGCAGTCACGAGAAAACACCGCGGAGAATTATCAGGAAGGCGGCAAAGTTGGCAACCCGGTACAATACTACTTTTATCGCCCTGTATGTTCAGACACCGAAAGAGAGCATGGATAGAATTGGTCTGGCGAGACAGCGTTATCTGCTGAATCATTTTAAACTGGTGACAGAGTTGGGAGGGGAGGTTGTTCAGGTACAGTCTAGAGATATTCTGGGGAGCATTGTGGAGGTTTGTAAAGAGAAGCAGATATCCACTGTATGTATGGGTAGCCCTGACCTGAAATTGCCGTATGCTATCTGTTCCATACTGGGATATCGAAAGTTTTTGAATAATTTGTCACGAGCTAATGTAGATTTGATTATACTTGCATAATATTAATCGTATGAACGTTATGAATATTAAAACGAAACTGATTCTTGGTATTGGAATGTTGGCCGGAATGATTATTCTGCTGGTAACTCTTTCGGTTGTAAATCTTCAAATTCTAACGGCAACGGAACCGGATAGCCCTGCTGCTATGCCCGGACTGGAACGTGCATTACTATGGATTTCCATTACCGGCAGCATCTGTATCCTGACCGGACTTGTGTTGCTTTATTGGCTTCCCCGGAGCATTAGTAAACCGATAAAAGAACTGAAAGAGGGGATTCTTGAAATAGCCGATCATAATTACGAAAAGCGCTTGAATATGGATAAGAATGAGGAATTTCGCGAAGTTGCCGATAGCTTTAATCGAATGGCGGAACGGTTGACCGAATATCGTGCCAGCACTCTTTCGGATATTCTCTCCGCCAAGAAATTTATCGAAGCGATTGTGAACAGCATAGATGATCCGGTGATCGGTTTAAATATGGACCGGCAGATTCTGTTTATTAATGAGGAGGCATTGAATGTGCTGAATTTGAAGCGTGAAAATGTGATTCGTAAGTCAGCGGAAGAACTTGCTTTGAAGAATGATCTGCTCCGTCGGTTGGTTCGTGAACTGGTGACACCAGGCGAACAAAAGGAACCTTTGAAAATATATGCTGATAATAAAGAAAGCTATTTCAAAGCGTCCTACGTTCCTATCATTAATACAGAAGCGGAAAAAGATGAACCTCGTAAACTGGGAGATGTCATTTTGCTGAAAAATATTACGGAATTTAAGGAACTGGACTCTGCCAAGACTACATTTATCTCTACTATTTCTCATGAGTTGAAAACTCCGATTGCTGCTATTATGATGAGTCTTCAACTGTTGGAGGATAAGCGTGTCGGTGCATTGAATGATGAACAGGAGCAACTTTCAAAGAGCATCAAGGAAAATAGTGAACGCTTGCTTGGTATCACCGGAGAATTGCTCAATATGACTCAGGTGGAAGCCGGAAAACTGCAATTAATGCCCAAGATCACCAAACCGATTGAACTGATTGAGTATGCGATCAAAGCTAATCAGGTGCAAGCGGATAAGTTTAATATTCAGATAGAAGTGGAATATCCGGAGGAAAAGATCGGTAAACTCTTTGTCGATAGTGAAAAGATTGCTTGGGTGTTGACTAACTTATTGAGTAATGCTATTCGTTATTCCAAAGAAAACGGTCGTGTAGTGATTGGTGCCAAGCAAGAAGATAATATCATTGAGTTGTATGTTCAGGATTTTGGTAAAGGGATTGACCCTCGTTATCACAAAAGTATCTTTGACCGTTATTTCCGTGTACCCGGAACGAAAGTGCAAGGTAGCGGGCTGGGGCTGTCTATTTCGAGAGATTTTGTGGAAGCTCATGGCGGTACGCTGACGGTGGAAAGTGAATTAGGCAAAGGAAGCCGGTTTGTGATACGGCTGAAGGCATAAAGCAAAGTGTCTTGTTTTTGTCTTTTAAAATATTTATATTTGCGGATAAGTTGAAACTAAAGAAACTATTGACAATAACATAATAAAAAAAAACAGAATCAGATGAAACAGGACATGATTGTTATCCTTGACTTGGGTAGTCATGAGAATACGGTATTGGCTCGTGCCATCCGTGCATTAGGAGTTTACAGTGAGATTTATCCTCACGACATCACAGTGGAAGAATTGAAAGCATTACCTAACGTGAAGGGTATTATTATCAATGGCGGCCCGAACAATGTCATTGATGGTGTGGCTATTGATGTAAATCCGGCTATCTATGCAATGGGGATTCCCGTTATGGCTGCCGGCCATGACAAAGCGGCTTGCGAAGTGAAGCTAGCTGAATTCACAGATGATATTGAAGCTATTAAGAATGCTGTGAAGGCTTTCGTATTCGATACTTGCAAAGCTGAAGCTAACTGGAATATGACGAATTTCGTCAATGATCAGATAGAATTAATCAAACGTCAAGTAGGCGATAAGAAGGTATTATTGGCTCTGTCCGGCGGAGTTGATAGTTCTGTTGTTGCTGCTTTGCTTCTGAAAGCAATCGGTGATAATCTGGTGTGTGTACATGTGAATCATGGTTTGATGCGTAAAGGGGAGTCTGAGGATGTCGTTGAAGTATTCAGCAACCAGTTGAAGGCAAACCTTATTTATCTTGATGTGACCGACCGTTTTCTGGATAAACTGGCAGGTGTGGAAGATCCGGAACAAAAACGTAAGATTATCGGTAGCGAGTTTATCCGTGTATTTGAAGAAGAAGCACGCAAGTTGGACGGTATCGACTTCTTAGGCCAGGGTACTATTTATCCGGATATTGTGGAAAGTGGAACGAAGACGGCTAAAATGGTGAAATCTCATCATAACGTAGGTGGGTTGCCCGAAGATCTCAAATTCCAACTTGTAGAGCCTTTGCGTCAACTGTTCAAGGATGAAGTTCGTGCCTGTGGTCTGGAGCTGGGATTACCTTATGAAATGGTTTACCGTCAGCCTTTCCCCGGTCCCGGTTTGGGTGTACGCTGCCTGGGTGCTATTACACGTGACCGTCTGGAAGCCGTGCGTGAATCTGACGCTATCCTGCGTGAGGAATTCCAGATTGCCGGATTGGATAAAAAAGTATGGCAATATTTCACGGTAGTGCCCGATTTCAAATCTGTTGGTGTACGTGATAATGCCCGTTCTTTCGATTGGCCGGTTATCATTCGCGCTGTCAATACAGTAGACGCCATGACTGCTACTATTGAACCGATTGACTGGCCTGTTCTGATGAAAATCACGGACCGTATTCTGAAAGAAGTGAAGAATGTGAATCGTGTTTGCTATGATATGTCGCCTAAACCCAATGCGACCATAGAATGGGAATAAAAGAATGAAATAAAATCCTCCTCGAAGGTTGGTATTGAAAACTTTCGGGGAGGATTTGTTGTATGAGGTTTGATATTAGTAAACCGCTTTTTTATTATTGCTTTTCATAAGCGCCTTTATCAATACAAGCTCCAACTTTCCTAGGGTTATGATTAAAGTCCAGTTCATTCTCTGCGGGTGTATAGGCGGGATCACCTGTATCTATACACGGAGATGTGGATTGTAACTGAAAATCGAATACTTCTGTATCAATGAATAAAGGATTACTGAAAGCCGAAGCTAAATCACAGCCTGTGTTCTGTTTATATTGTTCGAAAGTTGAAAATATGCTACCCTTCCAGTAAAACTTAACATCGGGAGAACTGGAATAATAATGATTAAAATTCATATCGAGATTGAGGTGACTATCATCTACATATAATAGATTTGAGTTTGCGTGAGTTGAATAAAATATATTGTTTTTAATCGTAGTATTTTCCGTGCTGTATATGGCTATTTCTCCCAATCTGTCTTTCGCATTTTCAAAGGCTGTGTTATTAACAACTTGGCAGTTTTTTATGATTCTGCCTTCAGGGGACCAGCCCATTAGTCCGATTCCAAACCCTTCATTGTGATAACAGATGTTATTTCTGATTATATTATTAGTTACAAAATTGTTTGCCCTTTCACACCCTACGGTAATACCATAAACATTGTTGTGCGAAATGTTTTTCTCAACAAGGATATTTGAACTTCCATCCAAATAAATACCTGCGCCTCCCTCAACAGGACTTTTGCAGTATGAAACATGATTCTCAGAGATGACTCCGTTTCTGGCGAAATCTGTGGCAGGGTTTTCGAAATACCCCAATGCCCTGACGCATCTATACCGATGTTTCCTGTATTAGTCACTACGTTCTTAGTAATCAGAAAACCATCTACGTTTCCTGTTACTGAAATGGCTTCTGTCCAACCTGTCCGACAGTCTTTTACTGTGTTTTCTCTTATTATAATGTCGTGAATGGCTTTTGAGTCCAGATAGCCGGCTACTGTTATTCCTCCGGCATATACATTTGGCGGATAAACTGTTGCGGTGGCATTTGCATATAAGTTTCTGATTGTATTCGATTCTATCTCAATATGATGAGAAGCCTCGTCGGATGTAGTGGATATTTTTATTCCCACAGAATATGATCCCAAGCAATCGGCGAAGGTTAACCCTTTTACCTTTATATAACTCACGCCATTGAGATTCATTAGTTCTCTGGGTTTATTGTTGCCGCTTATAATAACTTCCTCGTCATTATAATTTTTGATTACGATGTATTTGTCAGCAGTTCCGGATACAGTTACTTTTATTTCTTCATAGTATGTTCCCCCCATAATATTTACTACACATCCCGGGGTAACTGTGGTGACAGCTTTTTGAATGGTACGCCAGGGTGATGTAAGTGTTCCGGGATTCTCATCATTACCGGTTGTGGAAACATAATACTCACTCTTTTCTACGGATGAAGCAGGAGGAACAGGAGGGTTTATCGGTTCTTCTCCGATAGATGACGAACTGCAAGAAAATAAAATAATCATCATACCCAAATTGGTCAATGATCTGAAAAGTCTTGTTTTTATATTTAATAATTTTGTTGTCATGATGTTCAAATAAGAATGATTTATAATAGGTTGATATCCACAGAGGCACTTTTCAAATTCTCGGATTCCACAATTAGACGTAGTTTTCCTTTTGCTCCTTGATGAGCCTTTATAACAACTAACATGAATCCGTTAAAAGTTTCGCGCTCTGTCGCTGAAAAAGAGATGAGTGAAGTTGGATCACCATTATCCGTTGCTACAATCTTACCTTCACCTTCTAATTTGCATTTAATCTTATGATTGGCCGTTGGTACAACACTTCCTGTTTTGTCACGGATGGAGACTGTGATAAAAGCCAGTTCATTGTCAGCTACTTTTATCTTGTCTTTATAGGCGGAGACTTGTAACAAAGCCGGTTCTCCTGTGGTTCTTACGCTTTCTGTTGCCCAGAGTTTGCCATTTTTGTAGGCAATGGCCTTTAATTCTCCGGGAGTGTATATAACATTCTCCCATTTGAATCTATATTGATACTGTTCTTTCTTTTTCCTGCCCAAAGATTCACCATTCAGAAAGAGTTCAACTTCATCGCCCGAAGAATACACAAACACAGGAGTTATTTTACCTATCCTATCCGGAAAATTCCAATGGGGGAGAATATGTGCCATAGGCTCGTCGGGCATCCAATGTGCTTTATACAAGTAATAACGATCTTTTGGAAAACCTGCTAGATCGACAATGCCAAAATAGCTGCTACGAGAGGAAGGACGCTCTTTTTCTATTCTCTTTAGTTCCTCTTTTGCTTTAGCCAGTTCTTCTTCACTGAGCGCGGCATGGTTGAGTAAGACGCTCATATCGCTATTGAAAGGAGTCGGTTCGCCTAGATAGTCAAATCCCGTCCAGACAAATTCACCACAAATAGCCGGATATTTGTCTAATGCAGCAAATTCGGCATCGGCAAGAGATGCCCAACCGGGGGCTTTCAAGTCATATGAAGTAACTTGATAACCTTTTGGAAAATAAACTCCGCGTGAACTTATTGTTGAACTGGATTCACTGGCAAAGCCTGATAAGTGTTCATGCCCCGGATAGTTGAGAAATGTTTCATAAAAATCAGGACCGCCATACCCCCCCGAAGGATAGTTCATGCCATGGACATCTACTTGGAGTTCTGTACCATTGATAGCACTTTTACTGGGATATGAGGCACCGAAAGTGACGGGGCGGGTTGAGTCGTAAAGCCGCACAATATCCCTGAGATATGCTGCTACTCCTTTTTCGGGATGATACTGTTCTTCTACTTCATTTCCCAAACTCCACATAATGACGGAAGGATGATTTCTGTCTCTGCAAACAAGTGCTTCAATGTCCTTTTTATGCCATTCGGAATAATGAACAGCGTAGTCATTTTCGTTTTTGCCACTAGCCCAACAGTCAAATACTTCATCGAGAATAAGTATTCCCATTTTGTCAGCAAGTTCTAACAACTCGGGTGCGGGTGGGTTGTGAGAGGTACGTATAGCATTAGCGCCAAAACTCTTCAATATGTTGATTTGGCGTTCTATGGCACTCTTGTTGATTGCTGTACCTAATGCACCTAAATCATGATGCATACATACTCCCTTCAATTGAACTCTTTTCCCATTTAACAGGAATCCATTGTTATGTGTGAATTTCAAAGTCCGGAAACCGAACGGCACATCGTATACATCTGTCAACGTCTTTCTATCGTATACTGATACCTTGGCTAGATAGAGGTTCGTATTTTCCAAATCCCATAATTGTGGTTTCTCCACTTTCAGAGATACTAAGCTACTGTCGATGGCGTTTGCTGCAATTTTGATATTCTCTTTAGCTCCCACTGCAACTCTTTCTCGGGGAATGTTTGCTTTATCTAATTTGAATATTTCAATTGTGTAACTGCTTCTAGCCGTTTTTTTCTTTCCATTAGCCAACTGAACCATCACGGATGCGGTGGCATATTGGCTATTGATTTCGGGCGTAGAAATAAATACACCCCATTGGGGAATATGAAGCTTGTTGGTTTTGACCAATCTGACATGCCGGTAAATACCTGCTCCGGGATACCAACGAGAACCCAGTTTCTCCGTATCCACTCTGACTGCAATGATATTTTCCGAATCAAAGCGAATATAGGGCGTAAGATTTACCCTGAAGGAAATGTAGCCATAGGGACGTTCTCCTATCTTCTTTCCGTTAAGATATACCTCCGCATTGGCCATCACGCCATCAAAATCAAGAAAAAACATTTTATCTTTATCTATATTTTTGATGTTGAAGCGTTTACGATACCAGCCGATTCCCCGCCAAGGTAGCTTACCTGTATAGCCATCCAGATTTTCCCTGAAAGGTCCTTCAATGCCCCAGTCGTGAGGGACATCCAATTTCCTCCAGTCTTTGTCATTAAAGGCTAACTCTTTAGGAGATGGAGAATCCGGACTGCCATTCCCAAAAGGCTCATCTATTCGTTTACCATCAGGCTGTAGACCGTATCTGTTGAATAGCCAGCCGTGATCGAAGTTGATGACTTCTCTCGTCGATTGGGAGTATAGCAGGTTGGAAAACATAAAGGAGCATAGTAAGACTAGCCCTATGTTCTTCAACTGGAGATGCTGAAAAAGAACAATATATTTCATGGTAGATGATTAGCTGAGGAGTGTACATCAAAATATCCACTTTGAAGTAGTGTTGATGTACTACCTCCTCTTTTAATTTAAAAATATGTGATGACTAATATCCCGGATTCTGTTTAATAATCCCTTGTCCCGCAATAATAGCTGATTCCGGTATTGGGAAACGATGATAGTTTTCGTTTATAATAGACACTTGTCCGTAATCGGTACATTTTTGTTTCATGGTTGCTACATAAGAACCATCGCGGATAAGATCCTGACGGCGGCACCCTTCGAAATAAAACTCGTGTGCACGTTCTATCAATAATTTATCAAGGAAATCACGAGCACTGCTGAAAGAAGAAGCTGTATATGCAGTTAAACCGGCACGTGTTCTGACTTGATTCAGTAAATTAATGGCTTCTGTTGTAACTGTATTTCCTTCTCTGACAATGGCTTCTGCCAATAGAGTCAACACATCGGCATAGCGGTATACAATCCAATCTGTCTGACACTGATTTCCTGCATTATTACTTTCTATTTTATATTTTAATGGAATGACACCGTCCTGTAAGGAGTTACTTCCCACTCCCTTGTTGGTTTCGTTAAGGGTAGTACCTTCCCATGTATCATACTCGGAGATGATAGTTTGTTTACGCTCATCTCCATCTTCGTATGTTTTAAAGAATTTCCATGTCATTTTATAACCTCCCCAGCCACCATCAAATCTTCCGGCATCGGATGCCTTGAGGTTACTTGGCATAACATGGGGATACCATAAATGAACCTGATAACCTGTAAGACAGTTTACAGACCAGATTGTTTCCGAGTTCTTTTCATTGGCGTATGTAAAGATATTGGCATAAGCTGACCTCTCGGCCCCTTTGTCTGTCACCAATGCGTATTTATATTCGGGCTTCTGCAATTCACGAGCTTCGGTGATAGCTTTATCCCACTGTTTCGTTTGCATATAGAATTTAAGTAATACCATGTGGCATAACCCTTTTGTAAATCTTCCGTAATCCGAACTACTTTTATCGTAACTATATGGTAAAACTTTTGCAGCTTCGGTCAGCTCGGTGACGATGAAATTGTGTGTTTCCTCTTCACTTAAACGTGGAAGGATTATTTCATCTTCTGCATTCTTGAGCGTCTCTAGATCGGCTACAATAATAGGACCGTACAGGTCGTATAATAAAAAGGCCAGAAAACCGCGGGCACAACGTAACTCTGCTATATATTGGTTCAAAAGGTCTTTATTCATGTTTACGTTTGTTATTCGGTCGATGGTAAGTGTCATTTTACTTATCCCTTTCAGGTAGTTTGTCCAAGGATAAGCAATGCGATCTTCGTCACTGGGGGTCCAACGAGCAAATTCCAGAGGTTCCCAAATCCATCCGCCCCATGAGCAGAAACCATATTCGGTAGCCATGTCCGAAATAAGCATAACTCCATTAGCTACATTATACAAACCTCCGTAATCGTAATTCTGGAATGGAGAATAAGCATTTCCCGTAACCAGGTCGCGGACATCACGTTCTGTTTGGGGGTATATCGAGGGGGTGATCTCATCGAATACCTCTGATTCTAACGCACAACTTTGTATCCCACACAACATGAGAGTCAAAAGTCCAATGATATATATATTTAATTTTTTCATTTTCATGTTTTTTCAGTTATTAGAATGAAATATCTATACCGAAACTAAAAGAAGTTACGTTTGGATAAGAGAAATTTCCTGTGTCAGTTTCGGGATCAACGCCGTTCCAGTTTGTAAATACAAACGGATTGCTGACGTTTGCAGAGATACGTACGCTGTTAGCTATTGATTTGGAAACAGGAATCGTATATCCGAGGGTGATGTTTCTACATCTCAGGTAATTAATCTTTTTGTGATAATAGTCTCCGAAATCGTATGCACTCTCAATGAGGTTCGGAACCGTTGTATTTTGATTTGCATTGGTGTATGAGTGCAATGATTGTTGTGATACATTTGTCAGACTGTTTCCAAGACCTACTATCCAGGCATCATAATAGCTGGCTCCGCGTAAGCGGCCAATTTCGCCATAGAAGTAAATATTAAAGTCGAGGTTTTTGTATCTAAGCGTATTGTTAAGACCTAAAGTGCATTTAGGATCTTGCGATCCAAGATTGACTTTATCATATTGATCTAATACATTAGGTGAAGTTCCCGTATCGTATAGATTCTTCAGTTTAATTTGGCCTGGTACTAAAGTGGGTTGCCATGCCGGTGCTTTTTCACCTACTTGTAACAAGCCATCAGATACATATGAGTAGTAAGAACGGATCGGATCTTTTTTTGATTCGTATGCGGCTGGCTTCCAATTAGGATCTCGTTCATACCAGTTGTCTTTAAAAGTATAGAACGTAAAATCAGTACTCCATGTCCAGTCTTTATTCATGATATTTACGGTACTCAGTGTTAGCTCAAACCCGCGTCCCTGGGTTTTACCGATGTTGGCTGCTATGGTATTAATTTCATTATAGGCGGGCAGACTTTTATTACTTACCAACAAATCAGAAATAATTCGGTTGTAATATTCCATGGATAGTGAAATCCGGTTATCAAAGAAACCCAGATCCAGACCGATGTTGAATTCACTTGTAGTTTCCCAAGTTAACTTTTTGTTTCCTCTTTTGGTTATTGCAGTACCCATATAACCGTCATTGCCGAATACCCAGCCGGAAACTACTCCGTAAGAGTCGGTCATATAGTTCCCTATGTTTGAATTACCGGTTTGTCCGTAACTGGCTCTCAATTTACCATTAGAAAGAATGCTTGACAAAGGTTTCATGAATTCTTCATCGCTGACCCTCCAGCCGGCAGACACTGAAGGGAAATATCCCCAACGGTAGTCCGGGTGGAAGTTTGATTCACCATCGGCACGAACGGTAACTGTCAGCAGATACTTTCCTAAATAAGAATAGTTTGCTCTGGCAAAGTATGAGCCTAAAGCACTTTTCCTGGCTGAGGAGTTTACATAAGGCTTAGTTCCGGCTCCGGCCTGCAGATTGTTGTAAAGAAATCCATCTGTAGAGAAGTCTTCGTTGCCGGCATATACGCTTTCTTGATTAAACTGTTGATAAGAATAACCGACTAGCGCTGTCAGGCTATGATTCCCGAAATCTTTAGTATAGTTTGCCGTCAGTTCCATGAGATAATCTATATTATCACGTTGAAGGATGTTGGCTATCCCCCCTTTTGCAGCTCCGGCTACGGTAGTGTTAGGCACATAGCTTTTGTTTTTATCATATCTGCGGTCAACTCCCAGGTTAGCTTTTAAAGTCAACCCTTTTATTGGCTCTGCTTGTAAATAGCCATTAACCAGAACTCTGTCGCTTGTTGTTTTATCAGTAACTTCGAGCAGCGATATCGGATTGGGGTATTGTGCCATATCCGGGAAGATTGAATAATCGCCATTTTCATCACGGACGGGGACACTGGGGTCGAAGCGCAAAGCTGACGAAATAATACCTGCGTTTTCAAAATCATTGTCTCCCAATGATGAGTTGTCATATTGGTTGCGACTTAAATGAAGGGAGAAACCTGTTTTGATATATTTTGATAGTTCCTGATCCAGATTGACTTTCATTGTGAACCGGTCCATTGCATTGTTTTTTACCACCCCTTTTTGTGTAAAATAGTTTAGAGAGGCTGCATATTGTGTTTTCTCAGAACCGCCTGTCAATGAAACATTGTGAGATTGCTGCATTCCGGTACGGGTTACCTCGTCCAGCCAGTCTGTGGTTTGGGCGGTTGCAATTTCTTCATCTGTATATCTGGGAGTATAAGTTTTCGAAGAAGTGTCGGTTATATAATCGGCATATATGCCTTGTCCGGTCTCTTTCAACCATTTTTCATAAAGGTACATATTTCTATGTATTCTGTATTGTTTCCCATTCAACATTTTATAGTTGTTCTTAATGGTTTGCACAGAGAGATTGCCGGAATAGGTTACTTTGGCTTTTCCGGTTTTACCTCTTTTAGTAGTAATGATAATAACGCCATGTCCTGCACGTGAGCCGTAGATAGCTGTTGCACTGGCGTCTTTCAATACTTCAATCGATTCTATGTCATTGGGGTTGATAGACGATAATATGTTGTCAATTGTACCTGTTTTATAAAAATTCTTCTCCGAGTCGAGTGTTGAAGAGGCAGAAACCGGAAAACCGTCAATGATGAACAGGGGATCGTTTCCGGCATTGATTGAAGTTTCACCACGAATGCGGAACTTGGCTCCACCACCCACTTGGGCACTGCTTTGAGTTACCTGTAAACCGGCTGCTTTACCTGCTAATGCATGAGCAGTTGTGGAGAATGTACCTATAGGAGTGTCAGACATTTTCACTGAGGATATGGCTCCGGTAAGGTCGCGTTTCTTTTGAACGCCATAACCTACCACAACTACCTCATCCAGACTTTGTGTGTCTTCTTTCAATGTGATTTTAAAATGTGTCTGACCTTTTACTGAGACGTTTTGAGTAACATACCCCAAGTATGATATGATTAGTATGCTATTGTCGGTTACCGACAACGTAAATTTACCCTCGAAATCTGTGATGACTCCGGTTTTGGCTCCTTTCACAAGAACATTTGCTCCGATAATAGGTTCGCCAGTCTGATCAGTTACCGTCCCCGTTATTTTTCTGGTTACTTGTTTGAACAGAGCGATATGTTTATTGGATATACGATAAGATATATCTGTATTTTTAAAGAGTTCATTTAATACAGTTTCGATGTTTTTGTCTTTTATAGTGATAGAGCGTAAACTGTGTTTGTTGATTTCTTGTGTGTTATAAACAAATTTATATCCGGTTTTTTGCTCAATCGTATTAAAGATCTGTTCGTATGACGCGTTGTTGAAATTCAACGAGACAGATTGTGCTATCAGCGGATTAGTTGAAAAGAAAAAGCAGATGCAACTTATTAAGAATACGGAATAACTTTTCTTGGTAGAAAGAATAAAGTTATAGAATCTTAAATGGGTGTTTTTATGGCTAATAAATAATTTATTATTCATATTTTTGTATATTAAATATTTGATACTTGGCAGTTGTAGTGGGCTGCCGGTTAGCGATTACGTTTGGGGATGTTGGCGCATTCCCAAATGTTTTTTAGGGTTCAAGAGCTGTTCATAGTATTATTTTATAGGGTTTTACAATTAATAAATATAGATTTCTCCGCGTTTTTTCTCCATTTTATATTTTGCTGAAATCTGGAGAATAGAGAGTATTTCGTCCAGAGTTTCTTTATCTTCAAACGTTGCATTAAAAGTCTTTTTGCGTATAGCCTCGTTTTCAATATGTATCTTAACGTGAAATGCTCGTTCTAATTCTTCTCCGATTTCAGCCAAAGTGTTATCCTCAAAGCTAAATTTCCCTGTAATCCATGACATGACATTGTCCATGCGGATAGGAGAAATCATAATTTCACCATTTGACGGTGAATATTTAGCTTCTTGGTTGGGCATAAGAATTTTGGCAGATTTAGAAGATTGCCCTTTTTCATATAAAGCCACTTTTCCTTCAAGTAAGGATATTCTTATTTCATCATTGTATGTATCTGTCATTACATTAAAAGAGGTTCCCAATACTTCGACCTGCAATTTCCCAATATCTACAATGAAGGGATGATTCTTGTCTTTGCGAACTTGGAAAAAAGCTTCTCCCGAAATACTGACTTTCCTGTTTACATCCTCAAAAGAACGGGGGTAAACAAGGCGGGCATTGGCATTAAGCCATACAGTACTGCTATCCGGAAGTACAATCTTTGTTTTTGCATCCGGAACTGCTGCGACTTCATACCATACTAATTCCGGACGGCTTAAGTCAATAAAGTGAAAGGCTGAAACAACCAAAAGAGCAAAAGAGGCAGCAATGGAAAACCACTTCCATGCCGGAGAGATATTCTTACTTAACGATATTACCGGAGTGTTAATCCGTTCTTGTAGTCGTTTGTAGTTCGAAATAGTGTCATACTCCGGTAGTTTGAAGCGAAGACGATTAATTAAATCATCAACCTTAGGGTCTTTTATGTTATAATCTTCTTTCATTGTGCTGTTTTTATATATAGATGACAGCAACAAATAAAAACTACGGGTTTATACTTGATTATTTTTTATATATTCCTACATTTGCCAAGCGTATACGGGAGCAATGTATATTTAAACCCTAAAGTCTATCTAAAATATGTAAAATGAAATGAATCCGGAAGGTTTACTAAATAAGATCATCACCGGTGATGAAAATGCTTTGCGGCAATTGTTTGAACAATATTCGCAAAGATTGTATCATGTGGCTTATTACTATTTACAAGCAAAGGAACCGGCTGAGGAGGCTGTGCTGGATGTATTTACGACTGTTTGGAAGAAAAGGGAATCTTTAGGGCATATCAAAACTATTGAGCAATACTTATATACATCTACCAAAAATCAGGCACTTCATTATCTTCGCCGAAATTACTCTCCTGATAAAACGTATGTTTCTTTATATGAAGTGGAGTTAATACCTGAAAGTAATGATCCTGAAAGTCTTATGGAAGATAATGAATATGAGTTGCTTATTCAGGAAGCTATAAATTCATTACCTCCTAAATGTAAAGAAGTATTTAGGCTAGTACTGTCGGATAAGTTAAAAAACAGAGAGATAGCAGAATTATTATCCATAAGTGAAAGTACGGTGAATGAACACATCGCTTTGGCATATAAACGTATTACTTTGTATGTAAAGAAGCGATATAAATAGTACTTTATATATTTTCCTACTTAAACTGGCCCGATAAAATTTATAGAACCATGTTACATTGTATTTGACGCTAGCGCAAACCGGAGCTGAAAAAGAAAAAGGCACCCAGAAGTGGAAGCCTCCCAAATGCCTTATTCTTATCAAGTAGCGGGACCC
>ENA-ORPH01002386-ORPH01002386.1-human-gut-metagenome-genome-assembly--contig:-NODE-2386-length-15808-cov-9.599441_pt1 | contig 15808 bp, 14 predicted proteins | sample MGYA00242142_ERZ509074 | MGnify/ENA primary metagenome ERZ509074 (study PRJEB26280, sample SAMEA2338724) | human gut metagenome | biome: human gut; feature: human-associated habitat; material: faeces...
CGCTGCGGTAGCGGCTGTCTATCACATTGAAAACCTGTTCAAGCCCGTACTCCGTCCCCCGTTCCATTCCAAAATCGTCAATGATAAGCAGGGGGTAGCGGCAAAGGCGGTCAATGTACTCGTTGCGCCCCTCGAAGCTGGCGGCAAGGTCATTGAGGATAAGGGCAAAGTTTGTCATGCGGACGGGGATTTCCTGCTCCATAAGGGCGTTTGCAATGCACCCGGCAAAATAGCTTTTCCCTGTGCCTACCTTGCCCCATAGCAGCAAGCCGTGGTTGCCCTCTTTCATCTGCTCCCAACGCTCCACATAGCTGTGCGCCATTCCCATTTGGGGGCATTTGCCGTTGTCATTGGCAAAAGTCCATTCCCGCATTTTGCTGTCGGTAAATCCCCGGCGTTTCAAGTCCTCTACGGTGTCAAGGTGTTTCCTGCGCTGCTCGGCGGCTTCACGCTCTAACCGTTTCGCCCGCTGGCAGTCACACTCTGCCGGGTGGCGGTCACGCCCGAACAGGGCGGCTTTATCTGCCGGGAAATATGCTTCTTTCGGTGTCCGGCAACTGCCGCAGTACAAAAGCCCGTCCTCCCCGGTGTAGTCCTGCGGCTCGGCTGCGGTATCGAAAACCTTTTCAAAATCATTCGTCATAAGCTCTGTCCCTCCTTGTAGGTGTAATCGGGTATGCCCTGTTTCGGGGCTGCCTTTGCGGTATCGTCTGCCGCCCATCTGCGGATTGTGGCAGCGTGGTTTCGGTATTTCTTCCCGGTGGAAGCGATATAGCCGGAAAGACGGTCAATATAAAACTCCCATTTGCCGGGCAGTTCTGCTTGTAACTCGGATAATTCCGTATCAGACAGGAAAACATTGCTGTATCTGCCATAGGCAGCGGGGGCGGGGTGTCCCGTTTCTAACTCTCTCTCTTTCTCTAACTCTATATCTATCTCTTTCTCTATCTCTGGTGGACAAATGTCCGCTTGGTATGGTGGACATTTGTCCGCACCATGCTTTGGCAGGGCTTTTTGCAGTTCAAGCCTTGCCCTGCGCTTGCGCTCCCCCTCGGTTGAGGACTGCCCGATCAGCAGTTCAATGTTGCTCATGTAGAGTGCGCCGTTTTGCAGCGGCTCGACAAGCCCCAACTTTAGGAAAATCTGCAAAGCCCGTTCTACTGTGCCGACTTGCTGCCGGGTGATGGTGGCTATCATCTGCGCGGTGTAGGGGATATTCTCGTCAAGCTGCAACTTCCCGCCGTTCTTCAGCGATTTTAAGTACAGCTTCAAGAGGATATTGGAGTACAAGATACCGTCCTGCATACTTTCCAGCAGCACGATAGCGTCCTCGTCAAAATAGTTCTCTTTCAGCTTGAGGTAGTAATATTTGCGGTTATCTGCCATTGGCGGTGTCCTCCTTTTTCCAGCGTTTGGAGTAATACCGGGGGCAGAGTACCACGATAGCCCGGAAACTCTGCTTGCAGTCGTGGGTACAGCCCCGGCATAGGTCGTTGTAGGTGATACGGTTGCGGTGGTTGAGGAAGAAAGACCATTCAAGCCGCCGCTTCTTGCTCATTCGTGGCATGGGTGACGCTCCTTTCTGCCGTTTCGCCGGGTGTGGCGGTATCGGCGGTAAATCTGTATATTCCCGGTGTCATTTTCGGGGATTTTCTGCCCTGTAAGCCTCGTTTCAAAGTCGGGTGGTATTGCGGATAGGGCGCAGGGCATACCCTTGTTTCTGTATGGTTTCGGTATCATTTCGGGGCGGTGTTTAACGGTCATGTTCGTGCCTTTTCTGCTGGCTCGGTGCGCCCCGTAGTATCTGGTCGATATTGCCCTTGACCGTCTGCAACTCCCGCACACGCTCCTTTTTCTCCCGGTAATCGTTGTACCGGGCGTTCTTCTGGACGGTAAGCTGCTCAATCTCGGCTTGCAGGGCTTTGTAGGTTGGCAGCTTCTTTATGCCATGCTCCCGGAAATACCGGGCGGCTGCGTCCGCTATGATAAAGTCGCTTTCGTGCTTCTGGCGGTAGGCGGCTTTTGCTTTGTCCGATTTCTGCGCTTTCAGTCCGTCCCGCACATCTTTGGTCTTGGCGAATTGCAGCACATAGCCCTGCAATTCCTTTTTGCCCTGCAACGCCGCTTCAACGGTTTTCAGTTCTGCGGTGCTGTCCTGGAGATCCGCATAGGCGGCGGTAATGGCTGCGTCAAGCTGCTCCGGGGAAGTAAAGCCGTACTGCTCATAGGCGGCAACGGTAGCCGCCATCTGTTTGAGGTTGTGGACAGCCGCCCAGCGGTCATAGCCCACGCCTTTCCCCTCGGCTCGCTTGGCTTCCCGGTCAACCATGCGCTGGATACCGCCCTGTTTCGGGGCGGTTTTCGCTGTTTTTCCCTGCTGTAATCGCTCCCGGATAGTGCGGGTGTATTCGGGTATGGCTGCGGCTTTTTCGGCGGCTCTGTGGGCGTTCTGCTCCAAAAGGGCAAGTACGGCGGTGCGGTCAAAACCGTCCCCCAGCTTCCGGGCGGTGATGGGCTTGGTGCGCTCCGGCGTGAGGTAGGACAATCGCCCCCGGCTCTCCTTGACAGTCACGCCCTGCCGGAGAAGTAAAGCGGAAAACTCGTCATAGCTGGTAGCAGAGGACAGGGCGGCTCGGATAGTCTGCCGCAACTTTTCCTTGTCCGTTTCAAACTTGGTGGGCTTGGGCGGTTGCTCCCCGGCGGGTAAAGCGGCGGCTTGTGCTGCGGCCTGCCTGTCCAGCTTGGCTTGCCCTTTCCGCTGCGCCCAGTATTCACGCTCCGTCACCCGGTTTTTGCTCCCATGCAAGAGGTCAATCTGATAGAGGTTTTCCCAGTGGCACATCTCCATGACTTCGGCTTTGAAATACTCCATAGCTGCGTCGGTGCAGCGGTGCTTGCACCCGGCTTTTGTATCTGCCGGTCTGTCCATGTAGGGCAGCAAGGGTACTTCCTCAATCCGCAGACTGTTAATGACGATATGCACATGGATATTGCCGCTGTGGTTGTGTCCGTCCGGGTGGGTGCAGACAATGGCTTGGTGTCCGGGGAAGTGTGCTTTACAAAATCTCTCGCCCAACTCCTGCGCCCGGTCAACGGTCAATCCGTTGTCTGTCCCGTCCCGTGGGTCAAAGGAAATGATATAGTGGTGGCTTTTCACATCTTCCCGCTTTTGGTTTTTGCCATAGCGGAGATTGGAGCGCATACAGGCAACGGCAAAATCCTCGCCGCCGCAGTTCAAAGTGGCAAGCCGATAGTCCTCGCGGGGAACAAGTCGCCCGGTTTCATCAAGGGTGGGGCGCATGGTAAACTCGTCATGCTCAAAGGTCAAATACTGCTCGGCTGCGCCGTAGTCGGCATTTTTAGAGCTGATATGTTTGAATGTTGCCAACCGCTTCACCTACCTTTCGCAAGACTTCAAACTTCAAGGCGGCAAGGTCGGCTATGGCTGCCCGTACCTCGCCGGATAGTGCGTTGTAGGGTGTGCCGTACTCGTTGAGGGCGCGGGCGATCTGGTTGAGGTTGCCGCCGATTTTCCCGTATTCGGCGGTCAACTTCCCAACGGCGGCAAGCAGTTCATCATTGACCGGGGAAATGGTAACAACGGGGCGAATGGTAGCCCGTGTTATGGCTTGCCGGATAAACTCGGCTTGGCTGATGTTGTAATGCTCCAGCCGCCCGGTGAAGTCGGCGTATTCTTCCTCGGTCATGCGGGTCTTGACTACATGGCTGCGGTGGGGCGTGTTGTATCTCTTGGCTATGGGTATCACTCCTTTCTGTGCGTGGTATTCCGGCGTGGTGGTCTGAAAAAGGCAAGCTGCCCCTTTTACTACCCACACCACAAAAAAAGCAAAATTGCCAAACGGTTTCGGAAGATTTTTTGCGGCGCAAGCCGCATAGCAGGGTTTGGGGAAGGCACTCCCCAACAAGATTTACCGCAGGGGCAAAACCGCAGATATGCGGATTTTGGCACCGTGGTAGAATCTTGCTCTGACAGCTCACACTCTGCTCCTGCCGTAAAACTGCGTATTTCTCCCTCTGCTGCCTACAACGACAGGAAAGGCATTTTGCCAAAGAATGTGGATAATTTTTTTGAAAAAATGGGCGTGAAAAAACGGCTTGCCATGCAAACCGCTCAAAAAACATATACTTGATTTATGAGAAATCAACCTGAGATTAGGGAGGGCAGGCGCAGTTTGTGCTTGCCCTCCTTGTCTGCCGAAAAGCGAAACAGGTTGCGGCTGTCAATGGCGCGTAAGCGTTTATCTCGACCGTTGACGGGTGCAGCCTGTTTTGCTATCTTTCGTCATGAATGAACTTATGGGAGACAATGCTCATAAGGGCAATTCGCACCGTTCCCCTTTACCATTTTCAAAGTGCCTCTCACAGCCGCCCGTTCATGGAAAATTTACAAATAGATTGCTGCCGCCATATTGAAAAAGATGGTCATTATATGGTAGACTTATTATGCGGATAGAATACCTATCTGACAAACTATGATTGGAGGTAACGCCATGTATCGTCCCAATGATGCCCGGTTCGGCTCTGCGTGTTGGTGGTATTGGTGCGGCTCCCGATTATGGAGAGGTCGTATCAAAATCGTTTCTGTTGGCGCATAGGCCGGACTGGTGATTAGTCGGCTTGTGCGCTTTTTCATTTCTGTGGAGTGTTTTTCTAGGTATTCCATTACTTTGCAAGCAATGGTATTTGAAATCTTCAGGGTTTCAATCGTCAGGATTGTCTTGAACTTTCCATGTTTGTAAATATATCAAAAGGAGGTGAACATGATGATCTACCAGAAGCCGAGTGTTTTTGTGATTGACAAAGACCTTGTGGAAGCACTGCTTCCAGTATACGAGGTTGCCTGCCATTGTACGAGCGGTGGAGCTAGAGTATGCCATGGTGCGAGCAGTTTAGTCAATTGATGGCATAGACAGTTCAACCGTACCATTTCAAGTTTTGCGTTCCATGCAATTGCGCGAGTATTGGTGTCAGAGTATGTGCCTTACGTCAACACAAAGAAAACTGTGCAGTATTAAGAGCAGCTTCAAATCGCATTTGCAAGCAGTTCAGCACAGTTCGAAAAGACAGTGCTCTCTGGCTGAGGTGTACCAGCTTTGAGCCAGAGAGCATATGTTGTTGCCGTAATAAGTTTTTGCACCACACAAGAAACAATTCGTTTGTTAAATGGGTCTAATGGGCGCGATAATATCACTGGAATTATCAGTCTCAATAAACATACTCTATATAATTCGAAAGAGGTTGTTATGCATTACATTAACGAATTTTTATTCGATTCCGCAAGACTTCTTTTGTTTCGAGATACAGTATCAGAAGATACTATTCTCAACGTGACAAGAGAATATGACAGAGATGCCTCTGCTCAACCGTTGGATTTGCAATTCAACGCAGATGAAATGAGCATGGATACTTTTGCACTAAGCAGTGCCGGTATCTGTCTCTCGTTTAACTGCAACCTAAGATGTCGATACTGCGGATATTCATCAGAGGAGAATGACCCAAACATGCTTCAGTTTGAAGATGTCAAGGTGTTTATAAGGGATATTGTCAGACGCAGAACAATTAAAAAACTGATTACCCAAAAAGACGATCCGCTGGAAATAGAACTAACAGGCGGTGGAGAACCTACCTATAATTGGGAATTGTTCTGCGAATCCATACGATTTATTAAAGGACTCTGCAAAGAAAATAGGATTCCCGTGCAGCTACGATTGACAACAAACGGCATGATTTCTGAGAATCAGGCGGACTTTGTTGCCGCAAATATTGACCATACGATGATATCATACGATGGATTGCCGGATATACAAAGCAGGAACAGATTCAGTCCTTATGAAAAAGCCTCCAACGAGAAAGTCGAGCAGACAATCCGCAGACTTGCGGCAAACGGCGCATCTATGGTTATTCGTTCGACAATCTGGCAGGATGACCTTAACAGGATCACAGATATGTATTACCATGTCCGTAATCTTGTCGCTCCAAGGAAGGATGTTGTTTGGAGTATTTACCCGGTACTGTTTGAGGGTAGAGCAATTAAACACATACAGCATCAGGGAAACGCTGCATGCGAACACTTCTTTACGAAGTGCTTGGGGTTAATGAAAGATATGTCAAATCAAGATGACTTGCTCATTGATATCTCGCTCCTTAATAACGGCGTCTATCCGTTTTTCTGTGGTGCACATAAAGCGACGAAGCCATGGCTGCTGCCGGATAAGTCGATTGCAACTTGCATTGAATCAAAGGAATACAAGACTTACATCGGGAAAATTGAGAATGGATTCGTGCAGTACTTTACGCATTATCAGGATCCACTTTTAAGTATAGCACAAAAAAAGTATTATGAATGCCAGGATTGCATCGCTTACAGCACCTGTAAGGGTGGATGTCCCATTTGGCATTTTCGGGTGGACGACAAAATACGAGAGCCCTTGGAGTGCAGTCTTCAAAAGAAGTATTGGAGTTATGTAGTTCATGCCCTTACGTCTGGCGAATACAGCATGGGATGGAAGCTGGAGAAGATAGACTCATCAGAGGCAAATGGACTCGATTGTTTTAAGGTTGTAAAGGAGCGTGCCGAATGAAGCTGAACCATAAGGAGATTACGATACAACAATACATCTCTGAAGCTATAGAAAACGATGTAGTCATGTATCAAAAAGAACAAAAAACAGTGCTTGTAGTAAACGATACAGCATATGCAATTTGGAATGCTATCACGAATGCAGCGGAAGAGAAGCGAGATATTACAACGGAAGAGATTGCTACGTCACTCTGTGCGCAGTACTCTCTGGGAGATGACCAGTTCGAGGAAATCTGCAAAGATGTCGATGGCACGCTCAGTGCATTTTTTAACGCATCATTTTTGATTTACGCAGACAAATAATCATACGAAAGGGTTAAATCATAATGAAAAGCATACGAAACATGTGCAGCAATATCGCATGGATATGTAAACCGTATAAGAAATACGGACTCTACCTTTTGCTTTCCATTGTTATTATGGGGCTTTATTCTCCTATTGAAGATTTTCTCTATGTATATACTCCGGAGATAATTCTTAACATGCTGGCGGATGAAAAACCGTTCCATATCGTCGCTGCTGCCGCTGTAACACTTACTGTCGTCGGTTTTCTGAACAGCGCTATTTTCAAGCTCGCGCGGGCATACTTTGCAAAGCAGAAAACTTCTATCAGCCTTCAGGCTAATCGTGAGATTTATGAAAAAGCTGTGCATGTTGATTATAAGTATATCGACGATCCTAAATATTACGATAATTTCGCATGGGCCGTGGAAGAATACTCGACTCAGCTTGAAAAGGCGCGGAACTTTCTTATTGATTTTGCACAATGCACGCTGAGCATAGTTTTATTGGGCACTGTTATCGCAACGCTCGGCCCGTGGATATTATTGGCCGAAGTTGTGCAGATGCTTCTGCACGTCGTTGTCAACAAACATCTGAATTCCATTTCCATCAAGTACAAGGAGGACTCCGTACCGCTCGACAGGCGGCTGGGCTATTTCCACAGGCTTTTCTATTTGAAAGAGTACGCAGCCGATATGAAGTCCACAATGCTCGGAGAAATTGCGGGAGCGTCATACGATAATTGCGGCAAGCAGAAACTGAAGGTGCAGGCAAAATATGTATGGAAAATCGAACTGCTGTATATTTTGCACGAAGCTATCTTGTTCTCTACTGAAATAATCATTATGCTCTACATTATAAAGAACATTATTGTGGGCAATATACCAGAAGTTGCGATGTATATGACGCTGATGCTATCATTTTACCGGCTGGATTCAAAGATTAACATGTTGACGTATCTGCTCAAAGATGCAAGTATTCTTTCCATGAACGTGGAAAAAATAAGGGCTTTTTTCAGGCTCGAATCAAAAATTGAGAGCGACGTCAGGCCGGAGAAGGCGCAGCCTGAAAATGGATGTTTTTCCGTGGAATTGAAAGATGTCAGCTTTTCCTATGAGAACTCGGATTTTTCATTATCGGATTTGAATCTGTCGATCCGGCCCGGCGAAAAAGTCGCAATAGTGGGTGAAAACGGCGCAGGAAAGTCCACCTTTATGAAGCTGCTGTTAAGGCTTTATGATGTGGACAGCGGAACGATATATATAAACGGCAGACCCATAAAGGAGTATGATGTGCGCCGGATGCGCAGCCGTATCGGCGTTGCGTTTCAAAGTACGAATATATACGCCATGAGTTTTGCCGATAATATTTCGCTGTATCATCCCGTAACCGCCGAAAAAATGCGCAAGATAGCAAAGCAGATGGGGCTTGACGAGATTCTAAAAAAGAACTGCGCAGATTATGACGCCGAGTTGACGCGTGAGTTTTTTGAGGATGGCATCCTTCTCTCCGGCGGCGAAGCCCAGAAAATAGGAGTATCCAGAGTCATGTCCGGGGACTTCAGCCTTCTTTTGCTGGATGAACCGTCCTCCGCCCTGGATCCTCTGGCAGAATACAAGCTGAGTGAAGCAATCCTCGGCGCAGCCAATCAGACGACTACGATTTTGATTTCCCACCGGCTATCCACCGTAAGAGACGCAGACAGGATTATTGTAATGGATCATGGACAAATCTGCGAAAGCGGAACCCACAACGCACTAATGGAAGCCAAGGGAAAGTATTATGAAATGTTCACAAAGCAGGCGGAGAATTATGTGAAGCAATAAGCATCTTTTGCTCGGAGGCTTGCTCCAATCATTGTTGGAATCAACTAAGCTTATTCTTTACGGAATCGCGGGGCGGTTGTCCTTGTCATATTCTGCGGCTCATTATCGGTAGCCGCTACCGAAATTCTCTCCTTGCTTCTTTACTGACCATGAGCATTAGCACCGGGGTTGTCGTTTCCGTAGCCTTCCAGCAGGTTGATGGCTCCCCAAATGCCGAGACCAGCACCGAGAGCGATGACGAGGGTCTGGAGAACGCCGACAGCAGAGTTGAAAAATTCCATATTTGTGTTGCCGGAATCATTGGGTGTTGGTTGTGTTGAAATCTCGCGGATACAGCAGGAGCCGGAGCGAAAGCTGCGATGCAGCCCCGATTCCGGCTTCTCCTTTCAAATTTTAGTTCGTGGATTCGTTCCGACCCTGCAAGCGAGGAGGCGTCTTTTCTCATCTGTATCTATATGAAAAGCCGCCGCATGAGGGCGGCGGGCTTGTGCACTCAGACGCGGCCCGCGTCGAACACCTCGTATACCTCATCCGCTTTCGGCACCAGTCTTGTGGAGAGATACTTTTCGATATCAAAGGCGTTCCTTGGGTTCGCGTCCGACAGATACTTATAATTGGGGTGACGGGTGATGTCGTACTTATCCGAGAGGAAGGGGCGCACGCCCCGAAGCTGCAAGATGCACTTGCCGCCGTCCAGCACCGCCAGCTCATCTATCGTGGCAAGGTCTTTGCCCAGCTTCTGATAATTCAGGCTGTGGGAAACCTCCCGTCCACGGCTCTCACCGGTGTTGAAGGTGTCGATGGTCTCTTTCCCCAGCGCCTGATTCAGCTCCTTCAGCGTACCGGGCTCCTTGCCGCCTAAAAAGATGGAGCTGTCGCAGTTGCCGATGATGGTGTCGGCGTTGTCCTTGTACAGCGCCTTTAGCTGGCTTTGGGCTTGCAGCACCAGACAGGCGGAAATCTCGCGGCTGCGGATGGTAGCCATGAGCTTCTCCAGATTCGGTATCTGCCCGATGTTGGCGCACTCGTCGATGAGGCAGCGCACATGGACGGGGAGCCTTCCGCCGTACACGTCGTCGGCCTTTTCGCACAGCAGGTTGAACAACTGGCTGTAAATCATGGAGATAAGGAAGTTGAAGGTGCTGTCGGTGTCGCTCATGATGAGAAACAGCGCCGTTTTCCGGTCGCCCAGGGTGTCCAGCTCCAGCTCGTCGTACATGGTGATCTCCCGCAGCTCCTGGATATCGAAGGGCGCAAGGCGCGCGCCGCAGGAAATATTGATCGACTTAGCTGTTTTGCCCGCCGCTAATTTGTATTTTTTATATTGCCGCACGGCGAAGTGATTCGGCTCCCGCTGCGCAAGCTCCTTGAAGGCCAGATCCACGTTGTTCTCAAAGGTCTCATCGTCCTCGCGCACCTCCATGGCGTTGATGAACTCGATGAGCGTGGCGAAGTTCTGTTCCTCCTCGGGGGCTTCGTAGTGGATATAGCCGATGAGCGCCGTGTAGAGCAGCGTCTCGGCCTTCTGCCAGAAGTCGTCCCCGGATTTCCCGTCCCCCTTGGTGTTGGCGATGAGGGTCGTGACCAGCTTCAGAATATCCTTCTCACTGTGGATATACGCAAAGGGGTTGTAGTGGTGGGACTTCTTGAAGTTGATGGAATTGAATATCTTCACCTTGTAGCCATTACGGAGCATGAGCTTTCCGCACTCCACAGCGATGCTGCCCTTCGGGTCGGTGACAACGTATGAACTGTGTAATTGCATGAGATTTGGCTTAATGAAAAACCTCGTCTTGCCGCTGCCGGAGCCGCCCACCACCAGCACGTTTTTGTTCCGCGCCGTCTTGGGGTCTTTGGGACGGTTGGACATCATGAGCCGCTCGGTCTGGGTGAGAATGACGTTGTTCTCAAACTTCGGATCGACGTAAGGGGCGATATCCTCGGGCTTGCCCCAACGGGCAGAGCCGTATTCCAGATTTTTGCGGAATTTCTTGGCGTTTTTGCCCTTGACATACACCGCCAGACGGATGAGCAGGGCGGCAGCGACGCCCACGCACAAGTCGATGGGGTGAAAGCTGGGCAGTGCTGATTGGAACGCGGCGGCGAAGCCCTCCATGAGGTGCAGCGCTTTCCCCGAAAAGTCCGTGCCGGGGGCAAGCCTCCACGCCTGCCCCAGCTTGGTGGCAAAGAGGGCGATAAGGACATACGGGATATTGGGCAGCACCAGCTTTTTGATATGCAGCGGCTTTTTCATAGCTCCAGCCCCTTGTCCTTGTTGCGCACCCTGGTCACGTCCTTTGCGATCTCCGGCGCACGGAGCGCTCTGAGCATCTGGATGACGGACGGCTTCTCCTTTGCTTTTGCCTTCTTCCCGGTGTACTCGGTAAAGGCGGCGGTGAGCGCATCCGCGTCCCGCGCCTTGAAAAAGACGAGATACCTGGGGATCTCGCCGGTTTTGTCCTTCTTGATGGCGTAGTCCACGCCGTACTTGCGCGCCACGCGGTCAAAGCCCTTGATGTTCCGCTCCGTGACCTCGATGTTGGACACGCCCTGGTTCTGACCGACAAGCTGCTTCACCGTCTGCTTGCCGGTGGGCTTTTCAGGCGCACCGCGCGCCTTTGCCAGCTTCTTCTCCTTGCGGCTGGCAAGGTATTTGAGAATGGCGGCCTTTAACAGCCGCGCCGTGAGCTTGGTTGCGCTGATGACCAGCGTGACCGCTCTGTTTTCCACTTCCTCCTGCAAGGGTCATCCCTCCTTTGTTCGTGATTGGATAAATGCCGGTGGAAGCCAGCGCTCATCTGCCGCGCAGCCCGTCGCCGTACATATCGTGGTTGACGAGGGCGGAATAGTAGCTGCCGATGGTGCTGGGCGCGTTGAACAGCGACGCCAGCAGATATTTCTTGATGTTGCGGACGTAGGTGGTGTTCTGCTTCAGGCAGTCAAAGACGTACTCGATGTGGGAGGACGTGATGCGCAGCAGCTTTTCCTTCACCATCTCAGCCGGGTACTCGTCTCCGGCCACCACGATGGTCTGTCTGCGGGAGCAGAGGGTTTCCGCAATGAGGTCCACCACCTCGTCAAGCTGCTCCCGGTCCTGCTGCGGGTCCTGCACCAGAATGTCGTACTCGATATTATCTTTGACGATCTCTCGCGCTTCCTCGTATCCCATCCCATCATATCCCACGCCCTGCAAGGGGGCTGGGGGATGGATTGGATCAGGATTTGATATGTCCGTACTTGATCTATTCGGTATTTCTTTTTCTTTATTTCTTCTATCTTTATTTAATTGCGCGGGCTTTTCCGTATCTGGCTCGTCCGTATCCGGGGTATCCAGATACGGGTTTCCCGTATCTGGTGAAGCCGTATCCGGCGGAGGCGTATGCGGCGATTCATAGATGGTGTACTCGGTGTCGGTGATGCGCCCGCGGCTGTCACGAATCTGGCGGCGGACAAGGTAGCCGTGCGATTCCAGCTCTTTGAGCGCCGCGCCGATGGCGTCCACGCCCTCCTTGCAGATGGCGGCAAGCCCGCGAGTGGTATAGTCCCACTCGTCTGTCAAAGAGAGCATTTTGGACAGCAGACCGATGGCTTTCAGCGTCAGGGCGGTGTCCCGCAGGTGGTAATTGGACATGACCGTGTAATTGTGGTTCTTCTCCACGCGAAATACTGCCACGGTGTTCACCTCCCCTCGGAGGGAAAAAGCAGCCCCGCAGACGGAGCGTTTGCCCCTGCTTCGCGGCGGATGAGGCGGCGGAGGGTATATCCCCGCTGTCCGCGTCTTTCGGTAATTTTCAGGGCGTCCAGCCCGAAACGGGCGATGAGCAGGGCGTTGATGAGCAGCCGGAACGCCTCGTCCGGGATGATCTGCGGCTCCGCAAGGTCGCCCTGCGTGACCTCCGCCGTGTGGCAGTAAAGGCTTTTCGCCGCCATGAGCAGCGTATAGTCGTGGGGCGAGATGCCGCGCCTCCTGGCGTAGCGGAAGTCGATGCCGCCGCGGAAGAAGCAGTTGAAGGTCCTGTCCGCAAGCTCCTTGTTGGAGGTCAGCAGATACAGCACGGCGAAGAACTCCGGCGTGTCGCGCTCCTTACGGCAGCCCAGCAGCAGCCGCAGGGTCTCCATGCGCTTCCTGTGGGCGTCATCCTGCCACATGGTGCCGGGAAAGCGCTCCGCTAGCAGCATGATTCTTGCGGTCAGGCGCGGACGGTACGGGAACAGCTCCGCGACGGCCTCCGCGTAGCCCACCGTACCGGCTTCCATACGCTCGGCAAGGCAGGGGCAGGACAGGGCGGTGCAGCCCAGCTTTTTGACATATTCCGTACAGAGGACGCAGGAAACGTCCTCCGGCTTATACTTGAACGTGTTGATATACATGGCTTTGCTCCTCTCTGGATATGACAAAACCGGGCAAAGAAAGCTCTCTGCCCGGTCGGTATCGTGGTTGTCTGCGGTCGTATTCGGTTATCTGGACTGGTCGCGCTGGCGCTTGCGCAGCCATGCGTCCAGCAGCTTCAGGATGGTTTCCTCCATCTTCTGCGGCGTATAGGAGCGCGGGAAGTATTTGCGCAGCTTGTCCGCCGAGAGGACGACGTTATAGCCCTCCGGCTTTTTCTGCTCCATCATGATGTCCAGCATGGTGTCGTCGTTGAGCTTGCCGTCGCGGGAGAGCTTTTTCATGCGCTGTGCCTGTGAAAGCGAGGGCGTGGCCTGCTCGCTGTCGATGGCGGTCAGGAGCATCTGCTGTTCCTCCGGCTTGAGATAGGAGATTTCCACAGCGGGGGTCATGCCGATCTTCTTCTCGTCCACCATCTGCTGAAGCTCCGGGGTGAGTTCGGTCAGACGGATGTAGCGGCGCACAGTGTCGCCACTGATACCGGCGTCCTTTGCCACTTCGTCATCTGCTCGGAAATTCGCCGCAACTTGCGGCGAATTATTTTCATCTGCCTTTTCTTCTGTTTTTGCCGGTCTGCCAGCCTTGCGGCAGATAGCCTCTAGCTTCATTTTGTACGCCTGCGCCCGTTCGGAGGGAAGGATGTTCTCGCGCTGGATGTTGCTGTCCACCATGAGGATGGTGGCGGTGTCGTCGTCCATCTGCCGCACAATGCAGGGCATGGCGGAAAGCCCCGCCAGCTCGCTGCCGTGCCTGCGCCGGTGTCCTGCGATGATCTCATAGCCGCCGTCCTCGCGGGGACGGACGATAGCCGGGACGAGAACGCCGTACTGCCGGATGCTCTCCGCCGTTTCCTGCATGGCCTCGTCGTCCCGCACCTTGAAGGGGTGGTTGGGGAAGTCGTGCAGCTCCGACAGCGGGAGCAGCGTGATTCTATCCTCCTGCGCAGCCGCAGCGGTCTTTGCCCTGCGTTTTGCTGTGCTTTTCGGTTCTGCCATATTCGTGTTCCTCCTCGTTGAAAGCGGCAGGAACGAAAAAGGGAGAATGACCGCAGCTACCGCCATTCTCCCATGAAAACAACTATGCGATTGTGATTTCAGCCCCTTGGCCGTCTGAAAGAGAGCTATCTGATCGAGAGCCATCTCGCCGCAAACCCGCATGAATACTGGATTTTTGCTGTTTGCGCTTCACCTTCCCGAACGACGTATGTTCAATGAATGGTATGCCAAGGACATCTCGAAGAAGCGGAAAATCGTCAACAAGATGAAAGGCAACGCTGGTATTCCACTGTCCCAGCCGCCCTATGGCTATATCAAAAACCCGGATGATTCCCGCTTTTGGGTGATTGACCCGGAGGCCGCTGATGTGGTACGGCGTATCTATGACATGGCGTTAGAGGGGTATGGATTGGCGGAAATTGCAAACGCTTTGGGAGCTGATGGCATCGTCAATCCCACCTACTATTGGCGGAGTAAGGGCGTCAACCGCAGTGGCTCCAAAAGCACGCTGGAGCCTACCAAATGGGGACATACCACCATCAAGAAAATTCTCACCTTGCAGGAATACTGCGGCGATGTGATTAACTTCAAGAGTTACTCCAAATCCTATAAGATCAAACGCCGCATTGAAAACCCGGAGGAAAACCGAGCTATCTTCCTCAATGTCCACGAGCCCATCATTGACCGTGCTACCTGGGAAAAGGTGCAGGCCCTCACCAAAGGGACCCGCCGCAAGCGGCCCCAGGTCACCCAGGAGCCCAGCGTGTTCTCCGGCTATCTGAAATGCCCGGAGTGCGGCGGCAATCTGAATTTCCACTTCAACCAGGGCAACCACGACATCAAGTTTTTCAGTTGTCAGAACCACAACTCCGGGCTCCGCAAATGCTCATCCACCCATTATATCCGGCTGGACTTCCTGGAGCGGGTGGTGCTGTATGAGGTCAACCGCCTCGCCGCCTTTTCCAGTGAGTACGAGGACGATTTCATCAAGGCCATTATGGGCCGCTCCGCCAAGGTTGTAGAAAATGCGAGGGTGCGGAAACAGCGGGAACTGGATGGGCTGTTGGCGCGTGACAAGGAATTGGATATGCTCTTCGAGCGGCTTTACGAGGACAATGTCGCCGGTAAAATCGACGACGCCCGGTTTGCTAAAATGGCAAAGCGGTATGAGCAGGAGCAGGGTGAAAACGGCAAGCGGATTAAGGCGCTGCGCCTGGAGCTGAAACAATCCGAGAGCAAACGCATGGACATTGACGATTTCCTCACCACAGTCCGGCGCTATACCAACGCCGCTAAGATCACCAAGCGCATGGTGGGAGAACTCATTGACCACATTGACGTATATCAAGCGGAAAAGCAGGACGGCGTTACCACTCAGCGCGTCGTGATCCATTACAACTGCATCGGTGCCTTTGATGTGCCGGACCGTCGGAAGATACCGGAGGCCGACATTATCATGGAAACGAGAAAGGGCGTAGCAGTCAGCTACGCCCCGGCGGTGTAAAGGTGGTGTGGGATATGAGAGCATTTCTCTATTGCCGTGTCGCCCATGACGATTCTTTCGCATTGGAACACCAGCGGTTTCTGCTCCAGCTCTACGCAAAGCAGGCGGGATATACCATCATCGGCGCTGCGGACGAATACGGCAGCGGGCTCACATTAGACCGCCCGGCGCTCCAGAAAGTGACCGAGGCCGTTGTTGCTGGTAGGGTGG
>ENA-ORPH01002392-ORPH01002392.1-human-gut-metagenome-genome-assembly--contig:-NODE-2392-length-15749-cov-5.511597_pt1 | contig 15749 bp, 10 predicted proteins | sample MGYA00242142_ERZ509074 | MGnify/ENA primary metagenome ERZ509074 (study PRJEB26280, sample SAMEA2338724) | human gut metagenome | biome: human gut; feature: human-associated habitat; material: faeces...
CAGCGTGCCTTCAATCGGGATGGTGTAGACCATCGGGTTCGCCGAGTCCGCGTCGGAGAAGAAGGACTGAGCGACAATGCCGATGACCGGCGACAGGATGACGTAGGAGATACCGACGATGAGGATAATTTGCAAAATCGTCATCAGCAGGTTCTTGCCTTTTTTGACCACGCCGCCCTTGGCATCCTCATAGCGGGGAGAATTGCGAAATGCGCGCCATTTTTCCATTGCTTTTCACTCTCCTTCGCCTTAATTGTAGTAGAAGGTGCGCTTGCCGATGAAATACACCACGGCTCCCAGCAGGGCGCAGGTGATGAGCGTCGAAACCACGCTGAACGCGGAGGACAGCCCGTACCGGCTCTCGGTGAACGCCGTGCTGTATGCCAGCTTGACCACCTCGGATTTGCTGAACGCATCGACGATGGTGTAAATCGTGCAGGTGATGATGTGCGGCATCACCATCGGGAACGTGACTTTCCAGAACGTTTCGTAGCCCGTCGCGCCCTCAATCTTCGCCACTTCGTAGAGCGAGGAAGGAATGGACTGCAAGCCCGCGATGAACAGCACAATCTGCACGCCGGAAGCCTGAATGATATCGCTGATGCGGCTGACCGCGCCGACGATGTAATCCAGTACCACGTCCGGCAGGGCAAGCTGCGCGAACAGGTCGATGAGGTAATCCATGTTCATCGTGCCGGAGGATGCCGACGCCGCCGCCATGTCCGCGCTCGTGCCGCTCAGACCCCCCGCCATCATCTGCGCCGCCAGCGACAGCGCATTGCTGACCGCTTCCGCCCCCAGCAGCACCGGCAGGAAGAAGATGGCGCGAACCAGTCCGCGGCACTTCATTTTGCGGTTGAGCATCATGGCGACGAACAGGGAGAAGAAGATAATCAGCGGCACGTCGATGACCATGTTGCCGATGGAGGTCGTCAGCGTCTGCTTGAAGGACGCGTGGGAGAAGAACGCCTCATAGTAGTTCTTCAGCCCCACGAATTCCAAATTGTAGCCGCCCGTACTCAGCACGGTCAGGTCGCTCAGGGAGAACTCCACCGTCATGTACAGGCTGCGCACATAGAACAGCAGAAAGCCCAGCAGCCACGGCAGAATGAAAAGATAGCCGTTAACGGCGCGCTTCCCCGCCATGGAGATATGCAGCTTTTTCATTCGTTTGCACCTCCTGTGACCAGATACGCCTTCGCGGGAACGGTACCGCCGCCCGCCTGCGCATCCTGACTGCCGTAGTTGATGTAGATGGTCACGCCGTTGTCGTACTCGACGCTGCGCAGCGTATCGGAGAGAATCGTGTGCTTCACCATCTGCGCGCCGCTGACGGAGGCGAGCGCCGCGTTCAGGTACGCGTACTGTTCCGCCGCGGTATCCGTCCAGTTGGCCACAGTCGTGGCGTAGAGTCTGTTCAGCGCCGTGTACTTCATGTCGGATGCTTGCTGCGCCGTAAAGGTGTAGCGCGGGGACGCGCCGTATTCCACCATTTTCAGCAGCTTCGCCTGCCAATCGTCGCTCACGATAGTGTTCAGCGCCTGACCGGTGTAATCCACACAGCCATGCAGAATCATCTCGTAAAGCGGAATCGTTTCATCCACGATGACGTACTCCGTCGCGGTCATGGGTGCGTCGATAACGTGCTTGACACCGTTCAGGGCGTAGAGGTTGCCGCCGGACACCATGACTTTCTTGCCGCTGTCCGCAATCGACTGCAGCTGGCTTTCGACAATCATCAGCGCCTGTTCGCGGTTAATCAGCTCCGTGCGACGCTTGTCCGCGTGCAGCTCACAGCCGAGGTCGCGGAGGGAGTAACCGTTCAGAGAATAATCCTTCGTGCTGTTCAGGAACCCACTGACGTAGTACGGCAGGAACTTCGGGGACAGCAGGTTGTAAATGTTCTCGCTGTAACCCAGCGCGGACGTGCGCCGCAGGGATGCCGGATTCGTCACGCCGAACTGCGCAATGTAACCCGCGCCGTAATAACGGGACGTCTCCTGATTCTCCATGTAGTGCTTGGAGATTTGCGTCACCTTCTGGAACGCGACGTCGGCGTACAGTTCACCGCCCAGCCGTGCTATTGCGCTGTTCAGGTTCTCCAGCCGATCTTTGCCGCCCAGCTGCCTCAGCACGGACACGTTGTTCGCGACATCGTGGTAGTAGCCGCCGTTCATCCAGCCTTGGAAGTTCATCACTTGATGCTTGATGCCCGCCTTATTCAGCGACTGCGCAATTTCCACCGCTTCATCGAAGGTGGTCATGGCACGGACGTGCAGGTACTGAATGCCCATGAAGTGGGTCGTTTCCTTCACGCCGCCAATCACATCGTAGTAGAAGGGAATGTCGCCCGTCTCTTCCAGCGGAGAAAGCACGTTTTCAGCAATCAGGCGCGCCCGGTAGTAGTTCGCCAGACCGCTGTACCCCTTGTTCTCTGCCGTCAGGAATGTGTAGCGGATGACGAGATCTTCGCCGTAATAGTTGTCCTCGACGATAGGCATTTCCGCCGTTTCGCCCGCGCCGAAGAGAGACAGCAGCTCCGACCCACGCAGGGTGAACATGGCGAACGCGTTGTTGTAGGAGTTGTTGCGCCCCGCGACATCCGCGCTGATGGCCGCCAGCGAAGCGCCGTTTTCAATCGTCGCCAGCACACTGGTATTCTCGCGGCACACGCCCCACAATGGCAGACGCACGGACTGAATCGTCTGCGTCTGCGTGTAGTCGCCGTCAATCAAATCCATATCGTAGACATACTGGCTGTACACCGCGGCACTGTTTTTGCCGTTGTTGAAACGAATCAGGCTGCCCGAACCGTTCGGCACAACCATGTAGCCGTTTTCGTCGCTGCCCGCTGCCGCCATATAGGGCAGCAGCTGGATGCGGTAGACCTTGCCGCCGCCGCGCTCTTCAATCGCGCTCACAGGCAGCTTGGCTTCCACGTTGTCCTCGCCCAGATGCCACTCCAGCGTCACGGTGAAACCCAGCGTTTCCGCCTGTTCCTTGCCCGCCAGCGCTTCCATTTCAAGGTATTCCGCCTTTGTCATGCCCAGCGCCACAAACTCCTTGGAGACGCGCGCCATTTCGCGGGTACGGCTCGCACCGGTTGCGCTGATCCAGTAGCCGTCGTCGCGCTTTTCGTACACAATGTCCGCCGCCTTCTTCGCCTGTGCGCTCAGCTGCTCGTAGAGTCCCTCGTAGCGCTCCGTCGGCAGGTAAGACGGCGTCAGGTACTGGATGGAGTCCACGCCCACGTCGTAGATGAAGGCAATGCCGTCCTCAATCGCCGCCGCGCGGAAGTTGCCCAGCGCCACGCTCATCGAGTAGCTGTCGTAGGTGCTGCTCGTCAAACCGGCGTTGTAGTAGTCCAGCAGGAACTGGCTCTTCAAGTAGTTCTTGTTGGTCTTGTTCGCCACCTTGTCCGCATCCGCGTCCACGGGGTTGGAATAGACCGTTTCGCCGCTGCGCTTGTCGTAGATGGCGACGTTCGCCGTCTCCAAATCCGCGTAGAGCTTCAAGTTGTCGTTTTCCGCAAACAGCTGGAAAGGCGCGGCGACATTCGGGTTTTCATCCGTAAGCGCCGCCAGTTCTGATTGCGCTGCCGCGCCCTTGGGCGCTTCAATGTACGCCTGATAGTCCCGGTTAAACTCGAAGCGAATCAGATACCACGCAGCCACTGCCGCCACAATCACCAGCAGCACCGCCAGCACAATCCAACGTACCTTGTGATGCTTTTTGCCTTCCACGGCGGGGCTGTGCTTGATTTTCGTTTGCTCGCTCATCTTTCCACCCCCCGCTTAAACTCGGAAAATCAGTTCGGTGTAGATGCTCCTGACAAAGCCGAACACCTGACCGATGAAGTTCGCAATCAGCATCATCAGGAAGATGATGATGAACACTGCCACCAGCGTCAGCAGGAGCGTGAGCAGCGTTTTGCCCAGCGTGTAGTTGTGCACCTGCATGATGCCAATCAGCGCCATGATGAGGGTATACGCCGTGCCAAGGAAGATGATGATGGCGTAGAACGCTTCCTCATTTTCCGCCACGAACTGGCTGACAATGGTTGCGGCAATGTAGCACACAATCATCGGCAGGAGCGAATAGCCGATGGCGATGGCAATATCCTTGAGGCGCCCTTCGCCGTCCATCAGGCAGGTAATCGACCAGTTGCCGACGCACAGCAGCAGGTACAGCATCAATACGCCGCTCATTTCCCACAGGGCGTTGACCGTCCGCTCGTTGATGTCGTTGACGACAAAGCCCGCAAGCAGTCGGTTCAGCGTGAAGCACAGACCGAAGAGGACAACCATGAGGATGGCAATGGCGACGCTTCCCTTTTCGCCGTGGCGAATCCAGTAGAAGCCGTCCGACGGATGGGACACCGTGTAGAACAGCTGCTGCCACTTTTCTTTGCTGAACAGTGATTTCATCGCTTATGCCCTCCTTCCGTTCTTTTGATTTCTGCGCGGACGAATCACCTTGACCACAACGATAATCGCCACGATGACCGCAATGATGCCCGTCAGAATGTAGTTGATGTTGCTCTTGAGCACGTCGTTGCGGTAGCGCTTGAAGGCGACGGAGTAGTAGTCGCGGTTCATGCCGCGCTTCAAGTATTCCATGGCCTTCTCGTTGTCGCCCGCGGATAGGTACGCCTTGCCGATGCCGGTGTTCGCCAGCTCGTTGTTCTCGTCCATCCGCAGTACTTCCTGCCACAGGGCAACCGCCTGCGTCTCGTCGCCATCGTAGCGCAGCCCAACCGCCTCGTTGATGAGCCGGCCGTACTCCGTTTCGCCGAAGACGGCAATCACGCCCTGCTTGGAATCCAGCGCGAGCATCTTGTCCCCTGCGCACTCAATCGCGACAGGCGCTTCCATCGTGCCCGCCTGCGTGCCGAGGCCGCCGAAGATATAAAGCAGGTTGCCTTCGTGGTCGTAAGTGATAATGCGGCCACGCTTGGAGTCCAGCAGCGAGTAGATGCCTTTTTCGCGGTACACCACGTCCACAATCGTGCTGGCGCCCGCATACTGCGACGTGCCGCTGATCTGCATATCGCCGCCAAGGTTCTTGGTCTGACCCATGCGGATGACGTCCTCGCCCTTGGGGTTCAGGCGGCGAACCGCCTGTGTGCCCGCGGTATCCTTGTTCGAGGCGTACACAAAGCCTTCGTCGTCGATGTCAATGCCGGTAAATTCCGTCGGAATGAACAGCTGCTGCTTGGAGCGTTCTTCCTTCGTCGCCAGCTTGCGCCAGAACTTCTCCCACGCCGTAATTTCAACGGAAATCGTGCCGAAGAAGCCGGTGAAGTCGCCGTTCGTCTCAAAGACCATGATGCCTTCAAACATGTTCTGCGCAATGCAGTAGACACGTCCGGCGTAGTCCACCGAGACTTTCAGGGGCGTAAAGAGGAAGTTGGCATCCAGCACTTCGCTGTTCGGGTTGACGGTCACGCGTGCGACATTCTTGTCGCCGTCCAGCACAATCAGGCGGTTGTCGCTGTCCGCGATGCAGAGCTGGCTTGCGCTGTTGAGCGCCACGCCCTCCACGCCGCTGACTTCCGCGAACGCCTGATAGCCGCTGCCCACATCCACGCCGAGGATGCGCTCCGTCACCGCGCCGTTTCTGTCCTGCACCTCCACGCAGTTGTTCTGCGCCGTGTGCAGCACCGTCCAGTTGTCATCCAGCACCAGTACACGCCCCGTGCTTTCCTTCACGCACAGGCGCTGCGTGCCGTTCCAATCCACCATCGCCGTTGCGGAAACTTCCGTCAGGCGCTCGTCCTGCTTGCCGTTTTTCACCGTCGTCACGGCGGATACGCTGTCCGTTTTGGTGTCCAGCAGCAGCAGCGAATTATTCTCGACCGTGCCCAGCAGCTTGCCGGTGGTCTTCATGACGTTGATCTCGCCGTTCTTCTCGCCCACAATCAGGTAATCACCCGTCAGCTCAATGCCCAGAATGTTCTGGAACGCCGTCTCTTCATCCTCTGAAGAAGCCGCCGCTGCTCCGGTCATGCCCGTCATGCGGGTGATGTTGCCGTCCGCGTCCGTCTTGCGGATGCAGTTGCTTTCGATCACGCGGCGTGTGCTGCCCGTGCGGTCGAGTTCGACAATGTGGTTGTCCGCGTCGCGGATGAACACGCTGTCGCCATCCAGCGCGAATTCCGAAATCGTCGCGAAGGAGGTCAGCGCATCGTCCGCATTGCGGTAATTGCCGTATGTCGTGACCATATTGCCCTTCTGGTCAAGCACAACCACCGTCTTGGCGCTGATGCAGTAGAGGTTGTCCTGCTCGTCCAGCGCCAGACCAATCAGGCCGGACATGCCGGTGATGTTCTGGTTGCCCTTAATCAGGCGGCCAATCAGGATGAACAGGTCGATGTTCGTCGTCGCGTCATAGCGGGCGTAAGTGAAAGTCGAGCCGTCCGCGTTCGTGCGGATGACAGACTTGCCGTTCTCCGCAATCGCGTAGGTTGCGCCCTTGCTGTCTGTGACCGCCTTCACCAGCGGCTGCAAGGTGCTCTCGTAGGCGCTGACCTGATAGGTCGTACCCTGCTCGTCCGCCAGTTCCGTGGCGCTGCCGGACGTGAAGCGCTCCGTGCGGTACTTCATGCCGTCCACATCGGTTTCCTGATTGAGGTTGCCCATGCCCTCGATGTGCGTCCCGACAGCGTAGGTCACGCCGCCAAGTGCCTTCACGCTGCCCGACAATTGCGGAATCTCGATGATGCGGTTGAGCGTATCATCCGGATTCAGCACAACCACGCGGCGGTTGAGGCTGTCGGCAATGTAGAGCGTATCGTCGCTGGCGACTGCCACGCCCGTGGGCGTCTGGAAGGTGTCCGCCACGCCGTGATTCTCAAATCCGGTGATGACGCGCACAACCTTCGTCATGTCGCTGCTGAGCAGGACGATGCGGTTGTTGCCGCTGTCCGCCAGATACACCGTGCCGTCCTGCGCCACGCACAAGTCCTGCGGGTTCTTGAACGCCCCCAGCGACTGCCCATTATATTGGAAGGAAGCGCCTGTAATCGACCCCGCCGGCACATACGCCGCGGGCGTGTACACGATGTCGCCCCAGTAGTCGTAATTGTACGTCGTGTAAGGCAGCTCGGCGTCCGCCAAGGCTCCCCCGCAGGAGGAGAAAGTGACCAGCGCCGCCAGCGCCGTCAGGAGGAACTTCTTCATTTTTTTCATGCGTCTTTCCTCCCTCTCTTAGTCCTTCATGCCCGAAGTCGTCATGGTTTCCAGAATGCTGCTCTGGCACAGCAGGAAGAACAGCACCGGCACCGCCATGATAATGAACGTAACCGCCGCCGCCGCGCCCGCGCGGGACACGCCGCCAGCCGTAATCTGCTGGAGCGCGTACTGCATGGGCTTCAATTGCTCGTCACGCAGGAACAGCGAACCGGTATTGCCCCACATCTGCTGGAACTGGAAGATCGCCAGCGTCAGCCAAGCGGGTTTAACGTTCGGCATAACGATTTTCCAGAAAATCTGCCATTCGTTGGCGCCCTGCACGCGCGCCGACTCCATCAGCGAATCCGGCAGCTGCTCCATGAACTGCTTCATCAGGTACAAACCCATGCCGAACGACCACGCGGGCAGAATCAGCGCCAGATAGGTGTTGTTGATGTGCAGCCACGAAATGATGGCGTACTGCGGAATCTGCGTGACTGTCCAGTTGAACATCATCGACAGCACGACCATGCCGAACAGCAGCGCCTTGCCGGGGAATTTGTCCTTCGCCAGCGGATACGCCGCCCACGACGCCACGATGACGTGACCCACCATGCCCGCCACCGTGATGATGATGGTGTTCATGATGTAGCGGCTGAAAGGCACCCACGAGTCGTTCATCAGGATAAACAAATCCGAGAAGTTGCGCAGATTCGGGTTGCGCACAAAAATCTTCGGCGGGAACTGGTACAATTCGTCCAGCGGCTTCAAGGCGTTGTTGATAATCATGACCAGCGGCAGTGCCATGAAGACGCCGCAGATGAACATGAGCGTAAACAGCAGCGCGTTGCCCGCCATCGAGCGGTTGAGCTTGCGGGCTTTCTTGGGCATAATCTTCTGCCGGCGCAGCTTCTTTTGCAGCTTCGGCGGCAAATCCTTGACTGCCACCTGACCTCTCCGTTCTGCCATGCTTACTCACCCACCCTTCTCAGTACTCGCTGAACGAGCTTATTCGTGCCGACCATCAGCAGGAACAGGATGGTCGCGATGGCGCAGGCGTAACCCATCTCCATACGGGTTGAACCGTAGTCCAGCAAGTGGGTGACAATGGTTGCGCCAGCATAGTTGACCGACGGGTTGCCCGCCAGATTGATGGAAATGTCCGCCACGGCGAAGGACTGCGTAATCTGCATAACCGCGCCGAACATCAGCTGCGGCTTCATCGCCGGGAGGGTGACATACCACAGCTCCTGCCAGCGGTTCTTGATGCCGTCAATGGCGGCGGCTTCGTACATGCTCTTGTCCACCGTCTGCAAGCCTGCGATGAAAGACAGGAAGCCTGTGCCCAGGCTGAGCCACAGCTGAACGATAATCAGCATCGGCATGACGTACTGCTCTGTCTTCATCCACAAAATCGGCTCGTTGATGATATCGAGGTTCAGCAGGATACCGTTCAAATAGCCATAGCGGTCGCCGGTCAGAATCAGGTTCCAGACCATGTAGGCGTTGCCGCAGATGGACGGCGCATAGAAAATCAGCGTCAGGAGCGTGCGCATCCCGCGGTTGAACTCGTTGATAATCCACGCGAACAGCAGGCACAGCATGTAGCTGACCGGGCCGGTAATGACAGCGAAAATCAGCGTGTTTTTGAGCGAAATGATGAAGATTTCGTCATCCAGCAGGAGCTTGACGTAGTTTTGCCAGCCGACGAACTCCGGCTTCTCCAGCATGTTCCAGTCCGTAAAGGAAACGCCGATAGCCATCAGCACCGGCAGCACAGTGAAGAAGAAGAACAGGATGAAGTACGGCGCCATCAGCAGGTAGGACGCGCGGTGCTTCCAGATGGTTTTGCCAAGCGACTGACGCTTGCCATGCACCAAGGTCGGATTGCTCATCTTACTCCTCCTTCGTCGTGTCTTCCGTCTGATGGAGCGGCAGACCGAATTCCGTGCGCTTGTAGTTGATTTCGGCGTTGATGTAGTACACCTTGTCCATCAGCGCCTCGCGCGGGGTGGTGTTGTTCGTTGCGGTATCTGTGGTGATGGTATAGAACGCGTTGTTGATGTTGCGCCAAGTGTAGTATCCGCCCGGCACCTGCGGGATGCCGCGCACATACTGCATCTGCTCCACCAGCGCGCGGTAGTCGCGCATGGGCCACGACAGGTTCGCCAGCGCCTCGGTGTTCGCCGTCGCGACACGCGCGGATGCGCCCATCAGCGATTCCATCTCGCGCCCGTAGAGCGTCTGCGTCTCGGTGCTCGTCCACCATTTGAGGAACTCCCAGCTTTCGTCGGGATGCTTCGTCGCGCTCATGATGATATCCGCCAGACCCGTCGTACCCGTCGAGCGGTCAATGCTGCCGTCCGCCTGCACCGTACCGGGAACGGTCGTGAAGTCCCACAGACCCAGGATGTCCGGCGCGGAAACCTGCAGGTTGTTGTACGTCGTGTAGTCGGAGATGATAATCGGGCATTCGCCGGTACGGAAGCGTTCTTCGGCGGACGTTTCCTTGTCCAGCTTGTAATCCGTGTAGTATTCGCAGTATTTCTTGAACACGTTGATGGCGACGTCCTCATCCAGCGCGGACGCGGCGTTGTCATCGGTGTAGTAGCGGCCGCCGTTCTGGAACAAAAGCATCGCGAACACCTGCTCAGACGGCAGCATGCCGAATTCCATCTGGTTCTTGCTCAGGATGGACATGGCGACCTTCACTTCGTCCCATGTCTGCGGCACTTCCAACCCAATTTCCGCCAGAATGTCCTTGCGGTAGAACATCATCAGCCACGTCTGCGTATCCGGCAGGGCGTACGTCGCACCGTCAAAGGAGAACGGGATGATGGCGCTTTCGTTGAAGCGCTTGGCAATCTCCGGGAAGTCCTCGAACTGCGTCAAGTCCAGCACGGCGTTGCGCAGGCCATAGTTGACGGGCGTGTCGTTGCCCGTGTTCAGCACCGCGCCCGCAATGCCGTTGGTGTTCGCCACCTGAATAGCGACGTCCGGACCCTCGCCCGCCAGCGTCGCGCGCAGGAGCGTGTTCATGTCAACCAGCTGCACGTTGACGGAAATGCCCGTCGCCGGCGTGAACTTCTCGTCAATCAGCGACTTGATGACGTTCGCCTGGTCACGACCCGTGCCGATCCACAGCGTCAGCACGACGTTCTCCGTGTCGCCCTCCGCCACGTTGCCGACCTTGTTGTAGTCGATGATGAAGGAGTAATACAGGCGCTCCGTTTCATGCGCAAGGCTCTCCCACCAGCTGCTGTTATCCAGCTTCGGCTGCGTATCGGCAGCATGAATATAGAAGCGGTCTACCTGAAGCGGCTGTGCCAGCACCTGCGTAATCCAGTTGCCGCACGCACGGACGTTGGTCTTGAAGGATGAAAGCACCTCGGTGAAGCGTTCCTGATCCTCAATCAGCTCGTCCAGCTGGTCGCTCATCGTGCGCAGGACGGTCAGCTTATCGGAATCATTGCCCGCCGTCTTTTCCAGCGCGGCGATGGCGCTGTCAATGTCCGCCTGTACCGCGCGCAGTTCGCCCTCCAGCTTCGGCAGGGACGCCGTCAGCTGATAGTCGCGGTACTGGTCAGGCGCGACGCCAGTGATGTAGATGACCTGACGGTAGATGTTGTTCAGCTGCTGCACGCAGTCCTGCACCTGCGCGATGATGTTTGCCATATCGCCCAGTACAACTTCCATGCGCAGGGTATGCTTGCCTGCGGTCAGGTAGACGCGGTAGGCGTTTCCGTCCTCGTCGGAGAGCGTTTCTATCCGCCACGTCTGCGTGTAGGAGAAGGGCTGCGCGTTGAACTCCGCAAACGGCACTTCGCCGTCAATCATGATTTTGCGGTACACGTCGATGCCGCGGACGAAGTTCTGCTTGTCCACCATCGAGATTTCGTAGTAACCGTCCTGCGGCACTTCAAATGCCCACTCAATCCACTGGCCCGCGTTCTTCCAGCTGCTGCCGATGGAGTTATTGAGCAGATACCGCGCCGACATGGGGTACACAACCGCGCTGGATTGATCCTGCACGGGGTAAAGCATCTGAGAAGATGTCTTGACGGCGTTTTCTGCCTCAAAGCGCACGGACACGCCCGTCGCGTCCTGATGACCCGCCGCGTCGCCCGCCGCCTTCACATCCGCATAAGCGGCAGGGCGGGAGTGGTTGGACAGCGTAATCGACCGCAGGAGCATCGGCTCGCGCATGGACAAAAGCGTCAGCGTGTGCTGCCCTGCTTCGAGGTAGATGCTCATTTCGCCAGAAATGTAGCCGTTGGTGTCATACAGCCCGTGGGTACACCACTCCGGCTGTTCAATGGGCGAAGGCTTCAGGTCGTTGCCCTGATTATCCTTGTCCCACTTGCGGACGACGATGCCGTTTTCGTCGGTGTACTCCTCGTAGGCGCCGTTGACCCACACGCGGTTGAAGTCCACCATCGCCAGCTCACTGTACGGCAGCTTGCCGTCCACAAAGAACGCGCGCTGGATGGCGCTGTTCTTGCCCGCGTAGGGGTAGTAGAGCAGCGTCAGGTCATACAGACCCGATTCCGGCACATCCACAACCCACTCGGTCAGCGACTCTTCGCCCGTCAAGACGCTCTTGCCCGCCATGCCCTCGTAGTCCTCAAAGACCCGCGGCTGGGCGGCAATGCCTGCATCCTCGTAGCGCACGAACGTGTCCGCGTCCACCGTCACGGTCACGTCCGGGTGCGCCGCATCCTCGTAGCGCTGCAGATAGTCCGCATACCCCGGAATTGACGCATCAATGGAGTATGTACTCACAATCTGCTGGTAGTCTGCGTTCGTCAGCGCCGTTGCGCCGCTTGTGCTCTCCTCCGCCAGCGCAGCGCCGCAAAGCAGCAGCAATGCCAGCACCATGCTCATCAGCGACTTCTTTCCGCTCAACACCGTTCACCTTCCTCTTGATTGTTAGGGGAAACCCCAGAGGCTCTGCCTCTGGACTCCGGCAGGGGCGCTGCCCCTGCACCCTGCAAGGGAGTTCCTCCCTTGACCCTTTTTCGCGATTGAGTTGACTTTTCTTTCTTATTGTATGCGCGTGCTGCGTTTTGAAACGTTAGTCGCCCAGCGGATAATTCCGCAAATCCGGCAATTCCTTGCGCGTAATCACCGTATCGCTCTTATACGCCTTTTTGAGCATGTTCTTTTCGGTGTACTGTTCGCTGTAATTGTTGAAGCCCGCCGCTTTCAGCACGAACTCCCCTTCCCACACGCACCAGTAACTCCACATGATGTTGTCCCGCACCAGCTGCTCCGGGTCTGGAATGCAGCCATTTTCCGAGAGGGTAATCAGCTTGCGCGTGTCCGTGTAGCTCAGCGCCTTGATGAACCGCGCCGCCTGCGACGTGTACACATGCTTGCCGGGGTAAATGTCCTCGCCGATGATATCCACATACTCGTCGCCCGGATACCACGCGGCATCCTGACCGTTCCAGACCCAAATCAGGTTGTTCAGCCCGTGGACGTTCGTCAGGCGGTCATACATGAGTTTGTACAGCTGCAAGTACGCATCCGCGCCGGATGCGCCCCACCAGAACCAGCCGCCGCTTGCCTCGTGCAGCGGACGCCACAGCACCGGCACATCCGCATCCTGCAGGCGCTTGAGCTGCACGGCAATCGCGTCGATATCGTCCAGCAGCATCTGGTAGCCGTCCGGGTCTCTGCCGTTCATCGCACGGGCAAGGTTGAATTTCGTCTTGTCGGTGTAGAACGTGCCCCACGGATCGCTCTTGCTCTTGTCATAGCGGGCGGCGGGACACCAGTGCCAGCACAGCGTGACGATGCCTCGCTTGCCTTCATCGCCGTTCCAATACTCAATCGCTCTTTCAACGACGTTGGAGCTGTTGTCGCCCTTCGCCACGCGCGCGGGAGAATAGGAAATCAAGTCCATGCCAAGCACCGCGGGATAATCGCCGCCCGTACCGCGCCAGACCGCCGCGTTTGTCAGCCCGAACGCCCCGTCCTGTGACTGCTGCCCGGACAGCACGGTCTTGCCGTACTGATCGCACAGGTAGGTCATCAGGCGCTTGGCGCTGTCCGTGGCGTTAGGGTTGATGAGCGTCGGCTTGACTTCGTACACATCAGCGGGCAAGGGCGCTGCCCTGCGGATGCTGAACGAATCAACCGCAATCCAGCCGTAGCTGGTCGTGACGGACACAGTATTTTCGCCTGCCTCCAGCCACACATACGGCACAACCTCGTCCGACCAGCTGCCGCTATTGGTGATATCCCCAACGTGCTGCCCGTTGGCGTTGACCTCGTTGACTTTCGTTCCGCCGCCGATGACCGCCGTCCGCACGATGATGTCGTACAGTCCATCTTCCGGCACGGTCACGGTCACTTCCACCCCGTCGCCGGTATGCTCCAGTCCCGACACGCACGTTCCCGTCGCAGCGATTTTCGCCTTGCCCAGCAGTGTTCCGCTTTCTGCTTCGACCGTCTGCAGTACGTTTGGCGTTTCCTCCGCCCGCACCGCGTCGACCGTCCCTGTCATCAGGATGCTCGCTGCCAGCACTGACAGCGCCGTTTTCCGCAGAATTTTCCGGCATGTAGCACGCTTGTCCATTACCCGTTGCTCCCTTTTGTTAGTCTATTATTAGCTAATAGCACTTTGCTCTTTTTGATTATACTACACTTACGCGGTTTACGCAAGCCCATTTTGGTTAATTTGGGCGATTTTCAACAAATTCCTTTCATTGTTTCTGCGCAACTTCTGTTCTTTTCCTGTATCATTTGTTCGTTTTTCAACCATTCCGTTGCCTCAACATGAATTTTCGCCCCCGTTGTTAAGTGATTCGCGCTGATGCTCTTGCATCCCGTTAGGCTAACACGTTAGCTATCCGTGCCGAAAAAAAGCGACTGCACGAATGCAATCGCTTCTTTGATACTATTTCCAAATGAGAATTCGCCTAAATTCGCAAACAGGCGGCACAGATGAATGCAGAAAATCGTATCATAATATGTCATTCTTCCGGCAGGGCCAGATGTCCGTTCGCCGGCAGCGTTCCCTGCCCCTGCATCGCATCGAACTGGCTTGACAGATAGATGATGTGCGTCACCGCGATAATCGTCGCGCGCAGCATCATTCGCTCCGGCATGTCCGCGGGATTGAAGCGCTCCATCGTATCCGTCAGCCCGAACGTGTACTGCAGTGTCGATTCCAGCGAATCACAGAAGTAATCATATGCTTGCTGCACCGTGTACGTCTTTCTCTGCATTTGAAACAACCGCGTAATGTTATCCATCGACAGTGCCGACTTGGCCACGGCAATAAACAGCAGGTACGCAATCTGCTCCGCGCTGTACTGCTTGCGCACCGGATTGCTGATATACCCCTTCTTGACGTAGTTGCTCACCATCGACGTGGTAATTTCCATGCAGCCCAATGGCGCCAAATAACGGTTCATGTACTTCACTGTCTGGTCGAGATACAGCCCCACATCCGGAATTTCCCGGTAACGCGGCATCCGAAACTCACTAATCTGCGCAATCACACGCTCATCCCCTTTTGTTTTATCATATCACAAGTTATTCAAAACGTCAAGAAAAAGTTCCAGACCTCTTGACAAGTTTCTGAAAAACTGCTAATATGCATATTGGAATCCTAATGCGGCTGGTTTTCTTGATAGAGGGTATTGATGATGATGACGAAGATTGTCGCGGACTCCTCCGCGGATTTGTTGACCTTGGGCGATTTGCCCTTCGCCTCCGTCCCGCTGACGATTCATGCGGGCGACCGTGTTTTTGTGGACGATGAGCACTGCGATATTGACGGCATGATCGCCTTTCTGCGCACTTATAAGGGAAAGACGACGACTTCCTGCCCGAACACGGAATGCTGGCTGAAGGCGTTTGGCGACGCGGATACGGTGTATTGCGTCACGATTTCCAGCGCCATGTCTGGCACTTACAACGCGGCGATGCTGGCGGCGAAGGAATACATGGAGCTGCATCCGGAGCGCCGGGTGCATGTGTTTGACAGCCTGAGCGCCGGGCCGGGCTGCACACAAATGGTGGAGAAGGTGGCGGACTGCGTGCGCAAGGGCTTGTCCTTCGAGGACACAGTTGCTGCTGTGACCGCCTTCCGTGACCGTGCGAATTTGATTTTTTCGCTCGCGTCGGTGCACAATTTCGTCGCGAACGGTCGCGTAAGTGCGGCAGTAGGCGCGATTGTCGGCATTCTGGGCATCCGCGTGATTGGCAAAGCAGGCGTCAAGGGTGAATTGGTCATTGCGTCAAAGTCGCGCGGCGACCACAAGGCGATGCAGAACATGCTGGGCGCCATGATGAAGCAGGGGTGGAACGGCTCGAAGGTGTACATCCACCACTGCATGAACCAGAGCGCGGCAGAAGAGCTGAAAGCGGCGCTGCTGGAGAAATTTCCGAACGCGGAGATTGAAATCGGCGTACTGCGCGGGCTTTGCTCGTACTACGCGGAAGTCGGCGGCGTCCTGGTGGCGTATGAGGGGAATCTGCGCGCGTAATTCGTTTCTTCACGGAAGGTCGGGGAAGCAAACAAGGGCTTAGGCGAAGCCCCAAAAAGCTGCACGCGGAAGGAGC
>ENA-ORPH01002397-ORPH01002397.1-human-gut-metagenome-genome-assembly--contig:-NODE-2397-length-15740-cov-7.181447_pt1 | contig 15740 bp, 8 predicted proteins | sample MGYA00242142_ERZ509074 | MGnify/ENA primary metagenome ERZ509074 (study PRJEB26280, sample SAMEA2338724) | human gut metagenome | biome: human gut; feature: human-associated habitat; material: faeces...
CCCACCAGTCCCAGCCGCCGGGCATCCACCATAAACAGATCTGCGCATTTGCCCTCAGCGAGGCAGCCGATGTCCTCCCGGCCCAGCAGCCGGTCCCGGACGAAGCCGCCCACATAGTATGCCGCGCCCCCCAGGGACGCCGCCTGCCGGGCAATGGCCCGGGCGGCCTCCATATCCCGGGCCGGGTCCCGCCGGCCTGTCATGCCCGCCGCCGGGCCAGCAGATGATCCAGCCACACCAGCACATAGCCGAAGGCCAGAAACGCCGCCGCCATGCCCAGGAAGATCAGCAGCACCTTGCCCCAGCCCAGGGCGTCCACGTCCATGAAGGCATAGGGATACGGTGAGCCGTTATAGAACCGGAAGCTGCTGACCCGGGCCCGTATCATGGTGTATACAAAGTACGCCGACGGGAAAATGCCCCACAGGAACGGCTCAAACCAGCGGTACCGGCCCTTTTCGTCGAACAGCAGCCAATCCAGCACCGTCAGCAGAGGGGCGGCGGTGTGCAGCAGATGATTGGTGATCAGTTGGGTGGGGCCCATGCTGAAGTCCCCGGCGGCCAGCACCAGGTGGAAGGTGATGCCCGTGATGGCCATGGCCATCACCAGGGCCCCCTTGCACACCGGCAGCCAGGTGCCGCCCCGGCGCAGGGTGTGCACGGCGGCGCCGGTGAAGTACACGGCGCACAGGATGTTGCTCATCAGCGTGAAGTATTGCAGGACGGCCAGGTTCAGCTTCCCGCCGATAAAGCCGCATTGCAGCACCACGCCCACAGCGGCGCACAGGGCAGTAAGGATATGCACGGCCGCCGCTGCGGCCCTGGAACGGATAGGCATCATGAAAAATCTCCTTTTGCGAATGCTGCGGGCCGGAACAGGCAGCGCCCATACCGGCCCGGAATTGTGTGTGCGTTATTGATTCTGGCTCTGCTGCCAGCGCCAGGCGTCCCGGCACATGTCGGCCAGGTCCTTTTCCGCGTGCCAGTGCAGCAGCCGCGCCGCCTTGTCCGTGGCGGCATAGCAGGTGGGCAGATCCCCGGCCCGCCGGGGGCCGATGCGGTAAGGCACCGCCACGCCGTTGACCCGCTGAAACGTCTCCACGATCTCCAGCACGCTGCTGCCCCGGCCGGTGCCCAGGTTGATGGCCTCCCAGCCCGGGCTGGTCCGGGAAAACTCCAGCGCCGCCACATGGCCCCGGGCCAGATCCACCACGTGGATATAGTCCCGGACGCCGGTGCCGTCGGGAGTGGGATAGTCGTTGCCGAACACCGTCAGCTCCGGTCGGATACCGGCGGCGGTCTGGGTGATGTAGGGCATCAGGTTGTTGGGAATGCCGTTGGGCAGCTCCCCGATAAGGCCGCTTTCGTGGGCTCCCACGGGGTTAAAATACCGCAGGCACACGGCGGACAGGGCCGGATCGGCCTTGGCCGCATCCCGCAGGATCTGCTCGATCATCAGCTTGGTCCAGGCATAGGGATTGGTGCAGCCGCCGGTGGGCATATCCTCCCGGCAGGGAGCCGGGGCGTCGCCGTACACCGTGGCCGACGAGCTGAAGATCAGCCGGTGTACCCCGTGGTCCGCCATCACGTCCAGCAGGGCCAGGGTGGTGTCCAGGTTGTTCCGGTAATAGGCCAGGGGCTTCTGCACCGACTCGCCCACGGCCTTGTATCCCGCCAGATGGACGGCGGCGGCAATGGGATGCTCCCGGAACACCCGGTCCAGAGCCGGACGGTCCGCCGCGTCCATGTGATAGAACGCCGGGGCCCGGCCCGTGATCTGCCGGATGCACTCCGGCACGTCCGGGCGGGCATTGGACAGGTCGTCGGCAATGACCACGTTATAGTCCCGCTGCAAAAGCTCCACGGCAATGTGAGAGCCGATGAACCCGGCTCCGCCGGTAAGCAAAACAGTCTCTTTCATGGTGCTTCCTCCCGAATCCTGTGATTTACTGCGGCGTCTGCTGCACCACGCCGGAGAACAGATACACCCCGGTGCCGTCGTACAGGGGAGCCGTCAGGTGCTGGCCCAGGCCGCTGTGGCGATGGGGATAGTACAGGGGAATGGCCCAGCCGTCCTCCACCAGCATCCGCTCCGCGTCCTCCAGATAGGCGTCCCGGACTTCCACCCGGCCCGAGGCCTCCGCTGCCCGCAGCAGCATGACATAGGCGGTGGAGTGGAAGCTGCTGCCGCTCTGCCACCAGGACAGCAGACCGGACGCATCGCCCCGGTCAGCGGTCAGGGTCGTCAGCGCCACGATGTATTCGCCCCGGTTCACAGCCTCCGCCAGCTCCTGGGCCGTGGCGCCGCGCATAACGGCGATGATCCCCAGCTGGTGCTTCCAGGCGTCCCGGACGGCCATGGCGGTATTGGTCGCCGTCTCGTCCGAGGTATCGTACAAAAGGGTGATCTGCCCCACGGCCTTTACGCCGCCTGCCTCCTCCAGCAGGGTCTTGGCCTGCTGGCACAGAGCCTCGTAGTTATCGGGGGCGTTGTCCACCAGGCTGCCGCTCTCCGTGCGGAAATCGCCGCCCATGGTATTGCGCAGGCCCGGGGGCACAATGCCCTCCGCCGCGTCGCAGGACAGGCCCTCCACCAGCGCGCTGCGGTCGATGACCAGACTCAGGGCCCGGCGCAGGGATTCGTTCTCCAGGCTCTCGGCCCGCTGGTTCAGCAGCAGCACCGTGGTCTGGGGATAGGGATCGGAGGTGTCGCCCTCCGGCAGGTTCATGGCAAAGTCCACGTCGCCGTGCTCCACCAGCTCCGCCCGCTTCTGGCCGTCCGTCTCAAACCGGAACTCCAGCACGTCCGGCCCCAGACGGCGGGCGTCATAATACCCGTCGGCGGCCAGGGCCGTCAGTCCCGTTTCCTCCCAGGCGGTGGCCCGATAGGGCCCGTCGGTCAGCAGCGTCTCGGAGTGCAGGGACCAGTCCTTCTGCTCCGCCGCATCGCTGCGCACCGGCATGGTGGCGCTGGCGGCGCACACGTCCGTCAGGAAATAGGCGCACTTATACGACAGCTGCACCACAAAGGTGAAGTCGTCCGGGGCGGACACCTGCAAAAGGCTTCCGTCCTGCTTTTCCCGGGCCTGACTGTACCCCGCCACCATATCCAGCAGCGCCGCGTGAGGCGAGCCCGTGGCCGGATCCGCCAGCCGCTGCCAGGCGTAAACAAAGTCGTGGGCGGTAACGGCCTTGCCGTCGGACCACCGGGCATTCTGCCGCAGGGTAAAGGTATACGTCTCCGTGCCGTCCAGGTTATCCTCCACGGCATAGGACTTGGCCACGGCGGGAGCGGCCTGGATGCTGCCGTTCTCCCCCCGGGAGAGCTTCATCAGATTCTCAAACAAATGGGACACCACCGTGCGCTCGGCGTCGGTGGCCGCCATCGCGGGGTCCAGGGTGGCGGGCGCACTGTCCAGACACACCCGCAGGGTCATGGTGTCCCGCTGCTGTGCGCAGCCGGTCAGGGCCAGCAGGCATACCGCCAGCACCAGGGCCGTCCACCGTATCCGTCGTTTCATAGGGGCCACGCTCCTTACTTGGATTTGTTTTCCGCCGGCGTCACCTGGCCGTCCTCGCCCAGAACGGCGGGGATGATCTGGCTGCGGGTGTTGCGGGCGATATCGTCCAGCCGCATGCGGGACGGGAAGTCCGACAGCAGGGTATATGCCACGCCGTGCTTCCTGGCCCGGCCGGTGCGGCCGATGCGATGGATATAATACTCGTTCTCCTCCGGCACCTCAAAGTTGAACACCGCGTCCACGTCGTCCACGTCGATGCCCCGGCTGGCCACGTCCGTGGCCACGAACACATGAAGCTCCCCGTCCCGGAACCGGGCCATGACCTCCTCCCGCTTGCGCTGGGGAATGTCACCGTGGATGCATTGGGCGTCCAGTCCCCGCAGCTGCAAAAATTTTGTCAGCCGCTCCGTGGAGCCCTTGGTGTTGCAGAAGCAGATGACCCGGTCCAGCTGCTGGGCCCGGATGATGGCGGCAATGGCGTCCACCTTCTTGTCCGACGGCACCTCGATGCGGTATTGCAGGATGTCCGGCTTATTTTCCCGGGTGGCCTGCACGGTGATCTCCTCCGGATCCCGCTGATACACCCAGGAAATGTCCATGACCTCCCGGGAGATGGTGGCGGAGAACATCCCCAGATTCCTCCGGTGGGGGATCTTGTCCAGAATGCGGGTCACGTCGTGGATAAAGCCCATGTCCAGCATCCGGTCCGCCTCGTCCAGCACCACGGTCTGCACCTGACCCAGGGTCACGGTGCGGCGCTTCATGTGGTCGGACAGGCGGCCCGGCGTGGCCACCACGATCTGGGGCCGCCGCTTCAGGGCGTTGATCTGCTTGGCAATGGGCTGTCCGCCGTAGAGGCACACCAGGCGGACCCCCTCATGGCACACGGCGATCTGGCGCATTTCGTCGGTGATCTGCATGGCCAGCTCCCGGGTGGGGGCCAGGATCACCGCCTGCACGTCCTCGCTGTCCGGGTCGATGCGCTCGATGATGGGGATGCCGAAGGCCATGGTCTTGCCGGTGCCGGTGGGGGCCTTGGCGATCACGTCCTTTCCCGCCAGCATGGGGGGGATGCACCCGGCCTGAACGGGGGTGCTGATCTCGTATCCTTTGTTCCGTATGGCGCGCATGGTGGCCTCGGACAGGCCAAAGCTGTCAAAGGGCGCGCCCTGTGTAAATTCCATAGCAGTTTCCTCTTTTTTCTATATAATCAGCCATGTTACATTATAACATACCTGTCAATATGTCCCCATACCGCTCCAGCAGCCACCAGGTGATCCGGGCCGTCAGCCCCCACAGGGGATACGGAAGCCCCTCGTATACCGGCACCTCCATGTGCCCGGCCTGCCAGGGATAGTCCGCCGCCGCGCCCACCTTGTCATAGGGAAAGTCCGCCCCGATCTCCGGCCGCAGGGGGTAGCGGTAGATCGCGGGCGGGTGAGCCCGCAGAAAGGACAGGGGCACCGTGAATGTGTCCCGCACCTCGTCGGGACTGGGGCGCAGAGGCGCCGCCGGATCCAGCTGGGCCAGCACCGGGTACATGAGCCCCTCGGACCGCAGATAAAGAAAGTCCAGGTCCCCCAGAAGCTCGATCCGCTCTGCCGGGATCCCCAGCTCCTCCCGGGTCTCCCGCAGGGCGCACTGCCGGGGCGTCTCTCCGGGCTCCATCCGTCCGCCGGGGAAGCACACCTCCCCGCTGTGGTGGTGCAGCTTCGCCGGGCGCACCTCATACAGAAGGCTCAGCCCCTCCGGCCCCTCCACCAGCGGCACCAGCACGGCAAATTCACCCCGCGCCTGCTGCAAGGACGGCCGGTGCTCTGCCAATTTCCGTCGCAGCGTCTCCTGGTCCATACAAACGCCCCCTTTCCCCCTCACTATACCACGTCCCGGGTCAAAGGAAAAGCAAAACCTAAAAAACAGCCGGAATTCACAAAAAGTTCTTGCAATCGGAAAAATCCGGGGATATAATGTGAAGGTTGAGAGATTTGCTATGCAAAAGCATAGCAAAAAATAGAATGTGCCATTCCCTCGCCCCTTCGGGGCAACCGGGAATGATGCACAAAACTTCATGCACAGAAGAGTTTGCCTGTTTTCGTGGTGCGCCGCACAGTGCATGAATTTTTATACCCAAAAGAAAGGGGTTTTTCCTTTGCAGAACGAAAAACTGAGAAACGTAGCCATTATCGCCCACGTGGACCACGGCAAGACCACCCTGGTGGACCAGATGCTCAAGCAGGGCGGCGTGTACCGCGAGAACCAGGAGACGGTGGAGCGGGTCATGGACTCCAACGATCTGGAGCGTGAGCGGGGCATCACCATCCTGGCCAAGAACACCGCCATCCAGTACGGCGACACCAAGATCAACATTGTGGACACCCCGGGCCATGCCGACTTCGGCGGCGAGGTGGAGCGCATCCTGAAGATGGTCAACGGCGTTATCCTGCTGGTGGACGCCGCCGAGGGCCCCATGCCCCAGACCCGCTTTGTGCTCAGCCGCGCCCTGGAGCTGGGTCACCGGGTCATCGTGGTGGTCAACAAGATCGACCGCCCGGACCAGCGCATTCACGAGGTCATCGACGAGGTGCTGGAGCTGCTGCTGGACCTGGACGCCACCCCGGAGCAGCTGGATTCCCCCATGCTGTTCTGCTCCGCCCGCCAGGGCATCGCCTCCTACTCCCCCGACGTGCCGGGCACGGACCTCAAGCCTCTGTTCGACACCATCCTCAGCTATATCCCCGCTCCCGAAGCGGACCTGGACCAGCCCTTCCAGATGCTGGTCTCCGCCATCGACTATAACGAGTTCGTGGGCCGCATCGCCATCGGCCGGGTGGAGCGCGGCGTCCTGAAGCAGAATCAGGAGATCGCCGTGTGCAACTATCACGACCCCGACGCCCCGGCCAAGAAGGCCAAAGCCGTGTCCATGTACGAGTTCCAGGGCCTGGGCAAGCAGCCCATCACCGAGGCCACCGCCGGCAACATCATCGCCATGTCCGGCATCGGCGACATCACCATCGGCGACACCATCTGCGCCCCCGACTGCGTGGAGCCTCTGCCCTTTGTGAAGATCTCCGCCCCCACCATGGAGATGACCTTCTCCGTCAACGACTCCCCCTTCGCCGGCCGCGAGGGCAAGTTCGTCACCTCCCGCCAGCTGCGGGACCGCCTGTTCCGGGAAACGCTGAAGGACGTGTCCCTGCGGGTCACGGAGCTTGAGGGCGCCACCGATGCCTTCAATGTGGCAGGCCGCGGCGAAATGAGCCTGTCCATCCTCATCGAGACCATGCGCCGGGAGGGCTACGAGTTCCAGGTGTCTCCCCCCCGGGTCCTGTACCGCACCATCGACGGCAAGAAGTGCGAGCCCATTGAGCGTCTGGTGGCCGACGTGCCCAGCGAATGCGTGGGCGCGGTCATCGAGAAGCTGGGCTCCCGCAAGGGCGACCTGATCGAGATGACCCCTGTGGGCAGCCGCATGAAGCTGGAGTTCCTGATTCCCGCCCGGGGCCTGTTCGGCTATCGCAACGAGTTCCTGACGGACACCCGGGGCGAGGGCATCATGGCCTCCGTGTTCGACAGCTACGCCCCCTATAAGGGCGACCTGAACCGCCGGAACACCGGCTCCCTGGTGTCCTTTGAAACCGGCGAGTCCGTCAGCTACGGACTGTTCAACGCCCAGGAGCGGGGCGCCCTGTTCATCGGCCCGGGCGTCAAGGTGTATGAGGGCATGATCGTGGGCGTGTCCCCCAAGCAGGAGGACATCACCGTCAACGTCTGCAAGAAGAAGCAGATGACCAACATGCGGGCCGCCGGTTCCGACGAGGCCCTGCGCCTGGTGCCGCCCCGGAAGCTGAGCCTGGAGCAGTGCCTGGAGTTCCTGGCCGACGACGAGCTGCTGGAGGTCACCCCCGAGAGCCTGCGTATGCGCAAGACCATTCTCAACCACGAAAAGCGCATGAAGGCCACCCACGGCGGCAAGAAAAAGTAAATCATTGATGAGTAAGAAACGGCGTCCGCCTTTGACCAAGGCGGACGCCGTGAGACTGTCAATAAATAGGATTGCCTCTGCCTTCGGAAAGGAAGATAGTTACGAAAGAAACCCATCAGGGGTGTCTTTCGTTTTCAATCATTGCATTTTCAGAACTTTCATGAAAGTTTTGAAAATGCTTTTTCAGCTTGTCAAAAAGGATTTTTGACAAGCTGACGGCGTCCGCCTTTGACCAAGGCGGACGCCGTTTTTGCCCTTTTTTGACAGGCAAAGGGGGGTCCCGCCGGATGGCGGGCCCCCCCTTTTGTTCAGCGCTTACCTGAGAGTTCCGTTTTTCTCAGCTGTTGCGCTTTTTGCGGGACACGATGACCAGCACCACAGCCAGAGCGGCAGCGCACACCAGGACGATGATCCACATGGTGGTGTTGCTCTCGTCGCCGGTCTTGACGCCGGGCTGGGTGGGCTGATAGCCGGGATCGGCTGCGCCGCAGTCGGTGCACTTGCCATCCTTGTAGTGATGGCCGGTGGCGTCGATGACCATGGTCTCCACCTCACCGCAGCCGGTGCAGGTGCGGGTCTTTTCGCCGGGCTCGGTGCAGGTGGGCTGGGTGGTGACGATCCACTCGCCGAAGGTATGCTCATGGGCGGTGCAGACCACGTCGTTGCGGTCGCGGACGCGGATGCGGGGAGCCATGGGGGTGCCGTCGGCCAGGACGAAGGTGTTGTCATAGGAGGCCAGGCCCGTGGCGGAGATCTGGCAGCCCACGGACAGGTTCGCCACATCGTAGGAGGTGGTGATATAGCCGTCGATGAACACGCGGGCGATCTTGCCCTCGCTGTCGCGGACCAGAATGGTCTGGACCAGGCCGTCGGCCATCTCATAGCCGGTGACGTAGCCGTTCAGGGTCACCAGCTGGCCCAGGACGGAGCCGTCGTTGATCTGGGTGGAGGTGACGGCTCTGGGAGTGACGGGAGTGGTCTCACCGATCTTCTCAATGGAGGAAACCTGCAGCTCGTTCTCGCCCTGATAGGTCTCCGTCACGCCGGTGACGCGGACCACGTCGCCGATCTTGAAGTCGCCGGCCACGGGGAAGCAGTTGATGCCGCCGGTCTCATCCTGAACATAGATGCAGTCGAAGAAGGCGGTGGCCTTGTCATAACCGGAGGCGTTGGAGGTCACGATACCCTCAATGGTGTACTTGTGACCGGCCTCGGTCTGGGCCTGGACCGTGGCAATGTCGGTGATCTTCACGGGGTTGATGCGGCCCAGCAGGTTCTCGCAGATCTTGTAGTTGGAGTAGTTCTTCTCGGAGCCGTTGTCACTGATGGTGGCCTGGACCTCGAAGTTGGACATGAAGGCCGCGCCGGACACGATGATCAGACCCTTGCCCTCCAGCTGCTCGCTGGCCATGGCCAGCAGACGGCTGTCGTTTTCGGCATAGGCGTACTTGGGCACGTTGGCGCCGCCCAGGCCGTCCTTATCCACGTCCACGGAATAGGTGGTGGGATGGGTGTACACCACCGGAGTCACCGTAGCGGGCAGGGCAGAAGTGGGGTTGCCGTCTGCATCCACGGCATACACGGAGGCGCCGCCATAGTGGCTGAATACCTCGGTGTACAGGCGGTCATAGGGGTGAGCGGGGTCCACCTCCACGCCGTCGGTCAGGAAGCTCTGACCGTAGGTGTTGAAGTACAGACGCCACTTGTCCACGCCGTCGGCTGCGCTGCGGACATCGTCATAAGTGGCATCGTCCGCAATACGCAGGCTGGAGCCCAGGGCCTGGAGCACCTCGTTCTGGGTGGCGGCCATGTGCTTGATGGCGGGATTGCTCTGGATCACGTCATAGTTCTCGTAGTTGTCGCTCCAGCCGGCTAGGATCACGGTGCCGCCGCCGGCGTTGAAGGCGGTAATGGCCGCCAGCTCCGCGGCGCTGTAGGTCCGGGGATCGGTCTGGGCGTCCGCCAGGCGGCGGGAGGGGGCGGTGAGGATCAGGGCCTTGAACTTGGGATTGGAGCAGGCGGCGATCAGATCGTCGCTGGTCTTCAGCTCCACGGTGCGGACGTTGTACTTGCCCGCCAGGTTGCCGAAGTTGCCCATGGAATCCTTGTAGTTACCGGCCACATACTCGTTGTAGTGGGAGGCGTCGATGCCGATATACACCAGGTCGTCGGCGTTCAGCACGTCCAGGGTAATGTCCTTGGTGAACACATACTCCTTGCCGTCCTGCTCCAGCACCACGGTGGCGGTGACCTTATAGACCCGGGCGGTATCGAAGGAGATATCATAGCTCAGGTCCAGGGTGCCGCTGGCGGGAACGGTGCCCGCGTCGGTGGCGGAGGCCAGCACCTGGCTGCCCACGGCATAGGTGATGGACTTGATCCTGGCGTCGGTGCTCTCGCTGTTGAACAGGGTGGTGGTAACGGTCATCTTCTCGCCGGTGACGGGAGTGGAGGTGCCGCAGGTCACATCGGAGATGCCCAGCTTCAGGGTCTCGCCCACCCACACGGGAGCGGTGACCGCCAGGTCGCCGTCACCCTGGGTGACGCGGATGTAGTAGTAGCTGTAGTCGGGGTCCAGGGTCACGGACAGGTCGCCGGTGGCCAGGACAGCGGGATCGTCCCAGGTATAGGCGGTCTTGCCGGAGTTGACAATGACCTCCACCTTGGAGATGGAATCGCTGGCGTCGGGGTCGTTGACGGTGACGTGGATGTTCAGCTTCTCGGGGACCTCGGTGAGGCTGCTGCCCAGGAGCATGCCGTTGACGGTGTAGCCGATCTCCAGGTTCTTGTCCTCAGTGGCGTACATACGCATGGCGCGCAGCGCGTCGTAGATGCCCTCCTCGGAGAAGTCGTCGGTGAGGATCACATCGCGGGCGTCGTTGGCGTTGCCCCAGCGGCCCTTGTGGTTATCCTGGTTGTTGGTGGGAGCCAGGTGCCAGCCCTTATCCAGCGCCATGGTGTAGTACTCATAGCTGGGATAATAGCCGCCGGCGCCGATCTGGCCCTCGCCGTTGCCGGCCTCCACCATGTACATGCGGCTGTCGATGACGGGATCCCAGAAGGCGAAGTCACCGAAGGTGCCGAAGGTGTTGCCGGGGTGGTTGAACTGGCTGAGGCTGTCTGCGCCCTCCTGCTGGCTCAGCAGGGCATAGTAGGCGCGCATACCGGCATAGTCGGTCTTGTTGTTCAGGGTGGTGTTGTTGCGGGAGACGATACCGGGGGTATTGAAGGTGTTGATGTGGCCGGGACCGCCGGACCAGGTCATCTCGAAGCCGGCCAGAGCCACCAGGGAGCCGGCGTTGGCCTCGTTGAAGGCGGCCACGGCGGAACGGTAGCTGTTCCAGGTCTCCTGGCTGTAGGGGGTGGCCAGGCTCATGTCATACAGAGCGCCCTCGGGGTTGGCCGCGCCGCTCTTGTCGAAGTAGTTGGAGTGGTCGGTGAAGGCCACAAACTGCACGTTGGCGCTGTCGGGCAGGTTCTTCACATAGCTCAGAGCGGACTCCAGAGAGCCTGCGCCGTCGGAATACTGGGTGTGGCTGTGCAGCTGACCGAAGTACAGCTGATACCGGGACTCACCCACGGTGAAGAACCAGCTGAAGGAAGCGGACTTGCCGTCGGCGCGGGTGACGGTGACGGTAACATTGGTGCGGCCGTCGGTCATGTCGGCGGCGGGGGTGTAGGTGGCCTTGCCGCCGGCACAGACGGCGTTGACCTTCTCCCCGTTGACGGTCATTTCCACGGTGGGATTCTCACCGGCGTTGATGAGCTCAGCGGAGATGACAGGCCGCTTGTCGCTGCCGGTCTGGCTGCCCTTGAGCGGCGTCACGGCGCCGATGGAGGGCTCGTCCACCACGGTGACCACCAGGCTGCCGCTGTAGCTGGCGCCGGAGACATTGGTCACGCGGACGGTGAAGGTCACCTGATCGGACCCGGCCAGCATGGCGGCAGGCACATTGGCGGTGTAATTGCTGCCGTCGGCGGTGTAATCGGTGATGACACCGGCAGACCTGCCGTCCACCAGGATCTCCAGCTTCTGGACCGCCTTCGCATCGTCCACGGTAAAGGTCAGGGTGTAATCCTGGCCCCCCTTCACGGAGTCGGCGGAGGTGAACTTCACGGCGGGATCATTGACGATGCCGCCGTCCAGCTTCACGCTGTCGGCTACGCCATAGAAGAAGAAGGAGTAGATGGTGTAGTCCGTGACGTTGTACATGCTATAGGTCTTATAGCTGTCGCTATAATACTCCAGGAACTGGCTGTACCTGGCGGTGCGGCTCTCCAGCTGATAGCCGCCCACGCCGCCGGAGCAGGGCTCCACGGTCCAGTCGGCGTCGTCGCTGGCGGTGAGGGAATAGAAGGCGTTGTTGCCGGTGCCGTTGGAGCACAGGTAGCCGTAGGTCTCGTTGCGGAAGCGATAGTATTCGCCGCTGCGCTCCACGGTGAACACCACGCCGCCGTTGCCGGGAATGGCCTTGCCGTTGGCCACCTGGGCGGAGACGTTGTTGACGGCGGGGCTGTCGGTGTTGTCATTCTGCCCGGCCAGGACGCCCTGGGCATTCTGGTTGAACAGCACCACCTGCGCGCCCTCCTGGGGCAGGCTGCCGGCGGGCTGGTCCGTCTCGTCGCCTACCAGATAGAGCTGCTGGGCAAACAGAGCCTCGTTGCTGCCGATGGTGCCGAAGGCACTCCAGTTGTTCTTCTCGGCATACCACTCCAGATAGCTGCTGCGGCCCACGTTCTGGATATAGACGCAGTTTTCCGTGGCGGCGGGGAGGATGCTCCAGCCGGTGTGGGTCTTATCCAGGGGGGTGCTGGAGTATTTTTCGTCCATAGACAGCTTCTTGCCGTCGGCGGTGGAGAAGGTGTAGCTGCCGTCGGCGTTGACGCCCACGGTCCAGATGTCGGCCTTGGTATAACCGGAGAGCTTGCCATTGGCCAGGGTCACGTCGGTGCCCTTGTTATAGAAGCCGGTGTACTCCGTGGACAGGGCCTTGCCGTTGGCGGGGTTGAATACCACCACCTGGTCGCCGTCGGATACGGAGGTAACGATGCCGCTTTTCTGAATTTTGAAGAATGCCTGGGCAAACAGAGCTTCATTGCTGCCGATGGTGCCGAAGGCACTCCAATTGTTCTTCTCGGCATACCACTCCAGATAGCTGCTGCGGCCCATGTTCTTGATATAGTAGCAGCCCTCGGTGGCAGCCTGCTCCAGTGTCCAGGCGGTGTGGGCCTTGTCCAGGGGAGTGCTGGAGTATTTTTCGTCCATGGACAGCTTCTTGCCGTCGGCGGTGGAGAAGGTATAGCTGCCATCGTCGTTGACGCCCACGGTCCAGATGTCCGCCTCGGCAAAGCCGGACAGCTTCCCACCGGTGAGGGTCACGTCGGTGCCCTTGTTATAGAAGCCGGTGTACTCCGTGGACAGGGCCTTCAGGTTGGCGGGGTTATAGATGACCACCTGGTCACCGTTCTTCAGGGGAGCGGTGGGATCATCAGGCTGACCGGGCTGGTCAGGCTTCTGGGTGTCTGCCACCAGATAAAGCTGCTGGGCGAACAGGGGCTCGTTGCTGCCGATGGTTCCGTAGGAGCTCCAATTGTTCTTCTCGGCGAACCACTCCAGATAGCTGCCGCGGCCCACGTTCTTGATGTAGAAGCAGTCCGCCGTGGCGGCAGCGCTGAGCTCCCAATCCACATTGGCCTTGTCCAGGGGAGTGCTGCTGTAGCTGGTGTCCATGGACAGCTTCTTGCCCTCGGCGGTGGAGAAGGTATAGGCGCCGCTCTCGGTGCGGTTCACGGTCCACAGCTCTGCATCCGTGTAGCCGGTGAGCTTGCCACCGGTCAGCTCCACATCCACGCCCGTGTTATAGAAGCCGTTGTACACGGAGGACAGAGCCTTTTTGTTGGCGGGGTTGAACACCACCACCTTGTCGCCGTTCTGCAGGGTGGTCAGATCGGTGACGATGCCGCTTTCCCGGGCGGGAACGGTGCTGAGCTTATACAGGGCCACGGGCTGCTGATTCTCGCTCTTATAATAGCGGAACCGGGTGCCGTTGGTGGCGGCTGCGTTATACTGCAGCGTGGTGTTGTTGCTGGCGATCTTCACATTACCATCAGCGAAGGTGATGGTGTTGAGCTCCGGAGTGGAGCCGGTGATGATCTTGTTCTTGCCGGACTTGCCGGAAATGTACTTTCCGCTGGCGGACTGCACGGACCAGCCGCCGGTCATGGGCGCGATGGTGAACGCGTACTTGGCGTAATCACCAACGATCTTGCCGTCGGTGATGGTCACGTCCACCTTGTTGCCCTCCTTGTCCAGGGCGGACAGGGAGCCGTCCATGATCAGGCTGCCCTTTTCATAGACGATCAGGTATTGACCGGACCAGTCCTCCTGTGCCTCGGTGACCTTTTCCCAGGTCCCGGACGCAGGCTCTGCCGCGAATACCGACACCGGCAGCAGGGAAACCAGCATGACCAGTGACAGCAGCGCAGACAGAAGTCTGGTGCGAACAGGTGTTTTCATCAAGCTATTACCTCCTTTAATTTCTCCCGGAGCTTCCCGCCCCACAGGTATTTTCATTGTAACATACGCTTCTGTCAGTTTCCAGTTTTATTTGCAGATTTGACACAAATTTTGCTAATATGTGCACAAGGCATGGATGATTGCACAAAGCCCTGCTTGACAAGGGGGGCGCAACTTGCTATGCTGGTGTCACCAATTGCCGAAAGGACCGGTATATATGAAGAAAAAAACGAAGGGGCCCGGCCCTGCCGCCTGGATTCGGGAGAATAAATGGACGTGCATCGTGCTGGCGGCGGCGCTGGCGGTGCTGCTGGCGGCGCGGCTGCTGGCGGCTCCCGTGCCGGTGCAGTCCGACGAGCCAGAGAACCGCGCGGATTACGAAAGCGCCTCCGTGGACCAGATCCTCTCCGATTCCACGGAGAAGGACCCTGCCTCCGACAACGGTTATCGCGGCGAGCAGCTGCTGCTGGTCACCGTCCGCTCCGGCGACTATAAGGGCCAGCAGATGCAGGTATATAACTATGTGGGGCCCCTGTATGGCGGGCCGCTGAAGGTCGGGGACCGGGCCACCATCCTGATCTCCACCTATTCCGACGGCACCGTCAATGCCACGGTGTATGAATTCGACCGTCTGCTGCCCCTTTGCATCGTGCTGGTGCTGTTCATCGCGGCAGCGGTGGCCGTGGGCGGCCGGACGGGGATCAAATCCCTGGTGGCCCTGGCGGTGACGCTGGTGTGCCTGTTCGGCGTGCTGCTGCCGTCCCTGATGAAGGGGGCCAACACGCTGCTGATGACGTTTATCGTCTGCGCCTATGTGGCGGTGGTAAGCCTGACCATCGTAGGCGGCGTCCGGAAAAAGACCGTGTGCGCCATGCTGGGCGCAGTGGCGGGCACCGCCCTGGCCCTGCTGTTCGGCCTGCTGGCCCAGGGACTGACCCGCATCGACGGCCTGCGCATCGACGACGTGGAGCCCCTGCTGCAGCTGCGGCAGACCGGCACGCCCATCGGTCTGCGGGGCCTGCTGGTGGGCGGCATCGTCATCAGCGCCCTAGGCGCGGTGATGGACGTGACCATGGGCATTGCCTCCTCCCTGTCGGAGGTCCACGCCGCCAATCCGGAGCTGTCCCGGAGGGAGCTGTTCCGCTCCGGCATGAACATCGGCCGGGACATGGTGGGCACCATGACCAACACCCTGATCCTGGCGTTTCTGGGCAGCGGCTTTACCCTGATCCTGTACCTGTATTCTCTGGGGCTGTCCCCCCGGCAGCTGCTGAGCTCGGCCTATGTATCCCTGGAGGTGGTCAGCGGCGTAGCCAGCAGTGTGGGCGTGATCCTGTCCATCCCGCTGACGGCGCTGATCACGGCAGAGGTCTTTACCCGGGAGAAGAAATCCGGAAAGAGCGCATAAGCATAGAAGGGTTCCCGCCCCCGACAGGCGGCGGACGGACAAAATTTAAGTTAAATTACAGCTTCGGGGCGTATACTTACCGTATACGCCCCCGGATGCGTTGGGGGAAAACGAAGGGAGGTGCCCGGTGAAGGCGCTGGTAAAGGAATTGCTGCACCTGACGGAGGTGCGGCAGCTGACAGAGGATGTGCGCGGCGGCGTTTCGCCGGTGCTGGTCACCGGCGTGGGACCGGTCCACCGGGCCCAGGTGGAGGCGGCCCTGCACCGGGACAGCGGACGGCCCCTGTGGGTGCTGTGTGCCGACGAACGGGA
>ENA-ORPH01002402-ORPH01002402.1-human-gut-metagenome-genome-assembly--contig:-NODE-2402-length-15696-cov-4.364043_pt1 | contig 15696 bp, 10 predicted proteins | sample MGYA00242142_ERZ509074 | MGnify/ENA primary metagenome ERZ509074 (study PRJEB26280, sample SAMEA2338724) | human gut metagenome | biome: human gut; feature: human-associated habitat; material: faeces...
ATATCTGCTAACTTTCGCAGCAAATCAGGCAGCTGACATTTGCCATAAATATCTATCCCATAATACAATTTCTTCAGGGTATTTATCAGCAAAGTTTCCAAAATCTTTTAGAAAAGCTTTAAAAGAATATAATTTTTGATATTCACTAATTCCTTTAGTTGTTTTGTGTAAAGTGTTATTTAAAACTTTATTATATGATGAACTAATTGCATTTAAGTATAATCTAATTATAAAAGTAATAAATTCAAAAATTAATCTAAATACCATATATATAATAAAAGTTAAAATATATAAAATAGATGTAAACAATGCAGTAAATTTTAATAATGAAATAATAATTGGTTGCCAATTTGTAATGTTAGAAGTGTTTGTTAATGATGATATAACGACTAAAATTGCAGCAATAAATCCCATAGATAGACAAATAATAAATATTGTTATAAATGTACTTCTATCAGATATTTTAAATAATCTTTCAAAATAATTTTCTCTTTTTTTGTATGAGAAAAGATTTAGATTAATTCCATCATTTAAACAATGATTATACCATACATTATAATCTAAATTTTTTAGGTTATTATTTATTATTGAACTTAAAATATATCTTTCATTATATAATAGATATGTATCAGGTTTTTTTAGAACAGAAATAATATATTTATCATTTTGTTTTGATAAAGTTATATATTTTTTTGCACATAAATCTAATAATACTGCTATAATATCTTTATTATTTTCTATTGTAGAATCAAAAAGTATAGAGGTTACACCAACACCAAAGTCAGAAGGGAGTTCTCTGAAATAGGTATAAGGATTTGTGATATGTTCCCAAAATTTTTGGCGAAATACTTGAAATTTTGCAAGTAGAAATCCAATAAGATGTAAAATATTTAATAACCAAAAGGCATATACAAGATATTTTATTCCCCAAAAAAGATTTGTATATCCATAATAATCTCTTATACATAAATATGTTAAATAAAACATTCCTATATATATAATAATTAATATTGGAGTTAATATAAAATTTTTAAATGGATTAGATTTTGTTAATCTTGTTTTTTTCATTTAAGTCTCCTTTGTACTATTATTGTAATTAATATATCATAATGAAAAATTTTATACAATAACAAAGTAAAAAATGTTCACATTAAATTGTGAACATTTTTTACTTTTATTTTGTAGGAATTAATTTTTCTTTTCCACCCATATATGGTTGTAAAACTTTAGGAACAGTAATACTTCCATCTTCATTATAATTACATTCGATTAAAGCAATTAAAGCTCTTGGTGTAGCTAAAACAGTATTATTTAAAGTATGAACAAATTTGTTTCCATCTTTTGTTTTATATCTAATATTTAAACGTCTAGCTTGTGCATCACCTAAAGTAGAACAAGAACATACTTCAAAATATTTTTGTTGACGTGGGCTCCAAGCTTCGATATCACAAGATTTAACTTTTAAATCTGCCATATCACCACTACAACAATCAAGTTGTCTTACTGGAATATCTAAGCTTCTAAATAATTCAACAGACATTTTCCACATTTTATTATACCAATCCATAGATTCTTCTGGTTTACAAAGAACAATCATTTCTTGTTTTTCGAATTGATGAACTCTATATAATCCTCTTTCTTCAAGACCATGTGATCCAATTTCTTTTCTAAAACATGGAGAATATGAAGTTAAAGTAAGAGGTAATTGAGATTCATCAACAATTTGTTCCTTAAATCTTCCAATCATACTATGTTCAGATGTACCAATCAAATATAAATCTTCACCTTCGATTTTGTACATCATAGCTTCCATTTCATCAAAAGACATAACACCATTAACAACACTACTTCTAATCATAAATGGTGGAATACAATATGTGAATCCATGATTAATCATAAAATCACGAGCATATGCAAGCATAGCTTCATGTAAACGTGCTATATCACCAATTAAGTAATAGAAACCAACACCACTTGTACGACCAGCACTTTCTTTGTCTAATCCATCAAATTTTGCTATAATATCAGCATGATGAGGTATTTCATAAGCTGGAACAATTGGTTCACCAAATCTTTCAACTTCAACATTTTCACTATCATCTTTTCCAATTGGAACAGAATCATCAATGATATTAGGTATTTTCATCATTCTATTTCTTATTTCTTCTGTATATTTTTCTTCAAGTTCTTCATTTTCTTCAATTGCAGAATTTACACTTTGAACTTCTTGACGAATTTTACCAGCTTCTTCTTTTTGACCTGCTTTCATAAGTTTTCCAATTTCATCACTTAATCTTTTTCTTTCAGAACGCAGATTGTCCCCATTTAATTTTGCTTCTCTATTTTTTTTATCTAGTTCTATAACTTCATCAACTAAAACAAGTTTGTGATCTTGAAATTTCTTTTTTATATTTTCTTTTACTAATTCTGGATTTTCTCTTATTAATTTAATATCTATCATAACGGCATATCCCTTTCTTTATTAAATTCCTCAGTTAGAGGCTATACATCGGACATTATACAATAAAATTATGGAAATTTCAATAAGATTTGTGTAAATTGTACATAATAGGAAAAATAAGATAATAAAATTAATAATAAATATTCGAAAGGAGAAGAGATGGAAGAAGAATATCTTTTAAATAAAATGATTAAAGGAAAAACTGAAAAAGAAAGAGAAATTGAATTAATGCAAAATATTATTGAAACAAAAGAAAAATTGCAAAATGCTAGAAAAAATTTTGAATATGCAGAAGATGGCATGATTGATTATTATATTTATCAAATAAAGGCAAATCAATCAAAATTAGATTATTTAATAAAATTAGCAAAGAAAAAAGGAGTTATTCTTTCGAGAGATAAGGAAGTAAAAATAAGAATGATTTTGCAGAAGAAATTAGTTGGATAATTTTTGTAAAATTATTTACAATTTTAAATATAAAATGATATAATTGAGTTATAAATGTTGAAAACAAAGGAGAAAAAAATGATAAAAACACTTGCAGAGCAAAGAGTATTTGCATATAGTATAGCAATTATATATAATGTTTTTATGACATATAAAAGAACAAAAAAAATATCTGTAGCAATAATAAATACGGTGATAGCAATAATATTAGGAACAGTTACAGCAAGAATAATATGGTTTATAAATTCTGGAAATAAAGATATATCTCAATTATTTATTTGGAAACTTAAGTATTTTAAAATTTCTGGAGTTCTTATAGGTGGAGCCTTAGGAATGCTTATATCAATAAAAATATTTCCTAAATATAGAACACAACTTATAGATACTATGATGGAATCAATATTTTTGAGTGCTGCAGTTGGAAAAATAGAATGTTTTATAAAAGGGTGTTGTGTTGGAAAAGTAATGCCAGATAAGATTCTTTCATATACTGTAGCTTTAGGATATATACATATAGAGTATCCAGTTCAATTAATAGAAACAGGTGTATGGCTAATTGGATTTTGTATATTAGTTAAATATAAAGGAAGAATTAGTGATTTAAAAAGAATTGCATTGGCAGTTCTAGAATATGTTATAATGAGGATGTTTGTTATAGAACAATTATTTCGAGATGCAAAACTATTTGGTGGTCCTAAAATGATAGTTATATATTGTTGTATAATTACGATATGTTTAATAGTCTTATTTAAAGATATAAAAAAAGAAAAATGTAAAAATTAATAAAAAATTTACATTGTAATTCTTAAATTTTATATAATAAAATATAAAACTAAGGAGAAAAAATATGAAAGTAAAAGAAAATGGAATGTCATTAATAGCACTAGTAGTTACTATAATAGTACTTATATTATTAGCCGGAGTAACAATTTCAAATATTAGAAATGATAGTGGGTTATTCAATAAAAGTTTAGAAGCAAGAGATGAAAAAATAGCAAGCGAAGAAAATGAGGCTATTCAATGGGCAGCAGCACAAGCTGTTGCAGACGATAGCAATAAAACAGGGCAAATAATCGATAAAGGACAAATAGCTGAAAAACTTGATAAATATATAGGAAATCAAAATGAAGATATGGAATATCAAATATTTGGACCTGAAGAAGAGTATAAAGGAACAATGATAATTTCAGATACATATGTTGTTGAATTTTCAAAATCAGGAAATTCTTATATTATTGATGGATCTGGAAATGTAAGAAGAGATGAAACAGGAGATAAAGTTGCAAGTAGAGATGGTGTGTTAATAAAACCAGCATCAACATCTATAAATATCGGATCAGAATTAACTTTAAATATATTAGCAAATACAAATGATTATAAAGTAACATGTTCAGATGAAAGTGTATTGCAAGTAAAAAAAGATTTGTCAGGAAATATTAAAGTAACAAATAATACAATTACAGTAAAAGGGTTGAAATTAGGAAAAGCAACAATAGTTGTAGAAACATCAAAAGAAAAAAGAGCAATAAGTTATATAACAGTACATCAAGAACCAACATCAATAGAATTATCAGCAACTTCAGAAATATTAGATATATCATCAGTAATAAAATCATTACAAATAAAACCAACAATATATCCAAGTACAGCAAATTATAAAACAGGAATAACTTGGACAAGTAGTAACAATGATGTTGCAGTAGTAGATTCTAATGGATTTGTGACAGGAATTTCGAATGGCGAAGTAACAATAACTGCAACAACAGAAAATGGAAGAGCAGCAACATGGAAAGTGGTTGTAATATCAACACCATTAGAAATAAGTTTGGATTCTGAAAACTTAGTGTTAGATATTAATGGGGTAAATACACATCAGTATGCTACAACAATATATCCAAGTACTGCAAATGCTAGTATAGGATTAAGATGGGAAATAGAGAGTTCAAGTAGTCCAAATGTTATATCAATTTCATCAAATGGAGTGGTAACAGGTCTTTCAAATGGAACTGCAACAGTAAGAGTAACAACAGAAAATAATAAAACAGCAACAGGATTTGTAACAGTACAAACATCACCAATAGGAATACAATTAAATAAGAATAATGTAACACTTGATTTAACTGCAAATCCTAAATCAATACAATTAACTTCAACAATATTACCAAGTACGGCAAATGTACAAAAAGTAGTAAAATGGTCAAGTAGTAATTCAAGTATAGCATCAGTTGGAAATGATGGAACTGTTATAGGTGTTTCAAATGGAACAGCAGTTATAACGGCAACAACTCAAAATGGAAAAACAACGAAATGTAATGTGAAAGTACAGACATCACCAGTAAGTTTATCGTTAAATAAAGCAAAAACAACATTAAATATGACAGGAACAAAAACTACAAAATTATATCCTGTGTATGATCCCAAAACATCTAATGTAAACACAAAATTAACTTGGAAAAGTTCAGATACATCAGTAGCAACAGTAGATCAAGATGGAAATGTTACTGCTAAAAAGAATGGAACAACAGTAATAACAGCAACAACTCAAAATAATAAAAGTGCAACATGTATAGTTACTGTTGAGACATTAATTGCTGGAATAAGATTAAATAAAGAATATGAAACTATAGAAAGTTTAGAATTAAATAAGCAAACATTTCAATTAGTAGCAACATTAACGCCATCAACAAGTACAGAAGGAATTATTTGGACGTCTAGTAATTCAAATGTAGCAGTAGTTAATCAAGATGGTTTGGTAATAATAAAAGGTGCAGGAAAAGTAACAATCACAGTAAAAAGTTCTAGTGGAACCCATTCAGCATCTTGCGTAATAACAGCAGTTCAACTATATGCAATAGTATTTGATGCACAGGGAGGAAGTGTTAATCCAACATCATATACTTTAAAAGCAGGAGATAAGTGCACATTACCACAAGCGTCTGCAAGTGGTTATGTATTCCAATATTGGGAATATAATGGAACACATTATTCTGCTAATACAATTTTTACAATGCCAGCTGCAAATGTTCATATGAAAGGATATTGGGCACAAGAAAGCGGTGGAGGTGGAGATGGGGGATGTTAACAAAATTAACATCCCAATTATTTTTGAAAAAACACCAAACAGTTGAAAAAAATCGAAAAAAATGTTATAATAGAATGAATAGGTAAATAAAAAAACAAAGGAGGAATGAAGATGGTAAATAAAAAAGAAAATGGTGTTTCTCTTTTAGCACTTGTTGTTACAATAATAGTATTAATAATAATTGCTGGAGCAGTGATAGCAAATATAAGAGGAAATAGCGGAATAATTAATCAAAGTGCGAATGCAGACAAAAAGAAATTAACAAGTGAGGAAAAAGAAGCTGTACAGTGGGCTGCAGCGCAAGCAGTAGCAGACGAAACAAATAAATCAGGTGTAATAGCAGATAAGACAAAAATACAAGAAAAATTAAATACATATATAGGGGATGCGGACTCAAAAAAATTTGAATATAATATATATGGACCAGGAGATACATATATAAATAAAATATTAACAGCAGATATATATGTAGTAAAATTCCAAAACACAGGAAATGCATATATAATAGATGAAACAGGAAATGTTAGATTAGATGAAGATAGTAGTGGAATTGTTGATAGAGATGGTGTATTAATAAATCCTGGATCAATCTCAATAAATAGAGAACCAACAGGAAAGTATTATGAGCTAACAATAACATCAAATACAAAAGATTATAAAGTAACATGTTCTGATGAAAGTGTATTAGACGTAAAGAAAGATAAGAATGGAAAAATTTTAGTAGAAAATAATAAAATATTTGTAAGAGGAAAAGAATTAGGAAAAGCTACAATATTAGTAGAAACATCTAAAGAGAAAAGAGCTATGAGTTATGTAACAGTTCATCAAGAACCAACATCAATAGAATTAACTGCAAGTGGACATATATTAGATATATCATCAGCAATAAAGTCATTACAAATAAAGCCAACAATATATCCAAGTACGGCAAATTATAAAACTGGAATAAAATGGACAAGTAGTAATAATGATATAGCTGTAGTAGATGAAAATGGATTTGTAACAGGAATTTCAAATGGAGATGTAACAATAACAGCAACAACAGAAAATGGAAAGACTGCAACTTGGAATGTAACAGTAATATCAACACCATTATCAATAGGATTAGACAAAGAAAATGTTACATTAGATATAAGTACAAATAAAACATATCAATTTAAAGCAACAATATATCCAAGTACAGCCAATACAGATATAGGATTAACATGGAGTAGTTCTGATAATAGTGTGGCAACAGTAAATAAAGATGGTGTAGTTACAGGAGTGAAAAATGGAACAACAGTTATAACAGTAGTGACAGAAAATAAAAAGGTAACATCAGCAAGTGTAACAGTACAAACATCACCAGTATCAATATCAATATCACCAAGTAGTGCAACAATTGATTTAAGTGCAGAAAATAAATCAGTACAATTAAAGGCAACAATATCACCAAACACAACTAATATAAAAGATAAAATAACTTGGACAAGTACTAATAATAATATAGCAACAGTAGATTCAAATGGATTAGTAAGGGGATATGCAAATGGAACGGTAACAATAACAGCAACAACAGCAAATGGAAAATCAACGAAAGCTACAATAACGGTACAAACATCACCAACATCTATTACATTAAGTACAAATAAAATAGTATTGGAGAAATATACAAATAAAAATTATCAATTAAAAGCAACAGTAAGACCAACTAATGCAAATGTATATACAAACGTATCTTGGACAAGTAGTAATAATGGTATTGTAACAGTAAATGGAAATGGATATGTAACGGCAATTGGAACTGGAACAGCTACGATAACAGCTACAACAGGAAATGGACTTTCTGCTAGATGTACAGTAGTTGTTGAAAACAAAGTACAAAGAATAACAGCTAGTCCCAATAGTGCTGCAATAAAGGTTGGAGATACATTTACTTCTAAAATAACATATTCGCCATCAGATACAACAGAACAAATTGTATGTGTTAATAGCAATTCTAAGGTTATAAGTACTAATATGATTGCAAGTGGAAATGGTACTTATAATTTAACAGTGAATGGGATAGCTATTGGAAATGCAACAATAACAATAAAGAATTCTAGTTCAACAGTATACGCACAAATAAGTGTAAATGTAGGACTACATATTTCTAGAGGTTGGAGTGATGCAGGAGCTGTTTCATCAGGTTGGAAACAATTAGGAGACGTAATAAACAATACAGCATGTTCTACAATAAAATCTATAAAAGGATCAGCTAATATTGGTGCAAATTCAATGTGGTCTGATAGATATTTTGGATTGAGAATAATGGCTCTAGATACTAGTGGAAATTGGGTAGAAATATGGTCTAGATATAGTGGTACATTTACATGGAATTTTGGAAAAGATAGATATTATTCTGCAGACATATCATTAACCCCAAATAAAGTATATTATTCATTCGCTCTACAATTTATGTATTCAACAAATGTTGATTCTGGTGGAGCAAAATATAGTAATTTTTCAATAGATATAGGAACTTAAATAAAAAAAGTACAACTAAATTTTAGTTGTACTTTTTGTTTGGTTTTAATACTGTGCACTGTGTGGAATGTCAACAACTTAGTGAAAAAATGTTTATATAAAAAAATTTTTCACTAAGTTGTTGACATTGAGTTATGGTAGTAGATATTTTAAAGTAAACCCCTTGAAAAATTTAATAAGTTACGATAAAATACAAAAAGAAAAACGAAAAATAAAGGTGAAAAAACATGTATTTAAAAAGACTAGAAATGCAAGGATTTAAATCATTTGCAGATAAAACAATATTAGAATTTAGACCTGGAATAACAGGAGTAATAGGACCAAACGGATCTGGAAAAAGTAATATATCTGATGCAATAAGATGGATACTTGGTGAGCAAAGTATGAAATCATTAAGGGGAAATAAAACACAAGATATAATATTTGCTGGAACACAAAATAGAAAATCATTAGGATTTGCAGAAGCATCATTGGTATTTGACAATACTGATGGAACATTACCAATTGAATTTTCAGAAGTAACAATTACAAGAAAAATCTACAGAAGTGGAGAAACAGGATATTATATAAATAAAGCACCATGTAGATTAAAAGATGTTATTGAATTATTTATGGATACAGGAATAGGAAGAGATGGATATTCAATAATTGGACAAGGAAAAGTTGATGAAATATTAAGCAATAAATCAGAAGATAGAAGGCATATATTTGAAGAAGCAGCAGGAATAGTAAAATATAGGTCAAGAAAAGAAGAAACAGAGAAAAAGTTAGAACAAACAAAACTTAATTTATTAAGAATAAATGATATTATAATAGAAATAGAAGGAAACTTAGAACCATTACAACTTCAATCAGATAAGGCAAAAAAATATTTAAACTTAAAAGAAGAATTAAAAAATATAGAAATTGGACTATTTTTATATAATATTGATAAATACAAAAAAGATTTAGAAGCACTTGTTCAAGATGAAGAAATAATGAAATCAACATTAAATCAAGAAGAAGGAAAACTTGAAAAAATAAAGATTTTAAAAGAAGAATTAAAAGATGAAATTGATGAAATAACGACAAAAATCGAAGAAATGCAAAATATCGGATTTGAGAGTCAAAAACAAATAGAACAATGTAATTCTAATATTAATGTAGCAGAAGCAAAAATTCAAAATAATAAAGAAATTGCAGAAAGAAATAAAATAGAAATATCAGAATTACAAGAGAAAATTGCTAGTTTAAAAAATGATATAGAACAAAAAGAGTCAAAGAAGAGTAATCTAAAAGAAAATAAAGCAAAATTTGAAAATGAATTAAAAGAAAAAGAAGAAGAATTAGCAAAATTAACAGCAAGCTTAAGTTCAAAAGAGCTTGAAATGGAAGAAATCAAAAAGACTATAGAAAAAAATACTGATAGAAAATATGAATTACAAGCAGAAATAAGTAAAAAACAAGCTAATATAGAGAATTTGAAAAAAAGAAAAAGTCAGTTAAATCAAGAAATATCATCACAAACATTTGAAATAGATAGAATTAGAATAAAAAAGGAAGACATTGCAAAAGAATTTAATGAGACAGAATCAAACAGAAATAATATTTTGAAAAAACTTGAAGAAATAAAAAAACAAAAAAATGAAATTACAACAAAAATTAAAGAGTTCGAAATTCAAATTGCTAATTTAACAAATGAAATGAGGATGAAAACATCAAGATATAATTTCCTTGTAGAAACAGAAAAGGAAAAAGAAGGTTATACAAAGAGTGTAAAATCATTATTAATTGATTGCGAAAAAACAAAAGAACTTGGAAAAGGTATGCATGGTGTTTTAGCAAATATTATAGATGTTCCAAAAGAATATCAAACTGCAATTGAAATGTGTTTAGGAGCAAGCTTACAAAATATTGTTACAGAAACAGAAGAAGATGCAAAAAAATTAATTGAGCATTTGAGAACAAATAATTTAGGAAGAGCATCATTCTTGCCAATTACGTCTGTAAAAGGAAAAAAATTAGATAATATAAAAGGCAAAAAAGATGGAGTAATAGGTATTGCCTGTGATTTAATAAAATTTGATAAAAAATATGAGCAAATTGTATTAAATTTATTAGGTAGAACAGTTATTGTTGATAATATGCAAAATGCAATAAAACTTTCGAAAGAAAATAATTATTCATTCAGAATAATTACATTAGAAGGTGATGTAATAAATCCATCTGGAGCAATAACAGGTGGATCAGTAACTAAAAAAACAGTTAATATTTTAGGCAGAAGTAAAGAGATTGAAGAATTAAATGCACAAATTACTGAAATAAAAGAAAAAATTTCTAAATTAGAAAAATCAAAAGAAGAATATGAAAATTCATCAGAAAATGTATTAGAAGAGGCAGAAAATTTAGAAAAGCAATTACAAGAAATTGAAATTTCTTATGCAACAGAAAAACAAAGAGTTGAATCAATTGATGAAAATATTCAAACAATAAGAGATAGAATAAATAAGCAAAAAGAAGAGATTTCAAAGTCAGAAGAAAATAAAAAAGAACTATTAAAATCAAAAGAATTAGATGAACAAGAGATGGCTAAAATTTCTAAGGAAAATGAAGAAAAACAAGCAATTATAGATGAATTTGCAAGTTCAAATAAAGATAGTCAAACATATATAGATAACTTAAACGAAGATATTACAGACTTAAAAATATCTGTATCATCATTTAATGAAAGTGAAATGTCAATTCAAGAAATGTCAGAAATGATTAATAAAGAAATTGAAACACATACCAAAAATGTTGAAATTAAGAAAGCCCAAATTGAAAAAGATGAAAAAGAAAATATTGAACTTGAAAAACAAATAGAAGAAACAAAAAAGCAAATAGAAGAAATAAAATCACAAGTTTCTAATAGTGGTGAAAATATTGAAAAATTGAAAAAAGATAGAATTGCCAAAAATGAAAAGCTAACAAAAAAAGAAGATGAACAAACTGATGAATTTAAAGTAATAGAGGACTTAAAAGCACAAGTTACAAAATTAGAAGTTAAGAAAACCAAAATAGAAGAAGATATTACAGAAATTATAAATAAGATGTGGGAAGAATATGAATTAACTCCTAATAATGCAGGAAATTATCCAATGCCAGAAAATGTACAATTAACTCAAAGAAAAGTTAATAATTTACGTACAGATATAAGAGAATTAGGTAGTGTAAATGTTGATTCTATTGAAGAATACAAGAATTTAAAACAAAGATATGATTTTATGTGTGAACAAAGATTAGATTTAGAAAGTACAATGGCAAAACTTAATAAAGTAATTGCTGAAATGCTAGATGTTATGAAAACACAGTTTAAAGAAAAATTTGAAATTATTAATAAAAACTTTGGAGAAGTATTCAAAGAATTATTTGGTGGAGGAATGGCAGAAGTATCATTAACAGATGAAAATAATATTCTTGAAAGTGGAATAGAAATAAATGTGCAACCACCAGGAAAGAAACTTCAAAGTATGTTATTACTTTCAGGTGGAGAAAGAGCATTTACAGCTATTGCATTGCTATTTGCGATATTGAAAATAAATCCAGCTCCATTCTGTGTACTTGATGAAATTGAAGCAGCTTTAGATGATGTTAATGTTTATAGGTATGCTGAATATTTAAAGAAATTTGCTAAAGATACTCAATTTTTAATAATTACACATAGAAAAGGAACAATGGAAGCAGCAGATACTATTTATGGTGTTACAATGGAAGAAAAGGGTATTTCAAAATTATTATCAATGAAATTAAAAGAAACATAGAACGAAAGAAGCTACAATTAGTAGCTTCTTTTATAATCTTATTAATCCAATTAAAATCAAAACAGTTCCAGAAAATATTGCTAAACATTTATCTGAAAGTTTAATTCTTTTACTAGCAGAATATGCAATAATATTACCACAATTTATAAAGATAGTATGAAATAATGCAGCAAAAAGTGGATAAACAAATCCAGTTATACCAATTATTCCACAACTAAGTCCAACACAACTAGCATCAGTTGAAACTGCTAATGCTAATAAAATAGCCTCATTTTTATCAATAGAATTTGAATGATCTAAATCATAATCTTCTGTATTTTTATTAAAACTTTTATAAATAGAATATATTCCAAGTAAAATTAATAAAGCAGAACCAATAAATGTTGCAAGAGATGGTGAAAATAATCTTGAAATATGTTTACCAAGAAAAATTGCAAATGATGTTGAAACAAATGCAATTGAGAAAACAATTAAATTGCTAATTTTAGTAATTCTAGAGTGCTTTATACCATATGTAATTCCAAGTGTTAAAGCATCTATACTAACAGATATAGCAAGTAATATACAACTTATCATAAAAAATAGAATCCTTTCTGACAATCAAATTGATAGTCTATCTTATATAATAATATGTATAATCAGAGAAAATGTGACAAATTAAAACAAAATTTTTAATATACCTAATAAAATAAGAGAGAAAGATGATATATAAGAAAGTATATTGTCTGAAATATTAAATTTTGACAATAATAAATTAGCAATATTTGCACTACAGTTTATAAAAAATAACTGAAATATTGAAACTAAAAATGGTAATAAAATATCATTTAAACCAATTATGCCACTTCCAAGTCCAACACAAAACGAATCAATTGATAAGGCTAGACCTAAAAAGATGGCTTCTTTTGAATCGATTTCATTTGAGTGGTTAAAATCATAGTTAGTAGTTTGTTGTGAAATGTTTTTGTATATGCCATAAATACCTAAAAATATTAAAAGAAGAGAACCTATTAATATAGAAAATTTTTCAGAAAGTAGTGAAGAGATACTATTTCCAATAAATATTGAAAAACTTGTCATAAGAAATGAAATTGAAAATAATGTAAAATTACTTATTTTTGAAATTTTAGTATGTTTTATACCATAAGAGATTCCAATTCCAAGAGAATCTATACTAACTGAAAGAGCTAATAAAATACAATTTAATAACATAAAAATATCTCCAATCTAAAAGTATTTTTATATTATAATATGTAAACATAATAAAAAAGCACCATTTTTGATGCTTTAAATTATTTCTGTTTTTTAGATTCTTTCTTAATAATTATAGATGCAATAACAATTATTAAAATAACAGCAATAATAGCAATAACTCCAGTCCAGCCTAAAATTGCTACAATTTTACTTCCTAAAGACATTATAATTCCAGCTAATATAACACCAAGTGCAATAGCAGTTATACTTGTTTTAAAATCAAGTTTTAAAAAGCTTGCTGCAAGAGTTCCAGTCCATGCGCCCGTGCCAGGTAAAGGAATTCCTACAAATAAAAGTAATGCCCAGAATATTCCACTATTTCCAGCAGATGCTTTTAATTTTTCTCCACCTTTTTCACCTTTTTCTAAACACCATGTGAAAAATTTTCCTATTATTTTTTTATTTTTTCCCCATTCAAGTACTTTTCTTGCAAATAAATAAATAATTGGAACTGGTAACATATTTCCAATTATAGCTATTGGATAATATAATGAAATACTTAATTTTAAACTTTCAGCAATAGGAATAGCACCTCTTAACTCTACAATTGGTACCATTGATATGAAAAAAACTATTAAATATTTTACAACTATTGGTAAACTTGCCATGATAAATTCTCCTTTGTTAATGTTTATTTTTTGATATTAGTTTTCTAGTACTTTATTATTTTACTATAAATAATAAAAAAGTCAATAAAATCTTTTTGAGAATTTATTGACTTTTTATATGATTGTATAAATTTTTATCCTTAAGTATCTAACTTTATTATATTTACAATTTAAGTATTAGTTTTGATATTACTAATTTCAACAATTTGACGAACAAAAAGCCAATAAAATTTATAATATAATTTTTTTTATTTTAATTGACTTTATTAATGTTTAGTGATAAAATTTATTTGAGATAAATCATTAAGTTAGATACTTAAGTATAAAGAGGAGGAACATATGAAAAACAAAGGAGTAACATTAATAGCATTAGCAGTAACAATAATAGTAATGCTAATATTGGCAGGAGGAACAATATCAGTATTAAATGGAGAAAATGGAATAGTAAAGCAAGCACAAAAAGCAAAAGAAGAATCAAAAATAAAGGAATTAAAGGAAAAGGTAAGAATAGATATAGCAGGAAAAAGAGTTGAAAATATAAATGGAGAATTAAGAGTATCAGTCTTAAAAGAAATATTAGATAAATATTTTGATAATGTACCAGTAGAAACACAAATAACATCAGAAACAGAATTAAAAGCAAAAGAAGAATATGGAAAATATGAAATGAAGATTTCAGATATAGACGTAGGAGAAATAACATATGAAACAAGTTATACAATATTTAAAGATGTAAATGGAGAACAAGTGCCAATACCTGAAGGATATATAGTCTCAGAAAATTCAGATGAAAACATAGTAAATAAAGGATTAGTAATATCAGACAGTAGAGGAAATGAATATGTATGGATATCATGTACAGTAGATTCATCAAGTAATAAATTACAATATAAAAGGACAGAATGGGGAGTGGAAAAAGATGGAACAGATAATAGTAGAGCAATAAAAGATGAACTAACATTAAAAGATATAGATGTAACATATTCAAAGACAGATACAGATAATGGAATAAATGAAGAAATATCAAAAGAAATAGTAGCCCAGATAAATGCAGAGAAAGAAAGTATAAAAAAATATGGAGGATATTATATAGGGAGATATGAAGTAGGAAAAGATAATAAAACAGCAGTAATAAAAGCAGAGCAAGAACCATATGTAAATATAAAATGGAGTAAAGCATATGAATTGGCCAAAGGAATAGGTGGAGGAGAAGGAGCAACAACATATTTATGTTCAAGTTATTCATGGGATACAGCGATTAATTTCATACAAAATACAACAGGAAAAAATTATGCAACAAGTATAATAGGATTTAATGGAAATTGGAAAAGTCAAGAAGTAAAAGACAGTAGTGGAAAAGTAATAAAACCAGTAAACACAGCCCAAAGATTAAATACAGGATTAACAACAGCATTATGTAATATATATGATATGGGAGGAAATGTAGGAGAATTTACAACAGAGTTAAATCCAGGTACGTCTGAGACGGTGGTTCTGCGAGGTGTTAGCACCGACAACAACGGTCCCGCAGGTTACCGCTGGGACCATCATTCTGGTGCT
>ENA-ORPH01002417-ORPH01002417.1-human-gut-metagenome-genome-assembly--contig:-NODE-2417-length-15624-cov-3.278181_pt1 | contig 15624 bp, 7 predicted proteins | sample MGYA00242142_ERZ509074 | MGnify/ENA primary metagenome ERZ509074 (study PRJEB26280, sample SAMEA2338724) | human gut metagenome | biome: human gut; feature: human-associated habitat; material: faeces...
ATGAGCTTGCTCATAAGTGGTTGAAAGACCTTGGGACCCGCCCCGATATGAGCATCAAAGCCCGGGCTTTTGCCCCCGACATCATAATATGTCATGAGGAGAAACTATGGAACTATCACTGCAGGAAATTCTGGACTGGTGCCAGACGGAAAAAAAGCGTTTCTGGGAATATATGCTGTATGACGATATGACGCAGCGCGGCGCTTCACGGGAAGAATCCTTTGCTTACATGGAAAAGATCTTCGATACCATGGAGCAGACTGTGAAAACCTACAGACAGGAAAGGCTGTCTGCCAGCGGACTGGTCGGTGCGGAGGGCGGAAAGCTGGAGGCGTATGCGAAAACAGGTAATACGCTTTGCGGCTCTTTTATGGAAGAAGCCATGATCACAGCACTCAAAATGGCAGAATCCAATGCCTGTATGCGAAGGATCGTTGCAGCACCGACAGCAGGCTCCTGCGGTGTGATCCCGGCGGTTCTTCTTCCCTATTATGAAATGAAACAGGTGCCAAAGGAAGAAATCTTAAAGGCACTATTTGTCACAGGCGGCATTGGAGAAGTGATCGCACAGCGTGCTTCCATCAGTGGTGCGGAAGGAGGCTGTCAGGCAGAGATCGGTTCAGCATCTGCCATGGCAGCGGGCGCACTTGTTTACCTGCAGGGCGGCAGTGATGAGCAGATATGCCATGCGGCGGCGCTGGCACTGAAAGGACTGCTGGGACTTGTCTGCGATCCGGTTGCGGGACTTGTGGAGATTCCCTGCGTAAAAAGAAATGTGCTGGGCTGTGTGAATGCGATCTCCTGCGCGGATATGGCAATGGCGGGCATTCAAAGCAGAATACCGCCGGATGAGGTGATCGACGCAATGCAGGAAGTCGGCTGCAAAATGGACAGTGCTTTCCGGGAAACGGCGCTTGGCGGTCTGGCTGCGACCAGAACAGGACAGGAAATCATGCATAAGCTGATGGAATCAGAGGAAGATGGCACAATAACCACTTGACAATGCGGGCATCGCAGAATTATAATCACCCTTAGATAATGACTATGACGAAGACAGTAGATCATTTGTAAAAGGCAAAGCGAGCCGGTGACGGTGCAAGACCGGTGCGAGTAGCAGATGATTGAATATCACTTCTGAGTTGCAGGCTGAAAGATCGAAAATGAGTAGGTTCTGCCGTATCCGTCTCGTTACGACGGGCGCATATAAATCGTAAGTGAGTATGCAGTAACAGGTGGTTTCGGAGATATTACCCCGTCCTTTTACAGGACGGGGTTTTCTTGTAGCGAGGAACAAAATCAAGCACGAACGAAGTGAGTATTTGATTTTGCCCGAGCGTACAACGAAAAAATCATAGAGTGCGAAGCACGGCTGCCGGCGAGGCCGGCAGGATTTTTGAGTGTAATGGGAAATTTCATTCCCATTACACAAAAAACGCTCCGCTGGGATGCGCACTGCGGCGTGCAATGTAGGCGTCGCAAGCGACCGCCGCAGGCGCGAGAAATCCAGAAGCACGTTAGTGCGACTGATGCGAAGCAGCAGGGATTTCGAGTGGGGAAGAGGAACAAAATCCCCGATACCGCACATGCATACGAAGTGAAGAAACAGTAAACAGGAGGAAAACGAAGATGTATCAAAAAGTATCCACGAATCTGAATTTCGTAGACCGCGAAAAAGAAACAGAAAAATTCTGGCGCGAAAACGATATTTTCCAGAAAAGCATGAAAGCAAGAGAAGGCTGCCCGACTTATACCTTTTATGATGGCCCGCCAACCGCAAACGGCAAGCCGCATATCGGACATGTCCTGACTCGTGTTATTAAAGATATGATCCCGAGATACCGTACCATGAAGGGATACATGGTACCTCGTAAGGCAGGTTGGGATACCCACGGCTTACCGGTTGAACTGGAAGTTGAAAAGATGCTTGGTCTGAACGGAAAAGAGCAGATCGAGGAATACGGTATTGAGCCATTCATCGAAAAATGTAAAGAATCCGTATGGAAATACAAAGGAATGTGGGAAGATTTCTCAGGAACTGTCGGTTTCTGGGCTGATATGGATAACCCATACGTAACGTATGATGACAATTTTATCGAGTCTGAGTGGTGGGCACTGAACCAGATCTGGAACAAAGGCCTGCTTTACAAAGGCTTCAAGATCGTTCCGTACTGCCCACGCTGTGGTACCCCTTTATCGACAGCAGAAGTTTCACAGGGCTATAAAACAGTCAAAGAGCGTTCTGCTATCGTTCGTTTCAAGGTGACGGGAGAAGATGCGTATTTCCTGGCATGGACAACAACACCATGGACACTGCCAAGTAACGTGGCTCTCTGTGTAAACCCGGATGAGGAATATGTAAAAGTAAAAGCTGCTGACGGCTATACTTACTATATGGCAAAAGCACTTCTGGATACTGTTTTATCTTCCAGACTGGCGAACGAAGAAAATGGCAACAAGGCATATGAAATTCTGGAAACCTACAAAGGAAAAGATCTGGAATACAAAGAATATGAACCGTTATATGCCTGCGCAAAGGAAACGGCAGATAAACAGAACAAGAAGGGCTTCTTTGTGACATGTGACAGCTATGTAACCATGTCAGACGGTACAGGTATCGTACACATTGCACCTGCATTCGGTGAAGATGATGCGAATGTCGGACGTAACTATGATCTTCCGTTTGTACAGTTTGTAGACGGCAAAGGCCAGCTGACAGAAGAAACACCTTACGCCGGCAAATTTGTAAAGGATGCGGATAAAGACGTTCTGATCGATCTTGACAAAGAAGGAAAACTGTTTGACGCACCGAAATTCGAGCATGAATATCCACACTGCTGGAGATGTGATACACCACTGATCTATTATGCAAGAGAATCCTGGTACATCAAAGAAACAGCAGTCAGAGATGACCTGATCCGTAATAACAATACGGTAAACTGGATTCCGGAATCTATCGGAAAAGGCCGTTTCGGTAACTGGCTTGAAAATATCCAGGACTGGGCAATTTCCCGTAACCGTTATTGGGGTACTCCTCTGAACATCTGGGAATGCGAAGGCTGCGGACATCTGGAATCGATCGGAAGCCGCGCTGAGCTCGCTGAGAGAAGCGGAAATCCTGATGATGCCAAGGTAGAGCTGCACCGTCCATATATCGATGCTGTTACATTTACCTGCCCGGACTGTGGAAAGACAATGAAGCGTGTTCCTGAAGTAATCGACTGCTGGTTCGATTCAGGTGCCATGCCATTTGCACAGCATCATTATCCGTTTGAAAATCAGGAGCTGTTCAAGCAGCAGTTCCCGGCGCAGTTCATTTCAGAGGCTGTTGACCAGACACGTGGCTGGTTCCATTCCTTGATGGCAGAGTCCACACTTCTGTTCAACAAAGCACCGTATGAAAACGTTATCGTGCTCGGACATGTACAGGATGAAAACGGACAGAAGATGAGTAAGTCAAAGGGCAATGCGGTTGATCCGTTCGATGCACTGGCTACTTACGGCGCAGATGCGATCCGCTGGTATTTCTACATCAACTCCGCACCATGGCTGCCTAACCGTTTTCATGGCAAGGCAGTGCAGGAAGGACAGCGTAAGTTCCTCGGAACACTCTGGAACACCTATGCATTCTTTGTTTTATATGCCAATATTGACGGCTTTGATGCGTCTAAATATACACTGGAATATGACAAGCTCCCGGTTATGGATAAGTGGCTCTTATCCAAATTAAACTCTCTGATCACAGAGGTGGATACAGACCTTGAAAATTACAAAATCCCTGAGACTGCAAGAGCACTTGATGATTTTGTAGACCAGATGAGTAACTGGTATGTCCGCAGAAGCCGTGAACGTTTCTGGGCAAAGGGCATGGAGCAGGATAAGATCAATGCTTACATGACATTATATACAGCACTTGTTACCGTAGCGAAACTTGCAGCACCGATGATCCCATTTATGACAGAGGACATTTACAGAAATCTGGTATGTGTAAATGATCCGTCAGCACCGGAATCCGTTCATCTGTGTGACTTCCCGGTTGCAAATCCTGCCTATGTGGATAAGCAGCTGGAAGAAGACATGGAAGAAGTACTGAAGATCGTTGTTATGGGACGTGCAGCCAGAAATACAGCTAACATCAAGAACAGACAGCCGATCGGTACGATGTTTGTAAAGGCTGAGAAAGCACTTTCCGACTTCTATCAGGAGATCATTGAAGAAGAGCTGAATGTCAAAGAAGTAAAATTCACAGACGATGTCAGAGAATTCACAACCTACACCTTCAAGCCACAGCTGAAGACGGTAGGCCCGAAATACGGAAAACAGCTTGGTGGTATCAAAGAATACCTTGCAAATGTAGACGGCAATGAAGCCATGGATAAATTAAATGCAGGCGAAAATCTTGTATTTGATGTAAACGGTACAGAAGTTTCCCTCGGTAAGGAAGATCTCCTCATCGAAATGAGCCAGAAGGAAGGCTATATGTCAGAGGCTGACAATACCGTGACAGTTGTACTTGACTGCAACTTATCAGAAGAACTGGTCGAAGAAGGCTTTGCGGCCGAGATCATTTCCAAGATCCAGACAATGCGTAAGGATTCCGGCTTTGAAGTGATGGATCACATCAAAGTAGGTATTGCAGGTAACGACAAGCTTGCGGCGATCGCAGCTAAGAATGAAAAAGCAATCGCAGATAAGGTTCTTGCGGATTCCATCGATAAAGATGCGGTTTATGCAAACAGCAAAGAGTGGAATGTCAACGGAGAGAAGGTAACGCTTTCCGTAGAGAAACAGTAAGCAATGGGTAACAAAATAAAATCGTAATTTGACAGAAGGATAGGCGGGAAGAGATTCCCGCCTATCCGCGTATATAGCAGGGGGATCTATGCATCGGGAATATTTCTACAAGGATAACCGCGACTATCTTTTTCATCAGCAGGTGGAGATAGTTGAGTTTGAAGTAAAAAAAGTACAGCGCCAACTGGATCTTGCGATGCGCAAAACGCATCATCTCAAGCAGGATTTATTTTATTATGTGGGGATGATCCTTGGAGATCTGTTTGTGATTTTTGTCACTGAAATGATATTGAATGTAGGCATCATGAAAAATATTGGAAAATGTTAAAGAGCAGGAGTTCATATACAAAATGAACGAAGCAAAATCTGAAAAATAGTAATCTTACACAAAATTGGACGCATAGCAAAATCTGTTGATGGAAAAAGCAAGATTTGCAAAGCGAACCCTCCTTAAAAAAGCTACATTTAAAATACTTGTACAGGGATAGTTTGTGCTGTAAACCGTAATGTCTGATATGCAAAAAGCACATAAATATGCCTGTTACACAAAAAATGCCGAAATGGCACAAGCGAATGGGGCATGTCCGGATCGGCAAATCTAAGAAAATGGAGGGTTATTATGAAGAACAAGAAAATTGTTCAAAAAGCAGGAAGTAGGTTTCTTGCGATGATGCTGAGTGTGGCAATGGTAGTTCCCGGAACAGCATTTGTACCGGCAGAATATTCCGGTGCGATTGAAGCGCTTGCAGCTACGATTGACATTGCAGAAGACTTTGAAAGCGGTGAACCGAAGGGATATGTCAGAGGCTCAGGTAGTTTGACAGTCGTGGAAGAGGGGCATGCTGGAAAGGCACTTCAGCTTTCCGGACGTACGCAGAACTGGCATACATATGCTTATGATGTATCTGCCTATGCCGGTGCAACCGCAAATATCAGTGTTTTTATGAAGACGGAAGATACGCAGATTGTATGCGAAGTGACAGGAACAGGATCTGATAGCAAGGACTACTACAATTGGCTGCTCAACACGAATGTAACGCCAGGAGAGTGGACTGCGCTTTCCGGTACCGTAACGATTCCGGAAGGAGCAAAGGAGCTTTATTTTTCAACAGGCAGCGGAACTGCGGACTATCTGATCGACGATGTTAATATTGAAATCGTAGAAGCAGAATCATCGGAGGGTGCTGTCTCAAAGGATTACACCTTTGATAAGCTAACGCTGGCAGCTGCGGATGATGAAGAAACGGGTGCAACAGCTGCAATAGGAGAAGACGGAAAATTATCAGTGACTATGACAAGGCAGTATGGGCAAGTATTTTTCCGCCTGCCGGAAGAACTTGCCGGAATGATCATTACGGGAATCAGGTTAAATGTAGCGGAGGGTTCTTCTCAAGCAGGGCTTTCTCCGAAGCTTCTTTCCGAGGCAGACTTTAATACCGATCAAAGAAACGGAGATGTCGGAGTGGCATATGGCAGCAATACATTAAATGCAACCAGTGATGATCTCGGCAAAACCGCTCGGTATGTCGGCATTATGACGACCTCGGAAGCAACGCCTGCAACGCCTATCACCATGACGTTTGACAGCATTACGATCAATGCAAAGAGTGCAGAGCGTGTCATTGATGCAAAAAAAGATATCATGGCAGGCTTTAACGGAAACTTCGAAAATACAGGCTACTGGAATGACGGAGAGTGGAGAGATGAGACAAAAGAGGATTCTCTGATCGCGTACTGTTCTTATTCAGAGAAAGATCCGGCACCGAAAAAGACGCTGGGCAGTAAATACATGCGTGCCTCTTCCGTCAGTGCCAATACAGTCAGCCCCAATACAGTCAGCCCCAACGGGCTGGAAGGCGAAGCTGTCGTGCCGACAGTTCAGATGAACTATAAGACCGGAATTACAGCAGATAAGGCATATGAATTCACATATTATGCCAGAATAGCAGATGCGACCAAGGTAAGTACGCCGAAGGTCAGCATGTCAGTTCTGGTACATGACAGCGACTATAAAAACCAGGAGTCCGCACAGATTACATATGACGAGAGCTATGAGCTCACTGATGCATGGCAAAAGGTATCCGGAACCATGGTGATTGCGGAAAATGCAAATGAACTGCCGGAATCCCAGATTCGTTTTGAGGGAAGCGCCGGAATTACATTTGACATCGACAATCTCCAGATTGCCGAAATGAGAATTCCAAAGGTGGATATGACAATACCGGATTTGCATGAAGAAGTGCAGAAAACCGGAAATGGTGTGGAGTATATGGGTGTAGCCCTTCCGGTGAGCAGTCTTGACAATGAGAACACCATGAAGTTAGTTGAGAAGCACTTCAATAGTGTTACATGCGAGAATGAGATGAAACCGGAATCTATTCTCGGTTCCGGCGAACCGGGTGTCAGCACACTGGAGGAGCTGGAAAGCAAGCTGAATTTTGAGAGTGCAGATAAGGTTGCACGGCATTTTGCGGAGTACAATAAAAACAATCCTTCTGAACCTATCAAGATGAGAGGTCATGTGTTTGTATGGCACAGCCAGACACCGACATGGTGGTTCAGAGAAGATTTTAAGTCAGACGGCGCGTATGTTTCCAAAGAAGAAATGAATAAGCGTATCGACTGGTATATCGAAAAGGTTGGCAAACATTTTGATACAGAATTCCCGGGACTTATCTATGCGTGGGATGTTGTAAATGAACAGGCAAGTGATGCGGGCGGAATCAGAATGGGAACTGACTGGGCAGCTATTTACGGCGGTTCTACAGAGTATATCCTGCAGGCATTCAAGTCTGCAGATCAGTATCTGGCAGAAGACACCATTCTTTTCTATAATGATTACAACGACTGTGATCCTGTAAAGGCTGCGACAATTTGCCGCTTCCTGAAAGAAATCCGTGAAGTCCTCACGGAGGGACGAAAGCTCGGTGCCGGTATGCAGGGGCATCACGACATGCTCACACCGACCTACGAGACGATTGAGACAGCGACACGTAAGTATGCAGAGATTGCAGATGTGGTTCATATCACAGAGCTTGATATCAAATCCAGTGTCGGATTTGACGGAAAAGATTTGGAAACAGAGTTTACCAAGGAAGGTCACAGATACAAAGATATCTACGAAATTGTCCGTAAGATCAATGAGGAGCATAAAAACAATCCCCGTTCCCTGAAGGGATATGTACAGAACATCACAATCTGGGGTACGCATGACCCAGTTTCCTGGTTAAAGACCTCGAACAGTGTCGGTGGCTCTGCAGACGGCAAGACACCGCAGTATCCGCTCTTGTTTGATGATTATTATGGTGCAAAACCGGCATATTGGGCATTTGTAAATGCATCACAGCTCGAGCCGCTTGTGCGCGATGTCAATGCAATGCAGACTGACAAGTTTGAGTATGCAAATGCGATCAGATTTGCTGCAGGAACAGATGATGTCATCATAAGACCAATCTGGAACGCAAATGAATTGAAGGTTCAGGTTGTCGTAAAGTCTGAGAAGACAGCAGACAGCGAAATTATCCTGTATGTTGATCCTGCAAATTCAAAAGGAGATAAGACAGGTGATTTTGTCAGGAAAAATGCAACAGGCGAGGAACTGAAGGATGTTGACGGTGGATATAAGGCTGAATTTACGGTTCCGATGACCATGAACCCGCTTGATAAAGTATCATTTGACGTTGTAGTGAAAAAGGATGGAAACACCTATTCTTACAATGATACGACAAACAATCAGGAGAACAGCAGCAAATATTATGCCGTATTGTCTATGAAGCCGTTTATGGCAATCACAAAGGGTTCTGCAATCATTGATGGTGACATTGCAGAGTGGAAAGATATCCCTGCATCCAAGTTAGAGGTAAAATCCGGCAGTGCATTGACAACAACAGCTGAAACAAAGGTTTCCTGGGATGCGGATAATCTTTATGTTATGTTAGATGTAACGGATGATGCACTGGATGACACAGCAAGTGATGCTTATCAGCAGGATTCAACGGAAATCTTTATTGATGAGCTGAATGAGAAATCCGGTAGCTTTGATGACAATGATAAGCAGTATCGCGTAAGCTACAAGAATCTTCAGACATTCAATGGAACCTCTTGTAAGGCAGAAAATATCGTATCTGCTACAAAAGAGAAGGAAGATGGAAAAGGCTACTACATTGAGACTGCAATCAAATGGACTGCGCTTTCACCGGAGGCAGGAAAACTGATTGGTCTGGATGTACAGATTAATGATGCTAAGGATGGCAGCCGTCTTGGTACACTGAACTGGTATGATGCCAGCGGAAACGGATATCAGAATCCAAGTGTATACGGCACTGCAGTATTGGCAGACGGTGTTATCACAAATCAGGATGCTGTCAATGCAGTAAATGTTCTTATCAAGGCTTTGGGTGCTGATTATACAGCAAAAAACAAGGAATTATTAAAAGAGATTGACCAAAAATATGCCGCACTTTCCTTTGCAGACAGAGCAGGCGTTTCAGGCTATCTGGCAGCAAAGAAGACATTTGCAGCAGCAGAGGCAGGAGCCAATAATAAGGCTGCTTCCGATGTAAAGGAGCTGATTAATGCAATCGGTAAGGTTGAACTCGCAGAAAACAGCAAGGCACTGATCGATGCAGCAAGAAAGGCATATGATGCACTTACAGAAGATCAGAAGAAGCTGATCTTGGCAGAGGAGCTGAAGGTTCTGACAGATGCAGAGGAAGCTTACGATGCACTTGATGCTGCAGCTAAGGCTGAGGCAGAAAAGAAAGCGAAGGAGGATGCAGCGAAGGCTGATGCCGTTAAGAAAGCAATTGCAGCCATCGGTAAGGTAGATGCATCAGAGGACAGCAAGGCTAAGGTTGAGGCTGCCAGAAAAGCATATGCCGCACTGACAGAGGATCAGAAGAAGCTGGTTGAGGCTAGTCAGTTAAAGCTGCTTACAGAGGCAGAAGCTGCATATCAGCAGGCTGTCGAAGAGAGCAAGAAGACAACCGAAGAGACAAAGCCGGAAGATGCAACGAAGTATGTTGCCAAATTCTCTGCGAAGTCTACTTCCATCCAGAAACGCAAATCATCTACTAACTTAGCTAAGGATATTGCGATTACTGCAGGCGACAAGATTGTGAAGTGGAAAACATCAAACAAGAAGGTCGTTACTGTAACAAATAAGGGCAAGATCACAGGTAAGAAGGTCGGTAAGGCGACGATCACTGTCACGACAGACAAGGGCGCAAAGGCTTCTATCACAGTATACGTTAAAGCAAAGAAGGTTGCGACCAAAAAGGTAACAGTGAAGAATGCCAAGACAGATCGTGTAGTTAAGAAGGCTACCCTGAAGAAGGGCAAAAAGCTCACACTCAAGGTTGTGACGAATCCGATCACAACACCTGATAAGGTAACATTCAAGTCAAGCAAGAAGAGCGTTGCTACCGTTACTAACAAGGGTGTTATCAAAGCTAAGAAGAAAGGGAAAGCAACAATTATTGTAAAATCAGGAAAGAAAACTGTAAAGGTTCAAATAACCGTCAAATAGAGTTTGTAAGGACGAAATGATTTTTGAATCCAAGGGGACCGCTAAGTATTTAGCGGTCCTCTTTCGATGTGCACTTGTAAAGCAAACCGTAAAGCGATAAAGTAATGTTTATAGATTCACATTACGGAAGAGGAACCCTGCGAAGGAGAAGATCACAAATATGAAACTGAGAATGGATGAAAAATATCTGGATAAAGCGTACTGCGATAAAAAAGCCGGTCAAATTATTTGGAAAAAGAAGTGGAACAATGTCAGCCATAAACAACTGGCAAAGGAAATATATGGACATGCTTTTGTGTTTTACCGCCTGCAGTTTCTGTCAAAATGTCCGTGTTTCGACAAAATGATTTACAGACATACGACGGATGGGATTGATCTGGAAAACAAGGTGGATCGCTATCAGGTAATTTGGGAAATATTGTGGAAAATTGATGATTTTGGTGTTTTTTCTTCCTTTTTCTTACATTTTATTGTATAATAAATAAGTACGAAAACGATTAAGTAAAGTTCGCAATCGAATATTATATTTCTAGGAGGCAGAAATGGCTAAGAAGACAACAGTACCTGTTTCATCTACGTTTGATAAGGAACTCTTCAAGCGCAGCGTGCTCTACAATGTAAGAACTCTTTATCGTAAGACGATGGAGGAAGCAACTGACCAGCAGATTTTTCAGGCAGTATCTTATGCAGTCAAGGATCAGATCGTGGAAAACTGGATGGAAACACAGAAAGAATACGAAAAAAAAGATCCGAAGACAGTTTACTATCTGTCCATGGAATTCTTAATGGGCCGTGCACTTGGTAATAACATGATCAACCTGCAAGCTTATGATCAGGCAAAGGAAGCACTGGAAGAGCTTGGTGTTGATATCAACGTGATCGAAGATCAGGAGCCGGATGCAGCACTCGGTAATGGTGGTCTGGGAAGACTTGCAGCATGTTTCCTGGATTCTCTTGCAACTCTTGGTTATTCTGCTTACGGCTGTGGTATCCGTTACCGCTACGGTATGTTCAAGCAGGAGATCCGCGACGGCTATCAGGTGGAAGTACCGGATAACTGGTTAGCAGATGGCAATCCGTTTGAGCTCCGTCGTCCCGAATACTCCAAAGAAGTTAAATTCGGTGGTTATGTATCCGTATATCAGGATAAAAACGGCCGCAACAACTTCAAGCAGGAAGGTTATCAGTCAGTAACTGCTGTACCGTATGATCTGCCGGTTGTAGGTTATGGCAATGGTATTGTAAATACACTTCGTATCTGGGATGCACAGCCTGTAGAGTGCTTCCAGCTCGATTCTTTTGATAAAGGTGATTACCGCAAGGCTGTAGAACAGGAAAACCTTGCAAGAAATATTGTAGAAGTCCTGTATCCGAATGACAATCATTATGCAGGTAAAGAGCTTCGTCTGAAACAGCAGTACTTCTTTATTTCCGCATCCGTACAGGAAGCAGTTGAGAAGTATATGCGTTCCCATGATGATATCCGTAAATTCCATGAGAAGGTTACCTTCCAGCTGAATGATACCCATCCGACCGTTGCAGTTGCAGAACTGATGCGTATTCTGATGGATGAATATTATTTAACATGGGATGAAGCATGGGATGTCACAACAAAGACATGTGCTTATACAAACCATACGATCATGGCAGAAGCACTGGAGAAATGGCCGATCGAGCTGTTCAGCCGTCTGCTTCCGCGTATTTATCAGATCGTAGAAGAGATCAACCGTCGTTTTGTGATGGAGATCGAAGCAAAATATCCCGGTAATCAGGAGAAGATCCGCAAGATGGCGATCATCTATGACGGTCAGGTCAAGATGGCTCATCTGGCAATTGCAGCAGGCTACAGCGTAAACGGTGTTGCAAGACTGCATACAGAGATCTTAAAGAACCAGGAGCTGAAAGACTTCTATGAAATGATGCCTGAGAAGTTCAACAACAAGACAAACGGTATCACACAGCGTCGTTTCCTGCTCCACGCAAATCCACTTCTTGCAGAGTGGGTAACAGAACATGTAGGTGCAGACTGGATCACGGATCTGCCAAAGATCAAGAAGCTTGCTGTTTATGCGGATGATGAAAAAGCACAGCAGGAATTCATGAACATCAAGTACCAGAATAAAGTAAGACTTGCAAAATACATTTTAGAGCACAATGGTGTTGAAGTAGATCCACGTTCTATCTTCGATGTACAGGTAAAACGTCTGCACGAATACAAACGTCAGCTTTTGAATATCCTGCACGTTATGTACTTATACAATGAGATCAAAGAGCATCCGGATATGGAATTTTTCCCTAGAACATTCATCTTCGGTGCAAAGGCAGCAGCCGGTTATAAGAATGCCAAGCTGACGATCAAGCTGATCAACTCCGTAGCTGATGTGATCAATAACGATGCATCTATCAATGGTAAGATCAAGGTTGTATTTATTGAGAATTATCGTGTATCCAATGCAGAGCTGATCTTTGCGGCAGCAGATGTTTCCGAGCAGATCTCTACAGCTTCCAAGGAAGCATCCGGTACAGGTAACATGAAGTTTATGTTAAACGGTGCGCTGACGATCGGAACAATGGATGGTGCTAACGTAGAGATCGTAGAAGAAGTAGGCGCTGAAAATGCATTTATCTTCGGTCTTTCTTCTGATGAAGTGATCCACTATGAAAACTGCGGCGGATATGATCCGATGGAGATCTTCAATAATGATGCAGATATCCGTAAGGTGCTGATGCAGCTGATCAACGGTACATACTCACCACAGGATCCTGAGCTGTTCAGAGATCTTTACAATTCACTGCTGAATACACAGTGTACAGCAAAGGCAGATACTTACTTCATCCTGAAGGATTTCAAGTCTTACGCTGAAGCACAGAAGAAGGTAGAAGCAGCTTATAAAGATGAAAAGGGCTGGGCAAAGAGTGCAATCTTAAACACAGCATGCTCCGGCAAGTTCACATCAGACAGAACCATTCAGGAATATGTAGATGATATCTGGAAGCTTGACAAGGTTGTTCTGCCGAAGAAAAAAGAAGTGAAAAAGACAGTTACAGCAGAAGAAAAATAAAATAAGGGTATTTTGGGTTATAGTTATTATAGAAAGAGCCGGCTTTAAGGGGTTAAAGCCGGCTCGCTTTTTTGTTATGACGACCGCTGATCAGAGAGAAACTTCGTTTCTGTTACAGTGGATGCACACACTTTATTTTGTATCGGGAAATTATATATCGGCAGAAGTCAGTCCGATAACTGCCCGGTCAGATGGGCGATACTTTTCCGAAAAAGTTCGGTTGTTTCCTCAACTGTATAGATCAGCTTATAGTAGGATGTATGTAACAGAAAATCCTTAAAAATCTGAATGATATGAGGCTCTTTCATAATACAGATCTGCGCAGAACCGTTATCCGGTGTACGTGTAAATAAAATGGCACCGTCATAGATAAAAAACTCCATCTGGGGACGGAATGCCTCCCCTCTGGCGAGGATAAAACGTTTTTGCCCGGATTGGTTGGCAGAAATCAGGCGCTGCAGGAGCAGGATCCGGTCTTCAATCGAAAGAGGATGATAGTAACCGGAAGGAATCTGATAAATAATACCGTTTTCAACAAAATCATCATATCCCTTTCTGGAAAAGATAGACAAAAAGTCAGGGGTATGCTGTAAGTTATTACAGTGCTCCAACAATGTCTGGGACAGCAGCCGGATCTGTGAGGGATCAAGCTCCGAATTAATACATCTTGCGATCATATCCTCATCTAAAAAGGAAGCAATGCAAGGCTGTGTTTCCAGTGTATAAATATACCGTGCACTGCTGGAAAGAGAAATACACGTAGACAGGAAAGAGGCTGTGTCAATGTCATCCAGAAGTGGCATGGATGACTGCAGCATACCATCAAAGTGCTGCTGATAATAGGAAATACTTTCCCTGGGCAGAAAAAGTGCGTTTTGGCAGTCACCTGATAATAACACAACATTCTGAGGAAGCATCAGATAGTAAGGATATGGAATTGCGGCGAGCTTCTGGGCTGCAATCTCCTCATAACAGTAATAAAGTTCGCAGTCACGTGGAGCTGACATGGCAAACGGAAATAAGGTAGAGAGTGTCCTGAGATTTAACAGGGAGGCTTCATCATGATTACCTGATACTTTGGAAAAAGTTATGATGTGTCTGATTTGGAGTCTGCTAAGGTTTGTCACCTGCAACTGCATATATAAGCTGCTGAAGAATTGATTGTGAAAGTCGGAAACGGTATATAAGTAAGCAGTGGAATCATCTGCCGTTTCTGCTGCGAGCAGATTGCAGATCGTTGTGATGATAGAGTAGATTCCTGTCACAGGACATGTTTGTTGTAATTGCAGCCCCGGAAGAACGGCTGTGCTGCGATCCGGTGTTGGCAGATCAGAAGCAGGAAGATTGATACCTTCTATCAGATCTTTCAGATGCATGTGTTTCTGATAAGTTATTTCGCCAATCTGAGAGATCAGAAAAGCCTGATCCAGTTCTCTTTTTTCTGGGACAGAAAGTGCGAGAAAAGGAAGAATCTTCTGTAAATTTTCAAGACTGATGGGACGTTCACCAGATAATGCCTTTTGGAGTGTGGTACGATTGATGCCGCTGTCTATTGCCAGCTGATATATGGTGTAATTGCTCTTTGCTATGTATTCCTTTAACAGTGTATGAAGTGATTTCATATGTGTGCTCCCCCTCTTATATGAACCCCTGCGATATGTACGAAAATAATAACTGCATTTATTATAACCGGTTTTCAGGAAAAATCCAAGTAGAACCGATGTGTACAGAAAAAGATTGTCACAATTCCTGTCACATATTTAGAAATGACATATAATATGCTATCCTAAAGATTGGAAATATTGTCAAAATATCTGGTCAGATCTTTGATCAGCTTCAGGATCAACTGCTTTTCCTGTTCATTGCGGTTGATCACCTGCGCCAGGATCTGCGTTGTACATGGATCATAACCATAGTTTAGTTTATTGACATGGAAAGTTCAAATTGCTATAGTTATTATGTGTATAAATAACTATAGTTTATGCACTTTCGGTGGGAAAAGGAGGGATACGATGCGATATAGCAGACAAGTCAGGAATCGTTGTACCTGCATAAGGAAGAATATACAGGGAAAGGACATGTTCTAACGGATTATGAGGAGATATGCTGCATAGGAGCTTTTGCGATATGGCAGTATGAAAGGGAGAAAAACAGGAGCCGTAGCTTATGGATAGATAAGTTACGGCTCCTGTTTTTTATGTTATGGCGACGAGGAAAATGCACGCATTTATGCGGTGCATTTGA
>ENA-ORPH01002419-ORPH01002419.1-human-gut-metagenome-genome-assembly--contig:-NODE-2419-length-15604-cov-4.842176_pt1 | contig 15604 bp, 15 predicted proteins | sample MGYA00242142_ERZ509074 | MGnify/ENA primary metagenome ERZ509074 (study PRJEB26280, sample SAMEA2338724) | human gut metagenome | biome: human gut; feature: human-associated habitat; material: faeces...
GGGTTCTAGAGCGTACCCTGAATGTTCCCGCGGCTGTTACCGCTGTACTGGGCATGTCCGCCCTGCTGATGACCGGCGTCATCAACCCCAAGGACTACAACCAGCGCATCAATTGGAGCATCATCGCCTTCATGGGCGGCGCTATCAACCTCGCCACCGCTATTACCACTGTTGGTATCGATACCTGGCTGGGTAATACCTTCGGCGGCGCTATGGCTGGTCTTATCGGCAATCCTTATCTGTTCGTACCGGTCATCGCTATCGTAGCCCTGATCTCTCGTTTTGTCATCGTGGATATGACAACGGACTACACGCTGTTCACCGTCATTCTTACCCCGTTCTGTCTTGCCGCCGGCATGAGTCCGTGGGTCGCTGCAATGGCTGCCTACTGCGTAGTCTATCCCTACTTCACCAAGTACCAAAACATCAACTTCCTGGCGGCGTTCAATTCCGCCGGCGGTGATGAACGGCTGGAGCACAAGATGCTGGTACCGTTCTGCTTGGTGTTCCACATCGTCAGCATACTGGCACTGACCGCCAGCGTGCCCTACTGGAAGATCCTCGGTCTGATCCCCTGATCCTTCCTCTTTTGTAAGCCATAATAAAACATAAACTATACTAAACTAATAACAAAAAGGAGCATTAAAAATGAGTACTGAGATGAAAATGAGCGAAGTTCCCTTTGTTGGTGATACCATGCCCAAGCTGCGCGCTGCCGCTGTTCAGACCGCCCCTGTATTCCTGAATCGTGACGCTACCATCGAGAAGATGGCGGCAAAGACAAAGGAAGCTAAGGAAAACGGCGCCGATATCGTTGTTTTCCCTGAGTCCTTCGTCCCCACCTTCCCCCTCTGGTGCCTGTTTATGCCGCCCGTGGATCAGCATCCCTTCTATAAGCGCCTGTTCGAGAACGCTGTAGCCGTTCCCAGCCCCGCTTTCTATCGCATCGCCCGTATTGCCCGCGAGAATAAGATCTTCCTCTCCGTCGGTATCTGCGAAAAGAGCAACGACACCTTCGGCACCATGTGGAACTCCAATCTGCTGTTCGACCGTGAGGGGAACCTGATCGGTCATCACCGCAAGCTGCTGCCCACCTGGGGCGAGAAGCTCGTCTGGTCCTTCGGCGACGGCTCCACTCTGAATGTTCACGACACCGAGATAGGCCGCATCGGCGCTCTCATCTGCGGCGAGAACTCTAACACTCTGGCCCGCTATTCTCTGGTTGCTCAGGGCGAGCAGCTCCACATCGGTATCTACCCTCCCACCTGGCCCACTCAGCGCCCCAACAATAACTACTATGACTGCCTGCGCGTCCGTACCTGCGCCCACGCTTTCGAGGCGAAGGTATTCAGCATCTGCTGCTCCGCCGCCATTGATGACGATGCCATGGAGCAGATGTCTTGCGGTGATGCCGATACCAAGGCTTGGCTGGAGAATCAGGGCATGGGCTTCGGCGCCACTATGATCGTTGGCCCCAACGGTCAGCCCATCAGCGAGATCCTCAAGGACAATGAGGATGGCATCGTTTATGCTGATTGCGATCTCTCCAAGGAGATCACCATGAAGGGCATCCACGATATCGCCGGCGCTTACCAGCGCTTCGATGTATTCCAGCTTCATGTCAATAAGGCTGAGCGTAAGGCTGCCTATTTCTACAATGATCTTCACGGTGCAAGTGAGTACATCCCCTACACCGAGGAAATCGATATTGATGTCGAGGAGTGAGCCATCGCTCATACCCCACCGATAATCTGATCAGTGAGTAATCGGCTCGATTACTCGCCCCGCCGTACCTACCGACCGGCACACGGCGATTCAACCACATAAGTCCATGGACTCGCAGCAGTTGAGGATACTAAAGCTCCTCGCAGCTGCGAGTCTTTCATTTGTAATTGCGACAACTGCAAAGTCATTCTGCAAACCCATAGACCGGATACGATTGTCCCGGTCAGATAGTGTATCATTAGGCTATAGGTGCAAAATTATCGCTAAAAATATAGTTTGGTTTTTACCTATATGCGGGTATAATAAGCATAGGAGGTGTTCACGATGACCATTGGTACAAAGACGATCATTTCTGTCTCCGAAGCGAACCGGAATTTTTCGCAGGTGACCCGCATCGCAGAGAAAAACGGGCAGGCTGTGATCTTCAAGAACAACAAGCCAAAGTATCTGCTGGTGGAGCTGGATGTGTCCCCTATGATTGATATGACTGATGATGAAAAAATCGATGTTGTGGCGGCGCGCATCCTGAAAAAGTATAAGCCCGCATTTTTGGAGTTGGCAAAATGATTCACTTTTCGAAAGAAAAGGTATTTCGGCATATGTCATGCTGACATTTCCGGAAGTGAACGGGATCCATATGGAATGCACCAATGATGAGATCGTCGAGGTCGGACTTGCCGTTGCTTCCGGCGCGATGGATTACGATGCGCTGTTGAAGTGGGTGTGGTCGCACCGTCTCTGACCTGTGGTGTAGGATACAAATTATTCGATGCGCAAATGTTTACCGCTGACCAATATGCGGTATATAAGTGGTTGGGTCGTAAATGTTTGCCGCTTGCTGATGGTGCGGGATATAAATTATTCAGTAGGTAAATTTTCCCGTGGGTTTAATTCTCCGTTGACAAAAGCGGAGATTAAGCATAAAATAATAGTGAAAGTAGAAATACTTTTGCCAAATACGCTTCACAATGTGCGGCAAAGAAACATTGTCAGAAAGCCCCAGGGAACTGGGGCTTTAATTCAAAGTGTTCCACTACTGTGAGAGTGGGCTTTAATTTTGCAAGTAAATGTTTACCGCTGGAACTGGAGGGAATATAATGAGCAACGCTGACTACAAATGGTTTGTCTCCAACTATAATGAATTATATAAAAAGTATGGAGATTGCTATCTCGTTATAAAAAATAAAACCGTTCTTGGCTCTTTCCATTCTTACGCTGACGGAGTACGAGCGATGCTAGGTAAAGAAGAACTCGGAACCTTCATCGTACAAAAATGCACTAGCAACACCGATGGATATACTAACTACATCTCGTCCATGAATTTCATTTAATAATAACAACGGAATAACAACGGGAGAAATAAATACAGTATGGGACAACCTGACAAACCAGTTTACCATGCCTTTACACAAGAATATCCAGCAAAGCGCAATCGCCTCTTAACTGAAATCGAACTTACAAATCCTTTAAATAACTCTGTAGTTAAAGGTATAGCCTTGTGGGATACTGGAGCTACATCTTCTTGCATTTCTGATAGTGTGGCCGGTAAATTGGATTTGAAACCAACTGGAATGATGAATATTAGAACGCCATCTGGTTCAAAAGAGGTTCGGACTTTTTTGGTTAATATAAAGCTTCCTAATTACTTGAGCGTTGTTGATGTGCCTGTTTGCGAAACAGATATTGGGAACCAAGATATTGATGTCCTTATTGGAATGGATATCATTCTGCTTGGAGATTTTTCTGTTAGCAACTTTAATGATAGAACTGTGTTTTCTTTTAGACATCCATCAAAGGCAACAACTGATTATGTTAAACAGCTCAAAGCCGAAGATGTTATTGGCCCTAGACACGGTAATGGAAAGAAAAAGCGGAAGCAAAATAAAAAATGATTTTACCCCGCCTCATCGGCGGGGTAATTTTTACTCAATATGTAAGCCCTTATATAATCTCGCAATAATCTTGTGGGGCTATATAAGGATTTAAATCTTTTATATTGGGGCTCAGTTATGGATAACTAAAAAGTTGTCAAACTGGTGTCAAAAGGCGTTTCCAATCAGCTGAAAATGGCTTAATCAAGCGGGTTTTCATGTCTTTTTACGAAGATCATGGTATACTCATAATAGTCGGTAAGCAGGGTCAAGTTGCGTTCACGGGTGATATAATCGCTCATAATAGTAAAACATCCTTTCTTCCTCTGATTTATGTGGTCTTGGCCGACAGCGCAGCACCCTGTGGAACAGTAAGGGTGGCCTGTTCGGTGTAGGTAGCAAAGGGTTCATCGGTGGCGGGATCCTGCTGGGCGTGGAACACCAAAATGCTGACGGTAACAGGATAACTACCCGCTTCTGGCAAGAAATCCGGATAGGCATACAGCAGGTATTCCTCCGTCCTAATAATCGGAGTAGTGAGCAGCACGGTGCCATCGGCCAGAGTGTAGCGCACCCGCATCACACATTCATTGCCTGGGGTGTTTTCCAGCAGCAGCGGCAGGCTGCCATCCTTCCCCATAACCAAGCTGCCATTAAAGAGATACCAAAAGTATTCCGGAGTGGTGTTCTGTGGGGCATTTTCGTAGCCCGGCAGACGGCCGGTATGGATGGTGGTATCCGCCATTTCGGTGGGGGTAGGGTCCGGCGGGGGCGATCCCCCCTGAGGGAGAAGCAGCGCCAGCACCAGTCCAATGCCGACAGCTACCGCAGCTACCAACAGCGTGGAAATAATCTTTTTCGCCACGGTCATACGCCTACCCCCTCTTTTTCTCCGTCAGAATCAAAAAGAACGCTAATATTATAGCGCAATTTGTGCCAAAACACAACAGTTATGACAGAAAAACCCCCGACCACAGCGGATCGGGGGTTATAAGTGAACTGGCTTACGGGGCCTGGGTATTACCGCCCCCCTGACTATCGGAGGAGGTGAGCGTATCTACCCGGCCGACGGTACCGGTATTAAACTCGGTGCCGGAAACACTATCATTCATGATGGTGGTGACGGAGTAAAGATAAAAATCCTTGCCGTTTTTCCGCAGCTCATACAGCATGTATTTGGAGGGAGTCTCCTCCAGGTTACCCTTGCTATCATAATTGATACTGAGCACTGTAGTGGGTGGCACATAGCCTACGGTAAGCTGGCAGCTATCCTGCTTCATTACAATTTTTTCCACGCTTGGGGTGGCAAAGCCGGTCATGGCGATGATGGGCACATGATAGGAAGCAATATCGCTATCGTACTGATAGGCATTTTCCATATCACCGATGGTCATATGCTCCAGCTTGATATTCTGACCAAACAGACTAACAGCCTGAGCGTCCACATCCGCCGCCGGGATGACCATGCGGCCGTACTCATCAAATTCGTAGCTGCCGCGGCGTTCGCCCAGCATACAGGCCCACAAACTACTTTGCAGCAAAAATTCATTATCGCAGGTAGCGGGGTCAGTAAAATCGGGCGGGTCGAACATGACCACTGGCAGCAGCATCTGCTCGTACTTGGTTTTTTGGGCGGTGTTATCCGCCAGATTGCGGGTAAGGCCATAGCACCAATTAAACACGGTGCATAGCCCAATAACGCACAGCACGATAAAAACGAGGCCAATCGGCGCCGCGTGACGGTTACGGGCATTCGTTTTCTCTGTACTCATAACAGGTTCCTTTCCTTACAAGGGGCGTTGCATCAATCCTTCTCTTTTTCCTTTTCGGCTTCCTTTTCAGAATCCGGGGCAAGGATGACACGCATTTTTTCGATCTTCTGTTCTTCCATTTCCAACACAGTAAAGGTAAGCCGGCCAAGCTGGAAAGTCTCACCGACAGCAGGGATGTGCTCCAACACCGAAAGCGCCAGACCATTCATGGTATCGTAGTCGTCTTCCTCAATATCGGCGGGATGGTAGTCAATTTCATCCAAGAAGTCATCCACCGGCATATCACCGCTGATCTCGTAGGTATCGGGGGTCACCTCGGTGAACTCGGTGACGACCTCGTCACGCTCATCATAAATCTCACCGACCAGCTCCTCCAGGACATCCTCCATGGTGACGATGCCCAGCGTACCGCCGTAGTCATCCATAACGATGGCAATATGCACCTTTTTACGCTGGAATTCCGAGAGCAGACGGGCAATTTTCATGCTGCGATGCACATACATCGGCTCGGTCATCAGTTTTTTGATATCGAAGTTCTTATTCAGCAGGGCAGCTTGCAGAATATCACGGGTATGCACTACACCGATGATGTGATCCACTGTCTCGCTGTAAACGGGAATGCGGGAAAATCCTTCCTCGGTGATGATCTGCAGTACCTCCTGCGGGGTGGATTCCTCATCAATGGCGACCATATTGACGCGAGGGGTAAGGATATCCTCCACGGTGGTATCATTGAACTCCAGAGCGGACTGTACCAGCTCTTTTTCCTGCTCCTCCAGCACGCCCTCCTCTTCGATGGTATCCAGCATATACATCAGTTCCTGCTCGGTAATGGTGGGCTGCTCTTCGCCGTCCTCCTTTTTCTTGAAGGGCTGCATGAGCCGCAGGAACAAAAAGCTGAACGGGGTAAAGATGACCATAAGGATACGCAGCACCCCGGCAAACGCCATCGAAATGCTCTCGGCGTTCATCTTGGCAAAGCTCTTGGGGATAATTTCGCCGAAGGTGAGAACGACAAGGGTGGAAATACCGGTGGCAACCGCAACCGCATAATTTTTGAAGTACGCAGTGGCGATCACTGTGACCAATGAGGAAATGGCGATATTAACAAGGTTATTGCCGATAAGGATGGTCGCAATCAGCTTATCGTATTGCGCGGCCACCTTTACCGCCTGTGCAGCGCGCTTGTTGCCGTCTTCCGCCATGGTACGCAGGCGGATCATATTGGCCGCGGAAAACGCGGTCTCGGATGCGGAAAAGAAAGCGGATAGCATTAACAGAATCAGAATAAGTAGGTAGGTTGTACTGCCTATGTCGTCCAAAAAAATACACACTCCTTGTTTGAGTAAAAATGTTGATAGCACCATCACAGGAGACGGTGTTATTTTATATTGTAGCAAAAAGGGGATAATGCGGCAAGACCATGGATAAAATGTTCAGGCTTTATTCACAGCTTGGTGATAAAAGGCGGGGCACGGGTAATTGACTCTCCCCTGCCCCGCTGGCTTACGCTAAGGTGATTATTCCTTGCCTTCCTTCTTGGCTTCCATCTTGGCGATGGCATCCTTGCGGGAAAGATTGATACGGCCCTGCTGGTCGATCTCGGTAACCATAACGAGGATCTCATCGCCGACGGATACCACATCCTCCACCTTTTCCACGCGCTTCGCATCCAGCTTGGAGATGTGGACAAGGCCTTCCTTGCCGGGTGCGATCTCAACAAAGGCGCCGAAGTTCATCAGACGGGTAACAACGCCCTTGTAGATAGCACCGACCTCGGGATCATTGACAATGGTCTCGATGATATTGATAGCGGTGCGGCAGTCATCGATATCAATGGCGGAAACAAATACATGGCCGTCATCCTCAATGTCGATCTTGACATTGCACTCGGCGCAAATCTTCTGGATGGTCTTGCCGCCGGAGCCGATGACCTCGCGAATCTTATCGGGATCGATGGTCATGCTGAGCATCTTGGGTGCGTACTTGGAAAGCTCAGGCCGCGGGGCGGGGATGGCCTTGAGCATAACCTCATCGAGGATATAGTTGCGGGCCTTGTGGGTCTTAGCAAAGGCCTCCTTGATGATCTCACGGGTCAGACCGTCGATCTTGAGGTCCATCTGGATGGCGGTGATGCCCTTCTTGGTGCCGCCTACCTTAAAGTCCATATCGCCAAAGAAATCTTCGACGCCCTGAATATCCACCATGGTCATCCAGCGGTCGCCCTCGGTAATAAGGCCGCAGGAGATACCGGCAACGGGAGCCTTGATGGGGACACCGGCATCCATAAGAGCCAAAGTGGAACCACAGATAGAGCCCTGAGAGGTGGAACCGTTGGAGGAGAGAACCTCGGAGACCAGACGCATGGTATAGGGGAATTCCTCTACGCTGGGGATAACAGGCTCCAGGGCACGCTCGGCCAGGGCACCGTGACCGATCTCGCGGCGGCCGGGGCCGCGGCTGGGACGGGTCTCGCCCACAGAGTAGGAGGGCATATTGTACTGATGGATATAGCGCTTGGAGGTCTGCTCATCGATGCCATCAAGGATCTGAGCCTCACGGATGGTACCCAGGGTGGCGATGGTCAGCACCTGGGTCTGGCCGCGGGTGAACATGCCGGAGCCATGAACGCGGGGGATAATGCCGACCTCAGCATCCAGGGGACGGATCTCATCCATGCCGCGGCCGTCTACACGCTTGCCGTCATCCAGCAGCCAGCGGCGCACCACAAACTTTTGCAGCTTGTAGATGCACTCATCCAGCATAGCGCCCTGCTCAGGGTATTTCTCATCATACTCAGCATGCAGGCGGTCATAGATGGGGCGCATACGCTCATCACGGATGTTCTTATCATCGGTATCCATGGCAGCACGGACATCCTCGATGAACTCATCCTTGATGGCCTCAAAGAGGTCATGGTCGATCTCCATCGACTCAAAGGTGAACTTGGGCTTGCCAATCTCGGCCTGGACTTCCTTGATGAAGGCGACCATCTTCTGCACCTCGGCAAAGCCCTTCATGATGGCTTCCAGCATGGTATCGTCATCCACCTCATTGGCGCCGGCCTCGATCATGCAGACCTTTTCGGCGGTGCCGGCCACGGTGAGCTGAAGATCGCTCTTCTGGCGCTGCTCGGCATTGGGGGTGAGGATGATCTCGCCATCTACCAAGCCGACATTGATACCAGCAATGGGCCCATTCCAAGGAATATCGGAGATGGACAGTGCCATGGAAGCGCCGATCATACCGGCAATCTCCGGCACACAGTCGGGATCAACGGAAAGAACGGTCATCACAACGGAAACATCATTGCGCATATCCTTGGGGAACAGCGGACGGATGGGACGATCTACCACGCGGCTGGAAAGCACGGCCTTATCGCTGGGGCGGCCTTCCCGCTTCAGGAAGGAGCCGGGGATCTTGCCCACGGCATACAGCTTCTCTTCAAAATCGACGGAAAGCGGCAGGAAATCGATGCCGTCACGGGGCTTTGCGGAAGCGGTGGCATTGACCAATACAGTGGTCTCGCCATAGCGGACCAGCACAGAGCCGCCAGCCTGGCAGCACATCTTGCCAGTTTCAAAGGTCATCTTGCGTCCGGCAAATTCGGTTTCAAATACGCGGAAGTTTTCAAACATCTTTTTTCTCCTTACTTTGTGTCTTTTGGTCTGACGGCTCCGCTTTCGTTTTAGCAATAAAGCCTTCCTCCGGGGAAGATTTTTGCCTTCCGGGGGAACGATTCACTGCTAAACACGAGGGCAAAAGCCGCCCTGCTTACCTGTGAAAAATGGGCTAAAAACCGGCTAAGAGGGCAGACGGAATCCCCGCCTGCCCTCCGGCAGTTTTGCTTACTTACGCAGACCCAGCTTGGCAATGATCGCGCGGTAACGCTCGATATCCTTCTTCTTGAGGTAGTTCAGCAGGTTTCTGCGGTGACCGACCATCTTGAGCAGACCACGGTTGGAATGGAAGTCCTTGGGGTTCTGCTGCATGTGCTTGGTCAGGCTGTTGATGCGGTTGGTGAGAACAGCGATCTGAACTTCGGGGGAACCGGTGTCGCCCTCGTGGGTCGCATACTCGGTAATGATCTTGTTCTTTTCTTCCTTGAGAATCATGTTATTTCACCTCATAAATTATTTACGCCAAGATCTGAGTATCGGGATCGGTGAAGTTCCCACGAGGAACACTCCCAAATACCGGGATCCGGTCATATCAATATGGAATTATAGCATATAATATGGCTGCTGTAAAGTGCTTTTGGGCGGATTTTTACGGCTTTTTATGGTGCTTTTCGGCGGCCAGTACGGTGGATCGCAGCAGCATGGTAATAGTCATGGGGCCTACCCCACCGGGGACCGGCGTGAGCCACCCTGCCACCGGGGAAACGCTCTCAAAGTCCACATCGCCGCAAAGTTTCCCTGCTGCATTGCGATTCATTCCTACATCAATGACTACCGCACCGGGTTTAACCATCTTCCCGGTGACAAACCCAGCCTTGCCCACAGCGGAAATCAGAATATCCGCCCGGCGGGTCACCTCCGGCAGATTTTGGGTCCTACTGTGGCAGATGGTGACGGTAGCATTGCGGTGCAGTGCCAAAAGTGCCATGGGTTTTCCTACAATATTGCTGCGTCCAATGATAACGCATTCCTTGCCGGTCATGTCCACACCGGTGCTATCGATGAGGGTGAGAATGCCGCTGGGCGTACAGGGGGCAAAAAAGTAATCCCCAATGACAATACGACCCACATTCTGCGGATGGAAAGCGTCCACATCCTTTTCGGGGTCGATCGCGGATAGGATCTCCTTTTGATCCAGATGAGCGGGCAGCGGCAGCTGCACCAAAATGCCATCGATCTCTTTCCGGCCATTCAGTTCGGCAATGAGGGCAAGCAGTTCCTCCCGGCCGGTATTTTCCGGCAGGGTGTACTGCTCGGAGTGAATACCAAGCTCCTCACAGGCCTTGTGCTTATTCCGCACATACACCTGGGAAGCGGGGTCCTCTCCCACCAGCACCACAGCCAGGCCGGGGGTGATGCCCTCCGCTTTCAGAGCCTCTACCTGGATTTTTAATTCGGCGCGGCACTGGGCCGCCACCGCTTTTCCATCAATGATCTTCGCGCTCATGGGGTTCCTCTTTCTGTTCCGGTTGGGTCGGTTTCTTTCCGTTCTTCTTTTTTTCGGCCAACTTGGCATCCAGGGCGGCTATACGCTCCCGGCTTTCCTTGGTATCCACATAGCGGCCCAGGGTAAAGCGCGGCTTTTTCTGCCCCTCAATATACTCCAGCGTCATGGGCTTACGACCCCGCAGGAAGATAAAGAGCATCAACCCGGCGGCAACGATAAACAGCACGCCGCCCAGTGCCTGGGAAACCCGCACACTGCCCCACATCAGGCTATCGGTGCGCAGGCCCTCCACAAAGAAGCGGCCCAGACCGTACCACGCGGTATAGCCCAGTGTGATCTGGCCATCGTAGCTGCGGTGCGGGAACAGCCACAGCAGCAGGATCGCCACACCGATAAGGTTCCACAAGCTCTCGTATAGGAAGGTGGGATGTACCGGCAGGGTGGGATCCACCATAATGCCCTGGGCGGCCAGCGCCGCCTGATGCCGGGAAAGATAGGCGGAGATGGTATCTGATGTCATACCCCAGGGGAGGGTGGTATTGGTGCCAAAAGCCTCCATATTGAAGAAATTGCCCCAGCGGCCAATCGCTTGTCCCAACATAACGCCGGGGAAAGCCGCATCCGCTACCGGCAGCATGGGAAGCTTTTTGATGCGGCAGACGATAAACGCCACAATAAGCGCTCCAATAATGCCGCCATAGATGGCCAGTCCGCCACCACGCAGGTTGAATATTTCCTTTAGATTATCTTTATAATTATCCCACTGGAATGCCACATAATAGGCCCGCGCGCCCACAATGGCGCCGACCATGGCCCACAGAATGACATCCAGTCCCTCATCCGGGTGGATGCCGCAGGTGCGGTTATGGGAAAGATAGACCCATAACCCCAGGCCAAAGCCCACCGCGATGATCACACCGTACCAGTAAATATCCAGATTGCCGATGGATAACGCCACCCGGCTAATGGGAAGTTCCCACCCCAAACCGGGAAACCGCAGAATTTCCATGGTACCCACTTCCTTTACACTGATAGTTTTTACTTTTACGGTTTATTATAGCATAGCCCCGGCGGTATTTCTATTCTCATTTATAAATTTTTGTGCATATCGGCTTGTTCTGTGCTATAATGTCCGAAATGACCCTTTGACATCCGTCCAAGATAAAAGGAGCTGTATTCCATGACAGAACTTCTCATCCGGCTATTTATCCGTGATAAAGACAATGTGCAGGACCCCACGGTGCGCCAGCAATATGGCACGCTCAGCGGGTTGACCGGCATCTGCCTGAATATCCTGCTGTTCCTGGGCAAGCTGGTGGCCGGCACTGTTTCCGGTTCCATCGCCATCACGGCCGATGCTTTCAATAACTTATCCGATGCCGGTTCCTCGGTGGTCACGCTCATCGGTTTCCGGCTGGCTGGGCAAAAGCCCGACCGGCACCACCCCTTCGGCCACGGTCGGGTAGAGTACCTCTCCGGGCTGGCCGTTTCGGTGGTCATCCTGCTGATGGGCTTTGAGCTGGGTAAAACCTCCTTTGAGAAGATCCTCTCCCCTGCCCCAGTGGAATTTTCTCTGCTGCCGGTCATCATCCTGCCGGTCTCCATCTTGGTCAAGGGCTGGATGTACCTTTTTAACCGCAAGCTGGGCAAAAAGCTGGATTCCGCCGCCATGATGGCCACGGCTGCCGATAGCCTCAGCGATATGGTCTCCACCGGTGTAGTGCTGCTCGGCACCCTGATCGGACATTTCTTTAATATCCAGTTGGATGGTTGGCTGGGTATTTTGGTTGCCGTGTTCATCCTGTATACCGGCTACAATTCCATGAAGGATACCATTGATCCGCTGCTGGGCCGGGCGCCCGATCCCGAACTGGTGGATGGCATTCGCCGCCGGGTGCTGGCCCCTCCGGAAATTCTCGGCCTGCACGATCTCATCGTCCATGATTACGGCCCCGGCAGGCTGTTCGCCTCGCTGCACGCCGAGGTGGATAAAAACGGTGATATCTCCGCTATTCACGATGTCATTGACCGGGTGGAGCGGCAGATTCTGCACGAACTGGGCTGTGAAGTCTGCATCCATATGGATCCCATTGCCGTTGGTGACCGAAAGACAGCGGAATGCCGCACTATGGTGGCCCGGCTGCTGGCCGGGCTTGACCCAAGGCTGACAATGCACGATTTTCGCATCACCAGCGGCCCCGACCACACCAACCTCATCTTTGATGTGGTGCGTCCACTGGATTCTTCCTATACCAGTGAAGAGTTGGAAGAACGCATCCGGCAGGCGGTAACGGCACTGGAAGGCAATTATTACGCAGTCATTACCGTGGATACCCCAAGAGTATAAAACAGAAAAATGGCCGGGATTCTGTTCAGGATCCCGGTCTTTTATTGCTCCATGTCATCCTCAGCAAAGGGAAGTTCCTGCAGCACCACCTCCCGGATGAACCGAAAGGTTTTCTCCTCCCCCTTATCCCGCAGCATTGTCAGGATAAACCGCAGCTTGCGAGCCGTCACCGGGTGCATCCAGCGGTTATCCCCCGCCCGCTGCAGATATTCCAGCGGAGCGCCATCGTGGTATTGATCCCCCAGGTAGGTCCGGCTGGCAGCAATGCGATCCATACACATCTCCACAAAGAATTCAGTTGGCATCTCCAGCGGCTCATATTGGTGGGTTACCGGGCTCACATCTGTCCAGTACTCAAAGTGGTGACGATTGCGGCCCTTGTGGTGCATCCACGCCAGCGAATAGCCATTCTCCCGGCGCTCCTGCTGCGTAGGGCTAAAGGTGCCCTGGTAATACCTTGCACCACGCCAGAATTCCGTTGGAGAGTATTTGGAAAGATCGTGGGTAAGACCCCGCCAGTACAGTCCCACCTGGAAGCAGTACTTCCGCACCAGGTGCCGGTGATGAGTAATGGTTCTAAAATGTCTGATGGGATGCATCTGATCCCCCCTCTCTGCTTTACTCCGTTCATTATTATAATTCAACGGTCAAAGGATTGCAAACCCCAATGCAAAACGCTATAATAAAAAACACACACGCTAAAAAGGAGTTCTCCCATGACGATAAACGGTAAAAAATACATTGTAAAGGTCCCCACCGGCAAAACCACCAATGATTTTCAATTTGATGAACTGCTGCCGGCCTTCCGCAAATACTGTGCCAAGGTAGCACAGAACCAGGCCACCTGCATCGCCGGGTACACCAATACACTGGAAGTCCCCCAGGTGATGCGCTGGGCAGCTCTGTTGCAGGATCTTACTGGGCAGTTCACTGAATGTCTGGGCTACATCGAGCACATCAACCGCATCCCCACCGATGAGGCAGGCAAGTTCCTGCTCCCCCGTGCTATTTATGAAGACTTCCGCACTTTGAATGAAGTCATCAGCTGTGTGGGTCCCGCCGCGTGGAACCAATGGGATGAGACCAGCAAGCTGTACTGGAAAAGCTGTGTCCCCCGGATGCGAATGCTGATAGAGAATGCCAAAGTGACCGAAGAATAAGTGGAGAAAACTTTTTTCGGTTTTTCCGCAAAAAGGGCTTGATTTTTTACCGGGCCTATGGTATTATAATCAAGCTGAAACGAAAGTTCCGGTATAAAATCTGGGTGTGGCGCAGGTGGTAGCGCGCTACCTTGGGGTGGTAGAGGCCGCTAGTTCGAGTCTAGTCACTCAGACCATGCAGAGTGTCCTTATAGGATCTGAGTATCCTGTAATGGACACTCTGCTTTTTTATTTCCCACAAAGTTTATACTGCAACCTGTTCCGGGGCGTAGCTGAGTGCTACGCCTTTTCTCGTTTCCATGATAATGTCGGCCTCCGGGATCTTCCGGCGATCCGGCACATCGAAAGCGCCGATGCAGTTGTAGTAGATCACGACACGCTGATTGGTAACGCCGTCCTGCTTTTCAGCGTGGTACACCTCAATGTGGTCGATCAGCTCTGCGACCATACGCTTTGTAATGGTGGTCGCGTCTGTGTACCGCCGCACCGTTTCAAGAAAATCGTCAATGTCCATGCGCTTGCTCTCGTCCTTTTTCAGTTCCAGCCGCAGAGCCTTGATTTTCTTTGCGTTCTCACCCTGCTCCTGTTCGTAGCGTTTGGACATTTTGGCAAACCGGGCATCGTCGATCTTTCCCGCTACATTGTCCTCATAGAGCCGTTCAAAGAGCATATCCAACTCCCGGTCACGGGCAGTCAAAGCGTCCAGCTCCCGCTGCTTGCGGAGCGCGGTATTTTCCGCAACCTTTGCTGAGCGTCCGATCATGGCCTTGATAAAGTCATTTTCGTATTCGCTGGCAAAGCAGGCCAGCCGCTTGACCTCGTACAAAACGACCTGCTCTAAGAAGTCCAGCCGGATATAGTGCGTCTTGCTGCACTTGCGATAGCCGGAGTTATGATTTTGACAACTGAAAAACTTGATGTCGTGGTTGTTCTGGTTGAAGTGGAAATTGAGGTTGCCGCCGCACTCCGGGCATTTCAGCAGGCCAGAGAATACGCTGGGCGCCTGCGTGACCGTGGGCTTTTTGCGGCGCGTCCCTTTTTGGAGCGCCTGCACCTTTTCCCAAGTCTGGCGGTCAATGATAGCCTCATGGACATTGAGGAAGATTGCCCGGTTTTCCTCCGGGTTTTCGATCCGCTTTTTCATCTTGTAGGACTTGGAGTAGCTTTTGAAGTTAATGACATCGCCGCAGTATTCCTGCAAGGTGAGGATCTTCTTGACGGTGGTGTGTCCCCATTTGGTAGGCTCCACGGTGCTTTTCGACCCGCCCCGGCTTGTTCCACGGCTGCGCCAGTAGTAGGTGGGATTGACCACACCATCGGCGGCAAGGCGGGCGGCAATTTCCGCCAGCCCGTACCCCTCCAGCGCCATACGGTAGATCCGGCGCACCACCTCGGCGGCCTCCGGCTCTACTACCCAAAAGCGGGGATCGTCCGGGTTTTTGATGTAGCCATAGGGCGGCGGAGAGAGCGGAACGCCCGCGTTGCCTTTCATCTTGTTCACGATCCGGCGCTTCTTGGAAATGTCCTTGGCGTAATACTCGTTCATGATGTTGCGGAACGGGGTAAAATCGTCATCGCCTTTCAGACTGTCCACACCGTCGT